>Ga0315268_10000473_pt1 | contig 47324 bp, 49 predicted proteins | sample C1_top_MG_FD_204535 | JGI IMG/M metagenome (GOLD analysis project Ga0315268, IMG submission 204535) | Sediment microbial communities from Yellowstone Lake, YNP, Wyoming, USA - C1_top | ecosystem: Environmental > Aquatic > Freshwater > Lake > Sediment | place: USA: Wyoming | collected 2017-08-01 | reverse complement strand
ACGGTTTCTCATTTGCGTCTCCTTGGTTTATCTGATGTACTGATATCAGTATACTTAACTCCCTTAGGGAGTCAAGCACCTAACCAGACTATCCGACAAACGGTAGGGAGTCATGTATATAATTCCCTTTTGAAGGGTTAAGGAGGAAAAGATGCGGCAGTCGGTAAAAGTGGCAATTTCTGATGACTTCTTACGCGCATTCGCCGCGATACCGAGAGACCGCCAGCAGGCGGTTATCAAGTTCCTTGCTCAATTTCGCCAGAACCCGGCGTCCCCCAGTATCAATTACGAGAAGATCCAGAGCGCGACCGACGAGCATTTGCGTTCGGTGAGGATTGACCAGAACTACCGGGGGATCGTGCTCAAGCCGGAAATTGGCGACGTCTATTGCCTGTTGTGGGTCGACAAACATGACGATGCTTATAACTGGGCGCGTCGTCACAAGGTCGTGATCCACCCGGAAATGGGCAACATCCAAGTGTTCGAGTCTAGTCACGAACATCAGACGACAGCGATACCACCAGCTACTGCACCGGTAGGCATTTTCGCCAAATTGAAAGACCGGGAAATTCTCCGGTTAGGAGTGCCTGAGGAAGTCATACCACAGGTACGTGCAGTGGCCTCTGAGGATGAGATAGATACCCTGCAGGCCCAGTTGCCTGATGATGCTTTTGAGGTGTTGTTTCTTTATGCAGCGGGTGAGAGTTACGAAGACCTCGTGCGCGAAAGAGAGGCACCAGAGGCGGTAGATACAGCCGATTTCGTCAGCGCGCTTAATCGTGACACGACTAAGCGACACTTTGTTGTCATCACGGATGACGTTGACCTTGAAGCACTTCTGGCAGCTCCGCTCGCGATGTGGCGGGTCTTCCTGCATCCCTCACAGCGAAAACTTGTCGAGCGGGATTGGAACGGGCCCATTCGTGTGCTCGGCGGCGCTGGTACCGGCAAGACGGTGGTGGCCATGCATCGCGCAGTCTGGCTTGCCCGTAAGCTCAAGGATATGCCTGGGAAGCCCGTACTATTCACAACCTTTACGCGCACGTTAGTTGATGACATCAAATCACAGATTGCCATGATTGCTTCACCGGCCGAGCGCGAGAGTATCGAGGTGGTAAATATTGATCAGTGGGCGCTTGGGTTGTTGCGTCGCTTTGGTTATCGTCAAGAGCTTTTATATGACGAGAAGAAGCGCCGAGAACTCTGGACAAGAGCGTTGACCCGGAAGCCTGACGGCTTCGAATATCCCGATTCCTTCTACAGGGCTGAGTTCGAGCGCGTAGTCCTGCCACAGGGTTGTGAAACGGCCGATGACTATATGCAGGCCAGCCGTGTCGGCCGTGGCGTACAGCTGAGTCGACCACAACGCATGGCAATGTGGCCAGTTTTTGCAGAATACCGGGCCCAGTTGCGGACCGCGAATTATCGCGAAATCGAAGAGGCGTACCGGGATGCGCTCGCACTACTGAAGAAGGAAGCAACATCACTTGGTATTCACTCCATTGTGGTAGACGAGGCTCAGGACCTTAGTGCTGCGGCGTTTGCCTTGTTGCGCGCCGCTGTACAAGCAGGTGTGAACGATATGTTCATCGTTGGAGATGCGCACCAGCGAATTTACCGGCATAAGGTGACATTATCCAAGGTCGGCGTTGACATCAAAGGACGCGGGCGCCGTCTCAAAATCAACTATCGAACCACGGACGAAATACGTCGCTGGGCGGCAGCACGGCTGGCTAACTGCTCCATTGATGACCTTGACGGTCAGCCTGATACGTTGATGGGCTACAGGTCTCTAACTCACGGACCAAATCCTGAAGAAGTCACAAGTAAGTCCCGTGAGGCTGAGCGCAAAGTAATTGGGGAGTCACTGGAGCGGCTGATCGCTGAGGGGATTCCGGAGAACAACATTTGCATCGTTGTGAGAACCAATGAGGAAGCAACGGAGTATGCGGGCTGGCTGGCACAACTGTATCGTGATCGTGGCGACAGTGAGAACACCTTCGATGAGTTAAAGAACCAGTGGGACTGGGGCGGCTTCACCACACAGGATCTCAAACGCTGCCGCTTCAACGCGATGGCGGTAGCGCTCTTCTACAATTGGTGGTCACTCTTTGTGCGTCTCGCCAATCCGAAGGCACGTCTGGAAGCGATCACCAGTCGTCCGTTTCTGCTCTCCGGGGTGGCGCGCAAAACCCGCCATGCCGGACAACAGCATCTCGTGATCAGTCATTCCCATCGCTACGCCCACCTCGCGCAAGCCATGCTCAGGCGCGTGAGTCGACTGCTTCAGGAATGGGCAGCGATAACTGCGGAGCGATTGAACTCCGAGGCCGTCTGGCAGCGGGTGTGTGAGTTCTTAATGACGACGCTGACCGGGGTGAACTGGCTCAAGCCGCCGCCGAATCGGTTGGCGGGAGCGGGGTAATGCACGTTTTTAGGGTTAATGAACCGATAACCGCACCCTAATCGACGTGCCATGACCAGGGCTTGATGTAATATCGAGGGACCCACCCAGTGTCCGAACCCGCTCGCGCATACTAAGAAAACCATATTGCCCGGACGCAAACGGATCAGCCACGAAACCCACCCCGTTATCTTTGATTTGCAGCGTAAGATACCGGTGGTCATATAAAACCTCAATCACCACCTCGGTCGCCTGGGCATGCTTGGCGATATTGGTACAGGCCTCGCCCACGACCCGATAAACAACAATCATCGCGTCCCGACCGAGGGGGATGGCCTCTTCGGGAAAGCGCATAACAACCGTTATGCTGGGGTGTTGATTCCGAAAGTCCCCCACGAGATCCTCTAGGGAAGCAATAAGACCAAGGCGGTCAATGGATTCCGGCCATAGCCGTTTCAGCATGGAATGCACCACCCCTTGCAGTTCCAGTGCGGTCGCATCAATCTCGCGTATGTAACCGGATATCTTCCGCGTCACCTCAGATTGATCGCCAGGGGGGAGGGCACCGAGCAGCAACATCACGTACGCACGGATGGCGGTTAGATCCTGGCTGACTAGATCATGCAGTTCACCCGCAAGCTGCTGGCGTTCCGTTTCACCTGCCTGAAGTACCTGCTCATGGAGCGCCCGTACCTGGCTTAGCAACTGATGGGTGTGTTGCGCGATTCGCGACTCCGAGACATCGATGCCTACAAACATTACATAGGATGGCTTGCCTTGTTCGTCGCGGATGACCGACGCGCGCATCTCGATGACCTGTGCGTGTTGAGTCAACACCCAGGCATGATCACCCGTTTCAACGAGGGAGCTAAGACACGAAGAAAAGGACTCATCCATGGAGCACAGGGAGGTAACGGAGGTACCCACCGCCCCCTCTGGGGTCATGTCAAATAAAGGTAGCAGCTGCCCCGCCGCATAGGTGATTTTGCCATTCAAATCGGCCACCACAAACAGCAAGGGCGCGTGTTGCACGATATAGAACACCTGCTGCTTGAAGTCATGCTGACGCTTACACGCAGCCCGAAGCGCCTGGGAGAGTTGGACGATTTCGTGCGGGGATGACGGCGGTACCGCAAAGGCATCGGAACGGCGTGCACGTGGGTGGGTACCGGCATCTGTCGTCAACTGGTTAATCGGTAGGGCGATCCGGCGCGCTATCCACAGAATCAGCGCTATCGCGATAATGAGCCCCACGACCACCCAGAGCATGAGGGGCAACAATACATGCTGGAAATCGTGGAGAACTTGTGACTTTAGTTTTGCGGCGACCACCACCCACTGATATTCCTTCACCCGTACATAGGATGCGGTCAACGCCTGATTGTCTGCGCTGGTAAAATCCCCGACCCCGGACTCCGCGGTAAAGCGCGACATATCGATGTCTTTAATGGTGCGCAGGCCGGTGCCGGGACCAACAATCACGTTTCCTTGTGGATCCAGGATGTTGACGGAGAGAGAGGCATCGGTCACGAGGTGGGTTTGAGTTTGCCTGAGCGGAGCAGGGTCCACAACACCGACCAGATAGACATGCCCTGATTTATACGTGCCGCAGGGGATATGGATCAGTATTCCGGGAGCTGGTGAAAAGGGCGTCTGCTTTGCCCATTTGACCGGCAACGCGTCGTCCAACCGTAAATCATTGATTACCTCGGTGCGGACGGGGTGCCATGTATCCGTTCGAATACGTGAATCCACCTCCTGTGCAGTCAGCATTGATGGTGCCCCGGTCGCCGGGACCCGCAGCACGCCAATGGACTTGAGCCAGGGATAGGCCTTGATGACAGAGGAAAGGGTTATCGACAGTCGATCACTGTCTTGCGACGGCGAGTGCCGAATCTCTTCCGCTACAAATACCAAGGCCTGGGTGTATTGTGATAGATAACTGTGAACACGCATCGCCGCGGATTCGGCGACGATAGTTTGTTTCGTTTCCGCGGACTGGACATAACTGTCCCAGCCCGTCGACGAGACTGCCAGGTAAGAAAAAAGACCTACTGTGGCCAGGCAGGCCGTAAACCCGACTATCAGTATTTTCCTGAATGTAGGATGCCGCTGCCCTACGTCAAGGCCTTCCATTGGCGGTGTCGTTGATTGGATCGAACAGTATGTAATGCATGGCAACGGTAGGCAACTCAGCGCTAGTACAACCAATAATCTTGCGGATGACTGACGACCGGTTGATTACGTACCTCTCTGATACGCCGATCTTCTGAGCAATTTCCGCATAGCTCTTGCCGTGCGCCAGCATGAGAAATATTGATAAATCCTGTTTGGACAGCATGTCGCGAGGATCTTTGTCGGGCTCCGTCATGTGTATGGCCAGGTCATTCGCAATATGCGGCATCAGGTACTTTTTGCCCTGTAACACCGTTTCTACAGCCACGAGTAGCTCCTGCATTTCCGAGCCTTTGGTGACATAGGCCTTGGCCCCAGCACGATAAGCACTGGCAATGCTCGTCAGAGATGTATGCATGGAATAGACAACAACCTTGATACTCGGACAATCCTTGAGCAGCTGGCGAATCGTATCCAGTGCATTTAAGTCGGGGGTGGTTCCACTCGGCATGCTGAGATCGAGCGAGATGACGTCTGGCACGAGTGTGCGGCAGCGATCCAGGACATCTGTCAGGTTCGTAGCCTTACCAATGATCTGATACCCCGCCGCACTGAAAATTTCTTCCAGCGCCTTCAATAAAATCAGGTGGTCGTCAGCAATGAAAATTTTTGCCTTATTTATATGGCTCATACGGGAGAGATTATAAGAAAAAATACTAACTTATTGAATAGTAAAGAAATAAACAGAATAAAATAATAAATTAAAACAGACAATATAACAAATTGACAACTAACAAATAATAATGATACTAATAATTATTATAAAAATATATTAATAATTATAAATGTAGATGAATATTTCTATGTATATAAACATTTTAAATACACTATTAATATCATTATTATTAGTGATTGGGGCCCCGCATGCCGCCACTCTCGACATCAGCTATCACGACGATAATTTCGTTGTTGCACCCACACAACCCCGTGCCCCACTGACTGACCGGCTTCCACCCGTTGACCCCTTCGCCGCTATCCTGGCCCGGGCCAAGGAAACGAACAGCAGCAGCGAACCAGTGCAGATTGCTAAAGGCATCTATTTTGGTCCGACGGTCGTGGCTTCCGCGGGCAATCTTAACCCAGTCACCCCACAGACCACACCTTATATATCCATTTCCCCGAGCACAAAGCCAGCCTCTGTTACGGCCGCTCCCTGTGAGCCGGGGTATGGACTACCGGCGCGCGACCGTTACACGGTGTGTTTCATTCTCGACAGGTCCGACCTTTCAGAAAAGGACCACGCCGCCTTGAAAGACCTGGCGCACAGCGGAAGCGGTTTCAAGATCGAGGCCTATGCCTTTGGCAACGAGCCAGGCCATGACCAAATCGCCTCCGCCCGTGGGCAGGCCATTAAAGACACGCTGATCGCCGCCGGCGCCAACGAAAAAGACATCACCTCGGTCAGTCAATCCAACGACCAATGTGTCACCCATTGTCCGCAATACGGCGTCATCACCTTTCAACCCAGCAAGTAAATAAGTGAGGAACCATGTCTGTATATATAGAAAGAGCCAAGGGATACCTAATTGCCTCTATAGCCGCCATATCGCTGTGTAACCTGGCCACCGCGGAAGAAAACGCGCCCATCCAGGTGGCCAGTGCGGCCACGATTGAAACCGCAGACCATAAAAAAATTACCATTGATGAAGCTCAGAAACGGTTGCAAACGACCTATTCCCGCCTGACTTTCACGGATTTTCGCGAAGGGCCAATCCCGGGTCTCTTTGAGATTGTCGCTGGCAACCGGGTGATCTATTACCAGCCACAGATGGAAATCCTGATCTTTGGCGAGCTTTTCTCTAAGGACGGACGTTCGCTCACCCAGGAATACCTGACCAGCCAGCAAGAAAAGAAAATAGCCACCATTCCGCTTGACCAGGCCCTGGTCATCGGCAACGGCCCAAAGAAGATTATCGAATTTACCGACCCCGACTGTCCCTACTGCCAGCGGCTGCATGCTTTCCTGAAGGACCACGCCAAAGAAGTCACCCGCTACGTATTTTTCTCACCCATTCGTGGCCTGCACCCTGATTCCCCACAGAAGGTGGTCCACATCTTATGTTCGAAGGACAAGGCAGCCTCCATGGATGCCGTGTACAGCGGTAAGGTCGCCCCCACCGAGCTTACGAAATGCGAGGAGGGCGAAAAGCTCGAGGCAAAGCAAGAAGCGATTTCGACTCAGTTTGGGGTGGGCGGGACACCCATGCTGGTGTTGGATAACTCCGTCGTCACGGGGTTTCAGGAAGCGCGTATCGCGCAGTTTATCAACCCAAATAGTGCAACTCAATCTAAGTGAGGATACAGACAATGGAAACTGTAATGCAGTTCTTTGGCTATAACCAAATGGTATCGAAGCGGAATCTGCCGCGGCCCACGGAAATGATCGCGCTCGCTATCGCCGTGGCAGTCATGGCAATCAGCATGATCCCCGCTGGGGCCTATGCCTTCACCACCCCGGTGGCCGGCAGCTTCGCGTACGAGGTCTACGATATTGGCGTCAACTCGATCCTGAAGGGGCCCATCGGTTTCATCGCTGGTGTACTGCTGATTGTCTACGGCGGTCTCCAGGTGCTGAAGAGCTGGATGATTGGCATCGCTGCCATTCTCGTCGGCGGGATGGTGGTGAAGGCCGACACGGTGGTGGTCTCACTCGGCGCCCTGGTCCAGTAATTATGCAGGGTCCAGCCAAAGCCAAGGTCCCACAATATCTGCATCTGCCGGTGCAGGTACTGTGGTTCGACATGGAGGAAATCATGGTGATGACGTTGATGTATATCATCGCACTGATTTTCGGTGGGTTTACCTGGCTGGCGCTGGTGGTGGTCCCCTTTGCCTATATGCAAGTAAAACGGAGGAAGCCACGCGGCTTCCTCCGCCATTTTCTTTACCAGCTGGGAATCTTTTCGCTGGAAGGGTACCCACAGCCGTACTCAGATCGTTTTTACGAATAAACCGGCGCGCGCATGAAGCTCGATCATTTCAAGCAGCAAACCTCGAATTTATTTGCCGAGAATAGATTACTGAAGATCGGGTTTCTGATTCTGCTTATTATTTCCGGCTACAACGCGACCGCACTCTCGGGTGTCGGCAAGAATATGCGCACCGTTATTGTGCCGATTGGCGCGGCGGGGCATCTTGAGGTCACCGGCGATACCGCTTCCGATGATTATTTATTACACATGGCACGCTACATCACCGGCCTCATCGGCAACTACTCCGCCCCCAATGCGCGCGTGCAATTCCAGGAACTCCTGAAGCTTTATGCGCCCGAAAAACTCGGTGAGGCCAATGACTATTTTATGAATCTCGCCGACAAAATCGAGAAATACCCGACGGTTGCCTCGATGGTCCTGTGGGATGGCAAAGACGCCTTAAAAACACCCAAAGACATGCTGCAAATAACCACCACCCGGCATCGTATCGTCGAAGGCGTGACGACCGAGGTCGATCATGTGGTGTATGAGGTGAAGTATGAGCTGCGTAACGGCCGGTTTGTGATCCTGTCCATCAATGCCGCCGATGAGAAAGTTCTGCGTCAGGCTAAGGAAGACATGAACACCAATGTCCGGGCACCTAAAGAAGAAGTAACGGTCAACCCAAATCATTCCAATAAACCCGCGACCACGGGAGGGAGGTAATGTTGATCAAGAAATATATCGGGGCCTTAGTCTTGGGTTGTGCGGCCCTGCCGGCCATGGCGGGGGACATCACGATCACGCCGGATGTCACCACCCCCATCAGGCTCTCAAACACCGACATCAACCGCATCGTCTGTGTCCGCGGGGATATCGAAGACGCCCTTTACTCCAAGGAAAAGGGCCTCAAGATCTCGTGGGAGGGCAAGAACGCCTTCGTCAAATACTTAATCCAGGTAACACCCAACGGCGAGAAATACGTCCAGAACAACACGGAAATCCACATCGTGTGCGATTCCGAGGTCTATACGCTTGTGGCCACCCCTGAACAGGGTGGACCCCAGACGATCTATCTCGCCGCCAGCACCAGGAACCGCGCTGAAAAGAATATCAGCATGATGGGCGCTATGCCCATGGAGCAGAAGGTGCTCATGCTCATCCAGGCCGCTTACACCGACGACACGATTCCAGACACCTTCTCGGTCACACGCTTTAACAAGCCGGTCAAGGCAGACGGCAGCCCTCCATCCTCGGTTGAAAACAGCAAGCCACTATGGGAGGAAGTGGACATCACCCTGGCACGCGTCATTCGCGTCGATGGCGTAGGTCTGTCCCTTAAAGAATACAGCGTCATCGCCCGCGCGAATGTCGACCTGCGTGAAACCGACTTCCTGCGCAAAGAGTTTGGTGACGCTATCGCGGGCATCACCATCGATCCGCCAAAACTGAAGGCCAAGGAAAAGGGCCGGCTGTTCATCGTTGACCGGGAGACCAAACAATGAGTATGAAGATCCTCCAGGACAAATGGAACGCCTTGAGCGGCCCCCAGCGAACCAACTTGGTACGTGGTGGGGTAGCGGCGAGTCTTATTTCATTGATCATGGGTTCGTATTACATCAGCGGTCGCAGCGAGCACAAAGAAGAGCATCGCCCAACCCGGGACGAGAAGGTCCACGTCGTCAATCTCGGCGATAGTACCTTTGAGGATGATTTTCGTGCAAGCAACCGCAAGATGCGCGAGGACCTCAACAACAAATATGACGCCCAGATTAAAACCAACGAGGAGCTGCAGAAGTCCATCAATAGCCTCAAGGAAGTGGTGGGAGCACTCAAGACGACCGATCTCGACAGTAGGGTCCCCAGTGCAGACACCGGCGTCTCCGCCGTCGAGGGAAAATTCAAATACCCGCCACCGCCACCCACCAACGCGGTGCGTCCCATGACGGCCGTGCTGACAACCGGCGGCAAGCCCGGGCAAGGAGCTGGTCAGGCCGCGGATGCCCCAAGTTATATCGGCGACATCGAACATGGCTCCAGCCTGAAAATCAGTGTCGAGAAAAGAGAGGACTCAAAAAAAAAGAGGACCATCTACCTGCCCGCTGGCTTTATGGACGCGATGCTCTTAACGGGCCTCAAAGCGTCAACGGTCCAGAACGCCAAGGACAACCCGGAACCCATGATGTTTCGAGTCCAGGCCCCGGCCGTGTTACCCAATGAGGTCAAGGCCAACCTGAGCGGCTGCTTTGTGTTAGCCAATGGCACGGCGCGGCTCGATGCCGAGCGGGTTGATCCGCGTCTGGTGAGCCTGCACTGTCTTGGCCAAGACGGGCAGTCGGTGATCGAGGAGCCCATCAAGGGATATGTGGCGGATAAATCTGACGGCACCAAGGGCTTACGCGGCATACCGGTTATGAAGGCCGGCGCCAACATGGTGCGCGCCTTCGCCGCCGGCGCGTTAGGGGGGGTGGGTGAGGCAGTACGTGCCAACAACATGACCATGTCAATCAGCCCGCTCGGTGCAACGTCCACGACCACGAGTGGTGGTGAGGTGGCAAAGGCGGGAGTAGGTGAGGGTATCTCAGAGGCCGCAGGCGATATGCGCAAGGTCTTCCTGGATCTCGTGCGCCAAAGCGGACCGGTCATCGAAATCGGGCCCGCGAAAGAATGCACCATTATTCTCACTGAAGGTGTGAATCTGGAGATTCGTGATTATGAACATGCAGGGGATAGCCGTGTGGCGAACCGTAAATAATCTTGCCGTATTGATGGCCGCGACCATCCTTGGCGGCTGTTCGGTGTTTCCTTACGAGGAGCATTTCGCGTGCGAAGGGAAAGACGCGTTCGGGCGTTGCACCTCGGTCGACGGGGCCTATAAGGAGGCAGTCTCCGGTGAACCGCAGGGGCCGAAGATCCAGCGCAGTCGGGGTTCGTCTTCCGGAACGGAGGATGACTTTGGTGCCGTTCCGCCGGAAGGCGAGGGGTTGGCCAAAGAGGGTGGCAAGGCCAACGGCCGGTATGAAGGCGAATACCGCAAGGCACTTTATTACAAGCTAAGAAATATGATCGAAGAGCCCGAAACACCGATGGTCAAGCCCCCCCACGTGGTTCGGACCTTGATACTCACCTACAAGTCCGAGGCTAGGGGCACGCCGCTCTTTATGCCGCGTTATGTCTATTTCTTTGCTGATCAACCCACCTGGGTATTAGGCGATCAAGATGTACACAAAGTATCAGCCACCATGCCGATTCTGAGAAAGAATGACGGTGTCCAATGAGTAACCTTCTTGGAATCGTTGGCCATGCCTTGGGAACAATCATCGGGGCCTTGGGGCGTTTTGGGGCCTCGCTGCTCGGACACAATGGCGGCGAAACCCAGGATGAACTCGAAAGATCCGCCCGGCGCGAGTCCTTCTCAAAATATTTGCCGTGGGTGGCCTACGATGACAAAACTCGCAGCTATCTCAACACCGACAACTCCATCGGCCACATCTGGGAATGCACACCTTATTCCTTCGCGGGTACGCGCGAGATCAAGCTTCTGGAAGCACTGCTGCGTCTTAAGTTTCCCCATGGCACGGTGTTGCAATTCATTCTTTACCCGGATCCCTATGTCGAACCCTTCATCCAGGCCTTCGAGAAGGCCAAGACCCGTCCCGGTGCGCTGATTCAACGCAACACCGAGGAATACGCAAACTATCTGCGGGAAGGGGTCAATGGACTGGGGCAAATGCAGGGGATACCGACGCGGAACTTTAGGTTGTTCGTAACCCTGAAGTCGACCGAGGAAATCCCGATCGAAGATATCTCGGTGGTTGAGGAAAACCTGAAGGGCGCGGGGCTGGGTCCGGTACGGATGCCCGTAGGAGACCTGCTTGAATGGTCACGCCGATTCTTTAATCACCATGCCGCAACCAATATACAGGCCTACGATGACCTGACACCCATCCGTCAACAGACGATCGCCGCCGAAACTGTCATCGAGGCTAACAACGGGCGCATTATATTCAAAGGGGTTGAAGGCGATCCGGAGAAGGTCTTCAAGGTGGCGCGTTGCCTCACACCAAAGACAATGCCGGACACCGACTTCTTTGACACGAATTGTCTGTCTGGTGGTGTCATGGGGGTAGAAGAGGACACGGAGCAGCTCACCACCCCCTATCTGTGGACCACCAACATCGTTTTTGACGATGTCAAAAGCGAAATCCACGGCAAGGCCACGGTCATCTTGGCACAGAAGGCCCCCGGCACCTTCATGGCAAAGCTCAGGAAGCGCGCCGAAGAGTTCAACTGGGCGCTCTCCAAGATTGACGGTGAGAACTTCGTCAAGGTCCTTCCAGCGCTCTGGGTCTTTGGCCGAAATGATGATGAGGCCCGTACCGCCTCGGCGCGCGCCCGCCGCATCTGGGAGGGCAAACAGTACGTCATGCAGGAGGAGACCTTTATTGCTAAGCCGATGTTTATCGCCAGCCTGCCGTTTGGACTGTACGCATCGAAAAACAATCTGCGCACGCTTGACCGTGATTTTTATTTACCCATATCCACGGTGGCACAGGTGTTGCCCGTGCAGGCGGATTTTCGTGGATCAAGTCGCCCGGTCTTAGGCTATATCGGCCGCAAGGGCCAGCTAATCGGCATCGATGTATTCGACCCCCGGAGCAACAATCACAACTTCTCGGTCGTAGGTGGCTCGGGTGCCGGCAAAAGCTTTCAGATGAATCACCTCGTTAGTAACTATCATGCCACGGGTGCCAAATGCCGTGTGATCGACCTGGGTTATTCCTATCAAAAGCTTTGTCGCGTGATTGATGGCCGGTTCATGGAGTTCGGTAAAGAACTCATTGTTATCAACCCGTTTGACTCCAGCGCGCATGAGGAAGAAGACCGCCGGTTTGACCGTATTGCCACGGCCAACGTGTTGTCCCAGATGGTGTACTCGGCTTCCGGCAAGGATCTGACCGAAACCGAGTGGACCTTAATAAAGGATGCGGTGCGTTTCGCCGTAGAACGAGACAACGGCGAAAGCGGGGTAAATCATGTCCGCGAATATTTGCGAACTTTTCCGAAGCACGTGCGCGGAGAAGCCTACGAGCTGCCCATTGCTGTGGAACGGGCCAAAGAGATGGCGTTTAACCTGGGCGATTTCTGCACGGACGGCGACCACGGTCATTTCTTCAACGGCAAGAGCACCTTCAACATTTCAAGCGACGATTTTGTGGTGCTCGAGCTCGAACGCCTGAAACCGCAGCGTGAGTTATTCAAGGTCATCAGCATGCAGGTGCTGAATAACGTGACCCAGGACCTGTATCTGTCAGACCGGTCGGAGCAGCGTTTTATCCTGTTTGATGAGGCGGCAATCGTCTTCAGAGAAGGCGGCCGCATCGCCGATATATGCGAGGAAGGATTTCGGAGGGCCCGTAAATATCACGGGTCCTTCGGGACCATCACCCAGTCCCCACTGGACCTGCCCACCTTCGGCCGGGTCGGCGATGTGATTCGCGCGAACGCGGCCTTCAAGATCTTTCTGGAGTGTCCGGACTATGCCGAAGCCGCCCGCCGCGGGATCATCAGTTACGACGGGCTGATTCTCACCCTCTTGCAGGGCGTACGTAACGCCAAGCCGCGCTATTCCGAATCCTTCTGGGACACGCCGTTCGGGTGCGGCGTCGCGCGTCTGTCCGTGGATCAGTGGACCTACTGGATGAATACCTCCGCCGGTGATGAAAACGCCAAGATCTATCGACTGCTCGATGACGGCCTCGACGTGGTTTCTGCACTGGAAAGACTCTCAGGCCGCTCGTCTCGTCCAACAGATCGGGCCGTGTTGACCAGCACGGGACGCAAAAGCAAGGTCGCCGAGGCGGCCTGACAAAGGCGGACGAAAATGAACGACATTGCCCATGCCTTGTTGCCTCCCACCGAACGGCCCGACGTCCTGGTCGGTGTGACGCAAAAAATAAAAGCGCCTAATGTCACGGGGCAGATGATCAATATCTATCTCACGGTCAATGAGAAGAACGGGCGGCCCTACGAGGTATTCCTGAACTGCTCTGATCATTCCATCATGGAGCTCGTGTCCGTGAGCATGGTGCTGATCTCGAAAATGCTTCGCCTGGGTGTTTCGCTCGATGCCATGGCCGAGGACCTCGAGCAGATCTACAGCGCCAATACCGCGCACATGGCAGGAAAGACATGGTGCCCGAGCCTGATGGCGCGCATCGGGCGGGCGCTCAAAGAGCACAACCTGCGTCGTCAAGGTGAGCTCAACCTTGAGTCAGATAAGTCTGGGATGCCACGATGCCAAGAAGGTGGCTAATGATGGTCTTGCTAGCTATCGCCTGGAGCCGCAGCGCCACGGCCGCGGGGAACACGCCCGCCCCAGCCTTCGATGCTCAGGCAGCCGCGGCTTCGACGAACAGCGCTGTCCAGACCTACGCGGGCGATCCTGCCAAGATCAAGGACAACCTGGCCCAACCATTAATGTCGGGCGGGCAACTCACCGCATTCAACGGCACGAAATTCAACGGCAAGCTTGGTTGCCAATCCTCGAATACCTTTTTGACAATGATGATTCAGCCGGGAGGAACCGGTGACATCACCACCACGACCATTATGCAGGATCTCAATATGGATGGGGTCGTCGATAATGTCTATAACCTGCCGGTACCTGTGTCAGGGGTCTGTGCCAACGGTGTTATCTCGTGCGCACCAGGCACCTGGAACAACTGCCAGCCCTATTCGTGGACAGCGACTGCCATCGGCGCGCTCAGTCTGACCGCGACCACCATCAACAATCTCGGTGGGTGTTATTGCATCAATTCCCACTGTGGGGCGAATCTCGCGATGAATAATCTCGGTAAAGTCTTGGGCGATATGGGCGGAGGTGCGGCCGCGGCCATGGGAGCCGCCAACCCGCTCTATGCCATCTCCAATGTCGACGTGAGTGGGCCATCGATCAGTTATTACGGACAGGATACCTCTAGATGTGGCCAGACCGGTGGGAATCCAGGAATCGTGGCCTATGCCGCCAACCCCAATGCCATGGGGACGGATGCCGCTTCCAATACCTCGACCAATTCCGTTTACCAGCTCCTGAGTAACTCGCCTGCAGCACAGCAGACAGCAAGCCCCATGGGAATCACCGGGTTTGTGCAATCGTGCCAAGTGACAGCGACAGCGCATGTCAACGAGACCCCGAAGCTCTGCGGCCAGGACGGATCGTATACGGTGAACACCTACTTCCCGACTGGCGAGTTAAGTTCCTATGCCTATGCGATATGCCAAGGCGGCCAGCTATTACTGGACGTTGCCACCGTCGGCAACTTTTACTGGTCAACACCAGGCCCTGGGTGTGAGGACGTGAGTACCTACGGGCAAACCGGTGGTTATTTTAATGCCACCACGGCCACCGGCTGGGCGGATGGCAGTTTTATATGCGCAGGCTATCGAGGCGAATGCCAAGGACGGCTCACACAGATTAATTCACAGACGTTTCTCTTGGAGCGGATGGGAAATATTGTTCTTATAGACGACGGTGCCGGCAATATTACCTATGGAGATACCTGTCCACCCGGCATGTACTGTACACCCCAAACAAACGTATGTGGCGAGTATGGCCCATACAGCGGCACGGCATTTCAATCTGCAAACCTCTTCGTGCCGCTCACGCCCAACTGCGATCCGGCTAATGTCACCACCACTATAAACGACATCTGTGCCCCCTACGAGAACAACCCGAAGTGCGCTCTGATGACGGAAACCGTCGACGGGGTTTCCACGTACCAAAACTACAACCCCACGGGCCTCGCTCCGCTACCCTCAACGCAAATGGCCACCGGGAATTATTGCGCCTTCCCGGTCACACGCAATTGGTGGTCGATGAGCCGGCAATACCTCTGCCACGAGGCCGGCACCTATACATTTGACGACGACATGAAGCGCATTGCGACCATTAAGAGTTCAGCCACCCCCACGGGTTATAACGATTATCGCCTCGATACCAAAACCAATTCCTGGAGTGCGGTAAACAACAATCCGCTCACTCTGCCGACGGTGCCACCGGCGCCAACCTGTACCCAGGTCTGCAAGACGCGCATGTCGCGTGTGGCCAGTGACAGCAACGAAGCGGGTGTGGCACTCGATGCTCGCACGAGCGGCACCACATACGACTTCTATTATCATGACTGTGGACAAAGCAATGTGTGCCCGACACAGGCAGGGGAGGAAATACTAAAAACCTGTCAGTGTATTAATGATTTTTCGGAAGTCACGGCAATTATGCAGGCCATGCGATTGGCTGGCAGAGACCTTATATGCACAGATGGCACAAGCTCACCGCTACAGTAACGGTGCTGATGACCATGATCCTTGGTATACAGACGACGGCCCAAGCGGTCAATTTCGTATGTGCAAAAGACCTTAATGGGGATGGCACGGTGAACGACCAGGGTGAAACCGCCTCTTGCATTACCCCAACCTCTGGGCAACTCTGCCCGCTCGGCGCGGTCTCCTGTGTCTCGAATGAGACATGTCCACTCGACCCCACGGCCGCCTGTGCCGGCGGATCCTGTACCGTCGCGCAAACCTGCACCGCCAGCACGACGGGGTCTGGCATCAGCTATTCCTGTCCCAACTCATCCGTGGTGACCTCGGATCAGGCCTCCTGCAATGCCCTGTGTAATCAAACAGCGACCTGCACAACTACCGCTCCAACCTGTCCATTAGGCAATCAATACCCCTGTGTCGATAACAGTGGCACGCAACAGTGCTCATCCATTGCCTGTGTCGATCTGGATGCGAAACCACCAGTCACGCAGTCCATCAATTCCAATGTCTACACCAATAACGGTGCTACAGATCCTGCCGGTAATTGCCTGGGCCAGATATTGATTTTCAGCGGTCGCAACATGGAGTGCCGTCCTTCTGGCGAGCAGACTGCCTTCAAGAACTGTTGCCGCGACGAAGGCAAGGTTGTCCAAGATTCAACCGGATCGGCAGTGCAGGGAACAGTGAATGGGACGGTGATTGCGGGCGTATACAACGCCGCCAGCGCAGCCTATACAGGTTACTCCACCGTCATAGCTTCAGGTGGATCAACAGCCGTTGCTACAGACGCCGCCGTAAACGGAGCCGAAGGACAGATGATGGTCGCCTTCGACCCGACATCCCTTGCCATATCTATTGCGATTGCTGTGGTGGTGGATTATCTCTCCCAGGGCTGTTCTCAGCAGGATATGGAAACGGGCATGCTTAACGGGTCTGGCTACTGCTACCAGACGGGAAGCTATTGCAAAGTGAGCTGGCCAATATTCGGCTGTGTGCAGACGGCCAACACCTATTGTTGTTTTAACTCAAAGCTCGCTCGCATCATCAATCAACAGGGCCGGCCCCAGATTAAGAGCATGCCACCTGCAAACAGCAATAATTGTCGTGGGTTCACACCGACTGAATTTCAGAATCTTGATTTCTCGAAGATCGACCTCTCAGAGTACTACGGTGATCTCAAGACGCAATCATTACCCGTGGTGCAGGGGAACATCAATGCCAATATCACGAAATTTAATAGTCAGCTGCAGTAGTCTGCTCTGGCTCGCCAGTGCCTGCGCCGACACCACTACGGTGGGGATGACCTATGACATTTCCGAACCGGACATTCTTGAGGAGATCCAGACCAAAGCCAGTAAGGTCGACTGGAACAAGGCGATGAAGCGCGCCCCGAGCACCTGGAGTGCCTGGTCTTCGGCGAAGCTACCGGCGGCGCAAAAAAACAGCGAACGTCACTATAAACCAATCTATACCACAGAATTCGATGTGCCCGACAAGAATGGTACTGTGATTTATCCCAAAGGCTATCAATTCAACCCCCTGGAGTACGTCACGATTCCTGGCCGCATTGTCGTCATTAGCGGTGATGAGTCACAAGTCGATTGGATAAAGAAATCCAAGCGGGATGGGGACATCATCCTGACCGCCGGTGGGGACCCATTAAAACTCGGCAAGGAAATCGGCCAACCCGTGTATCTCCTGGACGATAAAGGAGCGGAGCGTCTGGGGGTGGCCGCGGTGCCGAGCATGGTGGTGCAAAACGGGCAGGAGCTGGTGGTGAAGGAAATCCATGTTAAGCCGAAATAAAAGCAAGCTGCTGCAGCTGCTGGTGTTATTCATGCTCACCTGGCAGGTGCCGGCCGAGGCCGGCCAGTGCGGCCCCCTGCCGATCAACCCGGTCACCGATGTGAACTGGCAATGCGTATTTCCAATTCGTATCGGTGGATTTATCCAAGTCGGTGCGAATATGCCCAGCGACCCGGACAACAACGAAAGCCCAGTCTGTGTCTGCAATAACGGCGGTGCGGTTCCAAAGATTGGTGTGCAATTCTCTTTTTGGGAGCCGGCACGGATGATCGATACGGTTGTGGATCCCTATTGTTTTTTGGCGCTCGGGGCAAAGCTCGCCAACCCCACTCCAGGAAAGCTGGGCGGTGATGTGGAGCGCGACGACCAGGGCGGCAAGGCCTTCGCACAGATGCATTACTACATCTTCCCCGTCTGGGCCATGCTCGACATGTTCACGGACATGCCCTGTCTTAAAGATAAGTCATTTGATTTGGCCTTCATCACCGAGGTCTTGCCCACCTGGAACAACGATTTATTGGCCCTGATACTCAACCCCGAAGCGATTCTTTTTGCCAATCCGATTGCAGGGATGGCCTGCGCCGCAGACTCCATGGCGGCGTTAGTCAATATGCCGTTAAACACTCTCTTTTGGTGCATGGGTACCTGGGGCAATGCCTATCCGCTCGCCGGATCCATTACTGCAACCGACTACGTTGAAGCCAACGCCGGACTTGCTGCGCGCGGCATTTACCTCATGGGGCGCACGGGACTCTTGATGGACCCTGGCGTAAACAGTTGTTTTACGGTGCGCACGCCGATCTGGCAGAAGAGCCATTACCGTCTGCAGGAAATGAAGCCCGTACGTGACGCGAGCTGTGAGGTGATTGGACACAGCGGACTCACCTGGACCCAGTTCAAAAACCCGGCACTGGCCGGGGATAACTTCGCCTGGATGGTATTCCGTAAAACGAAATGCTGTATGACCTATTAATCAAGGAGCGTGTTATGTCGACTTTTTTAAAAAAAATTCTTGGATATTCCAGTCTCTGGCGCGCGGCGGGTGGTTTACTCTGGATGGTATTGCGCTACAGCTTCATGGCAACCGTAGTCGTGCCTGCCATAGTGGCCTTTCTGGTGGCCATGTCCATGAGTGACTTCTCATTCGCGCGGCTGGCCGAGGGGTACTACGCATCGGCAGCGCTAACGTCTCCAGCATCAAAACCAGGATATCTGAAGGTTCACGAGTGTGACGTCAATAAGGACGCAGTCAAGACTCCGGGCGCATTTAAAAAACAAACTACGCAACCAGAGTTTTTTTGCAAAGGCTACATAGAGAAAGATGTTCCCATCCAGACCCTGGCAAAGGAAGCGGGCGATTCGATCGGAACAATGTATTGGTTTTTTGTGAAAGGGGTGGCGCTGCTGCTTTTTGGTTCCTTCCTTTGGGTCTTCTTACAAAGAAGCTGGCGCTTTTGGAGAGAAATGCATTTGGAGAAAGCAGGTGCGTAAGGAGGCGTTAGATAACCTCCGGAAAACCACAGAGCGGTTAAAGGAAACCGAGCCAAAAATGCCAACGAATGTAACCAGCGTGCCTAGTAAAGATATCCTCGATCCAAAGCAGCCGTTCTATGTGGATGAGCGATAACACCATGGTTAATGGCAAGAGAGCCTTAATCCAGTCCGCGGCCATCGCCTTGCTGCTCACCGCTGCTATGACGGCACAGGCGGTCGACCCGCCGGTCGTGACGGATGAGGCAAAGGCAGCGGCCCAGCAGGTGATATCGAACATCGCTACGCCCACGCCGGAAATGCAAGAACGCATCAATAACCTGATGAAGACGATGCAAAGCGAAGAATGGCAGCAGCGGCAAAAGGGGATGCAAGCGGAAGCCATGCGTACGGTCGGGATTGAGCCGCCCAAGCCCGAAACGGATCAAGTCTCGATGAATCCAGACGACACGGAGCGACTGTATGTTTTTGTGTCGAGCTCCATGCCGGTGGAAACACTCAGAAACTACGCCGCCTCACTCGAGAAAATCCAGGGCGGCGTTATGGTGCTGCGCGGGTTTGTGAATGGATCCCGCCGGGCAGGCCCAACGGCAAAATTCGTCGCCAGTTTCATGCACCGCGATCCCCTGTGCACCGACCCTACCTGTGAGGTGCGTGCTGTGGGCGTTGAAATCGACCCCGTGGTCTACCACCGTTACGGGATCACCCGGGTACCGGCGGTGGTGTATGAAGAGCACGCGCACACCAATGGCTATTGCGGTGAAGGTCTGACCAGGGCCGCCCAGCCCAAGGCAACCGAGGTGGTGTATGGCGACGCCTCATTGCGCTACGCCGTGGAAACGCTGTACCGGAAGACCCATGCGCCAGGCCTGCAACGCATGGAACATGAACTGGGAGGATAAGATGTTGCAACAATCGATCAAGCAAGAGATCCATGACGACATACAGGGGATATGGACCACCGTGCTCGGGATTAAGGAGACCTGCTGGAAGTGCAAGAAACCCACTACGCTAGCGGCAGGACTTCGTTTTGATTGCCATGTTGGTATCACCCAGGCTGATGACAGCAATGGATTTCTAATATTCGACGACGATACGTCCGATATTATTGCCTCTGTGTTGAACCCCGTCGTGCGCCAACAATGCGGTGTTGGCGTAATCAGGATGCGCTATAGCCGCACCGCCGATGCCAATTACCTTGCAAACGGATGCGTTCACTGCGATGCGATCCAGGGAAATTTCCCGCTACGTGAGTTGATAGATGCCGCCCACGCCAATCATGGCTCCGAGGCAAAGGCCCATCGCGCCATGACGACCTTGGTACGTCTTAGGCTCCCGCAGTGGGTGATGCATGAGCTTGAGCGCCGAGTGGGTGACGCCCATGGATAATACGCAGACACATAACACCCCACCGCGGATCTCGTTTGTTGATACCGGTCGCGCCTATGAGGCGTTAGTTAACCATCAGAGGTTGGTCGATCTTCTTAATGAATGTGCAGTTGTATCAGACCGGTCTGATAGAAAAGGGGCGGCATTGCCTGGGGAGGGCCCGCACCATGTCAGCTGACAGAAAAAAGTGGCTGCGACGATTCATCCCGCTGTTGCTGCTGCTCGGGGTCGCGTCCTGGGCGGAAGGAAAAATCGTGTTTATCGCCAGCAAATCCGTGGCGCCGACGGTGGCGTACCGCTCTACACTGCCTCCACAAAAGGGGGACTACGTGAATTTCCAGTTCTCCCATGAATTTATTGGAGGCGGCACCCACACACTCACGAAACGGTACCGTTGCGGCCCGGGTGACACCCTGCGTACGGAAAACCTGATGTTTTATTGCAACAACGAATTCCTGGGACAGGCAAAGGCACAACGCCGCGACGGTACGCCATTCAGCCACTTCGTATGGAACGGCGCCATCCCGCCAGGCAAGGCCTTCCTGTGGGGCGAACACCCCGACAGCTTTGATTCACGCTACTGGGGTTTCATGGACATCAAACAACTGGAAAGGGTGGTCCCGATCCTATGAAACCGAATCGTCTTATAAAGGCCTTCCGCGGCCCGGCCGCATTCACGGCGGCACTATTTCTTGCTGCCATCCCGGTTACTGGATGCTCGGCAGACAATCCGGAGAAGACGGGTTATTGGTGGTACAAGGACCCCCCGCCTGAAGGCAAGACGCAGAAAACGGAGCATAGGCAGCTTCCGCCACCACCGCCCCTTGAGAAACTCATGGAGATGCATCCGGACGATATCCGCGATCTGCTGGATAACTATCACAAGCAGGCAGTATGGAAACCGACACCGGATAATATCCGGGATTACTACATCGTATTTGATGCGGCACGCCGCAAGTCGCTCGCCGTGGCGGCTGTCACGCAAGTGGTGATGCTGGAGCATCCGGAGCTCAATGTGGCGGGAGAAGACCCAGGGAACAACCCGGGGCGTGAGGCCATGACGCGTGCCCGAGAATCCTCCACGAACGATCTCTTGGCAAAATACCAAGACAGCTATGCGCTAATCGTCTTCACAGAGAAGGGTTGCCAGTTCTGTGCCGCGCAACGAAATGCGCTGCAATTGTTTGCAGAGAAGTATCACTGGGAAATAAAGGATATCGACAAGGACGATTTCCCGGATCTTGCGGCCAGGTTCGGTGTTGGTAACTTCACGCCGATGACTTACCTGATCGAACGTGGCACTGACAAAAAAATGCCCGTTGCGGTCGGCGCCGAAACGGTCGCCGGCATCACAGAAAATACCTATCGTGGAATCCGATTGCTGCGTGGCGATATCACGCCCGAACAATTCTTCACAATGGATTATCAAGAGGGCGGGGTATTTGACCCCGGGATAAAACGAGGAGCATTCAAATGAAAAAGCAGATCTTACTCGCGGCAATGCTGGCCAGCACAGCGATGGCTCACGCGAGCTCTTGGGTGGATGACTGGCTGGCCCAGAGTACTACCACGAGTCCCGGGCACTTCGAAGGCCAGAAGCGCGACTACTTCACCGGGGGTGGGTTGCAGGCACGTTGGCGCATGACGAACGACAACCCCGTCAGCATCACGTTACCCCGTGTCCGGGCGGGTTGTGGCGGCATTGATCTTTCGATGGGAGGCATCAGCTATCTGGACCCTGAATATCTTGTGCAGAAACTGCAACATATCGTCCAGGCGGCACCGGCCCTTGCCTTTGATATGGCGATGAAGGAGATGTCCAAGGAAGCGGCAGAGTCGATGACTAAACTCGAGGCGGCGACCAACTGGATGAACAACCTGCAACTCAACGACTGTGCCATATCCAAACGCGTTGTGGCAAGCGTCAAAAACGACGATCCGGATATCATGGGGAGTGTCTGGAACGAAATATCGGGCAGCCAGTCGATGAGTCAGGCGATGGACAAGAGCTGGGCTGACTACCAGAAGAATACCCAGGCAAACAAAGGAATTCCAACCACGGATATGCGGAATGCCATCGCCTCCTGTCCAGCGGATTTCCTCGCCCTCTTTACCGGTGGCTCCGTCATTGATAATGCCACCACCCGTCTGGGACTCGGCAACTACGCGGACATCATGCGCGCCTATATGGGGGACGTCGAAGTCGCATGGGATGCGACCAACCTGGTTTACACGGCAAACCACATTGACCCCTGTCGAGAGAATAACACGACCGATATCGTTGATTTTGTGTACGGCGCCCCGCGCTCAAGACACAACGTCGCCGCCGGCGGTGACTGTTATCAGGATTCGACCACCAATATGAATGACTACGTATATAACATGTTGAATGATATCGGAACGGCAATAGCAAATAATACTCAACTCACACAACCGCAGATAACCTTTATCACCACCGCTCCTCTGCCCGTGATGCAAATCATGAAAACCGCCGTGCTCTCCGGAGGCAGCAACCAACAGGAAGTAGCCAGTGGTCTGGCCGAGCCACTTGCCTATGTCTTTGCCTACCGCATGATGGACGACCTGTACACGAACGTCGAATACGTTATACGTAAAGCCAACTCTGCAGCAAACCCCGTCGGTGTCGGCAGCGCCGCCGGCGATGCGGCCTATTGCAAGCCCGCCGCGCTAAAGAATATCACCACCGGTCTGGAAGACTGGGGTCACAAGGTTGGTAGCGAACGGAACGCCATCCGCGATGCCTACCAAATAAAGGTCAAGGAAGTTACGGCAAACCTGGAATATGCCCAGCGGGAACAGGCGCATCGGGATGAGGTCTATAAGGGTGTAACTCAGGCCGTTATGCACGGCAGGTAAATACTCATACATTCTCAAGGAGACAACAGTGAACCCAACCAATTCAATACATTCAAGGCAGGAGCGAATCGCCGGCTACTGGACGGATGGCATCATCATCGGGCTTAAACTCACAGTCCTCGCCGCTGTGCTGACCATCGCGCTCAATGTCCCGCTGCTGATAACAAAGTTCACCGGGAACATTACCAGAGCCCACTCCATCGAATGGAAGCTCGCCAACGCCTTCCGTGTTGATCCTGGCAATTAACGCCAGAACCAGGAAGCCTGTGTCATGCCCATGTTGAATATCTGGCCCGCGAACGTCTGGGGACCCCTCGGGGATCTCCTAGGTCCGGGCATGGTTTGCCAATTCATGTATATGGGCGTGTATCAGCAGGGTACCGCGAGGATTTCTCTTTATAAGAGCATTGATACACGTGAATACGTCAACGTCGATGAACATGGCCAGATGTACAGGTCTCACCATCAAAACAACAACGATGCCTGTTACGAAAAGGTTGACGCGCCGCGGGAACGGGCACTGCAGGTACTTACACCGGTGTTGTGGCGGGAGCAGACCAATCGCGATGAACACACCCAGGCATGCCGCCCGGCACGGACTCCGCCAGACGCATAGCAGGCTGCAAGGAGACAAAAATGGAAATACGACAGACGCAAGCCGGCCGGCGCCGCTATAAGATCGTACTGGCGGCCATATGCGTAACCGCGTTACTCGCCAGCTGCGCCGCTGACCCCACGGTCATGAAAGTGTCACATTACGACGACGTGAAGCTTGATGTGATGCGCCAGCTCACTCAGCACGGCAGGGTCAATACAAAAGTTGCCTACGTGACCATCAACAACCCGACAGGCGAACAGACTGACATTAAGAACCTGCTCACGGCCGAGCTCTCTGCACACGGATACCAGTCGGTCGATAAGCCCGAGGATGCCCAAGTCCTGCTGGCGGTCACACTGAGCGCCGTCGGTAATGAGGACAAGATATACAGGGATTATGGGTGGATGCCACGCCACAACGGGGGTTCAGGCCAGGCAGGTATCACCTCGGGTGCGAGTGCCGCATCGCTCTCAGGGCTCGGTGTATTCGGCGCCACTATCGCCGCCCTGGCCGGCGGTGTTGCTGACAAGGAAATCCACCGTGCCTCGCGGGCCAGGGGAGTGGCCATGGTGTGGGATGTGAGTGTAGCCGTTAAGGACCCGGATAAGAAAAAGGACGTCACCCGCATCATGGCCTCAACCGAGAATGTCAGTGCAGGTATCCCCGACGCGAGACATCGCCTCGAAGAAGAGACGGCGTCGGCCATTCTCAGGATGCTGTGATCGAGACCAAATAATGGCCATGAAATACATGTGGCGTTGGCGCTGGGTGCTGGCCGTCTTTGGGCTTCTTGCCTGCAGCCAGGCCTATGCACTGGACATGGAATATTACGTCTACAACGGCTTTGACGATGCGCTCGCGGCATTCCAGCGCCTGGCGCTTATCTTCAGCGACAATAACTACATAACGCTTTTCACCGCCTTTATTGTTCTCGCTATCGTCCTCGCTGCCACAAGCTTTGCGGCCAGAGGTCTTACGGGTGGACCACCCACGGATATTCGGAGCTGGGCGTTCCCGATCATTTTCGGCGTGGTGGTCTTTCGCGGTCTGCTGCTCGCAACCGGCACTATTCATCTTTACGACCCGGTGCGCAATGAGAACCAAGCGATCGGCGGTGTTCCCGACATGATCATTGTCGTGGCGGGCACGCTCAATCTGGTTGAGCGCAGCGTGGAACAGGTTGTCGATACGGGCTCGGCCTATCCCTATGCCAACGACGCCGGCGGTATCACCTACGATCTTATCTATCGCGCCACGGCAGAGTGGAATGACGTCAATAGTTTTTACTACACCCAATCCCTAGGACAGTATTTCGTCGATTGTGGACTGCCGGCACTTAACTCACAGGCCTATAACGTGACCATGGACCAACTGAAGCGCGGGACCATGGACTTTCGTCAACAGCTCGGGGCGATGGCGGGCGTCAGCAATTACACGACCTATTACGACGCCAGCAACAAGGCCGGTACCACAATGACCTGTGCCACTGATTGGCAGCTAAATCTGTCGCCTTTCCTGAATGACGCGGCCTCATTCACCGACATGATGCAATCTATTTGCTCCAAGGCGGGGCTTAACATGAATAGCCTCAATCAACAACAGAAGTGCCAGTCCTTACTGGCAGATGCAGCGACACAGGCACAGGGGGGAACAGCAGTCGATGCTATCACCTTTATGCGCCAGGCCTATATTGCCTCGGCGATCGACCGTGTGATGCAAAGTAAAGACCCAGATCTGGCGCAACAGGCCATCGCCAACCGAAACCTGATGATCCAGGGGATTGGCATGGGTAACTCGATCAACGAGTGGTTACCGACCATGCGTGCGGTAGCACTCGCCATTATTCTTGGGATGATCCCGGTGGTGGCGCTGTTTATTGTGACCCCGTTATTCAGCAAGGCACTGATGATTGTCGCTGGGTTGCTGGTGTGGTACAGCCTGTGGGGTATCACGGATGTCATCACCCATCAGATGGCAATGGACGGTGCCCAACGCGTATTTTTGCGCATTACCCAATATAACCTGGGCCTCGACTCCATCTGGCTCATGCCAGATGCCGCAACGAAATCACTGGCCTATTTTGGCCAAATCCGTGGCATGAGCGTGATGATCGCAACTGCCCTGAGCGGCATGCTCTTTAAGTTCGGTGGCTCGATGCTTGCCGGGGTGGCCCAGGAAATGGCCGCGACCGCCACGGCCGCCGCAGGCCAAGGCGCACTCGCCACACAAACCGTCGAAGGTCGTGGCCAGCTGCGTAATGCGCTGGTGCAGGGAGAAGCGAGCGAGCTTACCCGCACAGCAACCTCGTTTGGACAAATGACCAGCGCTGCCGGTTACCACCAAATGACCTCTGTGCGAGGAACGGGCGCACTCATTGAATCTGCCGAACGGAACGGCATGTCCATGGCACAACTTTCGCAAACGGCAGCGGCCGCGGAAGGCGGTCAGGCCTTTGGGGGCGTGCAGTCGATCATAAATGCTACAAAGGACATTGCCAAAGAACAAGGCAGGGATCAAAACAGTATCACAACCCACGACGTGGCCAACACCGCGAGTCTCATTGCCGAAGCACACCAGACCCAGAGATCATCCAGTGCCAGGGCGTTTCATGATGTCATGGTGAAGCTGGGTAACGGGGATGCCACCGCAGGAGCAATGCGGTACGCGGGCATCGAAGCGACTCAGAAGGCCACGAATTTAGATAACGTTGCTACTCTTGCAGAAAAAGCACAGAACGAGCTGATAAGCGCTGGCTCGAAACCATCTAAGGATGGAATGGATGGTTACCGTGCACTGGCGCAGGTGATGATGAGCGGAACCGAGGCTGATCTTGCTACATTTGGCACACCCGATCAGCTTGCAGAGTTTCTTCACAACAACCGCTCCCTGGACAAGGGACGCATCGCTGCCATGGCCGCGGTAGCGGAGAAACACCTCCTGTCTGTCGAATCACTTGGCGCCACCGCGGGCAGAATGGAGGCCGCGATGCGCATGGGTGACAAGCAAGCGCTTGAAAGTATGGGAATCGATTCGATTGCCGCTGGATTCGAGTATCGGGCAGCACAGCAGGGCGCCACCGGTGATTTCTGGAAGCAATGGGTTGGTAAACGGGACGAAGGCAAGTTATACCGCGATATCGCTGCCTTCCACGGAGAAAGCGATCTCGCCAAATGGCAGACGGCCACGCTGGCAGCGGAAAAACTTAACACCCCGCGGCAGGGGTACCTATTCCAGAGCGAAGGCTCAAACCTCGCTGTGGCCGTATCGGGCCAGAAAGAATGGTCAGGCCTATCCCAGGAATTCATCCGTGACGGCGTGATCTCCCAGGAACAGGCCGATATGGTGACGGGGCAGTTGCAAGGGGGGAATGGCGGTGTCGTGCGGTTCGGGTTCGATCCCACGAGCAAGAAGGGCGTACAGATGACATTCCAGGGTGGTTCCAGCGTGTCGCATGAGCAGAATATCTCGGACGTAAGTAGCAATACCATCGGCCAGAGTATCAATCGAAACATTGGGACCGCACTATTGCAGCCTGGCTCGCCCTCAGAGGTGAAATTCCGTCAGGAAATGCCGGAGCTGTTCGATGAACAGCACAAGCAGTTGTTTGAGACATATAAGACGGATCTCGCCGCACCACTACACAACATCGGAAGATTCATGAAGGAAGGCAGTCTGTTGCACACAGTAAGTGACTCACAAGACGCAGGCCTCCATACACCACCCTGGCTGGGAAAAGCCACCGGCATTCAGGCAGGAGCCTCTGTCTCCCACAGTGACACGAAAACACTCGGTGAACACCGGAACATCGATAGTGCCCGTGGCGTGGTCGATAACCTGATGACGCAGGCCTGGCAAGAAGCGACCGAGCACAATACCTACAAGGGAGTCACTAACACGGCGGCACGGGATAAGGAAGCGGCTGATATTTTCCTACGTGATTACCGTGCAATGTATTCGTATATATCGGACTACGCCAAGGACAAGGCGTCCGATGCAGAACTTACGAAAGCACCAAAATAAACGAAATCGACCAGGAATCACATACACCACCAGCCGGAAGAGACTGGTAACAATTAGATTAGAGAGGAGATAACGATGACAGACGACAATAATCAGTCAACGGAAGTACTAAAACAGCTTCTCGAATACATGCAAGGCGATTTCGCGCTGCGCACGGCGCATCTTGAGACACAACGCGCTGACCTCAAGGAACGTAAGTGGAAAAACCGTCTGGTCGGTCTCATTACCGCCTCATCTGCCGTCATATTCATCCTGGCGTTGGTAGGCGCCATCAGCGATAAGACAGTATTCGGCGACTACGTGGCCATGGTCCGCGTCGACGGGGAAATATCACCCACGCACCCGGCGAGCGCGAGTAATTTACTACCGGCCCTGAAGGAAGCATTCGAGGACAAAAGCGCCAAAGGTGTCCTGTTACTGATCAACAGTCCGGGAGGGACCCCGGTCCAGGCATCGCTCATACATGATGCGGTTGTCAGATTACGCAAGCAGTATCCCGATAAACGGGTAGTCGCGGTGGGTGAAGACATGGTTACGAGCGGCGCCTACTGGATCGCGAGCAGTGCCCCTGAAATCTACGTAAACGAAAGTACACTTACCGGGTCTATTGGTGTTATCTCCAGTGGTTTTGGTGTTGATCTCACGAAATTCAAGCAATACGGCATAGAGCGGCGGGTGACGACCGCCGGTAGCCAGAAGGACCGTAACGATCCTTTCCTGCCCCAGCACCAGGAGGATCTCCAGAAGATCAAGGACGTGATTGCGGACATGCATACACACTTCATCCATGCCGTCATGGAGACCCGTGGTGACAAGATCAAGAGTGACCCCAAAACGTTGTTTACCGGAGATTACTGGACCGGAAAACAGGCCGTGCAGCTGGGCCTCGCAGATGGTCTCTCCGATCTTGCGTCCGTCATGCATGACAAGTTCAATGTAAAGAAGGCCGCCGATTACACACCGCAACAAGGGCTTTTTGATAAAGCCCGGCGTTCATTCGGTGTTGAGGCGGTGATGGATGCGGTGACATCAAAAATGTCATCGACACCAAGCACCCCAGTCTTCCTTGCGATGTAAGGGGACCCCATGATACTCAATGCCCGCGGAAAACCTTTCAACGACCCGGATGCGGCCGCCGAGAAGGCGCGCCGGCTGACGGAAGAGTTGGGTGAGGAATACATCGTTATCCCGCACGAAAGTGGCTTTGGCGTCGTACAAAAGAAACGCAACGCCCAGCCCCCTAAGCCGCAAGAGGCGTCTGTCGCACGCGTTAACGATGGGGCAGGTGTCTTTACACCAAGCACGATTATTCCAACGTCAATCGTTCAGCCGTCAACACGGCCGGCGGTTCCCGCTCCATCAGGGACAATAACGCTACATCCAGCCTGGCGAAGCTTCTATCCGTATCACTGCATTACAATTATTGGTGCGGCATTCGCGTTGTCGCCAGAAGGGGTATTAGCGGCATTCGCTGCAGTCCTGAACACGGGCCACGATAATATTGAAATTCTTGCCCGACACAACTTATTCCCGTTGCTACGAGCAGTAGGGTTTTTTGCGGCGGGGTTTTCGGTTTGCCGCACCCTCATTTATTATTATTCGCAGACCTTTATCATTGGCGATACCACTATTGAGTCGCGCGTGGGGGTGCTGCGCCGCCGGATCGCGAATGTGGAGTATGTTCATATTCGCTCGGTCGACGTGTTCCAGAGTCTGGGCGAACGTTTAATGGATCTAGGGCGGGTCGATTTCTCAACCGCCAACTCGGCAGGGATAGAGGTGACCTTTTCTGGTATTTCATCCCCCCTCAAAATCAAAGCAGAAGTGCGTCGTCGCAAAGACGCCATAGAACGTCGTTCGTATGCGGCGGTACGGGGGCAACATGACGAATAAGGAGCGGGGTAAGCCATGAAACGCATACTCTATTTCCTTATTCTCATCACCCTGCCGGCGACAGTCGAGGCACATCAAGAATCCGGCAACTGCTGGGTCGACGCAGGGTATCGATACGGCGTATCGCCTGACCTTCTTTATGGTATTGCACGGGTGGAAAGTGGCCTCAATCCCCATGCGCGGGAAACCATTTCCGGCACGGAGTCCGTGGGACTGATGCAGATTAACTCGGTCTGGTATGCCCAATTACACAGGTACGGCATTCATCGCGATGACCTGTGGGAGCCCTGTACCAACATTAATGTAGGTGCCTGGGTGCTCGCACATTGTATCGGCAGATACGGCAACACCTGGACCGCCATTGGTTGTTATAACGCCGGTGATATCAACCGCCGCAATGCCCACCGTAAAACTGAGCAATACATCACGTATGCCAAGAAGGTATACGCAAAAATCTATGCAGTGGGACCCACGCAATAGAGGATCATAACCATGATCCAATCTCAATTGGTATGCTCAATCTGGCAGGGCGATGTTATTACCAAAGCCGGGTGTATCGGCTTTGCGCGGGTGTTTTTGTTACCAGGCATTACCGTCAATACGGTGGCGAACATACCCACCATACTCAGCGCCCTTTGGCTTGTGCCCGCCGCAGGAGGCATCGTTCTCGCCTGGCGTTCCAAAAGCATAACCCCGGCAACTCAGATGGAACGCGGATAAGTCTATGGTTTCGCATCGGCACGTTAACATCGGGTTTCCGGGCGGCGCCGTAGTCGCCCTGGCCGATATTGAACGCGATCGTGCATCCCGCGCGGAATATCTACAGCCATACCACGGTACCCATGACGATATCCGATGCCTCTGCCGCGAAGAAGGGATTCCCATCGGCGTCGGGCGCCGCACAGTACCTTATACGGTGTTCTATTTTTATCCGTTACATCGCAGTGACCCGTCCCGTCACGCGGTTGGGTGCCCGCACCGGACTGCATCGTTAGCGCACATCGGAACAACCGGTGACCGCCCGGCGATTGATTATCGCGATGGTAAGATTCAAGTGAAACTGTCGTCCCCTTTGTATCGTGGGGCGGCAGTTGGTGACCAGGGATCGCCGCCAGAGGGAGCGAATGAGGCCAACTCCCGCGCCCGCTCACCCCGCGCAGGCCTGCAGACCCTGCTAGAACTATTGTGGACTGAAGCGGAACTCAACGTCTGGCGGCCTTGGTTTACCAGTAAACGGGTTTATGGGGTGATAGCGCACCGTATCCAGACCGCTGCGGCAAGAATCCTGCTTAACAATGGACAGGAACTGGCATCGTCCTTTTTCACGCCCGCGTCGTACCATCCAGACCGTGAAGCGGTCTTGATGCATGAACGCGAGGCATTCGTCGAGTCCCTCAAAGAGACAAGGGGGAAGAGTCACTATGGTTTCGTTCTGGGGTTATTTCGTGGGACCGAGGAACGCAGTGGTAGAAATGTAGGAATCAGGATGGCACAACTACCGATCCGCCTTTGGATACCGAGAAAGGTGTGGCAACGGGCTGAAGTATTATTCCCGAACGGCAACGCAAGGTCCCCGGCGGTACTGCTGGCACGGGTAGCGCGCCACGAAGGCAAAACCCGGCCCTGGCTCGCCGCAGAGGAAATCGCCATTCTTCCATTGAGTGATGAGGCAAGCTGCATCCCCGTGTATACCGACCATGAGCGGGAATTGGCACTGCACTTAGTCCAAAGCGACAGACATTTTCGGAGGCCGTTATCCTGCGAGGTGTCAGCGGGAGAGGCCCAGCCCGGTTTTATCCTGGAAGACAGAGAAGACCGCCTGCACCTCGAAGTCTTGGGAAATATGGCAAACCCAACATACCGTGCGCAACTTGTAGAAAAACGTGCGGCTTATGAACGGCACCAGCAATCTGCCTGGTGGTGGAACACGGGCTCCAGCAAAGAGATCCCAGTGTTGCCTCCGCCAACGAGAAAAAATACAGACCGAGCAACAACGGCTTGTCTCTGACCTTTGGGCCGAGGGGGAGGGTCGCCCTGGAATGTTTCTACGCCTTGACTAAGGCCGGCTAATGAACGTCGCGCATACTACTCACCAGTCAGCAATATAGGCGACAGATGGAGCCTGAAAGAATGGTCGTACGAGTTTCGGGTTGCGTTGCACGGCGGCCAGTTCGGCAGACTTCCTCAACATCAAAGGGGATACATATCAATCGATCAAAGAGGGACTTGGTAACCGAAGACTAATCGTAATGATTGACGCCCGCTGTATATTGTGTACACTATTGGTGTACACAATAAGGAGACGCGCATGAAGCATGTCGGCATCAAACAAGCCCGTCAGCACCTGCCGGATCTAATCGATCAGGTGGAAGCCGGTGCGGAGATCATGATTACCCGCCAAGGCAAGGCCGTGGCGAAATTGGTAGCTGCCCCGACAATCGCAAAACAACTACCCTCGCTAGAGAGCTTTCGCAGGGAGATCGGTCTCCCTGGTACGCCGTCGGTACTCCTCCTTCGCGAGGAACGCGATTCCAGATGAGTACATACATCGATACCAGCGTGTTAGGGGCTTACTATTGCCCAGAACCCGGGAGTAGGGCGGCCGAGGAAGCCCTGCGTCGCGTCAATTCACCTGTCATCAGCGTACTGAGCGAGGTCGAGTTCTGGTCTCTGGTATCGAAAAAACGGCGACTCAAGGAACTGAACGAACGCCAGGCCAGAGGGGTTCTCGATCTCTTTGGAAACCATGTTGCCGAAGGATTTTACCGGCGCCTGTCTTTATCCCCCGAGCATTATCTCAAGGCACGACAGCTAATCGAGTTATTCGCAATCCCATTGCACACGCTGGATGCAGTGCACCTGGCGGTAGCCATAACAGAGAAACTGTCGTTGGCAACATTCGACCGGGCTCTCGCGGCGGCGGCGAAGCGGCATAAATGCAAGGTTATGCTTGTTAAGTAGCTAGAACTGAAGATGGGCACAGAAAACGAGTGTAGCGGGCCCGCATTCTGGACGCCAAGATTGAGGAAATGTTCTTGCCCTTTACGCAGTTGGACCCCTCCACTAATCGGCGGTATGAAGGGACAGGCATGGGGCTGGCCATCGTCCGTGGACTGCTGGACTGGGGGATTTGTTGAAAGGCTCAGTCGAAGTAAGCAGTAAAATCGGCCATGGCACAGGTATTGAAGTAGTCATTCCGTATGAGAGCGTTGATGGCAAAATAGTTGTCACCACCATCGACGATAACGGCTCAACGTCTGGTACCGAGACTGAAAAATAATGGGACAACTCGCCAGATCCCCGTGGCCGCGATCTGCACCTATACACAAGACCTATCCGATCCGGATACAAGGAACACCTTAGCAAGGTTTATTCAAGCGATGGTTCCGTGATGGTGCGTTGTTTACCAAGCAGCTTTTGGAGAGCGGTGCGTAAATCTGCGATGTGCACCGGTTTCATGAGGTACTCGTTAAATGCGACACGATTGTCACGCGGCAAGTGGCCCTGTACATAGGCGCTGATGCCGATGGCTGGAGTTGTCCGGTTAAGCCCGGGCAGGGTATGCAGGGCGTCCAGTACGGTGTAACCGTCCTTGCCTGGCATGTGAATGTCGAGCAGTAATGCGTCGTAGTGTGTGTTTGCAAGTCGGCCGATCGCCGTGTCAGCGTCCTGCGCGGTGTCGCAACGGTATCCCAGCAACGCGAGCATTTCGGCGAAACTCTCGCAGATTTCCTCGTGATCATCCACCACAAGTATTAGTCTATTAGATAGTTCTATCGGCGCTTCCTCTACTAAAGTAGCCCCGGATAATGGGAGCTGCATACATGGCAGGACCACCTCGAATCGCGTGCCACGTCCTATCTCGCTGTGGACTTGAATCGTTCCACCAAGCAGTGTGGTGAGGCCCTGTACAATGGCCAGTCCCATGCCTGTCCCTTCGTAGCGGCGTGTGTTTGATGAATCGATCTGAGTAAATGGCTGAAACATACCTGATATTCTGTCTTCCGGAATACCCGGCCCGGTGTCTGTCACGACCAGTGTTATTGCCGTGTCTCCCTGGCATTCAGAGTTAACCGTGACGCGGCCGCCATCCGGCGAATAACGCAATGCATTGCTGAGCAAATTACCGATGATTTGGCGTAGGCGGTCTTTGTCCGAAACAACTGTCTTGTTGCAGTAGCAGTCATACGTCAATTCGATAGATTTATCCTGCGCGATCTTCGAATACTCATCAACGATCTCGCTAAGGAGATCCTTAATCCGGAATGGTGACAACTGAACATCCAGTTTGCCGGCCCCGAGCCGTGCGTAGTCGGTCAGGTCTTTCATCTGTTTCTCGAGGCGACGGGCCGCACCTTCCAGGCGCTGGATTATTTTCCTGTCGTGCTCTGTGCGATGGTCTAAGGCAAGCAGGTCGAGCGATGAAATGATCGTCTGCAGTGGTGTTCGTAATTCGTGGGAAATCATTCCCAGAAAAACATTCTTTGAGCGGGTTTCCTCTTGCGCCGCAACCGTGGCCATCTGCTGCTTCTGGTATTTCTTGAGTAGGGCCGAGAAGTAGATCGGCAGCACCAGTAGGCAGATAATGTAACCCGCCGACACGTATGGCTGCTCTCTCCAGTACGGCGTCAGAGTTGCGACAACAACAAACCCAGGGACAGCCAGTGCCATGGCGAGATAAAGATACTTTTGGCCGAACCTGAATCCATAACCCACCACCACCCATAAAAAAATGAAGGTCATGACGGCGCCGTACTCATTGAGTACAAGCATCATCGCAGTGGTCGTACCAAAATCCATAACCATGCCGATAAGGCGGCGCATAGGCATTGGCTTGGGGACAAGGACAATGTGGACAAAATTGGCGGACGCGTAAATCAGAAATGGGCCCGATATCAACAGGGGGTTGATGTCGATTTTCTGATTGGCGTAATAGATAAGACTATACACAGTGGCCAGCAGACCAATAGCAATACGAAACAGTGACTGCTCGTGCTCGCTGTCCGCACGCTGCTTTAATCTGTCAATTAGTTCTTTGATCATGGCGTAAGCTCGTCAAACCTGTAGCCGCAGTGGCGACAGGCATCGGAGATAGGGTACCACTGGTGGATGGCATTCAGAAGGCCGTCAAAGATCCGGTTCCGGTGTGGTGGAGGCTATAACCCTGCGCTATGACTAATGGCCAGCGGGGATGAAGGCGACAGTGCTTTCGTCTATGATTGGATCCCGGCAAAAACACCACATAGACAGGGTCGCATCAGGCATGAAGTTTCAGACATCGGAATTGGTTGCCTACGCTCGCGCAGCGGGCTGTCTCGAAGGTGATCCGGGTATCCGTAGTCCGGATTATATGGCGAAGGATTTCCTCGGTCCGGTACTACGTTTCGCACTCCTGTCCGGTCTGCCATGGGTAATGAAGTGGAGTTATGAAAAAATCGTTCCTGGGGTGTATCTGTATCATCTGGCGCGCGTCCGCGCCTTCGACAATATTCTGTCAGACGAACTGTCACGTGGCATAAAGCAGGTGGTCGTCCTCGGGGCCGGCCTCGATAGCCGTCCGTACCGTTTTGCCGATCGTCTGTCAGGGGTTCGCGTTTTCGAGGTCGATCACCCAATCACCTAGAGACGCAAGCGTCAACGGTTGCGACGCTGCGGCCAGCCGACCGCGCACGTCACCTTCGTGGAAATTGATCTCAACACGGAAAACCTGATCGACCACTTGGAAAAACATGGGTTTGACCTCAATCAGAAAACCTTCGTCCTGTGGGAAGGGGTAACCTATTATCTCCCCATCACTAGCGTCCACTCTGTGCTGGCGCAGTTATCCCTGCTATCGACGGAATCTGCGATTGCCTTCGATTACGTTCTCGAAAAATCATTTCAAGACCCGTCTGGGCACTACGGCGCCAGCGAGTGCTTTCGGTATGTAAAACGCAAAGGGGAGCCTATGTTGACCTCGTTTAAACCGGAGGAAATAGAACAGGAACTGCAGCGTCACGGTTTCATGGTGGTATCACAAATGGAAAAAGAAGCGCTATCTACGAGCGTCCTTCAGACGACGGAAACAATGTGCGATATCTTCGGGATCGTCCACGCCCGCCGCACCTGATATTCCGGCCCGCCAAACAGGCGGATGACTCATCCTATTCCCGGTCCGGCTGATATTTCGCGTAGGCATAAAACAGTTGACTCGGTTCTCCCTCCGCCTTCCGGCCGATCCATACCAGATGAAGCATGCCGTGGTCATCAAACACCATGGCAGGGTTTGTCTGCTCACCATTTCCCGAAGCCGCTGTAATGGTGTGATCGCCACTCCAACCCTTCTTTGTCTTCCAGGAATACCATATGCTTGGGTTGCCATCCCTGTCGTCATTCCACGCGACGACCACCTGCCCCTGTACGTTCCCCGCAACGGCCGGATGCCACTGGGCAAACCCTTCAGCAAAGGCATCCTGCACGATCTCGTTTGCGCCGAATGTAGTGCCTGAGTCCTGGCTAAACGCCGCGTAGATACTGTAGGCCTTTTGGTAGCCACGCTTATCCATCCAGGCCGCGGCCACACGGTTTCCGTCGTAGCTGACCAGGACCGGTCGGGTCACACCACTGCCACGACCGTCGCTTTTTGATTTCTGGACTGGCTCATTAAGGAGGACGCTCTGGCCATACGGTTTTCCGGCTGGCGCATGGGCATAAAGCAATATCGTATGTCCCCGCCGGCGATCTTCCCAGACTACGGTTACACCATCTTGTGTCGCGGCCAGCGCGGGATACAGTTGGTCACCCGCCAGGGCCTTAGGATCAACCGACTGGCTCTTCGCAACATGCAAACCTGTTTCCGGTGAGGTATCGATGACTGTCGTCATGATGCGCGAATAGCGGCCGTCACGGCGCGACCATGCTGCAATCACCTTGGCTGGCTTAGGTGCAGCCAATGTAATCTGAGATGATTCTGAGTCGTCCACCCGAAACAAAGGATCGAGGCCTGCGATTGATACTTTGCGAATCCATACCGCACTGCCCTGTTCCCAACCCACCAGAAACTGTCCATTCCCTACCGGCACGATTGATGGTGCGTAGGCGACATGGCCATTACTGACCTGCAGCTCCTTACTAAACTCAGTTGCCTCATGCTTTTTGAAAGCCACAAACACCTGAGGCTCGCCAGTGCGGTTATCCTCCCAAGCCACGGCAACAACACCACCAGAAGCGGCAATGCTCTTGCGGCCGGAAGAATCCAAGTGATGGAAAACATTTCCACGGCTTACTGACGTGACAGCGATTTGATCACTGAAAACCCATTGGTCAGCGGCAACATGGACGCTGTAAAGCAAAAGAGCGGTAGCAAACAGACGACGCATCAGGAGGGATTCTGCGCGAGATAATCGGAAAGTGACTGGGTCTTGTAATGGCCTTGATACACGTATGCGTCTAATTGTATAAAATCGGTGATCTTCTGGAAGCCGGGGATTTTAGCAATTGGTTTTCCGTCTGCGTCTAAAAAAATGAACACCGGCGTCACAAGAGCCTTGAGCCGGCTACCGAACTCCATTTCCGTTACGCGCTCGCCGGTTGGAAGTGTCAGACGACGGCCGCTCTCCGCGTCCACGTAGGTCAGTACGTAGTGCTCGGTGTATAACTTTTTCAGCGTCGGATCACTGAAAGATTTTTTATTTGTCATATCGCAGTAGCCACATCCAAGGCGGCCATAATAAAGAAAGACCTTCTTGTTCTGCTGCTTGGCTTTCTGGATGGCTTCGTCATAGGGCAGGAAGGGGTAACCGGCCGGTGGATCCGCGAAAATCCTGCCCGAACAACAGAAGAACCAGGCCAGCATAACAACGCATTTCACAAGAATAGACCTGTTTGTCATGTCACATCCACTTGCGGTATGCCCGCTTCACGTCAACAACTGGTACCAGATTTTTGCCGCCGTCGCAGCAATCAGGGCGGAAAGCACGCCGCGCAAAAGCTTGCGCGGCGTGCGCTGGCTTAGCATGCTCCCTGCCTGCGCACCGATCAGTACTCCCACAACCACGACTGCCGACAGCATATAGGGTATCTGGCTCGTCCCAACCCGCCCCAGGAGAATGGCCGCCGAGGAGGCAATACCGATAACCATGGCGGTGCCAATAGCTATCCGTGTGGGGATTTTCAGCACGTAGAACATGACCGGAATGAACAGAAATGCGCCGCCCTGGCCGATGATGCCGGAAAGAACGCCCATAATCAGGCCGACCACAATGGCTATCGATCTGTTAAATACAATCCCGGCCGGATCGGGATCGGGGCCATCTTCCGTTCGGGGGATCAGCATCAGGCATGCCGCGATAATCGCCATCACAGCAAATACCATCAGAATGGTCTCAGAAGTGAGCCAATCCGACGTAATCGACCCTGCCAGGGATCCCGCCGCCATGCTCACGCCCATGGCTATGGCCAGTTCAGAACTGATTCGGTTATAGCGTTTATGCCCCACCGCGCCGGATAACGCGCCGGCAAAACTCTGTACCGAGGTGATACCGGCCACGGTCTTCATGGAAAGTATGCCCACCTGCAACGCGGGAGGCACATACAGCAGCAAGGGAACCATGATGATCCCTCCACCGATACCCAGCAAGCCGGACATGAAGCCTCCGAGCAGGCCGAGAGCAAATAGCGTTAGGTGCAATCCCACGTCGACCATGTGACAAGGTTACAGAACAACGGTCGGTCTTATACGTGTCACCTGAGCAACCTCAGTGCGTTTTATACCGTCGCGACGGGTGAAACTCACCGGGAATTTTTCACCGCGGGCTTTAACGACCCGGCCGATGATGGCGGTGTCCATAAAACCGAGCTCTTTGAGCTTGGCGACACAGGACTCGGCTATTCGCCCATCGACCGACATGAGCAAACCGCCATTTGTTTGCGGATCGGTGAACACCAGCTGATCATCGATGTTCCACTCGTCCGCGAAATCCAGGGAGTCACCATAGCTGTGCATATTGCGGTAGGCGGCGCTGGGCACCTGTCCTTCCTTGACCAGGGACCACGCCTCTTCGATCACCGGGACCGAGTCGGTATCAATCTCCATACGCACGCTGGCGCCCTTTGCCATTTCAATGAGGTGCCCGGCAAGACCAAAACCGGTTACATCGGTCAATGCGTGAACACCCTCCTGTTGGCCCAACCAGGAACCGGGCGTATTCAGTTGCGTCGCGGCAAATACAAACTTGTCATAACACGCCGGCGTAATCACGCGCGTCTTGATGGCGCTTGCCAGTATCCCGATGCCCAGGGGTTTCGTCAGTATCAACACATCGCCAATCTTCGCGCCGGCGTTGGTTTTGAAACGACTGGTGTGTACAAGCCCGACTACTGAAAGACCAAAGATAGGCTGCGGATTGTCGATGCTGTGACCACCCGCCAGGGGCACACCCGCCTGCCGGCAGGTGGCCACGGCGCCATGCATGATTTCCTGCATGGACTCCAGCGGAAGCTTGTTGACGGGGAAACCAACGATGGCGTTGGCGATAATCGGGTCTGCCCCCATGGCGTAAATATCACTCAACGCATTGGCGGCGGAAATCTGTCCGTAGGTGTAGGGATCGTCCACAATCGGCGACGAGAAATCGGTGCTGAAGACCAAGGACTGGCGGTCATTGATCTTCATGACTGCCGCATCATCGCTGTGCTCGATGCCTACAAGCAAATTGGGATGGCTCCATTGTTTCGGAACCTTCTCAAGGATCTGCTTCAGTGCAGTCGGATCAATCTTGCAGCCACAACCACCGGATTGCGAATACTCAGTAAGCTTGCACGCCTCCATCCTTTTCTCCTTGTATCAGTAAATGATCGCACCCAACTGCGCCCGACCTGTATCGGGATCGTTTCTTGGGTGTATGCCACCAGAAAAGTTTAAGGGGTCGCCACAGACCGAAAGATGTTACAAGAATGTTACAGCGCGATATGGCGTCCTATGCTTTTTTCTATTGCACCCTGCAACGCCTACGGCGTTGATGCGGAACAACTATTTTCATGGTAACGGGGAAAAATAGGGGATGCAACAGGAGTCATACAGGCAGGGTGCTCTGGTAGTTCACAAACCGGATCCACACTGGAGGAGGTCTGGCACAGCGAGGTAGGCGATAGGCAGACAGCCCTGATTACTTACTCGAATATGCTAAACCGAGCCTATATTAAGCGCCTTTTGTTGCAGCAGGCGCTGCAGGTCTATTAGTGGTACCGGCCGGCTGAAGTGGTAGCCTTGGCCAAAGTCACAACCCCACTGCTGCAGCAGCTTTACAATCGCCTCCGACTCGATGCCTTCGGCAACCACCTTGAGACCAAGGTTGTGCGCCAGCTCAATAGTAGAACGGACTATCGTGACATCGTCATCGTTTTCAGTCATGCCCATGACAAATGACTTATCGATCTTGAGCTTGTCTACCGGCAGCTTCTTGAGATAGGCAAGCGATGAAAAGCCGGTGCCGAAATCGTCGATGGCCAAACTGACACCCATCTCATTCAATTCACCCAGCACCTTTATGGCAAGTTCCGTGTCCGCCATCATGGCGCTCTCGGTGACCTCGAATTCCAGTTTGGACGGCGGGATCCCTAACGTATCCACTGCTTCCCTGACAGTAGTGACCAGCTCGGGATCATGCAGGTTCCAGACCGACAGGTTGATCGACAACCGCACCTCAATGCCCTTGCGCCGCCAGTCGTAGCATTGATATATCGCCGTGTTCAACACCCAGTTGGTCAGAGCCTTGATCTGGCCGGTCTGTTCGGCAACCGTGATTATCTTTTCCGGTGGAATCATCCCATGTATCGGATGCTTCCACCGTAGCAGGGCCTCCACGCATACGAGTGCCCCCGTGCGCAGGTCAAAGAGCGGTTGATAGTTCAGATCCAGCTTGTGTTCCAGGATGGCATCATGCAGGTCTTTCTCCAGGGCAAGGCGCTCCACGCTGTGGGTGTCCTGCTGCGGATTGTAGATAGTGCAGCCGCTATTCAGACGCTTTGCGTTGTACATGGCCACATCGGCATGACGCATCAATGTCTCGGCATCATTCCCATGCTCGGGAAACAAGGCGACGCCCAGACTGCTTCCTATGTAAAGGCTATGGTTACCTAGGTCAAATACCTTCTTGAGAGCCAAGAGTATTTTCTGGGCGACGTGGTGAGCATAGATGGCATCCGCTTGGGGGAGCAGGATAGCAAATTCGTCTCCACCGAGGCGGGCAACGGTGTCGCTGGGGCGCACCATGTATGTCAATCGCTGAGCGACCTGCCGAAGGATGTCATCGCCGATCTGATGACCAAGGGTATCATTGATCTCCTTGAAACGATCCAGGTCCATCATTATCAGCGCCAATCCTATACTATGGCGCGACGCAGACTGCAATGCTTGTTGCAGACGATCGTACAGGAGGGTTCGGTTTGGAAGACCGGTCAGCGTATCGTGCATAACGATATGTGCGAGGGCGGCTTCCTGGCGCTTTCGGTCTGTGATATCGGTAACGGAACCGGACATCCGCACCGCCTTCCCGAGAGGCCCACGTATAGCCTTGCCACGCATCAGCAACCACACAACAATCTTTTCCTTGGGGCGCTCAATACGAAACTCACACAGGAACAGGCTCTTCTTGTTGGCCTCATCGAGGTAAGCGTTCAGTTGGCTGATGACGGATTCGCGGTCATCAGGGTGTATGGTCTCTCCCAGAGCCTGTCTCGGGTTGTTGATATATTCGTCCGTGGTCTCAAACCCCAGCATGTCGTTCAGGTGCGTTGAAAAGAACGCACGGTCACTCAGGATATCCCAGTCCCATATACCGTCATTGGATCCGGCCACAGCGAGCGTGAACCGCTCCTCGCTGCGGCGGCGCAACTTCTCGATCTTGCGCGTTTTCCTCAGGTGGTGGTACGTCACCAGCATGGCGAAAAACAGAAATAGAATGGAGGCAAACAAAAGAACCATTTGCCGTGTCTGCGCACGCAATTGATCTCTGGCCTGACGTGCCTGAAATCCTTCATCGAGGCCGGCGGCGGGGATAAAGATCTGGGCGCCGTATTTCTCGTCACCAAAACGGCGAATCAGTGTCTGCGCCCGATCGGACGCCAGGTAATTCAGAAACGATTCAGCCAGCGGCTGGTTGGCATTGGGCACTCGCTCACGGTTGACGACGATGGCGGAATAATAGTTCCGCAACAGCGCGTTATCCCTGTATAGCGGCACGATCTGGTTATGCAATGATGCTCGCATCACCTGGTACGTGCCCTGGTCTACGAAGGTGTAGGCTTGGAAAAGTGCTGCGTTTTCCAAAGTGGCGTGGGAACTGGTGTTGGTTACCTCATACCCCACCCAATCCGCCTTAACACCTGCCAGCAGCCACAGGCTTTCCAGCTTGTGAGATGTACCAGATCGGCTGCCCGGTGCGTAAAATGTGGCCTGTTCCTTGGCCAAATGCTTAAGCACCGTAACAAGGTCATTCTCGCGGGATATCTTCAACGGATCGCTGGCCGGCCCAGCGATAATGAATTCGTTGTACATAAACGTGATTCGCTCGGCTCCATACCCACCATCCATAAAAAGTTTTTCACCGGTGGGGACATGGGTAATAACAAGATCAGCTCCATCGTTACGACCAATATCTAGTGCCGTTAGCGCACCAACCGCTTTCACTTCTACCGTGACGCCCGGGTTGTCTTTCTTGAAGTCGTTGATAAGGGCATCAATTACGCCGGTATCGGTTGCTGTCTGGGCGGCGACAATGCGCAGCCGCAGGTGTTCGTCCGCCAGCGCCCCCTCTGTCAGGAACAACATGGCAATCAAGGTGAAAAAAATAAGCCACAGAGTTGGCTTGCCCGCACCACATGGCCAGTGGCCGCTCTGTTGCGTTCTGCTTGGCTTAATAATTACAACAGGATGAAGCATATGGTCAGTCCATAACCACAAGTGATTGTTTTTCAAATAGCCAGAGCGCAGAAGGCAGAAAAGGAAGTGTTGACTCTTGATTGCCCCAGCTAGAAATCCCGTATCCTTAAATATAGACCGCTTTTTTGGGGCTGCTCAGGGAGTCTTGGGGAAAACTATCACTTAGAGATTCTATATCACTGTTTTTAATGGAAAATGAAGCGGGTCAGGAAGAAACAACAGGGGACGACGCGACAGGCTCGGCCTTGTTGGTGGTGCCCATCGCAGCATTCGGTTGGCCAATGCCCCTGAATAATCTTTGAAAGCCTTATCAATGACTTGGATATATTTTTTGGTCTGCATCTTGATCCAACTATTCGAGGCAGGCTTTCCTCCAGTGATTTAAACAACTACGCGCCGTCGTTGGTAAAGGTCTCCATCACCTGTTGCAGGAAGGTGGTCTTATTACCGAGACTCGCGATTTCTCCCAGAACGCTCTGATCGAAGATGTATTTGGTATTGTCCACGCACAGCGCAACAATAGTCACGTCGTGGATACGGCTTGACGTCAGCCAATAGGGGTTTCCGTTCTGTGGGACTTGCCGCGCGCCAGATCATCGACCGTTTCCAACAGCCGTAACGCTTCTATAGGTTTAGCCATACAAACATCGACGCCGACGGCTTTGCAGTCCTTGATGGTTTCGGTGGTGGCATCCGTGGTCAAAACCACGAATGGCGGTGACGCTTCGGGAGGATGGGTAAACCGGTACATCTTGATCGCATCGAGTCCATCCATCACGGGCATTTCCAGATTCATGATTACCACGTCATAGGAACCTTGGTCGAGCTTATCCAGCGCCTCCTCACCATTCGAGACAAGATCGACCCGATGGCCGGCGCTTTCCAGCATTTTCAGGAGTATCAGGCGGCTGGTACTATTGTTCTCGGCTACCAGTATTCTCCTCCGTGGGTGGCGGCTGCGCAGACGCTGGAACTGCTCGGCGAGCACCACCACATCGTTATTAAGCGGCTGTTTGGTGAGGCAAGCGTGCAGGGCATCAAACAATAACCGCGACTGGAGCGGGGCTCGCAGGACGAGAAAACCTGTCATGTCCTTATCCATATGCGCGAGGTCGTTTGGCTGGGCGATGTAGATCAATTCGACGCGCTGGTTACCCTCACGACGGGTGGCGTCGGCAAACATGGATAAATAAATATCGAGCGGCGGCAGATCGACGATGACGGCTTGGTAAGGAGTATTGTCGCGGATCGCCTGTTCCACGGCACGCAAGGCCAAGGTGGCATCGGATTCTACCGTCGGACGTATGTTCCATTTTGCGATATGGGTAAGCAGATCGTTCTGGCTGCGGTCATGACGCGTCAGGACCAGCAGCCGCATCTGGCTTAGCGTGTCGGCAGCAGGAGAGTTGGGGCTAGCCACGGTTATGCACTTTGGGCAAAAAGCGACGACATCAGGCTCTTTAAGACAAAGGGATCGAACGGTGTGGGCAAGCTGGCATCGATGGGGACATCATTCACGCGCAAAGTCTGCTCCCATTCGTGTTTGTCGAGATCATGAAGGACCATGAATTTACATCGGGATCGGGTATCCATGAAACGCATCATTTGGATAGCGTAGAAAGCGTCCACCACGGGTGGACGGTAGACCATTATTATGAGATTAAAACCAGCCGTCTCAATTTCATCGAGCGCTTTATCAGAGGTGCTGGTCTGGTAGGTCTGGGCTTTTAACTGTTTCGCGACATGGGCGATGATTCGATAGGTCGTGTTGTCGGCCCCGACCACCAGGATTCTGGTCTTATTTGCTGAACCGCTTTTGTCGTTCTTGTTGTTTGCGCGTTTCCTGCTCGAAAACGAGACAACATTTGAATCACTTCCGTTGACCTGTGTTCCAGGAGGTACATTCTGCTTCTGAGGCGACATGTCCTTATCCTTTGTTGTCCTGACATACATGCTAAAACAGATTGGCTTATATGCAAATTCGTACAGCCTGAAAAACAGTGATTTGCCCGATGTAAGCGCTTTAGTTCGCTCAAGTTGGCACATAAGGTGCTTGGTCTACAATGAAAAGGACTTTAAGGGAGGTTTTATGCGCTGGCCGGACAGGCTGAAAAATCGGACGGATACCGAACACGAGCAGGGGTTGCTGCGGGTTATAATAATTACCGCTGCGATCGCTTACGGCTATTATTGCTATCGTTTCTACGCGTCAGATAAAGAGAATCATTATATTGCTCTTATCGCAGGAACCGGATTCCTCCTGTTCTCCTTTATTCTCCTCGCGCACATTGTCATTTTTCCAGTAGCATCTCCGGTTCGCCGCGTTGTCGGCATGCTCACCGACCTGACGTCCGTGTCCATTATCATGCACCTTGAGGGAGAGTATGGGGCCATCCTGTCCTTCATATATTTATGGGTCTGTGTCGGGAACGGATTACGGTACGGGACGCGTTACCTCTACGCTGGTATGGCCGTATCAATCACCGCCTACATCACCATGGTTGCTACGACACCTTACTGGCGCGAGCAAATCTTTGCCGCCGCTGGCTTCTTGATTTGCCTGATCGTGCTGCCACTGTTTTACTCAGTCCTGCTTAAGAAGAACGAAAAGACTCATGAAGAGTTGTCGCTGCTCGCAGAGAAACTCAGGAACATAGCTAACCACGACACGCTCACGGGGCTCCCGAACCGGCATTCATTTCATGAAACTCTGGAACAGATGCTGGTGGCCGCCGAGAGCGATAAAAGTAATTTAGCCATCATGTTCATTGATCTCGATGGTTTCAAACCGATCAACGACACTTATGGACACTCTTGCGGTGATGAGGTCCTGATCGCGACATCTTCAAGACTCAAGCATTCACTTCGTAAAGGTGATTTCATCGCACGGCTTGGCGGGGATGAGTTTGTGCTGCTTCTGACTAACATTAGCAAAGAGGAAGTACATGTCGTCGCCAGAAAAATCGTTGCTATCGTGGCCACTCCCATCGTGACCGATTGTGCGACTATGAAGGTCACCTCCAGCCTGGGCATCGCGTTTTTTCCGGACAACGCCCAAACCGTAAAAGCCCTGCTCGCGAGGGCGGATGCTGCCATGTATAAATCAAAACGGACAGGGAAAAACGGGTATTGCATAGCCGGAGACCAGGAATCGTGTGACGGGGATTTTCTTTCGCCGTGTGCGGTGTAAATCTTTTAGATTTAGAACCCGCGGCTGTTATACCACTGACTGTACGCCTACCCTATTAAGGGCGGATTGAATACCTATGTGGCGGTGAGGAATAATCCGTTGCGGTGGACTGATACGTCAGGTTTAGCGGTCTATGTCGTTCATTCCGATAAAAATTATCCTTAAATTTAAGGAAAGATTTGAACAGCCTCCTGCGCTACCGCTGCTTCGCTCCATACGGACGGTACCCTTAGCATAGAACCGGAAGACACTGACGTCACCACTCAGTGGCCTTTACGTACCTTATCGTCATCAGACGAAAGCCTGGCGACTGCTTTGTTCTGCGCCCCCAGGTATTTGGGCCACAGGCCGATCCCATCGCCATAAGGAACGGTGCCGACGCTGCGCATGATTTGTGCGCCCTCCGCCCCCATCACGAAATCGATGAATTTCTTGATCTCCGGATCATGATTCGCGAGGTGGGTGGCCATGTACAGCGGACGGTACAGCAAACAATTTCCGTTCTTGATGTTCTCGTAGGACGGATTTGCCCTCGAGCGAGAATCTTGGCAATGCCTTCGCGCTGTAGCTTGCGGGCACTGCTGATGCCGGTGATGCCGACTCCGTTCGGGTTGGTCACCATGTCCTTCTCGAGCGTGGTGGACTCCTCAACCACGTGCTTGGCCACGAACTCCTGGTTATAGTCGTTGAACACCAACTCGCGCAGCGTACGACCCACGCCGGATATCTTGCCTTGGCGCACGTAGAACTCGATCGGGGCCTCTTTTCCGCCGAGTTCCTTCCAGTTGGATTCTTGCCTGTGTAGAGCGTGCGAATCTGATCGAGCGTAATGTTATCGACCGGGTTGTCCTTGTGCACAATCACCACGAGCGCGTCCCAGGCCACTGGGATGAGCCGCACGTAACGCTCTTCAGGATTCTCTATGGGATTGTTGGTTATTGATCACGTGCGGCAGGTGCCGCCGATATCCACCGTGTGGGAAGCGACATCGCGGATTCCTTTCGTGGCCCCGCCGCCCTTGAAGTCGATCTCAATGCCGGTTTTTTTCTTGTAGGCAGCCGCCATCTCGGCCATGAAGGCATTTTTTGAGATGCCAGCCGGCCCAAGTTATGGTTTTCGCCTCGGAGAGAGCGGGAAGGGTAACCACGGCCGCGGTCGCCACGGTCACAAGTAAAGCGCGCAAGCTTTTCATAGTGCCTCCGCTACGAGCCACGGAAGGTGCGCAGCACCGAGGCAATGGGATGGACTCCTCCTCACCTAACCGGCATCAAAGTGCCAAACTGGAGTTTCCACCAACCAGTCAATAGGAAGAAGGAGTCCACCAT
>Ga0315268_10000472_pt1 | contig 47345 bp, 32 predicted proteins | sample C1_top_MG_FD_204535 | JGI IMG/M metagenome (GOLD analysis project Ga0315268, IMG submission 204535) | Sediment microbial communities from Yellowstone Lake, YNP, Wyoming, USA - C1_top | ecosystem: Environmental > Aquatic > Freshwater > Lake > Sediment | place: USA: Wyoming | collected 2017-08-01 | reverse complement strand
AGCGCGAAGAATTTTCGTCTGTTCATGAGGCTCTCCCATCTCGAGTTTTGATGAACAATAGCAATCCTCTTCAAATTATTTAATAGCTGAGGCCACAGCGCAAGCTGCCAGCATTACCGGGCCTTGGCCATGCCAGTCGTTCACCGGGGTCGCGCGCTGGTAATAATCGTCCAAAGTATTTTGAGTCGACGTCCCGATGCAGGTTCCATAGATATTTCCTTCTCCGTCGATTTTTTCTTTCAACCCTTCAAACCCTTTGAGAGCCGCTTCTTTAAAAACATCAGGAAGCCAACCTTTCGCGTGCCCTTCGAGAAACGAATAAATAAACATCGACGTTGCTGAAGTCTCTTCGAAGGAATCGGGATGAGATAAAAGCTGATGCCAGCGGCCACTGGGATCCTGAAATTTTAAAACAGCTCTCAAAAAATCTTGAAAGAGCCCGAGGAGCTTATCCCAACCTTTGTGATCGGAAGGAATTGTCCTAAGGACTTCGACGAAAGCCACAGACAACCATCCGTTGGCGCGGGACCAGAATCCAGGCGAGTGGCTCGTCCGGTTCGTCCCCCATCCCCACCCTTGGTGATAAAGGTGGATTTCAGGGTCTTGAAGCCGCACGGTATAATTAAAAAATTGCCGGAGGATATCATCATAGATCTGAGGGTTGCTCGAAAGCTCAGCATATTTGGCCAGGAGCGGGCAGAGCATGAAGATGGCATCCAGCCATGTCCTGCGTCTCCATGTCTCAAACTCAAAGCAGAAACTGCCGTCGAGCAAGCGCGCATGATCATGTTCGTAATGGTTCGCGATGGTCCGGAGAAGCCGGGAGTATGTTTCTTTGTGACGCCTCTTGTTCAATTCTAGAAGTGCATGAGCCATGGCTCCGCCTTCGTCGATTGTCTGGTATTTGAGTCTCGCCTGAGAAATGTAGAAATCAAAACTCTGCTCGACAAAATCAAGATATCTCCCCTCTCCCGTCAGGTCAAAAAGCCGGCAGAGGGCCCAGAGCGAGACCCCCGTCGGATATAAACACCGATAGTACCGCTCTTCCGGTTTTTCAGATGGCTCCATCTCAATTTGGCTGGGGGCAAAGTTAAAATCGATATATTTATCTCCGATGAGTACGGCAATATCCTGAGGGAGTTTATCTTTATTATCAGAAAAAATCATGCTACTGTTCCTATCAAAGAAAAAAGCTTATGTCAAACGCTTTATCCTTTTCTCCTGGACCCAGATAGATGAGCGTTATGCAGGACTCCGAGATGTAGCTTTTCTCAGATTTTATATTAGGTTCTTTAAACAGTCTTGGGGCTTCATTTCTATCAAATCGCCCCAAGTTTCTCTAAGAAATCACCATCACTGGCAAATCCGATTCCTTAATAGGGATCGCGGCCTTCAGAAAGTATAGCCGATCGCCGCACCGTAATGGTTCTTTGTTAAGTTTTCTTATTTCCCTTTATTCTGGGAAGAGTTCCAGAAGTGAACCGAATCAGTGTTTCGCCGGTGTAGTTTCCTTCATGGGTTCGAAACCCCATGAGATTTCCGCCTCCACTTCGGCGACCATACCGACGAGATTTACCGGGACCTTGATCTTCCGGCTTCCCTTCAACTTGATGCCTTCCGAAGGCATCGGAATGTCCTTGAGGGTTAACGGCGGGACGAACCAGTTCAGCGGGCTCGCCTCCTGCCACACCTGTTTGGGGTCGTTGGGCTCGTAGATAGTGTACTGCATCGTAAACATGACCTTGGTGTATTCGATTGAATAGGAACGGCCGTCTTTTGAGAAGAGCAGGCGGAACGCCCCTTCGGGAATGCTCACGGAATCCTTTCCGGTATTCCTTGTGCGCTGGGAGGTTCCCTGGTTCACTTCATCAATAGTATCGTTGATCGTCGCGCTGCCGGTGCCGCTGACGATCCGGTAGGCATCCCCCTCGACATCTATTGCCTCGGGTTTGAAGGTGCCCGTGAAGGTCGCCGATTCGTCAAGCTGGCTCGGATACGTAAACCCGCGTTTCTTAGCCTGGCCGGTGATGCTTCCCGCCAGTTTATATTTGATGGTCCCATTCCAGCCGGCCACCTTGCCCACCTGGACCTCTGAGAACTTCACTTCGACGGGCACACCCATATGCTCACTGCCGCGCACATAGGGGAATTCGGCGCGCACTTGGACCTCGCAATTCTCATTGGGGGCCGTGTAGGTGAACTCCCCTTTCCCGGATCCATCCATCCGGACCGTGGCCGGCTTCACAGAACCTTTGTGGACCTCCACCTGGACTTCGGCCCCGCTCAAAGAAACGCCGTCACAGTCTATCAACGAGATGGAAAATTTGTGGGACTCCCCTCTTTTCAATCTGGTGACTGTGTCCTCGCCGTCGAGCTTGAACTCCGGGGCGATGGCGTGATCCCGTGGATTGGCCTCACGTTGCGTCTTTTCGTAGTCGAAGATGCAATCCGCGAGCAGCCTCGAGCCCTTGTTATTGGACCTCAACTCCAGCGCCGCCATCATGGCCTTCCAGGGAGCCTCCTTCGGATCCGTGAAGGATGGCCGAACCGTCTTCAAGACCATCTTTCTTGATTTTCCGGTCACCATGCAGGCTTCCATCCTGTAGCCTTTGTCGTCCTTGTACAGATCTCCGGAAATGGCATAATCTAATCCGGGCGTTTCCTCAGAGCTCGCAAGGGTCTGGGGTGTGGTATTCCCCAAAAACCTCATAGGAAGATAGACAAGCTTAATGCAGCCGTTGGCACCGTTATCAATAAGGCACTGCTTCACGAATGCATCACTGATCTGCATCCAATCGATGGCCGGATCCTGAAAGTGGACGGTCACATCATACAAGCCGATCGCTCGTTCGTGCTTGTCCGCTGCGACGCAGTTCGGAACAAGGGCAAACCCAAGGCAGCCCCACAGGAAGATCGATAGCACCAAACTGAATGTCCGCATCGAGACTTTTTTCCTCATGGGAAACTCTCCTCTGAATGGATGATCCTTCCGAACAAGGACTCCCTCTAGAGAGATAAGCTGAGTTGATAACTTATAAGGATTTGCTTTTCTGCGTTGGACGACGTTCCCCGCATTCAGCTCAGAATCGTTGCCGCTCTTCACAAAAAAATGATAGTCCCGACCTCAGGTCGAAGTCAAGAACAAGGAAATTGGCGTGAGACGGGTTCGCCGGCGACATCATTGTTGCGGATGATCAGAAAACCTTCCGAAAGACGATAGACCTTCTATGATGATGTCATGCAAGCTCTTTTTTCATTCTTGGTCTTTTTAACCATACTTCTATCCGTGCCCTCAACCCGAAGATGGAGTCTGCACACACCGTAATATCGGGCTTCGGCTTCTTATCCTCGCTCGCTTAATTTGGACTAACGGCGCTCAAAGGTCTTTGGGGATTTTGCCCATAAAAAAAGAGCCAGCGAGAGGAATCGAACCTCCGAATGGTTCATCAAAGGAGTACTGGAAAAATTGGGCCGGGTTGAATCAAAAGAAATATGTGTGAATAATAATCAATGAGGGGAATTATTATGGTTTATAGCAATGATCTTAAAAGGGAGGTTAAAATGATTAAAACAATATCTAAAGCAATAATGATTTCATTTGCATTCGCAGCCCTGTGTTTACTTGCCTGGGGGACCGCGGGGGCCCCGACCAAAGATCCTTTGCTGTTCCCCAAGGATAACTATACCGAGGAAACCCAGACGGTGAAGACCTCTGCCGGCGAAAAGAAAGTCACCTACCGCTCCTATATGCATGTTCAGTATGTTGCGAACCCTGTGGACAAGGATTATCAGAGCCTGAACGTCAGCATTCCCATTAAGGTCGATGATGTGGCTATTGATGCCACAAACGCCCCCATCCTTTTTAACATTGGCGTTGGTGGTTATATGTCCTCGAGCAACGCGGGCGGCGGTATGGGCGGCCGCAGTATCGGCAACCGCGGCGGAGGGAATATCATGGCAAGCGGCAAGACGGATCTGGCCCTGGCAGCGGGTTATGTAGTCGTGTCGCCCGGCTGCCGCGGACGTGACAATAAGGCAGCCGACGGTAGCTACTACGGCAAGGCGCCCGCCGCCATGGTGGATCTGAAGGCGGCTGTCCGCTACATACGCCACAACGACGCCATTATGCCCGGCAACGCCAACTGGATCATCTCGACCGGCGGCAGCGCAGGCGGCGCCCTTTCCGCGCTTCTCGGAGCCTCCGGCAACAGTGATTTGTATGACGCATATCTTAAGCAGATCGGCGCTGCCGACGCAGATGACAACATCTATGCCAGCGCCTGCTTCTGCCCCATCACGGATTTGGATCACGCCGACATGGCCTATGAGTGGATGTACGGCGCCTCGCCGGCCAGATCCGGCAGCCTGGTGGATCAAGAGCTTTCAAAACAACTGAAAGACGCCTTTGCCGAGTATCAGGCGTCCCTGAACCTTAAGGGCAAAAATGGATTTGGACCCATCACGGCAGACAACTATGCCGAGTACCTTGTCAAAACTTACCTGATTCCATCAGCGAATAAGTACCTGAGAGGATTGACGGATGAAAAACGTAAAGAATACCTGGCGAATAATACATGGATCACGTGGACTGACAACGGGGCCACGTTTGCCTTCGCAGACTATGTCACGCACGTCGGCAGGATGAAAAGCCTTCCTGCCTTTGACGATTTTAACATGAAGCAACCCGAGCCCATTCTGTTCGGCAACAAGACCACCGACGCCAGACACTTTACCAACTTCAGCCTGCGGCAAACCACCGGTAACAAGAGCGCCGAGATTGACAGCAACCTGAAAACGGTGGTGAACATGATGAATGCCATGTACTTCATCGGCCAGAACAACAGTGGCTGCGCCAAATACTGGTGGCTCCGCCAGGGCACCAGTGACAACCACACCTCACAGACAGTCATCGCAAACCTGGCCACAAGCCTGGAGAACCGGAACAAGGATGTGAATACCTGGCTGTACTGGGACGCCGGGCATGGCGCTGATGAGGACCCGGAAGATTTCATCGCCTGGGTCGGCAGAATCACCGGGAACAATCTCTTCCGGCAGCTCCTGATCAAGCACGTCCTCCCTAGGCGCGGGGGAAACATCGTCTTCTCGCCCATCTGCGCCAGCGTCAACGAGGTGGATCCCGGGGGCGGCCGTTCATGATCGGCGATTTCTATCCACTTTTTCCGCATCTCGAGTCCGAGGACGTCTGGTTCGGCTGCCAGTTCCACCGGCCCGACCTCGAGGCCGGCATGGCTCTCCTCTTCCGCAGGGAGAAATGCGCCGAGCCAGCCCGGTCTTGGCCATCGACCCGGCCGCGGCCGGTATTGATCGCAAGGGGTATCTACTCTTTGTACGTGTCCCCTTAGCTGACTTGATTCGAACGCATTGACGGGGCTTCTTTATTTTAGCTATATTCTTGTTCTTGCAGATGACGCCACGAATCCTCAATTCCAAAAGAAATCCGGATAGTATCGCTCAAAAGCGTCTCCTGCCAAAGGCGGTATGGCAATGACTATCAATCCTTTTCGTGGCGTGGTTTTCCACTGGCTGGGCGGGTTGGCTTCGGGTAGCTTCTACGTTCCCTATCGCGGAGTCAAGCAATGGGCCTGGGAAGTGTACTGGCTGGCCGGCGGCTTTTTTAGCTGGATTATCGCGCCTTGGATTTTGGCCTCGGTCAATACCCGCGACCTGCTCCAAGTCCTGGGGGCGGCGCCGCCGGGCGTCTTGTTGAAAGCCTATGTCTTCGGCGCCCTGTGGGGCGTGGGCGGCCTGACATTCGGCCTGACGATGCGCTACTTGGGCATGTCGCTGGGCATGGGCGTTGCGCTCGGATACTGCGCTATCATCGGCACGCTGGTACCGCCTATCATCCATCACGAATTCGCGACCAAGGTCCTCGGCACGACCTCGGGACAAGTGATTCTGATCGGCATCGTCATCTGCATCCTGGGGATCGCCGTCGCGGGGATGGCCGGCATGTCCAAGGAACGCGAAATGACCGAGGAGCAGAAAAAATCCTCGATCAAGGAATTCAACTTTTTCAAAGGCATCCTGGTCGCCACATTCTCCGGAGTTTTCAGCGCCTGTTTCGCCATGGGCCTTGACGCGGCGGCCCCCATCGCCGAGCTATCCGCTCAACACGGGACCACCCTCCTTTGGACCGGACTCCCTAAATTGGTCGTCGTGCTCCTTGGCGGGTTCACCTCGAATTTTATCTGGTGTTTCATCCTGATCGCTAAGAACCGCACCGGCTACCAGTATGTGAGCCGACAGCTGCAACAGAGCTCCTTGAAACAAGGACGCGAGACAGGCGCGGCGGCTTCAGCCGCGAACGCCAGCGAGCCCCGGCCGAAGGCGAAGCCAAACGCGCCCGAACGAATCCCCATGCTGAGCAACTATTTTTTCAGTGCCCTGGCCGGCATCACCTGGTATATGCAGTTTTTCTTCTACACCATGGGCGAAACGCAGATGGGCCGCTACAAGTTCTCCAGTTGGACGATCCATATGGCGAGCATCATCATTTTCAGTTCGTTGTGGGGGATTGCCCTTAAGGAGTGGAAAGGGAGCAGCGGATTCACCAAGACGCTTCTTTTTATGGGCCTGGCGACGCTCATTTTATCGACCGTCATCGTCGGCTTCGGCAACTACCTGGCCACGCTTCCGGCCGGCCGATAGAAGGGAAAAGAACTTACACCTCTCCCCGTGTAGCGCCGGCGCAAAATTTGCCTCGCTTAATCTGGCTTAATGGCGCTCAAAGGTCTTTGGGGATTTTGCCCATAAAAAAAGAGCCAGCGAGAGGAATCGAACCTCCGACCTGCTGATTACGAAGCGCAGTTCTACCTCTCTGGATGACAGAAAAAAAAGGAAACTCAGAAAATCTTGAAAGATAACGGGAAGATTTCCGAAATTTCTTGGCTAATTTTGATCTTTCTTTCTTCGGCTGAGATTATAGGTCACCGTGGCCGTTGACGGGATTTCAAGATGTCGAAGACCAGTATCAATACCAGTTGCGAATTTGTAGGTCTCAGATCCATGCGTTCCTTCGGCTTCGTCTCCCCTGTATGTCCTGGATCCGAAGATGCCGTCTTTCGAGGCTTTTCCGGTGATAATGAACGCGCAGGCAAGACTGCGATGATCATAAGCACGGCCCATGGTTTCTAATATGTTTTCTGACGAGTATTGAGGCACAGGATAACGTTCACGCTCTGTGCAGGTAGGATTGCCGTTTTCATCACGGTCAAGATCGCGCAATATCACTAGACCTCCTGTCGGCGGGAGCAAGTGGATGAAAAGGTATATCTGGTAGGTGCCTTCTGCATTGACGGACAGAGTTACCTGCGCAAATGCTTTGCCAGGAACGCAAGAGACACTTTCCCCGGCGGGGACCATCTCCACGACGCCGGCGCCGCCAAAATCGGCCTGCTCGGTGACGCATCCTTCGAATGTCGATGAGTAGCGGTATTCTATGAGATTATACGAACCATAAATGGATTCCATTTCATAATCAAATGCCGTCTCTTTGTTCTTTTCAAAATCAACGAATATGCGGACTTGCTCCTTGAAAGCTAATTTTGTCGTTACGCCATTTTCGGTATGCTTGCCATCAACATCGCGGGTGAAGGAAATCGTGCCGGACCATTCACTGCATGGCTTGGAGGAAGGGTCGATCTCGATCTTGCCCTTAAGGGTTGTTTCGCTCGCATTGCTCATAATGAGTGTCATATCGACAAGTCGCTCATCCTTCTTATCCATACAGAAGGTAACCTTAGACTCTCCGCTCCAGTGGCGCACCTCCCAATCTTTTCTTCCTTCGATGAGGACAATGGCATCGACTCCGGCCCCGGGTTTGCTGGTAAAGTCTTTGAGATTGACCGTAATTTTGCTAATGCCCTCGCTGATCGGGATAGACACGTATTGGTATCGAATCGAGAGGCGCTCGAGAGGTTTATCAATGCTCTCCTTTTTATCTTTTGAGAGCGTAATCTTTTTAAATTTCGGAAGAAGCCCGGTCGGAAACTCCTCGTCGGCCTTGGAATAGAGAGGTTCCACAGGCTCATTGTTAAAGTCGCGGAGGGCGAATTCACGAAAATTATCCTTGAGTGAAAAGACCGCGTCGACGGCTTTAATACCATTTTCTCTCCTGGCCGACTCCCAGATTTGACGAACAATACCATCGTTCTTTTCCATCTGAGCAAAAAGGAAAAAGAGATAGGCGCCATATTGGCGAATTCTTTTGCCTGAAGATTCAGAAGTAGGTTTTCCCTTGGAGTCCAAGCGCTGTCCCTCGAAGTCCAACGACTCCTCAAGGGTTTCGACGAAGGGAGGAAGGTAACTATGGACTCCGCTCCAGTCTTCTCTCATCATTTGAAGCACTCGGAATTCAGCCCATGTCGCCGTGGATTCCATCAGCCAGCTTGAATCCCAACAATCATAGCTAAATTGACTCACGTGAAACAGTTCATGAGCGATCGTCGCATAAAGGCTGGTGCCCGAACGCGAAGAATCGATTAAGACATAACCGCTCGCTGTCCTTTTGTTAAACGGCGGACACCCGATGGTTAAACCGGCAACTCCGATGAATTTACAGCCTTCCTTTGATGGATTTCTCAGACACTCCTCTCTTCGAGGGTCATTTCCGCCCAGCGGAAGCATATAAATGTCAATCGCTGAATCAGGATTAATCTTGGGTGATGGATCATCTTCTTTGTCGGCTAATGGTTCTTGAATCAGTTTATTAAGATGTTCCCAGACGGTTTCGACCCTTCCGGCATAAGTCAATACTGCGTTTTTTGAATTGCGTCGCGTCCAGATTCTGACTTTCCCCCCAACAGCCGTTTCCGAGATCCAATCTTCGTACCCCCCACCTTCATCCCCCCATAAAGCCGGAACAAGACCAATCCCCCGGGTAACAGAGGACGGCCTGTTGAAGATACTAATCGGATCATTGGGCCGCGCCATAAAGGGCGCAAGTTCTTTAAGAACCGACGGACTCAACTCATCCCTTTTTGCCTGGACCTCCGCAAAAATGAGGGTTGCGGCATCCAGGTCTATCACATCACTTCTGTACTTCCCGGGCAAACGGGGATCGTCGAATACGGCGTAGGTACGATAGAGCAAAGAAGTTTCATAGTCGATCTCCTTCGCTTGCAGCGCTTTGGCGATGAGATCCTCGCTTGTGATGATGGGTTTGAGCTCGGCCTTGTTTTGGACCTTTGTCGCTTCCTGTGCCCTGGGACCAGGTCCCCCCTTGGCCTTGGGACCAAACACTCCCTTCAGCCAAAAGCCGAGTGCAATAAGAGCCATAAGAACGATAACTACAGCGATGAGAATTGTCGTTTTTTTCATTCCGAACCTCTGATCGAAATATCCGATCTTTTACTTGCTTTGACGGAAATGATAGTCTCGGCCTCGAGTCGAAGTCAAGAACAAGAAGGCAGACCCATCCTCATCTGCACGCCGAGGAGACAGGGCGGGGATAAAGACAGACCACTCCATTTGTCCCCAGCTTATCACCGAGATGCCTAAATCCGCCTAATTCCAGTTAAGGGAGCAAAAGCAAAAAACGCAATTTCTCGGGGAAAATCAGAAAGCCAGCGAGAGGAATCGAACCTCCGACCTACTGATTACGAATCAGTCGCTCTGCCGGCTGAGCTACGCTGGCATCCCAATCGGTCTGTGCGGAATGATAAATTAAACGAATTCGTCGGAACTGTCAAATGGGGCGGGGGGTCCCAAAGAACCCGGGATTTCGGCTACCACTTGTTGGACATGGATGGATGATCCGTCCAGCGTGTGCCGTCCCAGTAAAGGACGTCCCGGCCCAGCCGGTCCAAATAATCCTGGTTAAGGGTGCTCTTGACCCTGCCGGCCCGGAGCGCTTCTCGATAAAGCTGCTCGAACTTGTGACTGGGGTTCACGTATTGCAGCTCAAGAGCAAAATTGAACAGGTAATAGAGGCCGCTCAGCGAGGCTCTGACGGAAATCTGACGGTTAGCGAGAACGTCGAGGGCTTCGACGGCGTCTACGGAATTAAGGCCCCGGTCGGCGTCCGTCCTCGGGATGAGCATATAAAATTTTTCTGTGCCCGCCTTGAGATCGATGCATCTGAATTGGGACGAAGTTTGGGGCGAACTGCCCTGGAAGGATCTCGGATCAAAAACAGCCAGGCAGCCTCTTCCATATTCGTTGTTTAACCCTGACAGAAGGATTTCCTCCCGCCCGTCCTGATTCAAGTCGGCAAAAGCATAATCATTGAGTTGGCCGGAATTCCAATATTCACCCAAGACCTCGCCATGCGAGCTCAGCAGAACTGCTTGACAAAGCCAGTCCGGCCGGTGGAAGCAGATCACCAAGACCTCCAGTTCCCTGTCCCCGACTAGATTTTCAGCGGATACACTGGTGATCCTGAAATCCGGGGAGTAGACCTTGTTTCCGAATTTCAGCTCGCGACCGGCTTTGAATCGCCAGAGCTCGCGGCCGTGGTCATTAAAGCAGAACAGGTCGCCTTCGTGAAATTCATCGGCAGTTTGGGTGCTGAACAGGACCTCGGCCCGGCCGTCCACGTTGATATCCTCGATCAGCAGTTGGGGAAATAAAGGCCTGTCCAACGCATCCCTCCGCTTGACCTGAAAATGAGTTCTGTAGGCTGCGTCTTCCACGAGGTTCTTGAGCCCTGTATCGAATGTCCAGAGTTCTCTCCCCTTTCCATCGAGGATCGTTAGAACCGACCCGTCAATCTTAAAATTATGAGGGCGGGTAGGATAGCTCTTGCGGCCAATGAAGAAAAAGCCCAGACCGAGTCCGACAACGACCGCCAGATGGAATAAGATCAATGCGGTCCGCGTGGATAACCAGCGCTTACGGCGGGCGGCATGTATTTCCGGAGCTTTGCCCGGGTGGGCGCCGTTCGCTTTCGACCGTTCGAGGATCCACTGGTCGAGCTCCTCTTTATAAGCGAAAACGCTGCCCTTAGCGGAACCTTCAATCCTATGAACGGGAAGGCTCAGCTTTTTCTCCCAGCGGAAGCAGGTCCGCCGGTCACAGCCCAGGTAGGCGGCAATCTCTTTCCAGGACCTGAGCAGGTTCTCGCCTTTCATTTTTCTGGGGCTTATAAGGTATCTTAATGAAATCAAATTTGCCGGCTGAAGTCAAGAAAGATAGGCGACAAGATGGGACTTATAGGGACATTATGCGACATTGCCTGAAAAGGCTTGACAATCCTATATTCCCAGCTAGATTTGGTTTCGCCCACAAGAGGGAGCCTTGGCTGGGAGCCTGAGAGGAGGGGCACAACCCGCGCGAGAGCTAAGGCTTCTTCAGGCTGGCCTCTTTTTCCCTGGATTCCCGCCACTTCGAATAGGCGAGGTCCATGAGTTCGCTTTTCAACCCCTTGTCCATATCCCTGATCTGAACTCCCACTTCCGACTTCTTGCCCCTGAGTTTGGTCCAGACGACTTCCCCCGAAATCCTGGACAGAAGCTGCTTGTCCGGGATGTTGAGTTTGAACTTGACTTCAGAGCCCGGCTTGAGCGTTGGACTAAAATTGGAAGTGAGTTTTAACCCCTCTCGGGAGATTTCGTTGAGAACCGCTTTCCTGACGATGCGCTTGCCCCCTTCGACCTGGATGAGATGCACCGGCAGCGGGCAGGCAAACCTGAAATATTTCCTTTTCTCCTTGGTCATGAAAAAAGTTTACCCCTTTTTTGCCCCCGAATTCAAGAAGAATTTCGGGGTCAAAGCTACTCATTACGCATCGTCAAGGAGAACGAGCGGCGTAATGAGTAGATTTGACCCCATTTCATTGGTTTGACCCCATTCTGTCTTTCGCATAAAATAACTGCCTCCGGAATACAGGACGAGAGTATGATCATCAAAAAACTCGAGCTGCAGGGATTTAAGACATTTCCCGACCGTACAAAAATTGTCTTCCACGACGGCATCACGGCCATCGTCGGCCCCAACGGGACGGGCAAGAGCAACATCGTTGAATCGATCCAGTGGATTCTGGGTGGCCATCGCGTCCGCTCGGTACGGGGCGAGAAAATCGACGACGCCATCTTCACCGGCAACGCCAAGCGTGCCGCCATAGGCATGGCCGACGCCACGCTGACGCTTCAAAACGCCGAAGAAGAGCTCCAGATCAACCACCGGGCCTTCCGCACCGGGGAGAGCGAGTATCGGCTGAACGGCAAAGTCGTCCGGCTCAAGGACATCCAGGATGAGCTTTGGAAAAAATCCATTTCCGAGAACAAATATTTTGTCATCGAGCAGGGCGCGATCGGGACGTTTGTCACGGCCAAGCCGACTGAAAAACGAGCCCTGATCGAGGAAGCCGCGGGCACCGCCTATTACAAAGACAAGAAAAGACAGGCGGAAAACAAGCTCGAGGATTCCGAACAGAACCTGGTCCGGCTCGAAGACATTATCGCCGAGGTAGCCAAGGCGAAGAATTCTCTCCAGCGCCAGGCCAGCGCCGCCGAAAGATACCGAAAACTGCGCGAGCGCGTCCGTGAACTAACGGCGCTGAATTTCAAACACAAGAACGAGCAATTCCTCCTGGCCCAGCAGGATGTCCAGGCCCATTATGAGCAGGGGCTGTCCGGGGAGCGCGAGCGGCTGGCCCGCTTGACGGCGGAAGAGAAAGCTGTCAACGATAAGAGGGGCGAAGCCTGGGGGCTCGACCAAGCTTTGAAACAAGGGCGGGAGAATCTTTTCACCTTTCGCTCGCAAATTGCCCGGCTCGAAGCCGAGGGCGAGCGCGAGGCAAAGCGCATCGAATTCTCCCAAGAAAGCCGTCGGAAGGCCGCTGCGGACGCCGACGGACTTCTGGCCGAGCTGCTCATCCTGGAGCGCGACTTCATCAAGGCCGGCGAGGATCTCGCGGCCGTGACCGAGGCCGTCGCCCAAAAAAGGCGGGAACTGGAAAGAGCCGAGCTTGCCCATCAGGAAACGGAGGCCAAGATCGCGCCCTGGGCTAAAAAAGTTGAGGACGGGCGAGGCGAATACCTGCAGAAGCTCGGCGAGCTGACGGAAGCCAGGAACGAAGGCGCTAAGATCGAGAAAGAGCTCGAGCTCATCCACCGCCAGGAACAGAAAATCCGGGTGAGGCAAAAAGAATCCGAGCAACAGCTCAATCTCAAAGAAAAAGATGCCGATGCGCAGCGAAAGGACCGGCTCGAGGCCCAGCAGACCTTGGGCGGGAAAGAAGCCGCTATAGCCGAGCTCAAGCAGATACTCGGCGCAGCTACGATGTCCATCGAGAATTTCCAGACCAAAATCCGATTGCTTAAGGAAAAACGGGACGAGGATGCTTACCATCTCCAAGCCCTAAGAAAGCTCGAAGAAAAAGAGCGCGCCGCTGAGCCCTCTCAAAACGTTGAGGGTGCTCTGGGGTGTTTTGCCGACCTTATCGAATCCGACTCGGCCGACGCCGCGCTCATAGATGTTTTCTGGAAAGAGGAGGCGAAAGCCACCGTCATCCCGGCCGAGGAAATCCTGAAAAACCTGGGAATCCGGGAAGTTAAAGGCAGCTTCCTGCTCGTCGCGCCCTTTAGGAAGGACAAGGTCCCTCAGGCCTTCGTCGAGGACCCGGATGTCGTCGGCATGCTCAAATCCAGGCTGCGACCGAACCCCCAGATTCAGGACCGCATGCCCGAGCTCCAGGACGCCGTCATCGTCAGCGGCATCCGGTCCGCGATCAGCCTTTGGCTCCGCTTCCCTTCGTTCAATTACATCTCCCTCAACGGTGATTTGCTCCTAGCGACCGGCCTTCTCAGGCTGGGCCAGAGAAAAGAAGGCCTCTTCACTCTCCACCAGGAGATCAAAGAGGTCGAGAAAAAAGTCGCCCAGCGCGATGCGGAGATTCGGCCGCTCTCCGACGAGCTCGAGGCGAACGTCCGGGAAAAACAAAAATTGGAGATCAGCATCCAAAGCGAGACAGTGCTCATGGCCGGCCTTCGCCAGAAGCTCCAGCAGATCGAGCAAAATCTAACTTTGATTCAAATCGAAAAAGAGAAACATCAGAACGATTTGGCGCTTTTCGGCCATGAGCTCGACGTCCTGGCCATGGACAAACGCGTCTTCACGGAAAAATTCGAATTTCAGGCCAAGATCATCCGCGACCTGGAGGAGCAGGATGCCAGCCTGAAGAAGCGGGCTGAGGCCGAAGGTAAGGAATTCGCCCTCCACCAAGAAAAAACCAACGAAGAAGCCAGGAATATCCTGGAACTCCGGGGAACCCTCGACGTCTTTCAGGAAAAAACAAACAACCTTCAGGCGCTGGCCAGAAATCTCGGCCATAGGAGAGACGGGACGAGGGGGAAAATCAAATCCCTTCAGGAAGAGATCCGGAATTCCGAGGAAGAGGAGGCGCGGCTGAAGAAGTTGGTCGTCGAATTGGGCGAAAAAGTCCGAACGCATGAAGAAGAAAAAGCACGTCAGGAGGTCTTGATCGGGCAAAACGAAGTGCAGCTGGAGGAGCTTCAGATCGGCCTGACCGCGGCCGAGGCGGGGCTCAAGAAAATTCGCGAGGAATACGAAGCGCAGAAAGACGAGAGGATGAGGTGGGAGATCCGCAAGGCCGAGATCGACCGCGACCTGGTCAACCTGGAGGAAACCTGTTGGCAGGAGCTCAAGAAGACGCTCCAGGAGCTCAAAACCGAAGCGCCCCCGGCCGAGCTCCCGGAGGGCGACATCGAAACCGCGCTTGAGGAGGCCAAAGAGAAACTCCTCAAATACGGCTCGGTCAACCTCATGGCCGAGGAAGAGTATCTGGCCCAGAAGGAGCGCCATGACTTCCTCGTCCAGCAAAGGACCGACCTCAAGGACTCCATCGCCCAGACCAAAGAGGCCATCGTCAAGATCGACGAAGAAAGCCGACAGCGGTTCCTATCCGCCCTGGCCGAAATCAACAAGAACTTCCAGGACTTGTTCGCCATGCTCTTCAAGGGGGGAACGGCCGAATTAAAGCTCCTCGACGAGAGCGTGCCGCTCGAAAGCGGCGTGGATGTTGTCGCCCAGCCTCCCGGCAAGAAAGTCCAGAACATGGGGCTTCTGTCGGGCGGCGAAAAATCGCTGACCAGCCTGGCCTTTCTTTTCGCCCTCTTCCGCTTTAAGCCCACTCCCTTCTGCATTTTGGACGAGGTTGACGCCGCCCTCGATGAAGTCAACCTCGCCCGGTTCCTGGATTTGATGAAGCTGATCAAGTCCGAAACGCAGTTCATCATCATCACCCACAACTACAAGACCATGGAAGTCGCCGACTATATCTACGGCACGACCATGGAAGAGCCGAACGTGACCAAGATCTTTTCCATGAAATTCGAGAAAAAAGGGGACGCCGAAAAACTTGATTAAGGTCCAGCTTTACATCCCGCCCGGCGGATATTTCGCCGAGCGCTGGACAAAGGGTTCCTCCATGCCGCCGCTGGGACTCCTGTCGATCGGCGCGGTGCTGGAGAAAGAGAGGATTCCGGTGGAAATCGTGCCCACCGATATCTTGGGCATGAGCGGCCGGGATATCCGCCGGAAAATCGAGAGGGACAAGCCGGACATCATCGGCGTCACCATCACGACGGAAAACCGCTTCCAGAGTTTCAGGCTCATCCGGCTCGCGAAGGAAGCGCACCCTGGCGCGCTGACGGTGCTGGGCGGGCCTCACGCTTCGATGGCCGCCGAAGACTGCCTGGAGCACATTCCCCAAATCGACATCGTTGTCCGGGGCGAGGGGGAAATGACGATGCTCGAGATCTGCCGGTCGTGGGAGACAAAAAAGGACATGAGCGCCTTGGCCGGAATCACGGGACTCTCGCTCAGAGTTAACGGGAATATCCGGTCCAATCCCCCGCGCCCTCCCATCCTCGACCTTGACAGCCTCCCCTTCCCTGCCTTTCACTTGGTGCCGTTCGAAAAATACAATTTTCGGTTTGAAGTTCCCGGCCGCGGCCCCCTGCCCGCGGTCAACGTCATGACCAGCCGCGGCTGCCCGTTCAACTGCAGCTTCTGCGCGACTCCCATCAACTGGGGCCGCCACGTCCGGATGCGCAGCCCCGAGCGTGTCGTCCGGGAAATCGAGCAGCTCAAGGAGCGATACGGGATCCAGGTCGTCTTCTTCTTCGACGACACGTTCAATGCCAATCCTCAGCGGGCCGAGGATATCTGCGACCTGATCATCGATCGCAACCTCGACATCTTCTTTAAGTGCGACGTCCGGATCGACATCATGAGCAAACCCCTCCTGGAGAAGATGAAACGGGCAGGCCTGTTTCATCTGTCGTTCGGGATCGAGGCCGGTTCTGAGCGCATCCGCAACGAGATTGTCAACAAGAAGATCGACATCGAGGATTTTCATAACCTCGTCCGCTGGTGCCGGGAGCTCGAGATCATCCCCAACGTCTTTTTCATTTTCAGCCATCCGAGCGAAACCTGGGAGGAAGCCCAGGAGACAATCAATATCATCGAGCAATACAAAGACGGGATCGAAGCGTCCATTGCCATCCTGCACATTTATCCGGGAACACCGCTCGAAAAGCTGGCCCGCCAGTCCGGCTATCTGCCAAAAAATTTCACCTGGACAAAGAGATATCATTCCAAAATCATCACCCTTCCTATGGCTCAGGGCGATGTCCCGCTCTATCAGGACAAGCTCACTTGGAGCCAAGTGAGCGAACTGGTCTTGCGCTGGTCAGTGAGCGCCCAAAAAACCTCGCTCTTGAGAAAAGCGCCGGCCGCCGTCAAACATATCCGCTCCTGGGGCGATTTCAAACGCTATACAGTCATGGGCTGGGTCTATCTGCGGCTCAAAGCTAGCGCTCTTTTTGGCGCGAAGGGCCATGGAAGCGCAAAGGCAAATAACTAATATAGCCACAACAAATGAAGTGATATCCTATAGGCGGCGCTTAGCACCGCCTGATTAGGGATGTCACTTTAGTTATTGCATTGACATCGGAGGGCACAAATGTCGGGAACATGGTACATCATCATCATTCTCCTCTATCTTCTCATCCTCACCGTCTTTAATTTTCTACGGGCTCGCCGCATCAAGAGCCAGGAAGATTTCATGGTCGCCGGCCGCAGCTTGAAGTGGTCGGTTATGGTGTTTACCCTCATCTGCACGTGGATCGGCTCCGGGACGTTCATCGCCGGCGCCGAATTTGCGGCCAAGGCCGGGTTCTCGGCGCTGTGGCTGGCGGCAGGGGCCTGGGTCGGCATTATCCTGATCTATTTCTTAGCCGCGAAAATCCAGACCTTCGGACAATACACCATCGGCGATATCCTGGAAGAACGATTCGGGCCTGTGGCGCGGGTCTTCGGCGCCATCGCCCTTCTCATCTCGTTCACGGTCATCGTCTCTTATCAGTTCGTCGCCGGCGGCTTCATCCTGAACGTCATCTCGGACGGAAAAATTTCCGCTTCGACCGGGACACTGATCGCCGCGCTGTTCGTTATCCTGTTCACAGCGCTGGGCGGGATGATGGCTATCGCTTACACAGACCTTCCCAATGGAATCATTATCGTCCTCGCCTGTCTGTTGGCGATTCCCTTTGTTTATACCGCAGCGGGCGGATTTGCCCAGGCGACCAAAGTTCTTGATCCTGGCTACTTCGCCGTGGTCAACAGCGAGTTCGGAGCGCATCCGGCTCTCAAGGTCGGGGGCTATTTCCTGTCCACTCTGTTCCTCCTCTTAGGTGTCCAGAGCATGTATCAGAAATTCTACAGCGCCAAATCGGCCAAAGATGCAAAAAAAGCTGTTGTCTGGTGGACCCTGGGCACGATCTTTGTCGAAACGGTCGTCGTCGTCATCGCCGTCTTCGCCTATAGCAAGTTCAAGTCCCAGATCGACCTGTCCATTCCCAAAGAAGGCGGAAAAGTCGTCTTGATGGCCGCCAGAAGCCTGGTGCCGGTCCCGGTCGGAGTGTTGCTCCTGGGCGCGGCCTGCGCCGTGGTCATTTCAACCGGCATGAACTACCTCCTCTCCCCCTCGACCAACATCATGCGGGATATCTACCAGAGATTCATCAATAAACAAGCCAGTCAGAAAACAATGATCGCTCTCCAGAAATTGATCATCGTGGTTCTCGGCGTCGCCGCTTTCTTCCTAGCGACACAGCTCACCTCGGTCTTGGAGCAGGCCTTTTTCGCCTACACGATTTACGGCGTCGCCATCACGCCGGCGCTGATTGCGGCCCTGGCCTGGAAGCGCGCGACCAAGATCGGCGGAATCGTCTCCATCATCTCTGGCACCGCGGCTTGTTTGCTTTTAAAAATTATGGCCGGAGTCCTTCCTCCCAGCAGGGCTCCCGAGGGCGACCCATGGGGAATTCCGATCATTTATCCGGCGCTCGTCGTGTCGATCGCGACTTTGGTCGTCGTCAGCCTCCTGACGCCGAAACAGAAACCCGAACGCCTCGAAAAGTTTTTTCCCAAGAAATAGTTGGTGTGGGGCGGGCGGGGACACACCGTGCCACCCGCGCTGTTCTTTGCGAGGAGGCCAAGAACTCTCGGTATGATCGTGATTTAAGAATGGAGTGATGAAATGACGATCGGAATTGTTAAAGACCTGCGCTATTTGAAGCACGACATGGGCTCATTTCACGTCGAGAGCCCCGGGCGGCTGGAAGCGATCTATAAAATGATCGAGACGGAAATTGACTTTCCCCTCACGATCATCGAGCCGAGGCCGGCCTCTGAAGAGGAGATTGGTTTCATCCATAGCTCTTCCTACGTCAAATTCATCAGTCAGACGGCGGGCAAAGAACGGGTTTATCTCGACCCAGACACCTCGACCTCGGCCGGCACCTATGAGGCTGCGCTTCTCGCCGCGGGCGGTTTGATGAAAGCCGCGGATTCGATCATGGAAGGCAAGATCCGGAGCGGATTTGCCCTCGTCCGTCCGCCAGGACATCATGCCGAAGCCGACCAAGCCAAGGGATTTTGTGTTTTCAACAACGTCGCCATCGCCGCCGAGTACCTGGTCCGGAAATACGGTTTGAAAAGGATCCTAATCGCCGACTGGGATCTTCACCATGGCAACGGGACGCAAAACGCGTTCTACCAGAGGAAGGACGTTCTGTTCTTTTCCACCCACCAATTCCCCTTCTATCCCGGAAGCGGCTTTTGGGATGAAGTCGGAGAAGATGCGGGAGAAGGGTTCACCGTGAACGTCCCCTTGAGCGCGGGCAAGACGGACGAAGAATATCTCTTCATTTATAGAAACATCCTGGGCCCGATCGCGGCCGCGTACAAGCCCGAATTCATCCTGGTCTCCGCAGGCTTCGATATTTATGCCGACGATCCTTTGGGCGGGATGCTGGTTACCGGAGAAGGATTCGGGGCGCTTGCGGCCGAGCTCATGGGTTTAGCCGGTAAGCTTGCCAGGGACAGAATTCTCTTTACCCTGGAAGGAGGGTACAGCCTAGAAGGCCTGGCCGACGGCGTCCGGGAGATCCTGCAACAGCTTTCCGGCCGGAAAGCCCCTCCGGCGATCAGGGCAGACATCTCGATCACGACCCAGAAGGAAATTGCCCCGGTTATCGATATCCAGAGGAGATTCTGGCCCCTATAAAACCTAAAGCCCGCTGACCGAGAAACAAGGGGAAAAAGGGCTTTTTATGGGATTCTTGACAACCGTCCTTTTTTAAGGACACAACATCCAGGCGGCTACCGGAGAACCAGACGGGGAAATTGGTATATTTTTTGCAATAAAGGTGGGTGTAAGGAGAACGAAGATGAAAAAAACAACAGGATTGGCTCTGGCGCTCCTGGTCTTGGTCTTTTCGGCGAATGCACAAGAGACCAAATATACCAACAACTCCTTCGCCCGGCTGAGCTATGTCAGCGGGAATACCTATGTCCAGAGGGCTTCCGACCTCGGATACGAGGAAGGTGTCGTGAACACGCCGGTCGCCGAGGGCGATAGGCTGGGCACGACCAATGGCCGGGCCGAAATCTACTTGGGGAATAAGAACTACATCCGGCTGGATGAAAATACCAAGATAGACTTCCTCAGCCTGCCCAAGAGAGACGGCAGTCTCATCCGGGTACGCAATTGGGCCGGCAATATCTACGTCGATGTCAATGCCCTGGAGAAGGAAAAAGGCATCGAAGTCCTGACCTCGGACGCTACGTTCTACATTCTCGATAGGGGCCTTTATCGGATCGATGTCCGGGAAAACAAAGAAACCGAGATTCTTGTTTTCCAGGGAGTCGTCGAGGCAGCCGGCGAGAACGAGTCCGTGCTTGTGAAGAAGTCCCAGAAACTGATCATGTCGGAGGGGCGGATTGTTAGCCGGCCGGCCGGCTTTTTTGCCGGGGCCGAAGACACTTTCGACCGTTGGAATGGGGACCGGGCCTCGATCATCAATAGACAGCTGGCGAAACGCTACCTGAGCGGCGACCTTGAAGATTACGAATACGAGCTAGACGAATACGGCGACTGGACGTACGTATCTCCTTTTGGCCATGTCTGGGTTCCCCGCGGCTTGGGGTCCGATTGGCGGCCCTATTCGTTTGGCCGCTGGGTCTGGATGCCCATGGCCGGCTGGACGTGGCTCCCCTATGAGCCCTGGGGCTGGAGCACGTTTCATTACGGCCGCTGGCACTGGGGCCTGGGCGTCGGCTGGTACTGGATCCCGACGTACGTTTGGGGCCCGGCTTGGGTAAACTGGTGGTGGGATTATGATTATTACGGCTGGGCGCCGATGAGCTATTGGGGATATCCGGTTTATATCGTGGACAATGTCTTCTACGGCCAGGGTTATCACGGTAACGATTTTTACCGCTCGCGAGCGCTGACCGTTGTCCATAAAAACCAGCTTCAGGCGAGGGATATCAAGAGGATTTCCGTCGGGCAAGACGTCATCAGGGGGCTGGGCAAGATCGAGCTCAAGGAGAAAAGCCTCGACGTTCGGCCGTCTGCCAAGCCCGGCCTTTCGATCGAACAGGCTGATGGAAAAAAGATGATCATGCGCCGGGGCGGAGAAGCCGTCGAAATGAAGCCGGCGACGATGCCCGGACGGAATATCAAGACACAGGAGATCTCTGGCACGGCGGGGGGAGCTGCCGAGCGGGGCATCGCAAAGAGCGGCGACAAGAGCGGCTCAGCCGTGCGCGGCGCCGAAATCAAACGAGAAGGCGATTCCCCTCCGCCTGCCATTCAGACGCCTCCCAGCTCCGAGAGGAGAATCCGCAACAAGACGGAGGAGAATCTAGGCCAAGGAAGCACGAGTTCCCGTCCAGCTTCTATGACGGATAAGGTCTATCAACGTTCTTCCGGCGAGAAAAGTTCTTCAATCTCGCGCAGCTCTTCTGGGAAGAGTTCATCTTCCCGTGTTTCAACGTCTCGTTCGGCCGCGCCGAGAAGTGTTTCGGCTCCTTCATCCTCGCGCGGTTCTTCATCGGGTGGCCGTTCTTCGCCGTCGCGCTCGGGAGGGAGCGCCAGGAAAAAGTAAGCTTTTCCGTAACCCCCTTCATATATCGGGGGGCGGCGCCTGAGGGCGCCGTCCCCCTTTTTTTCTAGCGCTCTTCTTTGGCCTTTTCCAGCGTTGCGTAATCCAGGATCAGCAGATGGTCTTCGTAGGTGCAGAATCGGATAGGCTCCCCTTGGCCGCTCAGAAATGCTTCCATGAACGGCCATTTGCAGAAGGGCGCGGCCAGAAGCCCCGTCTTGCGGTCGATCGGGACGAAGACGACATTGGGAGGCACTTCGAATTCTTCGTAGGGCAGTTCAGTCCGGGCTTGTTTAGCTTTCAGTTTTTCGTCGGCCAGGACATTCTTGAAAAAATTGATCCAGATGGGAAGTGCGGCCGCGGCGCCGGCTTCGTTGGTGCCCAGGGAGACGTTATTGTCGTACCCAACCCAAACCCCTGCGCAGAGAGAGGGTGAAAAGCCGACGAACCAGGCGTCGGTATATTTGTCTGTCGTCCCGGTTTTCCCCGCCAAGGGCTTGTCGTTGAGCAAGAATGTCGCCATCGGCGATGCGGTTCCCCGTTCAATCACGCCTTGCATCAAATACGTCATGAGGTAGGCTGTCTGGGGAGAAATAACCTCCTCAGACTCGACGCGATTCTCCTCGAGGATGCTGCCCTCCCGGCTTTCGATGCGGGAAATAAAATACGGCGTGATCCGGATCCCCTTGTTGGGAAACGTGGCGTAGCCCGAAACAAGCTCCAGGAGGTTGACATCGAACGTCCCCAGGGCGAGCGAAAGATACGGATAAAGAGTCGTCGTCAGCCCGAATTTTTTGCAGTAGTCCACTCCTACCTGCGGTGAAATCTCGTTCAGGATTTTTGCTGTCACGACGTTCCGGGATTCCTCGATGCCCTTGCGCAGGGTCACGATTCCTTTATAAATGCGGTCGTAGTTTTTCGGCGTCCAGGGCTGCCCCGTCCATTTGTCGATAAAATCCGTGGGTTCGTCGGAGATCCGGCTGGCAGCGGTGAATCCGTTCTCTATGGCGGCCGTGTAAAGAAAAGGCTTGATCGCCGAGCCGGCCTGACGAGCCGTCTGGGTGACCCTGTTGAGCTCGCTCCTAGCGAAAGAATAGCCCCCAACCATCGCCTTGATCTGGCCATTGCGCGGGTCGATGGCGACGAAAGCCCCCTCCACTTTTGGCTCTTGGTCGAGGGAAACGGCGAGCTCTTTTTTCTCCTCGTTCACGCTCTTCACTCTGACTTGGATGACATCACCGACTTTGATCAGGCCGTCAAGATTCTTGGTCTGGGTCCAGTCGATGTCGTCGTTTAGCATCTTCCCGATGAATCTCTTAACCTTGACCCTTGCTTCCCGTTTGTCGACGGACAGGACGATGGCATCCAGGACACTGTTGGGCGCGACTCTCGGGCTGTACCACTTTTTCAACCAAAAGTCTTCGAGTTTCTGGCCTTTTTGCTGGAACTCCTTGTCTTCGAGCAGGTTCTTCTTGTCCTTGCGCCAGCCGTGCCTTTTGTCCAGGGCTCGGAGTCCGCTGACGACGGCCTCTTCGGCGAACTTTTCGAATTCCGAATTCAATGTCGTGTAGACCTTCAGGCCGCCCCGGTAAAGTGCTTCATCACCGTAGGTAGCGGCGATATGCCGGCGGACCTCCTCGCAAAAATAGGCGGCGAACTCGGAATCCTCCCGGCCCAGAGAGAGGACGTTCATCGGCTTTTGCTTGGCGGCCTCGGCCTGGGTTTTTGTGATGAAGCCTTCCTCCAGCATCCGGTTGAGAACGTGATTGCGACGATTAAAAGTCAGCTCGGGAGCCGAATACGGGGAATAGACGGCGGGCCCCCGAAAGATGCCGGCAATCAGGGCGGCTTCTTCCAGGCTCAGCTCGGAGACGCTCTTGCCAAAAAAGAAATTCGCCGCGGCTTGGACGCCGTAAATCCCGTGGCCGAGAAAAAATTGGTTGCAGTACATCTCGAAGATTTTTTCTTTGGAATATCTTTTTTCAATCTGGACGGACAAAACCATCTCCAGAAGCTTGCGATGAACCGTCTGTTGGCGGTAGAGGAAGAGGTTTGTGGCCAGCTGCTGGGTGATTGTGCTTCCCCCCTGGAGTTTGCGCCTTCGGAGAACGTTCCGGAAATTTTCTTTGATGGCCCGCAGGATTCCTCGGAAATCGATGCCGCGATGCTTGAAAAACCTCGGGTCCTCAGTCGCCAAGATGGCTTTTATGAGGATATCAGGGATTTCATTGTACGAGATGATGACCCGCTTCTCGATGCCGATTTCCTTGACGACTTTGCCGTCGTCGCCATAGATAGTCGTCAGGATCTTGGGCTCGAACGTCTCGAGCGCGGAAACATCGGGAAGCGTGTTCCTGACGGATAAGTAAAGCCCTAAAAGTCCTCCGAAAATGACGGCGGACCCGAAGATGATTAAAAAGAGGAGGATCTTGAAAAATTTCTTGACGTTCAGCTTCTTGATTTGGATGCGCCAAATGATATTTTTTTTCGGCATGAGTTACAAAATATAGCAGATTGACCGGAAAAAACCAAATGGACACTCTTGGAAGGGAACCCTTCCTTAGGGTTCCCTTCCAACGGTCGCTCTGCTCCCTGCTATCCTTCCAAGGAGCATCAGGCGATGTATCTTCAGGAGCGCGAACGATTGAACAGAGACTTTTATTTGTTGTAATCCATAAGGCCGGCTTTGTGGTCATGCCCCACAATCAAGGCAAGCTGATATATTAATAGTGTTTGATGAAGGTCAGGGTTTTTTCGAGGATCTGACGGGCAATCTCTTTCTTGTCCTGGGCTGCGTCGATGTGATAGATGCCGCGCCCTCTGAAACTGCGAAAAATCCTGCGGACCTTGACCAGGTAGGCGGCCCGCTCAAAAAGCTTGTCTTTCTTTTTCCGGCCTTCAATCCGAGCCAACCCTGCTTTGGCCTCGATATCGAGGATGAAAACCAAGTCCGGTTTGGGAGCAAACTCCTCGTTGAGGCGCCGGAGCTTCATCCGATCGATGCCTCTGGCACCCTGGTAGGCGATAGTCGAAAAATAATAGCGGTCAAGGACGACTATGAAATTGCGTTTGAGAGCCGGGGCGAGGTTGACTTTTACATTCTCCCTCCGGTCCTTTAGAAACAAGTCCAGCTCCTGTTCCGGGGTTAGAGCTGAGGCCTCCTTAGCTTTCCTCTTGATTTCCCGCCCCCATTTTCCCCTGGACGGCTCGCGGAAATAGGAAACCCTCAGGCCCCGGACCCTAAGATTGCGAAGAAGGGCTTTCGCTTGGGTAGACTTCCCTGCCCCATCAATCCCCTCCAGGACAATCAAGACACCTTTTTTCAACGCGATCTCCGCTTGAGGGTCAAACCTGCTCGTTGCGTATCGATTTCCAAGGGGGAAGCGCGCAAGGAGCTTCTCCGACCCCGATTCATATTAGAGGGAACGGCGCGGAAATGCAACTTTTCCCCAGGCCGGCAAGTTTTATCCACCTGGAGATGGATTTGTATTGCCCCTCCTCCCCTCCTCAATTTTGGGGAAAAAAAGCTTTAAATGAGGGGACGGCCCAAAGGCCGTCCCCTCAGAGGCTCGTTTGAATTTTAAAAAGGAATATGCTATCTTTGAATCTATTCAAAAATAGATAGAAAATTTTCTTGATTGACAAAACGGAGGATTTTTCATGAAAAAGGTTGTTTGGATTTCGCTGGCCAGCTTCTTCTTGGGAGTCTTTTTGGCCGGCTATGTTTTTGTCTATCTCCCTGAAAAAAAAGCAAATCCGAACTTTTCAGATAAGGCGGCCCAGCCTTTCAGCTCAAACCTGCACGCTGAGGCGCCCCAGGCAAAACCCGACTTGGATTTTGTCAAGGTTTCGGACAAGGTCGGCCCGGCTGTGGTGAAAATCGACGCTGAAAAAGTCGAAAAACAGTCCCTGATGACCTTCCAGGACAGCCCCTTCGAGGATTTCTGGGACAGGTTTTTCGGCCGTCAACAGCCCCAGAGGCCTCAGGAATATAAGATGACCGTCCAGGGCACGGGGTTTTTCATCAGCGCCGATGGCTACATCCTGACGAACAACCACATCGCCGAAAAAGCTACCAAGATCAGAATTTTTACCGTCCAGGGGGATGAATACCCGGCCAAAGTCGTTGGCGCCGACGTCAAGACGGACCTCGCCTTGCTCAAAGTCGATGCCAAGAACGTTCCCTTCGCCGAGCTTGGCGATTCTGTCCAAGTGAAAGTCGGCGAGTGGGTCCTGGCCATCGGCAATCCCTTCGGCATGGAGCACACCGTAACCGCGGGGATCGTTAGCGCTAAAGGCCGCCAGCTCGACCTTGGCGACGGAAATTATGAAGATTACATCCAGACCGATGCCGCGATCAACCGGGGCAACTCAGGCGGCCCACTCGTCAATATGAAGGGCGAGGTCATCGGCATCACGAGCAATATCCTTACGCCCTCGGGCGGCAATATCGGCATCGGCTTCGCAGTTCCCTCTAACATGGCCAAGAAAGTCGCCGCCCAGCTCAAGGACAAAGGACGCGTCATCCGCGGCCAGTTAGGAGTCAGCATCGTTTCCCAGGGGATCGACGCGGACCTCCAGAAAACCCTCAACCTGAAATCCAAAAAAGGGGCCGTCATCAATTCGGTTAATCCCGGCGGCCCGGCCGACAAAGCGGGCCTCAAGCAATACGACGTCATTACGGAGATCAACGGCCAAGTCGTCGAAAGCCCGACCGACCTTCGGATGAAGATCGCCGACATCCAGCCGGGGACAAAAGTCGAGATCAAGATCGTCCGCGACGGAAAAGAAAAAACCGTGACCGCCAAGATTGAAGAGCTCGAACCCGAAGAGAAAGCCAAGACGCCCGGTGAATCGGCCGTCAAGAATATCGGTCTCACCGTCACCGAACTCACCCAGACTCTCGCCCGCCGCTATGGCCTGCGGACGCGGGAAGGGGTCGTCATCACCGAAGTCGAGAACGGCAGTGAAGCGGATCGCAAGGGCCTCCAGCCTCTCGACATCATCCTCGAAGCCAACCGGGTCAAGATCGACAGCGTCAGCCAGTGGGAAAACATCCTGAAAAGGGCCAAGCCCGGCGATGCCCTGCTTCTTCTTGTCCGCCGCGAGCAGGAAGGACGGTCGCAGGATTTCATCGTTACGCTAAGAGCCCAATGAATGAAATTTAACAAATTTCATTCCCTGGGCAACGATTTCCTCATCGTTGACAGGGGGGAAGTCGCTGAGCTTTCAGAACAGGAGCTCGGCGACCTGGCCCGCAAAATCTGCGAGCGCCATACGGGTGTCGGGGCCGACGGGCTTCTGCTCATTTCGGTCGAAGACAAAGCCCGGGGCCTGGTCAAATTCCGGATCTTCAACGCCGACGGCACTGAAGCCGAAATCTCGGGAAACGGATTGCGTTGCGCTGCCGCTTACTTGTATTCCCAACAGAAGATCGAAACGCGGCGGGTCACGTTCGAAACATCTGCCGGCAGCCGAGAAAGCGAGCTCCTCGAGAAAAACGAAGACAGTTTCATGATCAAGATCGAGATGGGCGTTCCTCGGCTGTCCTCCAAAGAGATTCCTTTTGACGACGGCTCGTTCCACGAACGGCTGATCGATTATCCTTTGATGATCAACCGGAAAGTCTATCCAATCACGGTCGTCTCCCTCGGCAATCCCCACTGCGACGTCTTCGTCGACCGCTTTCCCGCCCGCATTGAATGGCATCAGCTCGGACGGGAAATTGAGTCCCATCCTTTTTTCCCGAACCGGACGAACATCGAGTTCATCCGGGTCCTCAGCCGCGATGAAATCGAAGTTCTGTTTTGGGAAAGAGGAGTTGGAGAAACGCTTTCCTCCGGCAGCGGCTCCTGTGCGGCCGCCGTAGCCTCCATCTTGAAAAATCTGACCAACCGCAAGGTCCGAGCAAAGACAAGCATGGGCCTGCTGACAGTGGAATGGACGAGGGACAAAGTTTATCAGGCCGGGCCGGCGGAATTCGTCTTCATCGGCTCGTTTCTTTTGAAGTGAAATGCTCGTAGCCCTTGATCTCTAAGGGCGTCCGGCGGCCGCTCCGGTCGACGAGATGGATTCCCTTCTTTCGAGTGATCCTTCCGATCTTGGTGATCCTGAACTTCTTGGCCAGCCTGTCGAGGAGTCTCCCTTTCGCGGGCGGCGATGTGAAGAGAAGCCCGAAATCTTCTCCCCCATGCAGAGCGTATGCGACGGATCTTTTTCCGCCAAAAATCTTCATGCCCGCCGAGAGCGGCAAGCTGGATAACTCGATTTCTGCTCCGACGCCGCTCTCATCGCAGATGTGCATTAAATCTACAGAGAGTCCATCGCTCGTGTCGATCATCGCGGACGCGATGTTCGACCGGGCCAACTCTCGGCCAAGATGGATCTGAGGCACCGGGTCAAGAAATGCGCGAAGGACGGGATCGGCCCTCTTATCGCCGCCGAGCGAAATCCTCTTCAATGTCAGCTCAAAGCCCAGCTTGGCGTCTCCCGGGTAGCCGGAGATAAAAGCCAGGTGGCCGGGCCTGGCTCCGCTGCGAGTGACAAGCTTTAAACCCTCGCCCAAGACCGTCACCGAGATAACAATCTCCTTGGCCTTCGACAAGTCCCCGCCGACGAGCACGACGCCCGCCTGGCGGGCCGCCGATTCAAAACCAGCAAGGAATTCACGGACCCAACGCGAAGAAAGATCAGGCGGAAAGCCCAGCCCGAGCAGGGCATATTTCGGCGTTCCTCCCATGGCGGCGATATCACTGAGGTTGACGTTGAGGCTCTTGCGGCCGATGAAAAAGGCCGCATGGAGCCTGCGGATGAAATCCACATTTTCGACGAGGAGGTCTTTGGTGAGGATGAGAGGAAGTTTCCCCGGCCGGAGGACGGCCGCATCATCGCCGATTCCAAGCGTAACCCTTCTCCCGGCCGACGAGAATTCCCGGCGGATGGCCTCGATCAGCTCCCGCTCGCCAAGCCGCTCAAGCTTCATGCCCCGCCTATTTGGCCTTGGCTTTGACAAGAGCGTGGGCGAAGACCTCCCGGATTTCTTCGACGAAGATGAATTCCATTTCCTTCTTGACGATAGTCGGAATATCGATCAGATCTTTTTTATTGGCCGCGGGCAGGATCATCTTCTTGAGACCTGCCCGCTGCGCCGCGAGGACTTTCTCCTTGACGCCGCCGATCGGCAAGATGTTTCCCCTCAGGGTGATTTCGCCGGTCATGGCTACGTCCCAGCGTACTTTCTTGTTGGTACACACGGAGATCAGGGCTGTGGCAATGGTGATCCCGGCCGAAGGACCGTCTTTGGGAATGGCTCCCTCGGGGATATGAACGTGAAAGTCATTCTGGGAAAAGATCGAGTTGTCGATTCCCAATACCTTGGCATGGGCCCGGGCGTAGCTGAGGGCGGCGAGAGCGGACTCCTTCATGACATCGCCGAGCGATCCGGTCAACGACAAAGTCCCCTTGCCCTTCATTTTTGTCGCCTCGACAAAGAGGATCTCGCCTCCAGTGGCCGTCCAGGCCACTCCCGTCGTCACTCCCACCTGGTCTTTTTTCTGGACTTGGTCCTTGAAGATGCGCGGTGGGCCGAGGTAGGTCTCGACATTCTGGGAAGTGATTTTATGCCGCGTCTTCTTGCCTTCGGCCACTTTCCTGGCGACTTTCCGGCAGACCGAGGCGATTTCCCGCTCAAGATTACGGACGCCCGCCTCGCGCGTGTATAGAGCGATGAGCGTCTTGATCGCCCCGCTTGAGAAAGAGATGAGCTTGGGACTGAGGGCGTTTTCTTTGATCTGTTTGGGGACCAAGTGGCGCAGGGCGATCTGAAGTTTCTCCTCTTCCGTGTAGCCGGGAAGCTGCAGAACTTCCATCCTGTCCCGGAAGGCGGGCTGGATGGGATCGAGCAGGTTGGCCGTCGTGATGAACATGACCCTGGACAGGTCAAAAGGCACCCCGAGGTAATGATCCCGGAAGGAGTAGTTTTGCTCGGGATCGAGGACCTCGAGCAGAGCCGACGACGGATCGCCCCTGAAATCGGCGCCGATCTTGTCCACCTCGTCCATCATGAAAACGGGATTGTCGGAGCCGGCCCGCCTCAGGCTCTGGATGATGCGCCCGGGGAGGGCGCCGATATAGGTCCTGCGGTGGCCGCGTATCTCGGCTTCGTCATGGACGCCGCCGAGCGAAATGCGGATGAATTTCCGGCCGAGCGCCCGAGCGATGGATTTGCCGAGAGACGTCTTCCCGACGCCGGGCGGACCGACAAAACAGAGGATCGGTCCTTTGATTTTCTTGGAGAGCGAACGCACGGCCAGATACTCCAGGATTCGTTCCTTGACCTTTTGCAGGCCGTAGTGGTCTTCGTCGAGGATTGTCTTGGCCAATTTTAAATCGAGGTTGTCGACGGTGCTCTTATTCCAGGGAAGGGCGAACATCCAGTCAAGGTAGTTGCGGACAACAGTCGTCTCGGCGGATTCGGGATGCATCTGGCCCAGCCGGATAATCTGTTTTTCAAGCTCCTCCCGGACCTCCTCCGAGACTTTGAGCTTCTGCATCTTATCCTGATAGCCCTTGATTTCCTCCTGGAGCTCGTTGCCCTCGCCCAGCTCCTTCTGGATGGCCTTCATTTGTTGCCGGAGGAAATACTGCCTCTGCAGCTTGTCCATCTCGCCCTTGGCTTCCGTGCTGATCCGGGACTGAACGTCCAGGATTTCCAATTCCTTGGCCAGCAGCTCGTAGACTTTTTTGAGCCGCTGGACGGGGTCGGTGATCTCGAGAATGGCCTGGGCGTCGCCGACTTTGAGCTCGAGGTTAGCCGCAGTCAGGTCGGCCAGCCTTCCCGGCTCTTCGACATTAGTAGCGATGATCAATACCTCGGGCGGGATATTCTTGCCGAGAGAAGTCGCCTTTTCCAAACCGCTCCGGACGTTGCGCACCAGGGCTTCGCTTTCCATGGATTTTTCCGCGGATTCAGGCTCCTGGACCGCCTGGATTTGGGCCACTAAATAGCCGTTTTCTTCTTCGAAAGTCTCGATCCGGGCCCGGAGGAGACCCTGGGCTAGGATGCGGATCCGTCCGTCCGGCAGCTTGAGCATGCGCATGATCAGGGCGACGGTTCCCATGTCGTAGACTTCCTCTCGCTTGGGGTCCTCGGTCTCCATGTTTTTCTGGGTCAGGAGAAGGATCATGCGGTGCGAGGACAGCGATTGGTCGATCGCATTCTTGGATTTCTCCCGGCCGACGAAGAGCGGCACGATCATATAGGGAAAAACGACAATGTCGCGCAAGAGGAGAATGGGGAGCTTCTGGGGGATATTTAGCTTTTGGTCTTTTTCTTCCATGATATCTTCCAGCTGGCTGTCGGCTTTAGAATCTTTTTCAGCCATTTTCTCCTCCGGATTTATCTGGGTTTTTGTGAATTTTTACCAGGACCTCTTTTTCCTTTTTCGCTTGCATTTTTTTCAAGAAGACGGTCAGGACGCCGTTCTCCAGAAAGGCTTTGGCTCGATCCGGAAGCACAGCGCAGGGAAGCGGGATCGTCCGGCGGAACTTTCCGTATTCCCGTTCCAGGCGCAAGAAACGGATCCGTTCGGAAGCGGGGTTCTCCCTTTTGGAGCCCTCGAGCTCGATGCGACTCATGTGCAGGGAGATATGAACGTCGCGGGGCAAAAGACCGGGCACTTCGACCTCGACGATGAGGTCGTCTTCTTTTTCATAGACGTCGACATAGGGGACCCAGCCGCCGCCGAGGTCCAGCCATTCCCGCCGCTGAGAGAGGACTTCGCTCATGATGCGGTGGATCTCCCCCTCGATTCTCATGGTCCGTGTCGTCGGCTTGATCTTTTTAATCATGATCTTCAAATCGTATCAGAACTGGATATAAATCAGAACCTAGTTTTTTTATTCCTATTTAAAACCTTTGTCAAATAGGCAGCTATGCCCCCGCGTTATCAGATGTGAAGCTTCGACCTCGAACGACTATTTTTTCTCTTTGAGGAGGTCTTCCAGCTCTTGTTTGAACTCCAGGACGTCCCGGAATTCCCTGTAGACGGAAGCGAACCTGACGTAGGCTACCATATCCAGGCTTTTGAGCCTGTCCATCACCAGTTGGCCGATTTCGGAGGCCTTCATCTCTTTCTCCGGCCGCTCCTGGAGCCTGGCTTCGACCTCTTCGACGATCTCCTCGAGTTTGCTCACGGCGATGGGCCTTTTTTCGCAGGCCTTCAGCATCCCCCGCAGGAGCTTCTGCCGGTCGAACAGCTGCCGGGATCCGTCCTTCTTGACAATCATATAGGGAATTTCCTCGATTTTTTCGTAGGTCGTGAACCGCCTTCGGCACGCCAGACACTCCCTGCGCCTCCGGATGGAGACGCCCTTCTTGCTTTCCCGGGAATCAATAACCTTGCTTTCCAGGTGGCCGCAGAATGGACACCTCATGGTTCAACCTTCTCCTCAAATTTCCGCAGTTGGAGCAACGTCAGCCCCTCTTTCCATAATATACCATATCCGATGATGCATGTCATTACCAGCTGGATGGCATGGACGACGACGGTCAAACCGAAAGCCTGGTTAGGATCCATCCCGAACAGAGTGGTCAGGCCCAGCTTGCTGAACGCATCCAGCCCTCCAACCATGCCGGGCGTCGGGATGGAGGCGCCGACGGCGGTCAGGAAGATGTAGGGAATCATGAATAGAAAGGGAATCGAGACATGGTAGGCCAGGAAGAACACCCAGTAAAAGAAGATGATCCCCAGCCAGACGACAAACGACAGCAGGATATAGATCAACAGGTTGCTGAGGGAATGAAAGAATTTCAGGCCGTCGATAAATTCGTGGAGAAGGTTGACGATCTTATCGCGGAGTTTGTGGGGCAGCGGTTTCAGGAAGAACCCGGCGACGCGCAGGGCCTTCTCCCTGAAAAAGTAAAAAAGCAGGCAGACGATCAGAAGGATAGTGGCGAAGGAAACGCCGATAATCCCCCAAAGATAAAGGTTCTTGAACGCTTCGATGCGAACTTTAAAGCCGGCGGGATAGAGAGGTTTAGCCAAAAAGAAAAGCCCCAACAGAAAGCACATCGTGAAGATATCGAAGGTTCTCTCGACCACCACTGTTCCCAGGGCGAAGCCAGGGCGGATATTCTCCTTTCGGGCAACGTAAAGAGGCTTGGCCAGCTCGCCCAGCCGTCCCGGAAAGATAAAGGTCACGGCAAAACCGACGGCGTTGCCCGCGAAGAGGTTCCAGAACTTGACGTCCTTTTTTTCATGGATCAAGAGATATTTCCAGCGGTAGCCTCGGGTGGCAAGGTGGAGCGGAGTGAGGAGGATGACCGCCCCGAACAGAAGACCGTTCGCGTTGGTCAAATAGCGGAAGGCTTCCTTCCATTGGACGCCCCGGACGAAAAAGTAGAGGAAGACGGCGGTCAAGAGGAAAATAATCGTAAATCGAATCCACTTTTTTTTCATGTCGAGCCGTCCATATTATCATGTTCTCCCGGGTTTGAAAAGGGGCGGTCGAAGGCCTGTTTCTGGGAGCTAGCCCGCATCTAGTTGCCCAGGTAAACATATCCAAATTAATGATTTCAAGGAGGCAATGGCATCGTCCCAAGGCCCTATAGCGGAGGGGGGACCCGTCTCTTTTTCGACGGGGGGAACCGACGGGACTGGTTCCCCAGGGGCCGGGGACGATGCCATTGCCTCCTTGAAATCACACAAGCGGAGATGCCTCCGCTACCAGGAAAAGAGTTGAAAAACCGGGGAAAATTGATTATCATACGCCCGCAGTTGGGAAGTCGTCCAACGGCAGGACTCATGACTCTGGATCATGCAATCAAGGTTCGAATCCTTGCTTCCCAGCCAACCCCTCCTCCCCCCTGGAGCGAAGCCGCGTGAAATTACCCCTTCGGAAATCCGCGATATAAAAATGAAACATATGCCGCTCTGATTTGACTCGGCTTCTATTCCTTGTTAATCTTTAGCCATCCCAGATCATAGGGGTCAGCAATGGCCATCAGGTGCCCGAAATGTCAGGCTGAGAATTAGACGGGCACGGTTTTCTGCGGGAAGTGCGGCACTAAGCTTGAAGCTGCAGACTCCTTCTCCGTCACCAGGACGCTCGAAACAACGCCTGAAGGACTGGGCAAGGGGAAGCTCTTCGCCGGGCGGTTTGAGCTGATCGAGGAACTCGGGGTCGGCGGGATGGGCATAGTCTACCGCGCGTTCGACAGGGAAGTCGGCGAGGAGATCGCCCTCAAAGTTCTCCACCCGGATGTCTCCCTCGACAAGAAAACGGTCGAGCGCTTCCGAAATGAGATCAAGCTGGCCCGCAGGATCACCCATAGGAATGTCTGCCGGATGCACGAGCTCCATCAGGATGGAAATCAACTATTCATCACTATGGAGTACGTGCCGGGTCAAGACTTAAAGGGCGTGATCAAAGAAGCGGGGGTGCTGACGACCGGGAAGGCTATCTCGATCGCCAAGCAGGTGGCCGAGGGGCTCGCCGAAGCCCATGAGCTGGGCGTCATCCACCGCGACCTCAAGCCGCAGAACATCATGGTGGATAAAGAGGGCAATGCCAAGATCATGGATTTCGGGATTGCACGCTCATTGCGCACCGCCGGCATGACGGCAGAAGGCATGATCATCGGGACGCCGGAATACATGGCGCCTGAGCAAGTTGAGGGGCTTGAGCCCGACCAGCGCACGGATCTCTACGCGCTCGGGGCCATCCTGTTCGAAACGGTGACGGGACGAGTGCCTTTTGAGGGAGACTCTCCCCTCTCCGTTGCCTATAAACACAAGAACGAGACCCCCGCCCCTCCGCGTAAATTAAATGCTGAAATTCCGGAGCCGTTTAACCAGCTTATACTTCGCTGCCTCGAGAAAGAAAAAATTAGCCGCTACCAGACGGCCGACCAAGTCCTGGCCGACCTCGTCCGGATCGAAGAAGGCCTTCCCATCTCTGAGCGGGTCATCCTCAAAGCCCGGCCGACCATCCGGATCACCCGCGAAAAACCCATCGGCATCAAGCGGTTCCTCGTCCCCGGTCTCATTGCGGCATCCCTTATCATTGCGGCCATTTTTATCATTTGGCGATTTATACCTCAAAAAGCGGCCATTCCAGGTCGATCAGCCGAGCATTCCATCGCCGTGTTTCCTTTTGAGGATTTGAGCCCCACCAAAGACTACGACTATTTCTGCGAGGGGCTGGCGGACGAGCTGATCAACGCCATGAGCCATATCCGGCAGCTGAGGGTTGTGGCCCGGTCTTCAGCCTTTACCTTCAAAGGCAAAGACATCGACATCCGCGAGGTCGGGAAGAAACTGAACGCGGGTACGGTTCTGGAAGGGAGTGTGAGAAAATCCGGACAGCGATTGCGCATCACCGCTCAGCTCGTCAATGTCGAGGACGGTTACCATATCTGGATCGGCCAATTCGATAGAGAAATGAAGGATATTTTCGACATTCAGGAAGAGATGTCACTGACCATCGTGGATCAGCTGAAGCTCAAGCTGTTGAAAGGCGAGAAGGAAAAGATCCTCAAGCGCTCCACGGAAGATTACGAAGCTTACGATGATTATCTGAAGGGACGCTATTTCTGGTATCGACGCTACGAAAAAGGCTTGCAAAGAAGCCTCCAGTATTTTGAGCAGGCTATCGAAAAAGACCCTAATTATGCTCTGGCCCACGTGGGAATAGCCGATACGTTCGGATCACTCGGACTCTTCGGTTTCATGCCGTCTCACGAAGCTTTTTCGCGGGCTAAGGCGGCGGCGAATAAAGCCTTGGAGATCGATCCCGAGCTGGCCGAGGCCTACGCCTCTCTCGGCTGGATCGCCACGTGGTATGATTGGGACTGGCCGGCAGCCGAAAGACATTTTTTGAGAGCCATTCAGATGAAGCCGGATTATTCTCCGGCCCATCACTGGTACGGTTTATGTTTATCAATCACGGGGCGGCATGACGAGTCCATCAAAAAGATGAAAGAGGCACGGGGACTGGAACCACTCGAGCCGGTCATCCCTGCGCATTTGGGCTGGGCTCTCTATATGGCCCGGCGTTTCGACGAATCGATCGGAGAACTCCATAAGGTCATAGAGTCGGATCCGGGGTTTTTGATCGCTTATTTTTATCAATCGTGGAATTTCCTGGCCAAAAAGAATTGGCCCGAAGCGATTACGACAGCTCAAAAATTCGCCGAACTCTCCGTGGAGTCTGTTAATGCGCTAGCCAATTTAGGCTTGGCCTATGGCTCGGCGGGAATGAAGGATGAAGCTTTCAAAATCCTCGAGCGGCTGGACAAGCTATCGAAGGATCATTATGTCGCCTCTATCTTTAAGGCGATGGTGTGGCTTGGACTCGGCAAGAAGAATGAGGCATTGGATAGCCTGGAAAAGGCTTATCTGGAGAGAGAGTCCTTTTTGCCCGCTCTCAAGGTTTGGCCCGTTTATGACAGCCTGCGCTCGGAGCCAAGGTTCCAAGCGCTTCTAAAAAAGATGAAATTGGAATAATCAGCAAAAAGCGTCCTCGCTTCTATCTGACTCTAGTATAGGTAATTCGAAATAAGAAACTCACTAACGATGGAGGGCATCTGCGCTGCGACGGCTTTGTGTATAGAATGCTCAAGATAGCCTTTCAAAGCAGCTTCGCTATCAAAGTCAACAAATAGAGCTCCATCATACTAGCATCTGGGACCAAGAATTTTTCCGTGGAATCAGCTATAATTCTGGCGATCCTATGATTATGTTGCCATGGAGGGAGATATGAAAACGCATCGCCGGCCAGTCTGGTTCTTATTTTCGGTTCTCATTTTCTGTTTTGCCCTTCAGACGGCGGCCCAAGAAACCGTCGACCTTTCGCTCATCCAGCGTATTCGTCGCGAGGGGCTGGAGTACTCCAAGGTCATGGAATATTTGAGCTACCTCTGCGATGTCTACGGCCCCCGTCTCTCCGAATCCCCACAATATCGCAAAGCGGGAGAATGGACCGTCGGCAAACTCACTGAGCTCGGCCTGGAAAACGCCAAGCTGGAGCCGTGGGGAACATTCGGCCGCGGCTGGGAGCTCCAGAAGTTCTATGGGGCGATGACCGCCCCTCAATACATGCCGCTCATCGGCTATCCCAAGGCTTGGACTTCGGGGACGAACGGCCCGCTCGAAGGAAACGCCGTCCTCCTTGAAGTGATCCGGCCGGAGGACCTCAATAAATATAAGCGCAAAATCAAGGGAGCCGTTGTCCTGACCCAAGGCGAGCAAGCCATAGGCTCGGGACTAAGCCCGGACGTTCAAAGAAAATCCGAGGAGGACCTAAAAAGAATAGAGTTGGCACCCGAACCCGGGGCCAAACCGGCCTTCGCCGCACGGATGGCGGAGATGATGGCCCAGATGCAGCTCCAGCAGGCCGTGGCCAAGTTCATCAAGGACGAAGCGGCGGCCGTCGTTCTCGAACCCGGCCGGGGCAGGGACGGAACGCTCTATGCGCAAGGCGGCGGCTCGTATTTTGTCGCGGCCGAGAAGCCCCTGCCGGCCGTCGTGGTCGCGACCGAGCAGTACAATCGAATCGTACGCATTCTGCAAAAAGGCATCCCCGTCACCATGGAATTCGAAATCCGGACGAATTTTCTCGAGACCGACACCAAGGGGTATAACGTTGTCGCTGAGATTCCGGGGACTGACAAGAAGCTTAAAGATGAGGTCGTCATGCTGGGCGGACATTTCGATACCTGGCACTCCGGGACGGGCGCTACCGACGACGGCGCCGGCTGCGCTGTGGCTATGGAGGCCGTCCGCATTGTGAAAGCTCTCGGCCTCAAGCCGAAACGGACCATCCGCCTGGCCCTCTGGGACGCCGAGGAGCAAGGATTAGTAGGATCGCGCGAATACGTAAAGAATCACTTCTTTGACCGGGCGAAAAAAGAGAAGAAGCCGGAATACGACAAGTTGGCCGCCTACTTTAACTTCGACAACGGCAGCGGAAAGATCCGCGGCATCTATGCCCAGGGCAACATCGCGGCGGCGGCGATATTCGAAGAGTGGCTCAAACCGTTTCACGACCTAGGGGCGACGACCGTGAGTCTGCGTAACACCGGAGGGACGGACCATCTCTCCTTCGACGCCGTCGGCCTGCCGGGATTCCAGTTCATCCAGGATGAACTGGACTACGGCACACGAACCCATCATTCAAATATGGATGTCTACGATCACGCTTCTCGAGGCGACCTGATTCAAGCGGCGACGATCATGGCTACATTCGTCTATCTGGCCGCGACGCGCCCCGAGAAGATGCCCAGAAAATTCTTCGACCCGAACGAACAGCGACCGCAGCGGGGAAATTTCTAAGCAGACGTCCGAAATGCCGCTGAGAATCCACAAGCCCGCTCTCTGGACCGGGCTGTCGCCCCGTTCGAACAAACGGCGCTTGGGCCGGTTTGTTCTCTTTTCAGGGTTTCTCTTCTTGGTGGCCCTGCCCGCGGTCTCCTCCGCAATTTCCCAGCGTGCGGATGCCAATCTCGACACCTTGAAAAAAATCTATAATGAAGTGAAAGAGCTTGGCCCCTACCCTTCCCAGCCTTTCATCCTCCACGAATTCTTCGCCGGCGCGCCCGACGACGATGATACGAACAAGGAACAGCACGTCGCCGTCCTCATTCAAACCGTGAACGGTGTGGAGACGATGAAAATCCAAGTCACCGAACTGGAACGGTCTAAAGAGGACCGGAATATCAAGTATGCCAAAGGCGTAAAAAACATATCGTGCCGGCTGGTCGCCAACAGACTCGAGGTTCAGAGCTCCGACTACAGCGACCGGGAGATGGCCAAATTGGCCCCGGACATCCTCCAAGCCATCCGGAACAAAAAGAAGCTGCTCAAGCTCAAGGTCCCGCAGGTTGACGGGCTATCGGAATTTGTTATTAACTAGGAACACCTTGGAAGAAGAACGGCGAACAAATGACGAAGCCAGGGCGGGCGAAATCTGGGCCTTCGGCGGCGGCAAAGGAGGCACGGGCAAGACCTTCCTCGCCAGCCGGGTCGGCATGGCCCTGGCCGGAAAGGGCCGCAAGGTTATCCTGATGGATATGGATATCGGCGGGGCCAACCTTCATTCCTTTCTGGGCATCAGCCGGCCGCAAAAATCTTTGACGAATTTTTTTGAGGACGGGGTTCCCCTCGCCGAATTGGCCGTCCGGACCCACATGGAAAACCTGAGCTTGATCACGGGCGATATCCATTCGCTGACCTCCGATACGATCAAATTCACGCAGAAGCTGAAGCTTTTCCGGCAGATCATTGCGCTCAACGCCCGGAACGTTGTCATCGATCTGGGGGCGGGCAGCCACATCAACACGCTCGACACTTTTATTGTCGCCGACAAGATGATCGTCGTCCTCGTTCCCGAGATGATCGCCATCGAAAACATGTACCATTTCGTCAAAAACGCTCTCTTCCGGAAAGTGAAGAAAACGCTCAAGGATTACGGGTTTCGAGAAATCACCCAGCATGTCTGGGACAAGCGTCAGAGCTACGGAATTCAGAATCTCAGGGATCTCATTGACTATATGAAAATGGGCTTCCCCTATCTGGGGACGATCCTGGACCAGGAACTGGCCGGATTCAGGATTTTCCTCGTCCTGAACATGGTGAGAAGTGAACAGGATGTCATTCTCGGCCTCTCGGTTAAGAGCGTCCTGACGAAATTTTTGGGGATCCCCGTTCAATTCGCCGGAACGATTGAATACAGTGACGCGGTCTGGAAGTCACTGCGCGAAGGGAAGCCAACGACCCTCAATGATCTCTCCTCGGGACCGGTTAGAGCTATCGAGGATCTCGTCGACGGCCTGATCGAAGGGAAAGAGATGGACATCAAAGGAGGATTCTAGTGCCGCGGGAAGAGCTGAAGAAATACTTCGATATCCTGGAATTGGAGCCCGACTCCTCCCTTCACGATGTCCAGAATGCTTATGCTCGTTTGAAAAAGCTCTATTCCGAAGATTCCGTCGCCTTGGCGGCCCTGGCCGATGAGTTTCCCGAGAAAAGGCGAAAAAGGGTCCTCCGCCAGATCGATGAGGCCTACGCCAAGCTCCAAGGGGCCTTCGAGCCGGAACCTTCGAATCCTGTCTCCAGCCCGCCCACGGAAGTGTCTCCCGTGAAAAAGCGCCTGGTGGTTGAGAGATACAGCGGTCCTGTGCTTCGAGAGGTCCGGGAGAGTTCTGGAATCAAGCCGGAGGAAATTTGCCGTCGGCTTAAGCTTCGTCTGGAGCTTCTCAAGAATATCGAAGACGAAAAGTTCGACGTGCTCCCTGAGGCTCCCTACCTCAAAGGCCACTTGAAGAACCTGGCCGCCTGTTTAGGTCTGAATCCAGACAGAGTCGCCGGGGATTACCTCAAGCGCTTCCCGGAGCGGAAATCGAAATGATTCCGTACTCTGTTTATTTCAGCTCGCGCCCGTCCCAGCAGTAAGTACAAATTTTATCTTTTGGCAATCCGATGGCCTCTACGAGGTCATCGAGGAGCTGGTATTTTAGGGTGGTCAAGTTGAGCCTTTTACGTATTTTCTCTTCCATGGCCTTGTATTTTTCTGTGTCAGGACGCGTATATTCCGAGAGATCCTGAACGCTTTCGCCCTCAAGCTCACGAACGGCTCGCCTCGCCGCCAGGTCCAGCTCGGATCGCGACACCGAAAAATTCAAGAATTTGCAGGCGTAGACGAGCGGCGGACAGGCCGGCCGCATATGGACCTCGAGAGCGCCGCAATCATAAAGCCTCCGGATCGTGTCCTGCAGTTGCGTCCCTCGAACGATGGAGTCTTCACAGAACAAAAAGCGTTGCCTCTCGATCAGCTCGCGGATCGGAATGAGCTTCATCCGGGCTACGAGGTCCCGGACATCCTGGTTCTGGGGCATGAAGCTGCGAGCCCAGGTGGGCGTGTATTTAACAAAGGGCCTTTTAAAAGGGATTTTGGCTTCGGCGGCATATCCTAAGCCGTGGCCGACGCCGGAGTCCGGAATGCCCGCCACGAAATCGATTTCGATCGGATTGCGTCTGGCCAAAGCCCCTCCGCAGCGGTTCCTCACCCATTCGACATTGATTCCCTGGTAGCTGGAGGCCGGATAGCCATAATAGACCCAGAGGAATCCGCAGATCTGAAGCCTCGGCCCTGGGGGCTGCCGCTGCTCGTATCCCTCGGGTGTGATAAAAACGATTTCGCCCGGACCCAGATATTTCTCCACCTCGAAGCCAAGATTGGGAAAGGCGCAGGTTTCCAGGGTGGCAGCGATGCTTCCCCCCTTCCGGCCGATGACCACGGGGGTCCGGCCGTATTTATCGCGGGCCGCATAGATTCCTTTGGGCGTCAAAATTAGGGCCGAGCAAGAACCCTCGGCAGATTCCTGCAGATGGCGGAGGCCGTCTTCAAAACTCATTTCCTCATTGATCAAAGTGGCCGCTAACTCGGTCGGATTGATTTCGCCTCCGCTCATTTCGGCAAAATGGAGATGCCTCTTGCGGAACGCTTCCCGGGCCAGGATGTCGGTGTTCTTGATGGCGCCGACGGTGACGATGGCATAGTTGCCCAGATGCGACCGGATGAGCACTGGCTGGTCGTCAAAATCGCTGATGACGCCAATGCCCGTCCAGGAGTGCATTCCGGCGAGATCGGGATCGAACTTGCTCCGGAATTGGGAATTCTCTATGTTGTGGATGACACGGACGATACCGTCCTTGCGGACAACGGCTAATCCGCCGCGCCGAGTCCCCAGGTGGGAGTGATAGTCCGTTCCGTAAAAAAGGTCAGCGATGCAGTCATCATAGGAAGCAACGCCGAAAAATCCGCCCATGGAATCCTCGCTTCAAATGTTTTCTAAAAACCAGGAGTATTCTCCATCGGCAGACGCCAGGCTGTCAAGCCGTACGGTCGGCCCAACGCCCTCTAGCCCACATTCTTAAAAACCAAGGTCGTATAGTTTTCGAGAAACCTGTCCTTGAGGAGCTTGAGGCCGAGGCGGAGGAAAGCCGTTCTCAATTCATAGTTGAAATCATAATGAATCCCGGACAACACGAGCAAGCCGCCTGGCTGAAGACATTTCGTCAGGTCCGGAACGAGGCCCAGGAGAACTTCGCCGTACAGGTTGGCGAGGATGATATCAAAGCGCTCATCTTTGACCCGCTCAAGACCACCCTGGGCAGGAAAGACAGCCGTCTCGACCCCGTTCAATTTGGCGTTGCTCCTTGTCGATTCAACGGCGTCGGCGCTCGTATCCAAGGCGGTCACGGTGCGGGCTCCCATTTTAGCCGCGGCTATGGCCAGAATGCCCGTGCCCGAGCCCAAATCTAGGATCTTCGTCGTCGCTTCGATCGGGAGGTTTTCCAGCTCCTCCAGACAGCTCGTCGTCGTCTCATGCTCGCCTGAGCCGAACGCCTGTCCCGGGCCGAGCCAAATGGGGATTCGGTTGCCTACATACTTGCGGCCAGCCGCTTCCGCATCGCCCGGTTCTCTAAAACTCAGGACGATGAACCGTTTCCCGATTTTAAGGCTCATCCGTCTTTATTTTTTTTGCCGTGTCAAGCCGGCCCCGTTTTTCAGGAACCGGGAGCAGATGATTTTCTGTCATGGGAGCCTTTGGACTCTTTCCAATTTGGCTATTTGCCGACGGGTTCCGCGTGCACGAGGACCCTATCGAGGCCGGGGATCCCGCTTTTCAGGCGTTCTTCGATGCGATTGGACAGGTCATGGACCTGGACGATGGAAAGGTCTTTATCGAAATTGCAATGCAGGGAGACCGAGAGCCTGTCCCCCAGCTGTCGCACCATGATGCTATGACACCGGGCCGGCCCGGCAATTTCATTGGCAATGATCTTGACCTTTTCCACTAAGCCGCTATTCCGGGCGGTCACATCCTGACCGTCTCCGATGCCGGTGCCCCGGGATTCGATGTGCGTGGTGACCTGATTGATCTCTGGCATGTCTTCCTTCAGGTCCTGCTCGATATGACTGGCCATATCGTGGGCCTGCTGGAGGGAGAGATGGTCATCGACTTCGAGGTGCAAATCAACAACGACGCGGCCTTTGTCCTCATGCATGCTGATGTTATGGACGGGCATCTGATTCCTGTAGGCCACGGCCCGGATGCGTTTGGCCATGGTCTCGCGTTCGATTTCGCGCGGATCGGTGTGCACGACGACGTCAGCGCCGGGAGCGATGTTCTGGACGCGGGACTCAACGGCTTCGGCGATGGCGTGCGTTCGTTCAAAAGAAAGATTGCGGTCGACCTCGACCGTCATATCCACAAAAAAGCTGGGGCCGGAGCGTCTCATCCGGACCTGGCCGATATTCACAACGCCGTCCACCTGCCGTGCCGACTCGGCAATCTTCTGGGGCAGGCCGTCCGGGGCCCTGTCGAGAAGCGCGTCCACAGTCCGCTTGCCGAGCTTATAGCTTATAAAAACGACGATGAAGGCGACCCCCAGCGCCGCCACGGCATCAGCCCGCTGGAGGACAGGGGCGTATCGGGGCAGGACGTTCTGTCCCAGCCAGACGAGAGCCAGGCCCCCGATAACGACGCTCGAGCTCCAGACATCTGTCGAAAAATGAATAGCATCTGCCTCGAGCGCCTGGCTCTGGTGCTTCCGGGCGGCATTGAACAACATCCGGGAACGACTGACATCAACTCCGATCGAGACGGCCATGACCAGGAAGGCCCAAAGGCTGGGGTTGATATCGACGGAATGGACAAAAATGCGCCGAACCGCTTCGTAGATGATCCAGGCGCAGGTGACAAACAGCAGTGCCGTTTCGATCAGGGCGGAAAAATTTTCCACCTTGCCATGTCCGTAGGGATGCTCATGGTCGGCCGGCTTATCAGAAACACGGACAGCCAGGAATGTGACTAAAGCGGCGACCAGGTCGAGCCCGGAGTGAGCGGCTTCGGCCAATATTCCCAAGCTGCCCGTCAGCAAGCCTACGACCAATTTCATGGACGTAAGAAATAGCGCCGCAATAACCGAGTTGCCGGCGGCCGCCTTTTTCTCCTTTTCGGCGGGCTCGATGACAGAGGGGGCATCCATTGACATAAAAACTCTCTCTAAGCTTTGATTTTAGCACAGCCCCCGGAGAACAACAATCAGGCCGGGAATGGGCCCGGCGAGCTGAGGAAGAGAAAACGGCCGAAAAAAGCAGGGCTAGACTCGCCAAGATCAAAATAGTCCTCTTCCCCAAAAAACCTTTCCTAGCTTTGTCCTCCTAGGCAGTTTTTCGATAAATCCTTTAAACAAAAAAGAACGTTAGATCATCCATGTCTAAAAAATTTGTCAAGGCTTTTAACATTTTTCCTTGAAGAGGCAAAGAATGTTATAATTAAAAAAATCGCTCGCCCCATGAAAATCGCGAGAACCTCGAAAACCATACTGTTATTGGCGTTTTCACTTTTTGCCGCTTCCCTTATCGGCTTGTCCCAATCGCCGAGGCTGCGGCCGAGGCTGTTTTCGTCCGACATCAGGATCACCGTTAATCCCTACGGCATCGCACCCCTGGCGGCCGTGGCCGATTTCACGACGCGGCTGAAATGCCGTGTCCAGGTCAAAGTCCTGGGAGAGATCGAAATCAGCAAAGATTTTGAAGATGAGAGTGTGGTCCATTCAATCCCCATCCTCGGCTTGTATCCTAACCGGGATAACACCGTCATCTTGACGCTCTATGCCCATAACAGGACGCCCGAAACCCGGACCTTCTCGATTCCGACCGGCCCCCTGCCCGACTTCTTCCCAGAGGTCAAAATCAACACCTCTCATCCCGACAGGATCGAGCCGGGAATGAACCTCTGCTCTTTCAGCACGAGCGATGGAAACACCCGGATGACCTATCCGTTCATGTTCGACCGGAATGGGGACATCCGCTGGTACTTGGATTTGTCGCGGCACAGTGGCTGGTGCGTGCCGTTCGAAAGAATCAGGAACGGCCGCTTCGTCTTTGGCCTCAGCGACTCCATCTATGAATACGATATGCTGGGAAAATTGACGAACCAAATCGCCGTCCCTGGGTACAACTTTCATCATGACATCATCGAGCTGCCGAACGGGAATTTTGTCGCCGCTGGCGATAAGGACGGCACCACCATCCTCAGCCGCAATGGTTTGATCCCCAGCCTGGGCGATCGTATGATCGAGATTGACCGCTTATCGGGGGCGATCGTGACCGAATGGGACCTGCGGCAGCTTCTGGATGTCGCCCGAAATGAGCCGATGAATTCCGACGGGGACTGGTTTCATTTGAATTCGTTCTGGTACAGCCCTCAGGACGACTGTCTGGTCGTCTCGGGCAGGCACCAAGGGGTGATCAAGGTCACGCGCGACAACCGGTTGAAATGGATCCTGGCGGGACATGTGGACTGGGGGAAATCCGGCTATGACGGATCCGGCCCTGAGACGGCCCCGTTTCTATTGACCGCGGTGGATCCTGATGGCCGGCCCTATGATTCTTTAATCCAAGACGGACTCGTTTCCGGCGCTGACTTCGACTGGGCCTGGGGGCAGCATTTTCCGGTGATCCTATCTGATGGCAATATCTTTGTCTTCGATAACGGGGCCCGGAGGAATTTCTCGGCCAGGGGACCTTTCTACTCCAGGGCCGTCGAGTATCAAATCAACGAAACAGAAATGACCGTCCGGCAAGTCTGGGAGTATGGCAAAGACCGGGGACAGGATACATTCTCTCTAGTCATCAGCAACGTCGACAATCTGCCGCTCACCCAAAACCGCTTGTTTGTGCCTGGAATTGTCGAAATCCCGCCCGCCTATTACGCGAAAGTGATCGAGGTTACGTATCCCGGGAAGACGGTCGTTTTTGAAGCCACGATATCATTCAAGAATCTTCTGGCCGACAGCTTGGATAATGGGCCCTATGATACGATTTATCGAGCCCATCGGCTCTCTCTCTATCCCTGAAATGCCAAATCCGCTTCCTCACTGTTTGGATAGCCGAGCATTCATGATCATTGAGACAAGCTGGATGGTCGCTTCCCCTGGGTCTTGGTATTCCCCATCCGTATCATAGCGGTAGATATAAACGAGTTTATGCTCGGGCAAGACGGACAGGGTATGGATGCCTACTCCGGTATGGAAGAATCCGCCCTTTCCGTCAAACAAGATGTTCGAGAAGGCTGTTCCCGGCTTGACAACATTCCACATGTAGCCGTAGCCCACTCCCATCTTCTCATCGACGATTGAGTAAGCCCTTGTACTTTTCTCGATCCAGTCCTGCGGAATAATTTGCCTGCCATTCCAGTTGCCTTTTCTCAGGTACAACAAGCCGAAGCGGGCCATATCTCTGGCAGTCATCCTGAAGTTATAGGCGGGGTGTTTTGATTTATTCTCTTCATAAGAGTACTGGCAATCGTCGAGATTGAAGTCTTCCATTCCAATAGGCTCGGCAACCTCTTTCTTAAATGCCTCGAATATTTTAGCCCCGGTAACCTTTTCGAATATGGTGCCCAAGGCGTTAAAATCCCAGTTGTTGTAATAGTAAGACGTACCAGGAGGATGCCTTCCCCGTTTTGGACGCGTCTCAGACATGCCCTTCGACTCAGCTGCCGCTTCGTGGTAGATGCCTGAACGGGATTGGAGGAGTTCACCGACCGTGGCCGTTTTTTCTTCCTTGGTAAGGGAAGGAGGGATGTCATCGATGTTCAATTCTTCCAGGGTTGCGTCCAAATTAATCTTTCCCCGACCCCAGTAGATGCCGTACAGGGCGCTCAACAGGGGCTTGCGGATGGAGTGGAGGCGATATTTTGTCGCCACGTTTCCCCAGGAAATAAAAACCTTTCCGTCGTAGAGCACCATGACTGCGGCTGAGTTGATTTTTTCGGCAAAGGCTTTGGCCTCTTCAAGTTTTTTGGACGACCATCCCACATCTTCCGGCGCGACTTGCTCCAGGTCGGGCTTCTTGTTTTTGATCTGAGGAGCTTTGGCGCCGATCAATAAAAAAACAAGACAAAGAGATCCGCTGAGAAGGGGAGCTCGTTTAAACATTAAAGCTTCTTTTTGTTTAGAGAGCATCATAAGACGTCCCCCTTTGTTGAGTTCGAAAACGCCTTTTGTTGTGGAAGCGATTTGTTTTCATGTTTTAAACAATGGTGAATAAAATAGTGAATCGAAGTCTGTGCCGGGGCATATCTCTAGCCCATGCCTCAATGTTTGCCTTCTTAAAGAGATACGATGATTGAAAGAAAAGGTTTGTAAGGCTGAGCTATTTTGAGCTATCCCTCTCTAATTGTTCGACCCGCCGGCCCATCATGATACACTTTGTCCGTCGGCGCCGTATATTTTGAATGAACCTGCCCGCACGATCGTCCATAAAGAAATATCTTTAAGCGAAAAAGAGAAAAATCTCTTGACTACAGGCTATTTCGTCTTTTTATAGTTGAGCATCGCCGCGCCTTCGAAGTAGGTGAAACCCAGGACCGCGCCGTCAGCCGTTTCCTCGAACCTGACTGCGGCCACGTCGGCTACACGGAAGCGCCATTTTCTATCAGCATCGGGAGGCCGCAGCTCGTAGGTCTTGTCCGGAGTCTTGAGGGCCAGGGCGTTATTCTTGATCACAATCTCCAGAGTCTCGTTGAGTTCCTCTCCGAAATAGCGGCCGAGATATTTTTGAAGATTCTCAAGCGGGATCGCAGGCGGCAGCGCGACCCCCTTTTTGGGCAACTCGAATGCGGCCGTGCCTTGGCGGAATATCAAGGCGTGGATTCCGGCCTTCTCGTCGCGAAGAAAAGAGACACCGGCTTGGGGATTGGCGGCCAAGCGCCAGATTCCCTCTTTATCGGGCGGTTTGAGTTCGAGGACGGGGCGGCCCGGGATGGTTAGCACGAGCCGGCCGTCCTTGGCTGCGATCGTCCATTCGGCCTCGTTGAACGATCCGAAG
>Ga0315268_10000471_pt1 | contig 47363 bp, 33 predicted proteins | sample C1_top_MG_FD_204535 | JGI IMG/M metagenome (GOLD analysis project Ga0315268, IMG submission 204535) | Sediment microbial communities from Yellowstone Lake, YNP, Wyoming, USA - C1_top | ecosystem: Environmental > Aquatic > Freshwater > Lake > Sediment | place: USA: Wyoming | collected 2017-08-01 | reverse complement strand
GCCGGGCATCGTTCACGCGAGTGTCGGTGCCACGGGTATCCGTGACGTGCGCGTCGGGCTGCCGGGCATCGTTGACGCGGGTGTCGGTGCCGCGGGTGTCCGTCACGTGGGTGTCCGTGGCGTGAGTGTCCGTGGCGTGGGTGTCCGTGGCGTGAGTGTCCGTGGCGTGGGTGTCCGTGGCGTGCGTGTCGGGACGCCGCGCATCGGTGCGCGCCGCGTCGGGCCGGCGCTGGTCGCCATGCAGCGCGTCGATATGGCCGGCGTCGACCGTCACATGCGCGTCCTGCTCGCCAGCATCCTCTTCCGGCGGCGGCGGCTGGCAATCGCAGTTCGACACCGCGAGCGTCAGTCCGAAGCCCAGTGCAAGCGCCCACATTCCACGGTTCGTCTTCACATCGACCTCCGCCCCTCTGCACCCTCTGCAGAGGGAATTCGAGATGACCTGGCTATCGCCAGTGTTATGATCTTCAAACTCCCGATGGGAGCCGTGACCTTAGATCGACGGCTGCTTTTCGCAAGCCATAACTCGTGTTCAATACAACGAGACAGCGCGCCGGTGTCGCAAAAACCGCTATAGAACATCGCGAGTGTAGGCGGTCGACAACGAATCGGCGTATTCGTTCCAGCGCGAGCCGTCGTGGGCCTTGATCCACTGGAGATGCAGTTCGGGCCGCGCCTGCACCAGCGCGTACAGCTCTTGCACCAGTTCGAGGTTTTTGATCGGACCGCCCTTTTTCTTCCAGCCGCGCGCCTGCCAGCCGGGCGCCCACTCGGTCATCGACTTGACGCAGAGCTCGCTGTCGGTGAAGACCTCGGCGCCGACGCCCGGCGGCACCAGCTGATAGCCGTTGATCAGCGCGAACAGTTCCATCCGGTTGTTGGTGGTGTGCGGCTCGTGGCCGTGGCGCTGCGTTCGCACCTCGCCGTTGACCACGTAGACTGCGCCCCAGCCGCCCGGGCCGGGGTTGGGCTGGGCACTGCCATCAGTGAACACCCCGCTCTTCGGCCCGCCAGCAAAGCGCGCCAGCACCTCGTCGAGCGACAGGTTGAGCTCGACGCTGGCCGAGCCGCGACGGCTGTGGCCGGTGGCAGCGCGCGGGATGCGCATCGGCGCGGTGACGTCGACCGTCGTGCCGGGTCGACCACGGCGGCCGCCCTTGGCGTCGCGGCACTTGAGGCAGGCCCGCGGCGTCCAGTCCGGGTACTTGGCGAGCACTGCCTCGGCCACCTCGAAGCTGTCGCCGCAGCTCTGGCAGATGAATCGGTTGGTCATGGCGCGAGACTAGAGCTATCAATCGCTCCATGCAACGGCAGTGGCTCGCCCTGGCAGTGCTGGTCGCGATCAACGGCGCGCTGCTGATCGCTGGCGCCGGCCGCGGTCAGCGCAGCGACGGGAGCAACCGGCTGCGGGTCGGCCTGGTGCTCGACGTCGGCGGGCTGGGTGACAAGTCGTTCAACGACGCGGCCTATCGCGGGTTGACGCGGGTCGAGACCGAGCTCGATCTGGAGACGCGCCTGATCGAACCGGGCGACGGTTCGGATCGCGAGAGCGCGATCCGGCAGCTGGCCGCCGCCGGTTTCGACCTCGTCATCGGCGTCGGCTTCATCTTCTCGGACGACCTGCGCGCCGCAGCCCAGCAGTTTCCCGACGTCAAGTTCGCCTGCGTCGACTACAGCCCGGGCCAGCCACCGCCCGCCAACCTGGTCGGCCTGCGCTTTCGCGAACAGGAGGGCTCGTATCTGGTCGGCGCCATCGCCGGTCTGGTCACGCAGACCAAGCACGTCGGCTTCGTCGGCGGTATGCGCATCCCGCTGATCCGCAAGTTCGAGGCCGGCTACAGCGCCGGCGTCAAAGAAGTCTGCCCCGAATGCGAGGTGCTGTCGGCGTACGCCGGCACCGACCCCAAGGCGTTTGCCGATCCAACGACGGGCAAGGAGCTGGCGCTGGCGCAGTACGGCCAGGGCGCTGACGTCATCTTTCACGCCAGCGGCAACACCGGCAAGGGCGTCTTCAATGCGGCGCGCGAGCTGGGCAAGCTGGCCATCGGCGTCGATTCGGACCAGTACGCCGAGGCGCCGTGCTGCGTGCTGACCAGCATGATCAAGGGTGTCGACGTGGTGGTCGAGGAGACCATTCGCGCGGTGGCAGCGGGCCGCTTTGCCGGCGGCGAGCGCGAGTTCGGGCTGCGCGACAACGGCGTCGGTTTTGTGCTGGACGACCGCAACCGCGAGCGCATCGGCGCCGCCACGCTGCGCCGGGTCGAAACGCTGCGCCAGCAGATCGTGAGCGGCGCGATCGAGGTGCCGTGGAACTAGTGCTGCCAGCGCTGAGCATCAGCGGCGTAAGCAAGCGCTATGGCGACCAGCTCGCCAACGACGACGTCTCGCTCGACGTCGCGTCCGGCACGGTGCACGCCGTGGTCGGCGAGAACGGTGCCGGCAAGAGCACTTTGTTGCAGATCATCTACGGCACGGTGCGCGCCGACACCGGCCGCATGCAGGTGTTGGCCCGTCCTGTCGACCTGACCCAGCACCACCCGACCGCCGCCATCGCCTGTGGCCTCGGCATGGTGCACCAGCACTTCATGCTGGTGCCGACGCTGCGCGTGGTCGAGAACGTGGTGCTCGGCCGCGAACCGCGCCAGCGCGGCCGGCTCGATCTGGCCACGGCCGCGCGCGACATCGCCGCGCTGGGCGAGCGCTTCGGGCTGCGCATCGACCCCTGGCGCCGGATCGAGCAGCTGACCGTCGGCGAACAGCAGCGGGTCGAGCTGGTCAAGGTGCTCTGGCGCGGCGCCGACACGCTGTTGCTGGACGAGCCGACCGCGGTGCTGGCACCAACCGAGGTCGACGATCTGTTCGGCGTGCTGCGCACGCTGGTCGCCGCTGGCAAGTGCGTGCTGCTGGTCAGCCACAAGCTCGACGAGGTGAATGCGATCGCCGACGCCATCACCGTGATGCGGCACGGTCGGGTCGTGGCGCGCATGGCGGCCGGCGCCAGCGCGGCCGAGATCGCCTCCGCCATGGTTGGCGCTGATGTTGCCGCCCAGGTCATCGCCGCCCCAACCGCCGGGCGTCCGGGCACTGCGCCAAGATCGGGCGTCGCGGTGCTGGCGGTACGCGACCTGGTGGTGCCGCGCAGCGATGGCAACCGCGGCGTCGACCACGTCAGCTTCGAACTGCGACCGGGCGAGGTGCTCGGCGTCGCCGGCGTGCAGGGTAACGGCCAGAGCGAACTGGCGCTGGCGCTGACCGGACTGTTGCCGGTGACCGCGGGCCAGGTCCGGCTCGCCGACGTCGACGTCACGACCGCGACTCCGGCGGATCGGCGCGGCCGTGGCCTCGGCCACATCCCCGAGGACCGCTTGCTGCGCGGTCTGGTGCTCGGCTTCGACCTCGGCGAAAACGCGCTGCTCGGTCGCCAACACGAATTCACGCGCCATGGGCTGCTCGCCCGCGAGCGCATCGCCGAGTACGCGGCCAGACTGATCGCGCAGAGCGATGTGCGGCCGCCCGATCCGACGCTGCGTGGGTCGAGCCTGTCGGGTGGCAACCAGCAGAAGCTGGTGGTCGGCCGCGAGCTGTCGCGACCCGGCCTGCGCGTGCTGATCTGCGCCGAGCCCACGCGCGGTGTCGACGTGGCGGCGGCCGCGGCCATTCACCAGCGCATCCGCGCGGCGGTCGACAGCGGCGTGGCGGCACTGATCATCTCCTCCGATCTGGCCGAGCTGCGGCGGCTCTGCGATCGCGTCGCGGTCATGTACCGCGGCCGCTTTGCCGACGTGCTCGACGTGGCCCAGGCCAGCGACCGCACGCTCGGCGCGTTGATGACCGGAGTTGCCGCATGAGCACGCGCGCGGCAACTTCCATTGCGATCGCATTGCTCATCGCAATGGCCGTCGCCAGCGTGCTGATCCTGGCCTATGGCCAATCGCCGGCCCACGTCTACGCGGTGATGCTCGGCCACACCTGGGGCGACGTCTACGGTCTGGGTCAGGTCCTGTTCAAGTCGACGCCGCTGATCTTCACCGGCCTCGCCGTCGCTCTCGCCTTTCAGGCTGGCCTCTTCAACATCGGCGCCGAGGGCCAGCTGATGGTGGGCGCATTCTTCATGGCGCTGGTCGGCGCACACTGCACGGGCCTGCCGGCGCCGATCGCGGTGAGCCTGTGCCTGATCGCGGGGGCGCTGGCCGGCGCGCTGCTCGGTGCACTGCCGGGCTGGCTGCGCGCGCGCTTTGGCAGCCACGAGGTGATCAACACGATCATGCTCAACTTCATCGCCCAGGCACTGGTGCTGTGGGCGGGTCGGCGCTTCTTCTTCGTCGAGCAGACCGTGCACACGCCGCCGATCGCGGACAGCGCGCGGCTGCCGTCGCTGGGGCTCGCTGGTAGCGCGGCCAGCGTCGGTTTCGTCGTGGCGCTGATTGCGGTGGTCGCCGTGCACGGGCTGGTGCAGCGCACCCGGCTCGGCTTCGAGCTGCGCGCGCTGGGCCAGAATGCGGCCGCGGCCGCCGCCGGCGGCATCGCCATCGACCGCGCGATCGTGATCGCGATGGCGCTGTCGGGCGCGCTGGCCGGACTGGTCGGCGCCGGCACCGTGCTCGGCTACAAGGGCTACTACGAGGAGGGCATCGCCTCGGGCAGCGGCTTCATGGGCATCGCGGTTGCCCTGCTCGCCCGCAACCGGCCGCTCTGGATGGTGCCGGCCGCGCTGTTGTTCGGCACGCTGGCGCACGGCGGACTGGCGGTCAACGCGCTGGTGCCCAAGGAGATCGTCGAGGTGATCCAGGCGATCGTGATCCTGGCGATCGCGGCCTCGTCGTCGGACCTGCAGCGGCTGGCCGCCCAGGGGCGGAGGTAGCGGTGGAACTGCTCGGCCTCGCCTTTGCTCTGCAGGTGCTGCGCATCAGCGTGCCCTACGTGCTGGCCGCCCTGGGCGGCACGCTGTCCGAACGCTCGGGCGTCATCAACCTGGCGCTCGAGGGCATGCTGCTCGGCGGCGCCTTTGCTGCCACCGTCGGCTCGTACCTCGGCGGTGCGGCAGCCGGGGCACTGGCCGGCGCCCTCGGCGGGCTGCTGATCGCGGCGATCTACGGCTGGGTGGTGCTGCGCTTTGGCGCCGATCAGATCGTGTCCGGCGTCGCCATCAACCTGCTTGCGCTGGGCGCCACCCGCTACCTGCTCAAGCTGATCTTCAACTCGGCGTCGTCGTCACCCAGCGTGCCCGGCTTTGACAGCGCGGGCTGGGCTGGCCTGTTCATGGGGCTGACTGCACTGGTCGTCGTCGCCATCCACGGCTGGCTGATGCAGACCCCGGGCGGGCTGCGCTTGCGCGCGGTCGGCGATCAACCGGCCGCGGCATTCTCGCTTGGCGTCGACGTGCTGGCCACGCGCTGGCGCGCAGTGCTGGCCTCTGGTGCGCTGGCCGGCCTGGGCGGAGCCTGGCTCGCGCTCGACAACCACGGCTTTGTCGACCGCATGAGCGGCGGCCGCGGCTACATCGCAATCGCGGCCATGATCTTCGGACGCTGGCAGCCGCTGCTGGCCACTGCGGCCTGTCTGCTGTTCGGCCTGGCCGACGCACTGCAGCTCAACTTGCAGACGTCGACGTCGGTCGTGCCGCGCGAGTGGGTGCAGATCCTGCCCTACGCGTTGACCATGGTGGCGCTGGTCGGCATCGCTGGGCGCAGCCGGCCTCCCGCAGCGCTGGGGACGCCCTTTCGAGACCATTGACCCCCGCTGCGCGACTAAAGCCCCTGCACCGCGACCTTCTGGATGCAGCGCTTGACGATGGAGAAGTCGTCCTGCGATTGCGGGTAGTGTTCGACCACCAGCTTCATCGACAGCACGCACTCGTTGCCGGAGTCGCTGCCGCACTGGCTGTCGACGAGTTGGTCGCAAGCGGCCGGGGTATTTCTGATCCCGCTCTCCTTGACACAGACGAAATCGTCGCCGGGCCGCACACCGCACTGGTAGCCGGCCGGGCAGCGCTTGTCGTCGCATTCGGCGCGGCCGACCGGCAGGCAATAGAGATAGAAGCAGGCGTTGCCGTCGTGGTGGTAACCGTTGATTTTGTCCGCGGCCGCGGCCGGGCAGCCGCCGCCATCGGTGCCGACCTTGATCACACCGGTGCAGTCGTAGCCATCCATGCAGTCGTCGGTCCTGAGACAGGAGTAACGCCGCGGCCCGTCATCCAGCACTCCGCACCCCGCAGTACCGAGCGCCAGCAACAGCAGCAGTGCCCTCATGGCCTGGCCTCCGCGTCGCCCGCCACGCCGCCGATGAATTGCCAGGCGATGCCACCAGCAGCGATCGCGCCGCCCACGCCCAGCGTGATCAGCGCCGCCCACGCCAGCTGGTTCATGTCGGCAAAGGGTTTCTGCGCACCCGGCGCGTAGTAGACGTGGCCGCCGATGCGCTGGTTCGCATGGTCGCTGCCGGTCACCCAGTTGGCCACAGCGAGGCCGCCCACCACACCGCCCGCCGCAATCGCGACCAGCCCGGTCGCGATCACGCCGATGGCGGGCCAGATGACCCGGAACGGCGCTCCGAGCTGCCTGCTGCCGCTGTTGAGCGATGCTCCGGTATTTGTGTGGCCGGTACCGCCCGCCGAGTCCGCAACTCCGGCCGCCACGGCTGTCTCTTTCCTGGCCAGCGACCGCATCACCTCGGGCACCTTGCTGCGGATGACGTTGATCAAGGCGTCGGGTTTGCCGGTGACGGTCTCGTAGGCGCTGCCCAACGGCTTGGCGGTGCGCGTGTCATTCAGGCGGATGCTCAGCACGTAGGTCTCGCCGACCAGACCGATCTTGGACGAGACCAGCGCATCGACGCCCAGCGCGCCGCCGATCTCGGCGATGCAAGAGGCGTCATCGCAGCCAAGCAGTGCCTTCTGCTGCTCATGATTTAGCACGGCCTCGATGTCGGCCATGCCGATCGCCTCGATCCCGGGGGTCTTGAGCACCTCGATGGTGAGGACCTCGGTCAGGGTCTTGGCGAGTGCTGCGTCAACGCCGGTGGCGACCATGTTGGGCACTGCGACCCGCGCGAGCCGGGGTGCCGACGTGGACGCAACGGCAACCGCCGGCGCCGGCGCCGAATCGGCCGCCCGCGCGGCGGCCGCAATCGCGCACGATGAGAGCAGCCACACCATCGACACTTTCACTGCCACCTCCGGCCGCACTCGACGTCGATCGTGCCATGTTGCGTACCACGGCGTACTCGCCGTCACAAGCGAGCGCGCGTCGGGTGCACCGGTATGGCGAGCTCGGTTGCTGCCTTACGCGGTCGAGCTGCACTGGGCCAAACGCGACTCAGCCGCCGTCGCGCGCCGGCCAGAGCCCGACCGGTCCAACCGTCAGATCGCGATCGCCGAAAGTGACGTCGACGTACTCGGGCGCGAAGGCGACGTGCGAAGCGATCAGCTGGTGGCAACCCGGCGTGACGTAGGTCGTCAGCGCGAACACGCCGTCGCGATCGGTGTAGGCAAAGTAGTCGCCGCTGCGCACCTCGGCGCTATCGATCGGCGATCCGGTCTCGGCATCGACCACCACGCCGCTGACCGAGTACCGACAATTGCCGCCGCCGTACGTGGTCTCGCAGGCGCCGCTGCTGCTCTCGACGCGCGCGCTCGAGTGCGACTCCACGATCATGCAGCCGAGCAGGGTGCTGGCCAGAACCGCGACCACGCCGACAAACATGGAACGCATCGCCGATGACTTTGCGCCTGTCATTTTTTGCTCCGCGACCGGTTGGGTGTTCTGGACAAAAGCAAATCGCGCGCCAGGCTGGTCGCGAGCGGCAACCGCCAGCTCGGCGATTTCATTGACGTCATCAGCACGGTCACCGAGACCAGTCGGCGCGCACCCGACCAGCGAGCGATAATCGCGACATCGGTGTCCGGAATCCGAGCAACCCGGCGGTCGATGGGCAGCCGCTAATTGACCACGGTGATGGTGATGGTGCGGCTGCGCGCCGCCCGCTGCGCCATGGCCGCCTGCACCACGTGCCGGCCCGGGGTCAGCGTCCAGCGAAACTCGTGCGGATAGCCGACCTGCGCCACCGGCACGCCGTCGACCAGCCAGACGATCTGCTCGGCGCGCGGTCGCACCTGCGCCTCGAAGCGCACCGTCGCATACTCGGCCGGCGTGTCCGGGTCCCACAGGTAGCGGCCGTTGTCCGGCGGCGTCACGATCCGCACCTGCGGCTCCTCGAACGGCGGTGCTCCGCACAGCGGACTCGGCTCGCGCGGCGCCAGCTCGAGGTGCTGCTGGCGCGCCCAGTCCGCATAGCGCTCGGGCAAGTCGAGCAGCGGCCGCTCGTCGACCAGCTCGCGCGGGCATTCGGCGCTGGCCAGCAGTCCATTGCGGCGATCGATGCGCACCCGCTTGTGGTAGGGGCAGGTCGCCACCGGCTCGCTGCCTGGCGCGAAGTATTCGACCGCGGGGTGCGGACAATCGGGACCGGCCAGCCGCCCCGAGAGCGAGCAGATGGTGACTGCCGTGTGGCCGGCCGGAGGCGCGAACGACTCAGCAACGCTGCGCCAAGGTTCGTTGATCGACGTGGCCAGGTCGAGGATCTCGTGCGCAGCGGCGGCCGCTCCGTTCGCGCCGGTCGCATTGTTCATGCTGCTGCAGTCGTGGTTGCCGACCCAGACCGCGACCAGCGCCCGATCGCTGAACGCGACCGCCCACGCATCGCGCGAGCCCTGGCTGGTGCCGGTCTTGACCGCCACCGCGTAGTCGTAGTCGAGCGGGCCGCCGCGCCGGAAACTGGGCGAGCGCGCTTCGTCGTCGGCCAGGATGTGGCGAATGAGCTGGGCGGTGGCCGGATCGAGCCAGCGCTTGCGCTCGGACCGCGGCTGATCGACGAAGTGGCGTAGCGGCACCAGCGCGCCGTCGTTGGCCAGCGCCAGGTAAAGCCGCGCCAGCTCCTCGAGCGTGACGTGCAGGTTGCCGAGCGCCAGCCCCAGGCCATAGGCGTCGGGCTGGTAGGAGATGCCGCGCACACCACCGGCGTCGAGCAGGCGCAGCACTGGCTCGACGCCGAGCGTCGACAGCAACCGCAGCGCCGGGATGTTGCGCGAGTTGCCCAGCGCCGGCCGCAGCAGTAACGGCCCCATGAACTTGCCGCCGATGTTGCGCGGAAGATAGGCGCGGCCGGTCTCGGTCACGAAATCCATCGGCGTGTCGTCGAGCTCGCTGGCCGCGGTGAAGCCGCGTTCGAGCGCCAGCGCGTAGACAAATGGCTTGAGCGCGGAGCCGGGCGAGCGCTTGACCTTGCCGTAGTGAATGGCGCCGCGCTCGTTCTCGCCGAAGTAGTCGGCCGAGCCGACGTCGGCCAGGATGTCGCCGGACCCGGTGTCGATGACCAGCGCCGCGGTGTTGCTGACGTTGAGTCCGCGCAGCCGGCGCAAGTTGCGGTCGAGGATCCCGGCCACCCGCTGCTGCAGGTCGAGATCGAGCGTCGCCGTCGACACCACGGCTGGACGGTGCTCGACCAGCGTCGACCAGTCGAGCACCGCGTGCAGCGCGGCGGGATTGCGCGCCGGCCGCGGCACCAGCCGCAGGTCGCTGTGCAGTGCCTGTAGCAACTCGTCCTCGCCCAGGTAACCGCGCTCGGACAACCGGCGCAGGATGCGCTGGGCGCGGTGCAGTCCTCGCTGCTGGCTGTCGCCGTGGTGCGGGTTGAGACGACCCGGCGCCTGTGGCAGCCCGGCCAGGTAGGCCGCCTGCAACCACGACAGGTCGGCCAGCGGCTTGTCAAAGTAGTAGCGCGCGGCGCGCGCCGCACCGCGCACCCGGTTGCCATAGGGCGCGCTGGTCAGGTACTGGCGCAACACCCGCTCGTGGCCGTAGCGCTGCACCAGCAGCAGCGCCTCGATTGACTCGCGCAGCTTGTGCCAGAGGTTGCGCGCGCCGGGCGACTGCATGCGCGCCACCTGCATCGCGATGGTCGACGCGCCCGAGACCACGCGGCGCTGCGCCAGGTTTTGCTGCACCGCGCGGCCGATGGCGAGCAGCGAGACGCCCGGGTGGTTGTAGAAGTAGCGGTCCTCGGTCTCCACCGTGGCGATCGCGATTCGTTCGGGCAGCGCATCCGGCAGCGCCCAGAAGCCGAGCAGATCGTCCTTGGTCGGCACCTCGCCGAAGTAGCTGCCGTGGCGGTCGAGCAGCAGCTTGGACGGTGCAGACGCATTCAGCGTCGTCGTCAGGCTGACATAGAAGACGACGCACAGGCCGAGCCAGACCGCGCCGATGATCAGCAGCCAGCGACGACGACGCCGGGCACTCGCTTGCAGATCGCTCACATGCAATCGCACTGCGTGCACTCGTTGTATCCGGTGCAGTCGATGCACGCGTTGCCGTAGCAGCCGCAATAAGCGAGCTCAGAGCCGTTGTGGCAGGCGTCCATGCCGTCGACGCAGCCCGGATTGCAGAAGCCGAGGCAGCCGGCCGGACTGCCGCTGCAACCATAGGGGCACCAGGTCTGCGCGGTCCACTCCCCGCAGCCGCTGGTGTCCAGAATGCAGTTCAGCAACGTGTCGCCGTCGCATTCGCTGGCCGTGCAGCCGCCGGTGAAATTGTTGCACAGGCACGTGTTGACCACGCAGTGCGAGTTGAAGTCGCAACCGCCCTGGCAATCGCTCCAGGTCGTGAGGTCGGTCTGGCAGACTCGATACTGGCACTGCGTGCAAACGGCCGGCAGCGAGCCGCCGGTGCAGCTGCCCAGACAATCGAACGTCGCACCACAGAAGCCGGAGCGGATGCAAGGCCGACCGAAACTGGCGGCGCAAGCGTCGGCGCCAGCAGCGTCCGGGCGCGGCCCATTGTCGGGCCGCGGCGCATTGTCGAGCAGCTGCGCGCCGTCGGTCCCGACCATCGCGTCGGCACCGCCATTGGCATCTGCCAGCGCCCCGTGATCGGAAAGCGTGGTTCTGTCGGCTGCCGCACCCTGGTCGACCTGATGCAGATCGAGAGACTGGATGTCAGCCGCGCCATCCGAGACAACGCCCGCGTCGCGGTCGGCATCAGTTCGAACGAGATCGGAATTCGGCCGATCGGCGATCGCGCCATCGAGGACGACGGCGCCATCGCCCGGCCCGCTCGCATCCCGATTTGCCACGCAGAACCGTTCTCGGCGCTCGCACCAGAACCCGGCCGGACACTGCTCATCGGTGTCGCAGGGCGTGGCAAAGGTGGCCAACCGGCAACCGCTGAGCACGGCGGCGACCACGACGATGGCGACTGGCAACCGAGCGTGCAAATACATCGACCCGTCCGCGGCAACGATGAATCGATTATATCATTGCCATGACGACCGCGACCCGCGACCGATCACGGGAGAGGATCGCGGCAGCCGCCGGACCAGTTGGCGCTGCAATCGTGGATGGTCTGGCTCGTCGTGACCACGCCCTCCGGCCACTGGATCGTGGCCGCGGTCCAGACATGCAACGGCGCCAGGTTCTGGATGTCGACGGTGACCAGCTTGCCCCACAAGTTAATGATCACCCGCCCGTCCGAGTCGGGGCTGCCGCTCGAACTCCAATGCTCGACCAGCACGGTGTAGGTTCCCACCTCGGGACGGTCGAGCCAGATGTTCTCCGGTCCGTAGCTGTAAAGCCAGTCGACGTCCTTGTGCGGGTCGTCCGCGCTGTTGCCGATGACGCCCCAGTCTGGTGAGCTGTGCACGCACGAGGTCCATGTGCAGTCGGTGGCGTCGTCGTTGATCTGGCCACCCGGCTTGATCAGGTGCAACTCCCAGTCGACACCGAGCGCGTCCCATACCAGGGTGATGCGCATATCAGCGTCGACGCAATCGGTGGTGTCGACGCGCGTCACCAGCACGAACGTGCAGGTGGCGTCGGACCAGATGCGCTTGACCAGCGAGCTGCCACAGAACAGCGGCACCGTGATCGAGTACGAGCCGTCGCTGGCAGTCGGGATCTCGCCGGTGATCTCCTCCTGATTGCGGCCGCGCACATAGAAAGCGCCGTTGCCAACGGCACCAGTGACGACGCCCGAAAACGTGTATGACGTCACCGCGCCCGCTGCGATCGTGGTCGTGGCCGGATTCGCGCTCGGGCAATTGCCAGTGCCATCGGTGTACTCGCCGGGCAGCTGGTGGCCGGGCGCCGGATCGAGCTCGGGCGTGCGTTCGACGCTGCCGCGGTCTGGTCGCACGGCATCGCGCAGGCCGGCATCGGTGCGCCGATCGACTCCGCGCGCGTCGCTGTGCGCATCGGGCCGCGTCGCGTCGCCGTTGGCGCGATCGGCGTAGACGTGATCGGCGCTCCCCGCCTCGTCGGCCACGCTTTCCCCGCAATCGGCGCAGCTCGCCAGTGCGCACAGTGCGCCGATCGCCAGCCATGATCCCAGAGCTTCCCAAAATCTCATCGTGATTCCCCCTTCGACGCTGCTGCGCCGCTATTTCTCGTGCTCGCCGCTGACCACGATGCGCATGCCATCGCCGCGGCCGCGCACCTCCTCGTGGTACATCTGCTCGGCCATGGCTGCCGGGTGCACGAACGAGCCCTCGACCGTGGCGCGCACGCGGAAGTGAAAGCTGTAGCTGCCGGCGGCCAGCTCGGTGAAGTAGTAGCGCACCTCCTGGTCGAGCCGCTGGGTGTAGGTCGGTTCGATCGAGTCGGACTCGCTGGGCTTGGCCTCGGCGTTCGACCCTTGCAGCTCGGGATTCATCAGCTCGAGGCCGGCCGCAAACGGCACCACCAGCGCCACGTGATAGCGCGGGGCGTCGACAGTGAGCTGGGTGTGCAGCTCGAGGATGTCGCCCACCGCTAGCCGCTCGACCGCCCCCTTCTTGTCCTCGAAGTGGGTCGGCTGCGCGCCGCTGGCGTACAGGTGGGTGGCGCCGCGCTGGACCAGAAAGCCCTGCTTGATCGCCTCGGCCTGGTCGCCGGGTGCGGCCGGCAGGTAGCTGTAGGCGACCCGCGCGTCCACCTGTGGTGCACCCGACAGCTCGACCCGCAGCGCCTGTTCGCTGCGCACGTCGAGCGACGCCACCTTGTGCTGCTCGTCGAGGTTGAGAACGCCCGGGCTGCCCAGCGCCAGCCAGGCCTTGACCGGGGTCAGCTGCGCCTGATCGACGTAGGCGATCAATGCGCGCAGCGCCGCGCGGTTCTCGTAGGTCGAACCGAAGCCGTTGTAGGCGGACGACTTGGCCAGCAGCGCCTCGAGCAGCGCGCTCAGCCGCTCGTCCTTGGGCGATAGCCGCACCAGGTTCTCGAGCACGCCGGCCAGCGTCGCCGTGTTGCTACCCAGATAGCTGCCGCTCCAGTCGCCGCGGCGCCAGCGCAGCCCCTCGACCACGCGCTTGCCCTTGTACAGCTTGAAGTCGACGCTCTGCCACAGCTCGTCGCGCAGCGCGTTGAGGTTGCTATCGAACAGCTTGGTTTGCTGCAGCATGGCCGCGGTCAGGTCGGTCAGGCTGGACAGGTCGATGCCAGTCCGGCGGTGGAACAGGTCGACCAGGTAGTGCTCGTCGCCACGGCCGATCAGCGCCAGTGCCCGGTGCGCCGCTGCCTGCTCGTTGAAGCGATAGTTGGCGTCGAGCCGGTTGTAGTCGCTGCGCAGGCTGCGCTGCAGCGCCTCGACCGCGCGGTTTTGCACCTTGTCGGGCAGATTGAGCCCGAGCTGCTTGGCGCTGGCCATGAATTCGACCGCGCGCGCGGTCATGCTGACGCTGCCGCGGCCGCCCGGCCAGACGCCGAACAGCCCGTCGTCATCCTGGTACAGCGCCAGCTCGTCGAGCAGCTTCTTGGCGTGGTTCTTGACCTGGGCCGTGTAGTGCTCGCCCGCTCCAAACCGCTTGAGCGCTGCGCCCACCTCGACCTCGGCCACCAGCGCCGAGATCTTCTGCTCCAGGCAGCCGTGCGGGTAGGCTGCCAGATAATCGATGCCGGCGATCGCGGGCAGCATGCCGGGCACCGCCGAGATGGTGATGCTCTGCCGCGCTGTGCCCGGCCGCGCCGGTTCGGGGAACGGCTTGAGCGTGGCCACCCCGGTGTGCAGCGTGTCGAAGTAGGCGTAGTGCTCGACCCGGCGGTCGGGCAGGATCGGCACCTCCACCTCGAACGCGTCGCCGACGCCGTCGCTTAGCCGGGTGACGTCGACGCGCACCTTGAACGCGCTGGCGGCCATGGCGTCCTGCGCCTTGACGCTGGCCTGCCACAGCCGGCTCTCGGCCTTGTTCATGCGCAGGTCGACCTGCTGTTTGCCGCCCTGCACCTCGAGCGGGCCGGTCACCTTGAGCTCGACCAGGCCCGGCCCCTCGGCACCCTCGACCAGCCGCGCCACGCCGCCCAGCCAGAAGCGATCGCCCTGCCGCGCCACGCGCGGCAGCTGCGGCTGCACCAGCACCGGCAAGCGCACGCGCAGCCGGTCGTGGAAGTATCCAAAGCGGCGGGTGCCCGAGGCCGCCACCGCCCGCACCTGGAAGTTGGTCAGGTCGTCGGACAGCGTCACCGGCACCACCAGCTTGCCCGACACACCGACCTCGAGCGTGGCCTGGTAGTAGGGCACGGTCTGGAAATTCTTGCGCACGACCCGCTTGCGCGAAGCGCCCTCCTCGTCCTCCTCGCCGCCGCCGCCGCCCGGCTCGTCCTCTTGCTCGACCAGCCGCCCGACCACGCGGTTGCGGGTGTCGCGCACGCTGCTGCGCCGGGTGTTGGGCACGACAAAGCCGGTCAGCGGATCGAGCGGTCCCTCGGGCGCCAGCGACAGCACCGCCTCGTCGACCAGCCACAGCGTCACCTCGCCCGCGAGCGGCTTTTTCTTCTCGTCTTGCAGGGTGACGACGAGGTCGATCTTGGAACCGGGCCGCGCCGTCTCCGGGTGTTGCACGTTGACCGCCACCGTGTTGGCAACCGGCTCGACCTCGAGGTCGAGGCTGGCGCCCAGCGTCTGTGGCCGGTAGCGATCGTCGTTGCCCTGCTCTTGGCCGGCGCCGAGCCGGCCGCGCATCAGCACCACGTGCAGCGGCAGGTTGGGCACGTGCAGCGGCGTGATCTTGACCGGCACCACCGCCTTGCCACCGGCCACCTCGATCCAGCGGTACTCGTTGCGCTCGGGCTGCTCGATGATGACCAGCGCCTTGCCCGTCGTGAACGGGCTCTTCACGATCAGCTGCGCGGTGTCGCCGGGCTGGTACTTCTTCTTGTCGGTCGCCAGCTCGAACACGCCCTGGCGCGCCTTTTCCCAGGCCAGCGCCTCCTTGCCGCCGACGTACAGGTCGGCCGACAGCGTCTGCACCCGGCCCAGCTTGTCGCGGCCGGTCAACTCGACCACGTAGACGCCGGCCTGCTCGATGGCGAAGCTGGGCGTCACCGGCTGCGCCTGGGTCTGGAGCTCCAACTCCTTGAGCTTCTGGTCCTCCTGCTCGGTGACATACTTGGCCTCGCCGGTGGCGAAGTTGGTCTCGCGCAGGTGGCTGTGCCAGAGGCGACGGAACAGCCGCACCGTCACTTTCTGGCCGACGAGCAGCTTGTTGTCGACGCCGACCGCGATGATCTCGGGCTTCAGCTCGAACGCCTTCTCCGAGTAGCGCTGCAGTTTGAGGCCGAGCACGAACGGCGGCAGCGCGGTGGCCTCGTGCACCGCTGCGACCTGCTGGTTGTCGGCGCCGGTGACGGTCGCCTCGAAACGATAGATACGCGGCGAGGCGTCCAGGTCGAGCGCCGGGTTGACCTCGATCTCGGCGCCACCGTTGTCGTCGAGCGTGCCGCGCTGGCGCCGGGTCTCGGGCCCGCGCGCCAGACCGGGCCGCGCGAATTGCGAGCTCGATGCGAACAGGTAGCCCGCCCGCCCCTCGGGCATGTAGTGGTACGGCCGCCGCGTCACCACCCAATCGATCTGCTCGCCGGCGACCGAGCCGCCGGCGTAGTAGCGCGCCGCGGCCTTGACCTTGAATGGCTGGTCGAGCCGCACCTTGGCGGAACCGGTCAGCTGCACCTCGAAGGTCGGGATGCGATAGGCCTCGACCTGGAAGGTGCGCGTGGCCAGCGTCTGCGCCGGCTTGATGCTCGACAGCTCGAGCGTGTAGCGACCGCTGGCGACGTCGCCACCTTCCTGCCACTCGGCGGCCAGACCACCCAGCTTGCTTGACTTGAAGGGCAGCAACCACTCCTCGCCGCCCGGGCCACGCAGCTTGAGCGTGAAGTTGCTGGCCGGACCCGCGTCGAGCAGGTCGCCGGCCTTGCGCTGGCGCACGAAGCCCTTGACGTAGACCTTCTCGCCCGGCCGGTAGATCGGCCGCTCGGTGAAGACAAAGCCGAGCAGCTTGTCGTCGGGCGGCGGCGGCACCTTCTCGGTCAGCCAGTTGAGCCACTGCGACGACGGCGACCAGTGATTGTTGGCAAAGCGCGGCGGCGGATCGCGCGGGTCGAGCACCAGGACGTCCTCGCCGCTCTGCACGGCGATGCGGAACAGACTGCTCCACCACTCGGGATTGGGCTTGAAGATCGCGCGCCCTTCGCCGTCGGTGACGATGACCTGCGCGTCCAGCGTCGGTGGCTTGCGCGCCTCGCCGGGCTTGGGCTCGGGCGCGTTGCGGACCACCTCGAGCGTGATGCGCGCGCCCCCCACCGGTTCGGCGCGGTCGAGCGTGCGCACGTAGAACACCACCTGGTCGCGCTCCTCGACCGCGGTCAACGCCAGGTTGGTCACCTGTACCCGCGCATAGACGCGCTGCGGCGAGCCGCCCAACCGGCGCATGCCGACCAGATAGGTACCGGGCCGGTTGGCGCCGACCGCCGCGTCGAGCAGCGGCCCGATGTCCATGCCGAAATGGGTGGTGCCGCCCTTGTCTCCGAGCGGCAGGTCGACCACCTGCGACACCAGCGGCGAGCCGAGCAGCCGCAGATGCTTGACCAGATCAGCGGCCTCGACGTAGCCGATATCGGCCGGCGTGCGCGCGCCCGGTTCCTCGCCCGGGAACGGCGGCGCCGACTCCTCGTTGAGGGCGAGCGGGCTGTTGGGGAACGGCCACAGCCCAAGGTGCAGAGGATCGACCCGGTAGATGCGCACGTCGACACGCTTATCGCCGTAGCCGACCACCGGCACCATGCGCGGGCCGCGCGCCTCGAGCACCGACTGCGCCTGCTCCCACTTGACGAACGGCGTCTTCCAGCCGAGGTAAAAGTAGACCTCGGGCGTGCCCGGGTTGCTGAGCGGCCGGTCGCTGTCGTCGACCAGCGGCGCTGCCGCGATCTGCATCCGGTACAGCACGTCGGGCACGAACTTGCCGCGCAGCACCACCCGGTTGCCGTAGACCGAATAGCCGAGGTCAGGCACAGCCGGCTCCAGCCGTACCAGCTTCTTCAGCGCGGTCAGCCCCGGGTCCTGGACGTTGGCCGAGAACAGCAGCTGCGGCTTGTCACCGGTGTTACCGCACGCCAGCGCGAGCTCGCGCGGTACGCGGGCGGCGCCGACCAGCGGGAAGCTGGCGCTGCCACACGCTACCGTGGTCAGCGTGAACGGCAGCCGGGTGGCCAGCCGCCCCTCCCACAGCACGCGCCCCTCGTCACCAAGCGCCAGGCTGATGTTGACGTGCAACTCTTTGCCCTCGGGCACGTCCTCGTCGAGGGTGATGGCATAGCTGGCAGCGTCGCGATGGCTGGCGCGCGGCAGCAGCGCCAGCGCGTACTTCTCGATACTGCGCCGCGGCGCATCGGCCAAGCCCGGCCGCTCGCGCACGTCGAGCTTGATCATCTTCTGCAGCGCGCCCTCGGGCAGCGCCTGCGGAAAGGTCAGCGTGAAGGTCCGAAACGGTTGCAGGTTGTCGCTGCCCGACGCCGGCGCCATGGCCGACGGCGGTGACATCATCGTCGTCAATACCGCCTGCACGACCCCGGGAAGTCCCTGACGAGGGACTCCGCGCGCGGTGACCGCGTAACGCGCCAGCGCCGGCCAGCGCTCGGCCGGCCGGAACTGCAGGGTCTGGCGATCGAGCCACGACCAGGCCCCAGGCCAGGCCGGCTCGATCTTGAGCCAGCGCTCGCCGTCGTCGGCCGGGCCGCGGCCGGGCCCCACGTTCTGGTTGAAGTAGACCGTGATCGGGTCGTACCCGCGCAAAAATTTCTCGGGCAGGATGGACAGGCCACGGCGCGCCGGCGCCTGGCCCTCGTCACCCGGGCGGTACGACTCCTCGGCGTTGGCAGCCAACGCGACGACCGCGCTCACCGTTCCCAAAACCGCGAATGCCGTCGTCAACAGAGCGATGCGCAGCGTCCTGGTCATGGCTGACCTCCCAGCCGTTGGAAGAAGTCGCGCACGTACTCCTCGGGCACCTCCATCTTCGAGCCCTTGAGACCGAGCAGCACGGGCCTAAAGCGTTGCGGCGGCAGATCCGGCGGTGCACGTACGGCCAGCAAATAACTGCCGGCCGGCAGCTGCAGGTATTGCTGGCAGCCTTGACCGAGCGGGCGGTGGTTGACATCGAGCACGCTGCACTCGAGGTGGTCAGCGTCGACCTGCAGGCCGAGCCCGACCGCGCCAGCCGAGGCGGTGCTAAAACTGTAATAGCGCGCCGCGCCGGGAGCGATCCATTGCTCGGGTCCGACGCCGTCGACCAGTGCCGGCACCGGCTGGCCGGTCCAGGTCACCTGCCCAAACTCGGGTGCATCGGCGAACGGACGCACCATCACCCGGTAGCGACCAGGCTCGAGCAATCGCTGCAACGTGCAGCCAGCGCCCAGGCCATCCAGCGCGAGCAACCGCGTGCCGTCAAACAGCGCACACACCCCGGAGTCGGCGCGCAGGTCGAACAGGCTGCGCTGCTTGATCTCGACGAGGTAGTCATTGATGGTGGCCCGCAGCGGCGTCACCCGTGCCTCGATCAGCGGCGGCGGCGTCTGCACCGGCAGCAGCGTGTTCCAGCGCGCGACATTGGGCTGACCTGGCGCAAATAGCACGGCCCGCAGCGCACCCGGCCGATGGCTGACCAGCACCGTCGCGCCCTGGCGCGGCGGGATGCTGGTGCGGCAACCGCCGATCCGGCTGCCGTCGTCGCGCGACACGGTGCAGCGCTCCGCACCGTCGACCTCGATCAGCCGCTCGCTCGCGGCCGGCGCCACCACCAACTGGAGCTGGCCGAACTGCCGCGGCATGGCCTCGACCAGATTGCGCAGCGCGATCACCGGCTGCGCACCGTCGACCAGCAGCAGCCGCGCCTCGAACTGATGTGCATTGCCCTGCAGCACGAGCTCGCCGCCGCGGCCAGCCAGCAGGCAGCGATTGAGCGCCGCGGCCGGCGGGCAGAAGTCGATCGCCTGTCCGTTGCCGTCGAGCTGTACGGCCCAGGTCTGCGACGGCAACGTGGCGTCGAGCTGGAATGGCGCGGCGGGCAGCGCGAAGCGCCCGACCGGGCCGCTCCAGCTGACCGCCAGCTGGCCCGGCGTCAACGGTTCGGCCTTGGCCGGCAGCAGCGCCGAGACCCGCGTCACCGTCGCCAGCAACGGCTTGCCGCTGACCACCCACAACCGCAGCAGCGATTCGCGGGTCGCACCGCTGGCTGCATGACAGACGTACGCCTGCTGCTCGGCTACCCCGCCGTCGAGACGGCAGGCTGGCGCCGCGTCCCCGCCGAACGGCACCCGCACCTCGACCAGGTGCAGACTCCGCTGCGCGCTGCGCTGGCGCTCGATCAGCCGCCGCTGATCCAGTTGCTGGCGCACCACCGGATTGTCGCCGGCAGCCAGCTCGACCACCTGCTCGTCCAGGTCGAGATTGAGGCCGTCGCGCTGACCCACCGTCGAGAACAGCAACGCGCCCGGCTCGAGCGGCGCGCTCGGTCCACACGGCAGCAGCAATCCGGGGTCGGCCGCGGGCCGGCACCAGGTGTTGTCAGCAGTGCGATAGCGGCCCGGCCGCTCGATCTCGACCAGGCCAGCTTGCCCGGCCGCAATGGTACGGCCGTGCAGCTTGGCGACCGGCCGCGTCAAGACGCTCGCGGTCAGCTCGGCCCAGCTGCCGCGGGTCCACAGTCGGATGTTGAACGACTGGTCGCCGCCATGCACCAGCAGCTGGCAATGGCGCACGTCGTTCTCACGCGAGAGCACGCTGCCGTCGCTGCGCTCAAGTGCGCAGGCAAACGGGGTGTTCGAGCGGAAGTGCAGCTCCTGCACGACGTCGCCGGTCGCCTTGGGCAGCGGCGCCACCAGGGCCTGGTTGGCAGTCTTGAGCTTGGCGCCGTCGACCAGCGCCTCGATCTTCTTGTCGACCGGCGCCGCGACCCGGACCGTCGTCTGACCCGCGCGCTGATTCTGCGCCTCGAGCACCAGCCGGTAATCCCCGGCCGGCAACGGCTCGACCAGACGACAGTTCCAGTCAGCGCCGTAGTCGCTGCTTTCGGCCAGCAGCGCGCCAGTGCCGTCGAACAGCCGACAGCGCACGTCGGTCTGGCCACTGGTGCCGATCAGCACCATGCCGGCGCTTGGCATGCGCAGTGTGACGCTGCCGGGCACCGCCACCTCCTGCCGCAGCCCTGGCGCCAGCAGGTCCGACGCCACGCGCACGCGGTAGGCGATGGCGACGTCGCCGCGGCTGTGCTCGGTCACCAGCTTGTAGTTGCCGGCCTTGAGGTCGATGACCAAGTTGTCGGCGCTGGTCGATCGGCGCGGTCGCGGTGCAGAGGGCTCGTCGTAAGCCGGCGCTGGCGCGTCGCCCTCGCCTCCCTCTTCGTATTCGCCGTCGCCACCCGATCCGTCCGGCGCTGCCTCGTCGCTCGGAGCCTCGCCCTCGCCGCCCTCGGCCGGTGCACCATCGCCCTCGTACGCTGGCTCGGCGCCCTCGCCCTCGGTCGGCATCTCGCCGACGTCGCCTTCGGAGGGCATCTCGCCGCCCTCGCCGCTGCCCTCCTCCACTGTCTCGGCCGGGACCTCGCCAGGTGGAACCGTCTCGATCAGCTCCTCCTGGTCGCCGACCACGCGGTAGAGCCGCCCCTGCATGCCGTTGGTCAGCGCCAGCCGTACCGGCAGATCGGCTGCCAGCATGAACTTGAATTCGTCCCGGCCATCGGCGCCCAGCTCGGCGTCGTACCATGTGTTGACGTCGACGACGTGCGCCTTCTTGTTGCCACGCAGCACCAGTGCAGGCCGCACGCGCGCGACCTGGGTACGGCGCATGCTCTCGACCGTGAGCGGCAGCTGCGACCAGCGGTAATTGCCCTGGTCAAGCTCGCGGGTGGCGCGGCAGTCGGTCGGCACCTGCACCAGCGGCCAGCCGGCGCGATCGTCGAGCCGGCACTGCAAGCGCACACCCTGCCCGGACGTGTCCAGCGCGTAGCGGCCAGAGCGCCCGACGCGCAGATCCTGCTGCAGCAGCTCGCCGGCGCCGACCCGGTAGAACACCTCGCCATCGGCGCGCACTGCTGGCCCCTTGGTCGCCGGCCGCCGGCTGAGCAGCAATCCGGCGCGGCCCTTGCTCTGGCCCACCGCCGTCACCGTCGCCAGGTAGCGGCCTGGCCGCAGGTACCCCGCGAGCAGGCAGTTGCGGCCCCGGCCACCGCCGCTGTCGCTGGCCAACCGTGCCACGATCGGCGTGCGCAGCCGGCATTCGGTTGCCAACAGTCCCTCGGTCGTCACGTGGTAGAGCCCGGCCTCGGCCACATCGAACAGCAGCGAGTGCGCCTCGCTGCGTCCGAAATCCAGGTACCGCGGCTGGCCGACGTTGATCGACGGGATCGGCGGGAACTTCGGCGCGTAACTGGCCAGCGCCACTGGCGGCGGCAGCGGCCGCGGCCGGCTGACCGAGACCGTGATCGAATCGACGCCGCGGTTGTTCAGGATCAGCTCGTCGCCAGCGGACAGCTCTGGTAGCCGGCAGGCGCCGTCGCGCGTGCCGACCACGGCGCCACTGCGCAGCCCGCAGCTGCCAGCACCGATGCCGCGCACCAGCGTCGGACGACCGGCGGCCAGCGGCAGCCGCACCTCGCTGTTGCCGTCGACCTCGACCGGCAGCGGCGATTCCAGCAGCAGCGGCAGCGGCCGCAGCACCAGGCCGCGCGCCTGCACCGCGCCGAGCCGATTGCTGCGAATGCGATAGCGGAAATTGGGTGCCAACTCGACGTCGGCGAAGCGACAGCCGCTCTTGCCGGGCGTCGTCTTGAGCTCGCCCGCCGCGCCCGTCTTCTTCGAAAACAGGTCGAACACCGACTTGAACAGCCCGCCCTCGCGGTCGATCACCAGCTTTTCGATGCCGGCCTGGCCGTTGAAGAGATTGAGCTCGTAGTGCCCGGGACCGAGCTTGAGCTTCTGGTCGCAGCGCCTGGCCTTGGGGTCGGTCTTGGTCAGCCGGTTGCTGCCCTGGTACAGCTCGCACACTGCCTGGGTCTCGCCCGACGACGCGATGCGATACTCGCCCGACTCGACCAACTCGAACCACAACGTGTAGCCCTGCTCGCGCAGGTTGAACTGGCGCGAGAAGGGCCGGTCGCCGCTGATGCGCAGCGTGTCGGTGGCCACCAGCTGCCAGTCGTCCCGCGTCTGTTTTCGCTCGAGCGTGCAGGACAGCGGTGCCGCATCATTGTCGGTCGGCACGTCGTGCAGGCCGACCAGGTAGTGACCCGCGCTGGTGACCTGAAATTCAAGATCACTGCTGGTCACGTACTCGCCGTCCGCCAGCACCCCGCCCTTGGGCAGCGGCGCCCACTGCAACTGTCCGCTGGTGCCTGGTTCGCCGACGACCACCAGCAGGTGCCTGTCTTTGGCGCTCGACGTCGTGGCGCAGGCAGGCACCACCGCCTTGGCCGCCACACTGCAATCTCCGCCCGGACCAACCACCTCGCTGCTCTTGGGCGCCAACTCCGCGAACGCCAGCCCGGTGCCGGCGGCCGGTGGCCGGTCGAGCGCCAGTGTCGCGAAATGCGGCCCGGCGCCGATCTCGACCCACAGACGACCCCAGCGCGGGAGCGTGAAGTCGAGCGTCCGGTCGGCCGGCGCCAGCGCAAAGCCGTTGCTGACATAGAGCGCGTTGTCCTCGGTGCCGCGCGTCCACTGCTGCGGCCGCGCGCCATACGCCACCAGCAGGTAGTCGCCCGCCTCCAGGTTGCCGTGCAGGTTCCACATCCAGATCGGCTGGCCAGGCCGCGGCGTCAGCGTCTCGCTCACCGCCGGCAATTCCTCGACCCACTGGCCATTGCGCCACAGCTGCACCAGGCCGGCGCTGCGACCGACGACCAGCAGGCTGACGTAGCGCGGCTTGCCCCCCGGCGGAGACTTCCCAGGGTCGCCCCCCGGCGGGGTCTTCCCAGGGTCGTCGACGTGGATCCAGTACGACGCCTGCTGGCCTGGCTTGAGTATCAGCTCGGCCGACTGCCGTTCATCCAGCCGCACACCGCCCGGATTGAGCTCGGCAAATGGCTTGACCTCGAGCGCGACCTTGCCCTTGCCCTTGGCCGGCGATTGCATGCGCAGCTTGTAGTTGCCGCTGTCGAGCAGCAGGTCGAGTTCGCAATTGCTCTTGCCGACGACACCGCTGCTCTCGAACGGGCCGCGCAGGTGGTCGACGATCTCGCAGGCCGTGCCCGAGGCGCTGCGCGCGCTCAGGTGGTACATGCCGGCAACGTCGATGCTGACGATTGCCTCCTGTTTGCCGTGCGCCGGTACGGTGGCCGGGGCCACGGTGGCGCCGGGTAGCGCGCAGAGCAGAGCGAGCGTCGCGACGGTAGATGACATGTGGGATCCTCGCGGATCAGGTCAGATCCGGGGAGAACACTAGCGCGCTCAGACGGTGGATGAAAGTCGCAGCCGAGGTGGGCGTCAGCCGGTGGCAGCCGCGTGCAATCGCTCGCCCAGCTGCTGCAGCAGCGCGCTGTTTTCGACGCCATGCCGCCAGTGCTCGGGGATCGCCGCGCTGCCGTTGTACGCCCCGCTGATCGAGCCGGCGATGCAACCGATGCTGTCCGAGTCGCCGTCGGTGTTGATGGCGGTCAGCACGCAGGCCCTAAAGTCGGTCGGGCTGAGCCAGTGGCAGTAGAGCGCGCTGGCCACCGCCTCCTCGGCCACCCAGCTCTCGCCGAGGCCCTGCTCCGACAGCACAAACGCCGGCGGCTGGTCGAGCATTCCGGGCAGCTTGCGCCAGCAGCGATCGAAATCGGCCGAGCGCGGGCCACACTCGGCCAGCACTGCCTGGTACATTTCGGCCGGCGACTTCTTCTCTAGCGCCAGCGCCACCAGCAGCGCTGCTGCGGCCGCACCCTCGACTCCAGCGTCGTGACCGTGCGTCAACCGGCTGCTGGCCCGCGCCAGCTCGAGCAACCGCGCCTGGTCGCGCCAGCACAGCAATCCGATCGGCGCCACCCGCATGGCGCTGCCGCAGCCCTTGCTGTCGGCGACTCCGGCCTGCCGCCAGGGCACGGCGCGCGCCAGGTTGCGGCAACCGGTCATGCAGGCATTGCCGGGGGCCCGGTCGTTGTCGTCGCTGCGGCTCCAGGCGATAAAGCGGCTGGCGATGCGTGTCATCACGCGATCGACGTCGTCACCTGATCCGCCGAGCAGCCCCTCAGCCACGGCGATGCTCATCTGGGTGTCGTCGCTGTAGCTGCCCGGCGGGTGGCCACGTCCGATGATGGCCGGCCGCGCTGGCCAGCGCGGGTCGAGCTGGGCCACGAATTCGGTCACACCGTCGGGACCAAAGGTGTCAAGGATGGCAGCGCGTCGGCGAAATTCAGTGGGAAAGCCGAGTGCGTCGCCGACAGCAAGCCCCACCATCGAGCCGACGAAGCCGTCGACTGACGCAAGGGGTTTCGATTGCTGCGGTGCCGACAAAAGTGCGACGCGAGTGGCGCTTAGCCCTTGGCTGCCTTCTTGGCAGCCTTCTTGGCCTGTTTCTCCTTGGTCGAGAGCTTGGGCTTGTTGGCCTTGGGTGGCCGCAGTTGTCCCTTTGCCATGACATCCTCCGCAAACCAGTTGAAGCTATTTTGTACCGCATAATCCGTCGTCAGCGCAACAATTGCCTCGGATCGGTCAGCGTTTCCTCGAACGACGGCGGCACCGTCCCGTCGCGCCATTTTTGGTAACAGGTACAGCGCTCGACCTCGGCGGTCGCCTGCGGCGATGCCTCCTCGAGCTTGACCCGCCAGCCACTGGCGTCGAGCATGTAGCCACGCGACCAGGGACCGCCATCGCTGTGCCGCGCCGTGAAATAGGCCTTGAACGGGACGCCGTCAGTCATGCCAAGGTCGCGCCCGATGAAGAGCGGGTCGCGCACCCCCTCGTTCTCGAGCGCGAGCAACGTCAAGTCGTAGCGCGCGGTCAGCGCCTCGGGTGCGACCAGCTGCAGGCTGGCCGGCTCGCCATAGCGAATCGCGCGGCTGACGACCACGAAGGCAATGTCCGAATTCGCCTGGGCCGAGTGAAAACGCACGCCGTGCACGTATGCCCAGTGCGTCACTGCCATCGGCAGGCGGCGCCAGAGCCGGCCGTCGGCAAAGACCAGCAACTCTGGCAGCTGGTCACCGGTGAGCGCAAAATAGCCGCGGCCGTCGCCAGCGCTCTCGATGTAAGAGTCGAGCGGGTTGTTCAGATTGGTCACGCCCACCGCGCGGAGCAGGCGATAGACGTCGACCAGCGACGTCCCGGGCTCGAGCGCGACCGTGTCGTCACCGAGTGCCGGCCCGACCGGATCGAGCGGACGCAGGTTCGCGGTTTGCGCACAGGCGAGCGCGAACCAGGGCGCGATGAGCGTCAAAAGAGCGTTGCGGCGTGCCATGTGGAAATTGGTAGCACAACCGACGCTGAGTGTTCACGTCGACAACGCTATCGGATCGCGGCTGGACACACTGCAAAAGCAGTTCACAAGCACTCAGGGTTGTATGGCTGGCAAAAAATCGACCGTTTGACAGCGGCACGGCGAGCGCGCGAGCGCGACGACTGCAAACGGCGTCATTCCTCGGGCACCCCCGGCGCCTTCACATCGACGTGAAAGTGGTTGCGGTGCAGGGTACCGCCGTCCTGGATCTTCTCGGCCCAGGTGGCGCCGGCCAGCGCCTCTTGCTTGAGCCGGCGCGCCAGCGTCGGGTCGGTGAACAGGATGCGCTCGACCCGCTCGTCCTGGGCAAAGGCCTTGAGCATCTGGTAAGTGGCCTCGCGGTCGTAGCCGCGCCAGTTGCTCTGCGTGCCGCTGGTGCCGTCGGTCTTGGGCAACCGCACGTCGATGTCGAGGCCGGCCTGGTGCGATTCGTGGTCGCGGTTCTTGCCGCCCTTGCGAGTCGACACGTCGTTGATGTCGATCAGTGCCGCAGCGTCGTTGGCACCACGATAGGCGTCGTGATAGCGCTGCCCGACGTCGCGGATGACGTCGGCAGTACGGCTCGACCCGTAGCCAAAGCCGTCGCTATCGTTGTTGACGAAGCCGACGTCGGCAGCGGGCATGCGCTCCCAGCGCGGTGCATCGGGCGAATCGAGCGCACGGCACAGCGCGTCGCCGGGACGCAGCACGCCGTTGGCCTCGCTGACCTCTTCGTAGCCGCCGGCCATCGCTTCGTATAGCTTGAGCGCGTTCTGCGTGCCTGGCCCGTAGCGGCCGTCGACGGTCACGTCCATGCCCAAATCCTTGAGCCGCTGCTGCACCGCCAGCACGTCGTCGCGACGATTGGCCTGGCCCGCGCCGACCGGCCCGTTGAGGTTGAGCTGCGGTCGCCGCTCCTCGCTGTTGCGCAGCAGCAGGCCCAGCGTGCTGAGCGCCTTGCCAGCCGGGGTCGGCAGGCCGGCGCGATCGGTGGCGACCATGCTGGTGGCGTCGTTGTCGCTGTCGAACCGGTCCGCCTCCTGGAACAGTGCGCGCAGTTCGCTGGTGCCGGAGATCTTGCCGTCCTGGTCGAGGTCGGCATTGGCCAGCTGTCCCGGGTCGATGCCGGCGCGCTCGAGTTTTTTGAGCGCCTCGGGGTCCTGCTTCACGCGGTTGATGTCGAGACTCGCGCTCTCGTGGCTGCGCACGAAATCGGACCGGTAGATCTTGGTCATGGCCCTGCTCCTCACACCCCCGTCAGCGGCCTCACGGCACGATGACGATCGTGTCGTTCACATCCAGCACCGACCACAACCGATCGATGTGCGCGTTGTCGAGCGCCATGCAACCAACCGTCCAGTCGCTGTCGCCCGAGACATCGCCGTAGCCGTCCGGTCCGCCGTGCACCTTGATGAGGCTACCCAGGTCGGTGGTCTGTGGGGGTGGTGTGCAATTCTGCTGCGCGGTCACGATCGCGTCGTGCTCGCTCTGGTTGATCAGCCCGGCAGTCAGGCCACGGGCAGCGTCGGCTGCATCGGGATAGCTGACGAGGAAAGCGCGGTAATAGGAGGTCGCGCCCACATCGTTCCTCTCGGCGACATAGAAGATCCCCTCGGGAGTCTTGCCGTCGCCCTCGCGCACCTTGTCGCCGACCGCTGCCGATTCGCAGAGTCCGGCGCTGAAGTTGGCGACCAGGCTGCCGCTAGCGCACAGCGCCATGTTGCGCGCGCTCTTGTGCATCACCACGTAGTCGTCCGGCACCGTGTCGCAATCCGCCAGACCCGCGGCAAACGCGGTCGTGCAGTCGGCCGCGCCGACGCTCGGATTCCACAGCGGGTGGTGCTCCTGGGTCGAACCCGGCCAGCAGATGTCGAGATTCTGCGCGCAGGTGTAGCCGTCGCCGGTGCGGCAGTCGCCGGCGCTCCAACAGTCATCGAGGCAGGCGTAACTGTCGGCGTCGAGCAGGTGAAAGCAGGTCGATCCATCCGGGCAGCCGGCCAGATCGCACATCAGCTTGGTGCAGTAGCCGGCGGGCAGATCGAGGAGGCAAGCGGCGTGGCCGCAGTCCGCCGGCGCGCTGCAGGCAGCGCCGATGTCATACGCAGGCGCGGTCTCGCCCGGCCAGCCCTGGGTCGACGACGGCAGACAGATCGGGAAGACGGTGGCCGCGTGGTAGCGCTGGCGCATGATGCAGGTGTAGCCGGGGCGGCAGCCGGTGTCGGGCGACGCCGCGAAGTCGCACTCGCTGGCGCAGCGCGGCTGGCCATTGGCGTCGATGCAGCGGGTGGTCGTGATCAACGCGCCGCTGCTGTCGTTGCAGTACCAGGTGGTCGCACCCTCGCTGCAGGCTTCGGTACACATGCCGCCCGGGAAGCCGCTGGTCTCGCAGATCGCAGTCGTGAAGGTCGAGTCGTTACACTCGTTGACGTCGCCGCAGGCGCCGCCGATCCAGCCCGGGTTGAGCTCGACCCCGGGCGGCGTTGCATCGCCGCTGCCGGCGTCGCCGGCCACGCTCGAGTCGACAGCGGTGATGCCGAGGTCGCGCGGCCCGCGGTCGTTCAGTCGGGTGTCCCGGCCCACCGCGCTGTCATGACCGGTGGCGCGATCGTTGCCCCCGGCGTCCAGGCCGCCCTGGTCGACACCAGCGGCATCGGCCGCTGCATCGACCTCGCCACCAGCGTCCGGTTCATCGGCGGGCACGTCACAAGCGACGCCGAGCCAGCTGGCCAGGGCGCCGATCGCGATTGCCGACCCCACGCGCGTTGCAGACGCCATCACATCCTCATTGCGACGCGCTGTTGGGCGCCGCCTGCCGTGCCTGCTCTCCTTCGAGCGCGGCACCCAGCAGCAAATTGTCGAGCAGCCGCTTGGCGCTGTCGTCGAGCGCGTTGGCGCCGTCGAGCCGCGCGCGCACCGCGACCGCGAACAGATAGGTGCCGGCATCGAGATCGCCCAGCAGCTGATCGGCCAGCACCATGCCCTCGGGCGGCGGACAGCTCCAGGTGATCGAGGCGGCCGGCGCCACCGGCGTCGGCGCGGCGCAGGCCGGCGGCAACACATCGGCTGCTGCTGCTGCCAGCATGGCGGCCCGGTCATCGCGGTCGAGCGCCTGCCCGGTGACCGCGGCGTCACCCAGCGCGCCGAGCACGGCCGGGCAACCGGTACCAAGAGCGGCCAGCGCCGGCGTCACCCGCCGGATCGGATCCACGCCCTCGACGCCGGGCAGCGCGGCCTTGAACTGGTCGGCGCACGATCCGCTGCTGCCGGCACCGCTGCCGCCGCTGCTCGACCGGCTGCTGCCAGTCGTGGTGCAGCCAGCGCCCATCACGCCGAGCACGAGCACGGCGCTGACCAGCGCTGCTGCGCTGACCGGCCCCCGCCGTGTTCGCCTGTCATTCATGGCCACGTCGACGAGACGCGCGAACCCTAGATCCAGTTATTGGGAATGGTGCGCGGGTCCAGGTTCCACAGCCCGTTGAGCAGCTGCAGCGTGCGCTGTGCCGCCGCGCTGGTGTTGCCGCTCTGTTCCATCCGCAGCCGGAAATTCTCGATCGCGCCCACCGCCTCCAGCCGCGACATGGTGCCGAAGTTGGGCGGCGTCGCGCCCAGGGCCTGGTAACCGGCAGCGAGCTGCGAACCGTACTCGCGCTGGAAGCGCGGCGCGATGTTGCTGGTGTAGAACAGCGTGCGAATGGTCTGGTCGCGGCGGTTTTCGAGCTCGCGCCGCTCCTCGCCGGTCACGGCCGAGCGCTGCAGCAGCGCCTGCACGTTGTTGTAGTACTCGCGGAGTGGTCCACTCTGTGGATTCTCGACAGCCTGCTCGCCGCTGAAGTAGCTGCGGAACTGGTAGGCGCCATAGTTCACATTGTCGCGCAGGTGGGAGAGCGACTCGGAGGCGGCCGCGGTCGTGCCCTCGGTCCAGGTTGCAATGTTCTCGGCCTTGCGCACGCCCTGGCCGGCCAGCCGCTCGGCCGTGCCCGCGATGTTGGTGCCGCTGCCGCGGGTGGCGTTGTCCCAGGCCGCCTGATGCGCGGTGGCGCCGCTGCCCGAGCCCGGGGCCGAGCCGCCGTACGCCCAGATGGTGCGCACGTTGGGGAAGATCTCCTGGTACTTCTCGTTGTTGGCCTCACCGCCCGAATAGCAGGCCGAGATGTTGAGGTCCTCGACCGCACCGGCCGCCTTTGGCATGGCCTGCGCCAGCCCCTTGAGCGAATCCCAGCTGAGCTGGCCGTTGTCGTCGCCCCACGGCCCGCTGCCCACGTTGTGGCCCGAGATCACCATGCGCGCGGGGATGCTGCCGCCGCGCTCGGCCTTGGCCCAGACCTGGGCAATGCCGGCCAGCTCGTCGCGCGCGTCGTCGTTGCCGTTGCCGATCGCATCGGCCACCTTGCGCGCCTGATCGGCCGGCAGCCCGAGCGTGGAGACAAAGCCGTCGCGGCCCTCGGGCGTCTTGAGATCGTAGCTGCGGCCACCGACCGAGATCTGGTCAGCGACGCGCGAATCGGTCACCGAGGTGACGTTGTTGCCGCGGCCGCGCAGCTGGTTGATCTCGTGCTTGGCGCCTGCGCTCTCGCGGGTCTCGTTGTTCATGCCGACGAACAGCACGTCGTCGTTACTGGCCTGGCGCGGCGGCCGCGGTGCGCCGCCCTGCACCTCGCGGTTCTGCATCAGCAGGCCGAGCGAGCTGAGCGCCTTGCCGGCCGGCGTTGGCGCGCCGGCGCGGTCGGTCGCCACCAGCGATCCGCGCGCCCCGTCATGGTCGAAGTCGTCGGCCACGTTGAACGCCTCGTCGGCGTCGATCTTGCCGTCGTGGTTCTGGTCGGCCCGCTCGAGCTGCTCGGTGGTCATGCCGCCCTCTTCGAGCTGAGTCTTGGCCGCCTGGTTCCGCTTGAGCTTGTTGATGTCGATGGTCTGTCCCTGGTGCTGGCCGGTAAACGACGGGCGATCGATCTTGGTCATCGTGGTCCTCTTGACGCGGGGCGCACACCGGCGCCCAGCGCGTGCTATGGCAACGCTTCGGATCATATAGCTGGGTGGGCTTGAATTTGTCGAACCTCCGAAAAAAATTCAGCGCCACCGTCGCCCTGTGCGCTGGTCGGATATCATGACGGACGAGGAGAAGTGGCCATGGACAAGATCGGCAACTGGGCGCTGATGATCGGCGGCGTGGTCGTCGCGCTGTCGCTCATCTATGAGCTGGTCGACGGCACCGCGCGCATGCGCGGCGTCGGCAATTACTCGCGGCGCGAGCAGCCTGGCAAGTACTGGGGCGCCATCCTGCTCAAGCTCTTTGTCCTGGCGGCCATCGGCGCCGTCCTGATGACGATGCGCGGCTGAGCAGTCCGCTGTCAGGGTTTTTACGACGGTGACCTGGAGACTGAGCGCGCCGTCAGAGCCTTGACAGCGGCCCGCGCCAGCGTCTATTGCACCAAGACATGATCGCCGGTCTTGGCAACGACATCATCGAGGTGGCGCGACTGCAGCGCGAGCTGGAGCGTGCCGACGGTGGACTGCGCGATGACGTCTTCACGCCGGCCGAGATCGCCTACTGCCAGTCGATGGCGCATCCGGCCGAGCACTTCGCGGCGCGCTGGGCGGCCAAGGAGGCGCTATTCAAGGCGCTGGGCACCGGCTATCGCGACGGCCTGGCCTGGCGCGACGTCGAGGTGCAGCGCGACGACCTGGGCAAGCCAACGCTGGTGCTCAGCGGCCGGGTCCGGCAACTCGTCGACGAGCGGCGCATCACCAATCTGCTGGTTTCGCTGAGCCACACCCGTACCGTCGCTGCGGCCAGTGTCGTCTTGGAGACATCGGGATAGTGCAAAAAAAATAGAACAGGGTGGGAGAGGATCCCATGAGCAACATCGGTTCGTACGAGGCGAGGGCGAAGGACTTCACCTGGGCGCAGTCGGAGCAGGAACTCGGCCACCAGCCGGGCGCCACCATCAACATCGGCTGGTACTGCAGCGACCGCATCTGCCAGCAGGGCAAGGCCGACAAGCTGGCCCTGATCTGGGAGAACAGCGCGGGGACCGCGGACAAGCGCTACACTTACAACGACCTGCGGCTGCGCTCGAACACCATCGCCACCTTCTTGCAGAAGCTCGGCGTCAAGCCGGGCGACCGCTGTTGCCTGTTCATGGACAAGGTGCCCGAGCTCTACATCGGACTGATCGGCATCTTGAAGATGGGCGGCATCGCCCAGCCGCTGTTCTCGGCGTTTGGCGACGAGTCGCTGTTCACCCGGCTCGACAACGCGCAGACCACGGCCATCTTCACCCAGCGCAAGCACGTGGCCAAGGTGCGCAAGATCCTCGACCGGCTGCCCTGCCTCAAACACATCATCGTCGTCGACGGCAGCGCCGGCGCGCCGCTCAAGGAGCGGGAGGTGGCATTCGACCTCGACGGCAGCGCCCAGGTCGAAAAGTTCGAGGTGTTCCCGTCGACGGCCGAGACGCCGTCGGTCTTGCACTACACCTCGGGCACGACGGGCATGCCGAAAGGCGCGCAGCACGTGCACGGCTCGCTGGTCTCGCAGTACCTGACCAGCAAGTGGGTGCTCGACCTGCAGGACGACGACATCTACTGGTGCAACGCCGACCCGGGCTGGGTCACCGGCACCTCGTACGGCATCATCGGGCCATGGGCGTGCGGCGTCACCCAGGTCGTCTCCGAGGCCGGCTTCAACACCGAAAACTGGTACCGCTTGATCGACAAGTACCAGATCTCGATGTGGTACTCGGCGCCGACCGCGATCCGCCTGCTGATGCGCGAGGGCACTGCGGTCGCCCGCAAGTTCAAGCTGACGTCGCTGCGCCACCTGTGCAGCGTGGGCGAGCCGCTCAACGCCGAGGCCGTGATCTGGTCGCAGGAAGCCTTTGGCAAGATGTTCCACGACACCTTCTGGCAGACCGAGACCGGCTGCATCGTGGTCAGCAACTACCCCGGCATGAAGATCAAGCCGGGCTCGATGGGCAAGCCGGTGCCGGGCATCACCGCCACCGTGGTCGACCTCAAGACCTTTGAACCGGTGAACCAGCCGGGCACCGTCGGATTGATCGCGCTCAAGCCGGGCTGGCCGTCGATGATGCGCACCTACTGGAACAACCAGCAGGTTTACCAGAGCAAGTTCAAGAACGGCTGGTACATCTGCGGCGACCGCGCCAGCATCGACGACGAGGGCTACTTCTGGTTTGTCGGCCGTGACGACGACGTGATCAACACCGCCGGCCACCTGGTCGGTCCGTTCGAGATCGAGAGCGCCCTGCTCGAACACCCGGCGGTGGCCGAGAGTGCGGCAGTGGCGACACCCGACGCGGTCAACATGGAGGTGGTCAAGGCGTTCGTGGCGCTGAAGAAGGGCTTTGCGGCCAACGAAGACCTCGAGCTCGAGATCATGAATTTCATCCGCAAGCGGCTGTCGCCGCTGGCCATGCCGCAGAAGATCGAGTTCGTGCCGTCGCTGCCCAAGACGCGCAGCGGCAAGATCATGCGGCGGGTGCTGCGGGCCAAGGAGTTTGGCGAGCCGATCGGCGACATCTCGACGCTGGAAAACGACATGTGACGCGCCACTGGCGCGCAGGAGAAGACGATGGATGAAGTGGCCAAGGCCGTGCTCGATTACGTCAAGCGCGAGTACCTGGAGGAAGGCGATGAGCGCGAGGTGACCGAAACCACCAAGCTGATCTCGGGCGGTATCGTCGACAGCTTTTCGATGGTGTCGCTCAAGCGCTTTCTCGAAAAGAAGTACACGATCAAGATCCCCGACGCCGACGCGTCGCCCGAGGCCTTTGATTCGGTCACGAGCATCGTGGCGCTGGTCAACCGGTTCAAGAAGGCGTGAGGTGACCGATGTATGCCGATAGCGTGCGGGGGCACTACCAGAAGGAGCTCGACAACCTCAAGGACGCCGGCCTGCTCAAGCGCGAGCGCATCATCCACGCGCCGCAGGGTGCGGAGGTCAGTGTCGCCTTTCCCGAAGGCACGCCGCCGCGGCCGGTGATCACGCTCTGCAGCAACAACTACCTCGGCATGTCCAGCCACCCGCTGGTGCTCGAAGCGGCGCGCAAGGGGCTCGAGCATCGCGGCTACGGCATGTCGAGCGTGCGCTTCATCGCCGGCACCCAGGACATCCACCGCCAGCTCGAGCACGCGGTCACCGAGTTCCTGGGCACCGAGGACACGATCCTGTTCCCGTCCTGCATGGACGCCAACGGCGGCGTGTTCGAGGCGGTGCTGACCGATCAGGACGTGATGATCGCCGACCGGCTGGTGCACGCTTCGATCGTCGACGGCATGCGGCTGTGCAAGGCGCAGCAGGACACCTACAAACACAGCGACATGGCCCACCTCGAGGAGAAGCTCGAGCTGCACCAGGACAAGCGCTTCAGACTGATCGTCACCGACGGCGTCTTCTCGATGGACGGCGACATCGCCAGGCTGGACGAGATCGTGACGCTGGGCGAGAAGTACAATGCCATGGTCTTCGTCGACGACTCGCACGCGTCGGGCTTCATCGGCGCCAAGGGGCGCGGCGTGCACGAGCACTGTGGCGTGCTGGGCAAGATCGACATCATCACGACGACGTTTGGCAAAGCGCTCGGCGGTGCCTCGGGCGGTTGCGTGTCGGGCCGGCGCGAGATCGTCGAGATGTGCCGGCAAAAGGCGCGGCCCTACCTGTTTAGCAATGCGATGGCGCCGGTCATCGTCGAGGGCGTGCTCAAGGTGCTCGAGATCCTGAGCGCCTCGACCGAGCGCCGCGACAAGCTGGAAAAAAACACCAGCTACTGGCGCAAGCTGCTGACCGAGGCTGGCTTCGACATCAAGGCAGGCGACAGCCCGATTGTGCCGGTCATGCTCTACAACGCCAAGCTGTCGCAGGACGTGGCGGCCGATCTGTTCCAGGAGGGCATTTACGTGGTCGGCTTCTTCTTCCCGGTGGTGCCCAAGGGCCAGGCGCGCATCCGTACCCAGATGTCGGCCGACCTTGACACCAAGCACCTCGACCAGGCGATCGCGGCGTTCGTGAAGGTGGGCAAGAAATACGATATCCTGCACAAGAGTAAGAAGGAGATCGTCGCCCGGTTCGGCGAGTGACCGGTCGGCGCGCGACCGCGCGCGTCGGCCCAAAGGCTCTGACGTGCACATGTGGCGCTGGTTGTTGGTCGCGCTCGTCCTGTCGCAATCGCATTGCACCTGCCTAGGGCCAGCCGCCTCGACCTGTTCGTCGACGTCCGACTGTCCGGTGGACTACCAGTGCATTGCCGAACTCTGCACAAAAATCGGTGCGCAAGACGCGAGCCAATTCGATCGTGCTCCGAGCGATGCTGCCAGCGACCGGCCGCTGCCTGATAGCGTGCGCGCGGACGTCGCACCTCCAGACGTATCCGTCGTCGACACGCTGACGCGAGATGGAGCGCCCGACGACGGTTTTCACATCGTTGATGCCTGGGGCGACGCCTGGTCTGCTGATGCGGTGCTCGCCACCGATCGCAATACGACCGACCGTGCGGCACTATTCGACGGCAGCGGCGGCAGCGACGGGTTGGTGGCTTCTGACACCGGAGGTGACTCCGACGTCTCGACCGCACCGATCGATGCGACAGCGTCCGATCTGGCAGCGCGGCTCGACGCTGCGCGGCCCGATTCGGCGGTGCAACCACCTCGCTGCGGTTCGGTGTCGGCGTGGCAAGACAGCTTCGATAGCTCAGCTGGCCTCGGTCGCACCTGGAGTGCGTTTTCGACCACAGCGATGAGTCCGGGCGACGTCTCGACCGATGGTGAGCATGTGTTCGTCAACCTCGCGGGCTTGAGCGGAGGCAACCGCGCGGGCGTGACAACGGTGCTCGCCGCCGACCTCGCCAACGATTCGATCTTGGTCGAGCTGGTCGATCCGGCGCTGGTCTCTGGCACCGAGGCGTTTGCCGAATTCGTGACCTTCAATGGACTGACGTTCACCATCCAGCAGAACGCGACTTCGACAAGTGCGCGCTGGTTCGACCAGTTTGGCAACGGTGGCTCGGGTACCATCAGCTACAGTCCCGAAGCAGATCGCTGGTGGTCGATCAGCCACGACGCCAGCCTGGTGACGTTCCAGGCCGGACGCACGCCGGGCGCGGGGACCGCAGTCGGGTTCGGGATCGCCGCCGACAACCTGGTCGGCGTGCTCTCGCTTGGAGCGTCGACCAGCGTCGACCAACCCGTCGAGACCGTCGCCTTCGACAACCTCAATACCGACCGCACCAAGGCTCCCTGGTGTCGCGCCAGTACGCTGGCCGACGCTTTCGACAGCGGCCCGGTCTCGTCGCGCTGGCGGATCGAGCACGGGACCAACGTTTGTACGCTCTTCATCCCGCCGTTGAGCGCCTCTGCTACCTTCGATGGTACCGTCGACACGTGCGCTCTGCGTGCGGTCAGTGGCTACTCTTTGGTCGACGACACCATCTTTATCGACGTCAGCACGACCCCGGCGCTGGGCGCGATCGCCGGAATCTTCATCTGGAACGGCCCCTATGCAGTGTGGTTCGGCAAGACGCGCGCAAACGGCGCGGATCACCTTTCGGTTCGAGCTGTCGGCTTTGTCGATCCCACCGACGGCGTCGACGGGCCTTACTCACGCCTGCGCATCAGCCATACCAGCGTCGACAACAAGATGCATTTCTCCGGCTGGAGCGATGCGCGGAACGAATGGGTCGATTATTCCGAACTTGCGCTCGGCACCTCGGACTGGAGCGAGGTCTCGGTCTCGATCGGATTGAGGGGCGACGCCCTGACCTGGCCCAGCAACTCGGTCCACGCTTCGGTCTCGTTCGACAACTACAACCTGGCGCACTGATGCGAAACATTCTGGCGTTACTGGTCGTCGCCACTGCTGCCTGTCCGCTGCCGACGCCGGCCACGCCGTGCGCAAGCGCGCGCGACTGCCCGCTTGGCTACAGCTGCAACACGCTGGCCGGCTACTGCGTGGCGGTGGATGGCGGCAGCGTTGACCATGCCCCGGGCGACGGCGCTGGAACGGACCTCGCTGCCACGGACCACATCGCAGCGGACCAAACCGCAGCGGACCGTGGGGGCTTCGACGGCACCCGCGACGCGACGTCGAACGACCGCGCGGCGTGCGTCAGCTTCGACGCTGGCGCATGTGGCAGCATCAGCGTCTTCGGCGACGACTTCAGCGACGGTATCCAGTCGCCGATCTGGGAGGACCGCGGGAGCCCGACCTTCAAGTTCATCGAGAGCGGGGGGCGGCTCAACCTGTCGGCCGACGCATCCAACCAGTACGCGCACTGGATCACCTGGTGGAATGGCGACCTGACCGGTGGTTCGATCACGGTCGAGATCGACTGGCGTGGCATCGGCGCAAATGGCGAGATCAATCTCGCGTTCGTTGGCCCGACCGGCCACCTGGTCGGCCTCGGCGATCGCGCCGGCATCATGCGCGGTTTCAAGGATGAGACCGGCGAATGGAACATTGGCAACCTGCCGGCGCGCTGGCCGGACCACCGCTACTGGCGCATTCGCGAGCAGAGCGGAGAGATTCTCTTCGACCTGTCGGCCGACGGATGCGGCTGGACGAATCTCGGATCGACCCAGGTCGCCTGGCCCAACCTGCTCGGCCAGATCGACCTGTCGACCGAGATTTATAGTGGCAGCGTGCAACATGCCGATGCCTGGTTCGACAACCTCAACACGGATCGGCCGATCGCGCCCTGGTGCAACGCCAGCGCCAGCAGCAACGACTTCAACAGCACGGGGACACAAAGCCCCTGGCTGACCGAGAGCTGGCAGGTACCGGGCGGCTGCAGCTACGTCATCGACGGCAACGGGCAGCTCGTCATCAGCGGTACCTTCAACCCGGGCGGCTGGTGCTGGTATTCGCTGAGACAGGCGCAACAGCTCGACCCGCAGGTATCGATCGAGCTGATCTCGACGACAACCCCGGCCGGTGTGCTGGCCGGGCTCAAGCTGTGGACACCTACCGCCAGCGTCACCTTTGGCCGGATCGGTAACCGTCTCGTCGTCTACGTCAACACGCAGCAGCAGGCGGTCGCGGACAACGACCCCAGGTCGCGCCTGCGCATCCGGCGCGATGGCAGCACACTGGCGTTCGAGATCGGCGACGCGAACGATGTCTGGTCGACGCTGTTCAGCCCGGCAACCTCCATGGACCTGTCCGCGGTCGAGGTCAGCATCGGACTGTGGGCCGCGACTACGACCAGCGATGGGGTTGCCGCCAGCTTCGCCTTCGACAACTACAATCTGTGACCGGTGCGGGGCAGACGCAGCGTGCATGCGGCGCAGCTGCCGTGATAACCTGACGGCATGACGTCCTGGCACGGTCGCAGCGCCGCCATTCTCGTGCTGGCGAGCAGCACGGCGCTGTCCGGCTGCGGTCTGCTGGCGTCGCTGTTCGAGCTCGCCCCGGGGACCTGGGTGGACGCAGGCGGTTCGGCCAGCGACGTTGCGGCGATCGACGGCGTGCGGCCGGACGCGAGCCCGATCGACGCCGAGCGGCTGGATGCACCGGCCAGCGATGCCGCCACCACCGATCAGCCGGCGATCGATCGCACGGCGGCCGACCACTCGGGAATCGAGGGCGGTTTGACCGACGCGGGCATTCACGATGGCGCGACACGCCCGGATGTCGCCGCCATCGACGCGGCGCGGCCGACGTGCGGCACCGTGCAGTCGTATCCCACTGACATGAGCGACGGCTGGTCGTGGCGTCCGTACGCGATGGCCAATACCGACTACCTGGTCAACGCCGACCATGTCGACCTGATGCTCGCGGCCGGTAGCCAGACTCAGGCCCACGCCTTTCTAAGCGGAAACAGCCGGACCAGCTTGCGCGGAAGCATGGTGCGCGCGCAGCTCGCCGACGCCGTTGCCAGCGTCAACAGCGCCACCGAGGCGTACTTCGTGTTCGAACATGACTCGAACAACGTGATCGGGTTGAGCCTGCGCAACGGGCGGGTTTACGCCCGCGTGAAAAAGGGCGGCAGCGACCGCAGCTCGGGATTGCTCGACTTCAACCCGGCAACCGACAGCTGGTGGCAGATCCGGCATGACGGCGTCACCCTATACCTGGAGACCGGGCCAACGCCGGCTGAGCTGCACAACCGTTATGCCGACACTGGCATCGACTTTCTCGATGACGGCGTTGTCGAATTTGGCGCCGGAACCTACAACGCGTTCGTCAACCTGGCCGACACAGTGACGTTTGCCGACGTCAACTATGGGCTCGGGCGCGACCCCTGGTGCAAGGCGAGCGCGCTGGTCGACGATTTCGACGAGGCGGCGTTGGCATCCGTCTGGCGGGCCAGCGGCGCACCGAACTGCAGCGCGGCTCCGGCGACAGGCGTGCTGCAGGTGCGGGCACCGAACGTCGACGGCACGCGCTGCGCGGTCATCAGCACGGCGCACTACGATCTGAGCGAGTCAGCGGTCTCGGTCCAAGTCGTCAGCGTGCCCGCCGTCGCCGGCGTGCGGGCGTCGCTCATTGTGCGGTCGGCCAGCTACTCGATCGAGTTTGGCCAAGAAAATCAAAATTGGTTTGTCTACGAGACGCGAACCAACGGCGACGTCATCAACCCGAGTCTGGGCCAGCTCGGCAACGAGTCCTGGCTGCGCATCCGCCAAGCGGGGGGCAACGTCGTGCTCGAGACGGGCCCCGGCCAGAGTGGACCATGGACCTCACCGTACCAGAGCGTGACCGACGATCCGCTCGACAGCGTCGAGATCGAGCTCGGGTTGAGCTACGCAAACCCCAGTTTCAACGGCGGCACCCTTTACCAAGCGACATTTGACGGGTTCGGGCGGGCAGACTGACCGTGCTTCTCGCCACCGGGTGATCGAGGAGACAACGTGGCGATCGAAAAACGGCGGCTCGGCCGCACCGACATCGAGATCACGGCGCTCGGACTCGGCTGCTGGCAGTTCTCGCAGGGCCAGGGCGGCGCCGGGATGTTCTGGCCAGCGCTGTCCGCAGAGGTCACCAACGGAATCGTCGCCACCACGCTGCGCGGCGGTGTCAACTGGTTCGACAGCGCCGAGATCTACGGCGGCGGCAGCTCGGAGCGGGCGCTGGCAGCGGCGCTGGTCGCGGCCGGTCAAAGGAACGGCGACGTCGTCGTCGCCACCAAGTGGCGGCCGTGGGGGCGGTTTGCCGGCTCGATCAAGAGCAGCATCGACCAGCGGCTGCGCTGTTTGCATCCCTTTGCCATCGACCTGCACCAGATCCACTTTCCGTACTCGTTCTCGTCGATCGAGGCGCAGCTCGACGCCATGGCCGACCTGGTCGAGGCGAAGCAGATCCGCTGCGTCGGCGTCAGCAACTTCGACGCCGCGCAGATGCGGCGCGCCCACGCCGCGTTGCAAAAGCGCGGCCTGGTGCTGGCCAGCAACCAGGTGCTGTACAGCCTGGTCGACCGCCGCGTCGAAAAGAGTGGCGTGGTGGCGTCGGCAAAGGAGCTCGGCATCAGCATCATCGCCTATTCGCCGCTTGGCCAGGGTCTACTGTCCGGCAAGTTCCACGCCGACGCGGGTGCCGTGGCGGCCATGCACGGCGTGCGCAAGTGGCGCAGCAGCTTCAGCAAGCGCGGCCTCGAGAAGAGCCGGCCGCTGGTCGAAGAAGTGAAAAAAATCGCGGCCGCCCACGGCGTCACGCCGTCGCAGGTGGCACTGGCCTGGCTGATCCAGTTCAGCGGCGACACCGTGGTCGCCATCCCGGGTGCGACCAAGGTCAAGCACGCCGAGGAGAATGTCAGCGCGCTCGAGCTGCGGTTGACCGCGGCCGAGCTGCGCGCGCTCGACGAGCATTCGCGCGCCTTTCTCTGATCACGCGCCACCTGGTCACCGACACCTGTGCCCCGTGTTATGGTGCAGCGGTGCGAGGATCGCCGCTCACGGTCAGTCTGTCCTCGTCCGCGCTGTTGTACGTGCTCGGAGCGATGGCCGGCTGCGATATCTGGACCGCTCTCGGTGGTGGTGGCGGGCTGCCGTGCAGCAGCGACCAGGCGTGCGCTGCCGGTGCCAGCTGCATCGATGGGCGCTGCCGTCCGGGCTGCTCCGAGGACCTGGACTGCCACGCCGCCGAGCATTGCTGGCAAAATCGCTGCGTCGCCCGCAACGACGGCGGGATCGACGACGGCGCCTCGGCTGACCGTGGTCGCCGCGACGCGACCCGAGCCGACCAATTCACCGCCGACAGCGGTCAGCGCGACCAGCAGTTGGCTGATGCGCGCGCGGACGCCAGTGCCGACGCCGCACTGGCGCGCTGCGGCCACCTGTCGGCCATGCAGGACGACTTCGAGCGCGGGCAGCTGCCGTTCTGGGATCCCTATGCCGAGACCGGCGCCGCCCTGACCCAGCAGGACGGGTTGCTCGAGGTGGCAACCGCGGCCGGCGCCGATGGCGCCCAGCGCTACGCCGGCCGCTATTCGTGGTTCGAGGCCGATCTGCGCGACGACGCGCTGGCCATCGAGGTGGTCGGCCTCGATCTGCCGATCCGCGGTGCCGAGGCCTATCTGCAACTCGTCCACGACGGCAGCAATGCGCTCGCCGTTGGCTATGCCAATGGCAACCTGGTCGGACTCGACCGAGCCAACGGACGGAGCGAGACCACCACCCTGCCATTCGAGGCGGCGACGCACCGCTGGTGGCGCATCGCCGAGCACGCCGGGAGCATCGACTTTTCGTTTTCGAACGATGGCAGCAACTGGTCGGTGTTTTTTTTGACGCCGACGGCCAGCCACCTGGCCCGCGGCTACATCAACGTCGGCGCCGGCACTTTTGCAGCGAACGCCGCGATCAGCGGCCTGGTGCAGTTTGACAACCTCAATTTCGATCCTGGTCGCCAGCCCGAGCCGTGGTGCCCGGCCAGCTCGCTGCACGATGATTTTGCAGACGGCGTGGCCGGGATCGCGTGGACGATCACGCGCAGCTCAGCGACGAATTGCAGCGTGACCTGGAGCCACGGCCTGGTTCAGGCCGAGATGCAGGCTGCCTCTGACAACTGGTGCGGAATCGTCAGCCGAAGTGCCTACGACCTCGAACAGGACGCAGCCAGCATCGAGGTCGGCCTGCGGCCGCAGCGGGATGGCGTCTGGACCCTGCTCCATGTCTGGCAAGCGGGGTCGCTGGTCGGGTTTGGCTACGACGGGGAAAACCTGCGCGGCGCGATCTACGACGCGGCTGGCAACACGCTGTGGAGCGCGACCGACCCCGACCACGGTACGCGCCGGCTGCGCATCGCCAAGAGCGGCGATCTGCTGCAGTTCTCGGCCGCCAGCGCGACCGGCAGCTGGCAGAGCATTGCCACGACCCAAACGACGCTGCACTTCGATGCGGTTCAGGTCGGTGCCCAGCTCTACAGCGACATCTCGGCGCCCAATGTCCACGTATCGGCCACGTTCATGCACTACAACGCGTCATGACGACGACGCAGTGAGCGGTTGTTGTCGTGCTGTGCTAGACTGGTGAAATGTTCAAACGCAGGCAACGTTCGGCGGCGGTGGCGACGGCGCTGCTCGCCCTGGACGTCCTGGCAAGCGCTGGCTGCCCCGGCGCCTTCAGCACGCGCTGCGCAAGCAACCAAGAGTGCCCCCGCGGTTTTGACTGCTGGGCCGAGGTCTGCGTACCGCACTCGACCACGGACGGTGGCAGCGCCCTGGACACAACGGCGGCTCACGATGCGCGCGCCAGCGACGCCGTGTTGCCCGACCGCCCGCCGCTCGACGCAACGCGAACCGATGCGCGAGCCGCGGATCAACGGCCCAACGACGCCACCGGCACCGACCACTTATCGATCGATGCGGGCACGGCGGCCGGCTGCGGCAGTGTTCAGGTGCTGCAGGACAACTTCGGCGACGGCACCAGCGCCCCCCTCTGGTGGGGCGGCGGCGACTACGGGTCGAGCATCGTCGAGAGCACCGGCAGTGTCGTCTTGACCTTCACCGTTGGCCCGGCCGAAGCCTATGCCAGCTACGATTCGCGCGAGCCGTTTCGGTTGCGCGAGGCGGCGATGCGGATCGCGGTGGTCCGCGGCATCGACGCCAACGATCCTTCGGGCTCGGCCTGGTTCAGGTTCAGCCAGGACGAAGGCAATCGGGTTGGCTGGCGGATCAGCAACAACCAGCTCACCAAGCAGCTCTGGATCGGCAACAGCGACCAGAGCCAGAGCGTTGGCCAGTTCAATGACATTGCCGACCGCTGGTGGCAGCTGCGCGAGACCGGCGGCAGGGTCTATTTCGAAACGTCACCGGACGGCCAGAATTGGGCTGGCCGCGGCTCGATCGACACGCCAGACTTTGCCGACGTCGGCACCATTCAGATCGGCGCCGGCCACTACGATCCGCTGCAGGCAGTCGAAGTCGTCGAGTACGCCCACTTCAATTCCGGGATCGCCCCGGTCCCGCTGTGCCCGGCCAGCTCGCTGCAGGATGCCTTGACCGGCGCCAATCTGAGCGCCGAGTGGGAGGATGTTTCCGACCCAGGTTGCATGTTGTTGCCGTCCAGCAACGGCCTGCTGATCAGGACCCCGCGCGCCCAGGTCGATTGCCGCATCCAGTCGGCGCGCCATTTCAAACTGGACGAGAGCGGGCTGCTGGTCCACATCGCGAGCGCACCGGCGCAGCACGGGATCACTGCCGGGCTGGTGCTCAGCGCGAGCGGCGGACTGTGGTGGGAATACGGACTGCACGACGACACCGTGGTCGCATACGGCGAGATCAACGGCAGCCAGGTGTTCAGTGACAACCTGCCCAGGGGCAACCTCCGCTGGCTGCGCATCAGCAAGGTGGGCGGCAGTCTCGTCTTCGAAGCCAAGGACGACCAGCCGAATTCCACCTTTGGCCAGATCTGGACGGTACTGGTCAACCATCCGTTCGACGCCATCCACCCCGGCCTCTCGACCAATGTCTGGAGCACGCCGGCGACCGGCGGTCCGTTCGACGCCACGTTCCTGGATTTCAATTTGCCATGATGACGCCGTCGCACGCCCTGGCCACGACAGCGCTGCTCGCGCTTGGGGCAAGCCTGGCCAGCGGCTGCCCGAACGCGTTTTCGACCCGCTGCGCCGACGACCGGGAGTGCCCCACCGACTTCTTCTGCCGGCAGGGGAGCTGTCGCTCGATCCGTGCCGACGCCAGCACCGACGCGGCCAGCGTCGACCGATTGCCAGATGACGCGGCCAGCGCCGACCGATCGCCAGCCGACGCGGCGGCGAGCGACCAGACGCAGCGCGATGCGCTGGTGCCGGACACCTCTCGGACCGACGTTGGGCTGCCTGATCAGCGCGTGGCCGACGGCGGGGCGACGAGTTGCTCGCGCATAACCCCTGGTTCGTGCGGAAGTGTCAGCGTCTTTCGCGACGACTTCGCGGACGGCATCCGCGACCAGTTCTGGAATGACGCGATTCCAGCCGGCTGCGCGATGGTCGAGCAGGACGGCGCGCTGAAGATCAGCGGATCCAGCGTCCCGACCAGCTGGGTGTCGCGCACCAGTTGGTTCAGCGCCGACCTGACCGGCGACGCGATCAGCGTGCAGGTCGACTGGAGCGCACTCGGCAACACCGCCGGCGCCTACTTCGAATTTCTCCCGCCCGTCGGGAGCACGGCCGGGATCGCCTACTACGGCGGCGCGCTCCACGCGTACACGTGGAGCGGCGGACCGGTCGAGCACGGCACCATCACTGCCCCGAGTCCGACACAGCACGCCTGGTGGCGCATCCGCGAGCAGGACGGAAACATCGCGTTCGAAACGGCTGCCGATGGTTGCACCTGGAATGCATTTGGCCAGACCGCGCGGCCGGGCGACTGGGACAGCAACCTCGGCATGGTGTGGCTGGCGGCTGGCGGCGATTGGACCGGCAATCGGACCTTCGCGGTCGACTTCCGGTCGCTCAACATGGATCGCCCGCCTGGCGAGTGGTGCCTGGCCGGTACGCTGCAGGACGGGTTCGCTGGCAGTCAACCGGGACCAGCCTGGCTGCAGGAGAAGATGGCCAGCAGCTGTCAGATCACCACCGCGGGTGGTCTGCTGAAGATCGACGCCACGCTGACGACCGATGACTGGTGCGGGGTGGTGACGCGTCAAGCGTATCGACTTGACGACGTGACCGCGAAGATCGACCTGACCTCGGCCAGCGGCGTGTCCTCGGTGCTGGCCGGGCTCGCGCTGTGGGTGCCGTGGCGCAGCTACGCGTTTGGCCGGGTCGGAGACGAGCTGTGGGTACTGCGGGACCGGACACAGAGAAAAGTGGCGCCGTATCAGGGTCAGTCTCACCTGCGCGCCGTGAACAGCGGCAGCACGCTCCAGTTCCAGGCGTCGACCGATGGCTCGACCTGGACCCCATTCTGGAGTGACACGCCGCCCGCGTCCTTCGACGCGGTCGAGCTCGGCGTCGGCGTGCAGGACGTCGGAACGACGACGTCCACCACCGTCCACTTCGAGTTCGACAATTTCAACCTGCGATAGGTGCTGATGTGAACTTCGATGAGCCACGAAGATGGCGGGTTGCAACCGCGGTGCTCGCGCTCGGCGCGCTGTCGAGCGCCGGCTGCCCCTCCTCGTTTGCCACGCGCTGCACGAACACCGGCGAATGCCCGGCCAACTACATCTGCCGGTCCGAGCTGTGCGTGCCGGCCTCGAACGCGGATGGCGGGATCGACGCGGCCGCGACCGATAACCACCAGGCAGATGCGCGACAGCCGGACGCACCAGCCACCGACGGTAGCGCGAACGACCGCGCGGCCGGGGATGGCGGCGCGGGCGATGCCGGCGCCCCACCTCCCTGTGGCAGCGTGCAGATCATGCGGGACACCTTCGACGACGGCCAGGACGAGCCACTGTGGTGGCGCTGGAGCGAAGCCGGTTCGAACATCGCCGAGAGCAATGGCAGCTTGACCATCCAGTGCGACACCAGCCATGCCGAGTCCTATGCCGACTACGAATCGCAGCTCGAGTATTCGCTGCGCGAGAGCGCGCTGCGGGTCGAGGTGAGCGTGAGCGATGCTTCCAGCTCGGTTCCTGGCATCGCCTGGCTCGGGTTTCACCGCGACGACGGCAACCGCTTCGGCATCCGGCTGACTGGCGGCTTGCTCACGACTTACGACCATCGCGCCGGCAGCGTCGACGACCGGAGTCACGGTCAGTTCGATCCTGCAGCGCAGCGCTGGTGGCAGCTGCGCGAGGCCTCCGACACGCTCTTCTTCGAGACGTCGGCGAACGCAGTTGACTGGTCTCCGCTGCGCGCGGTCTTCGCGCCGCCGTTCATCGATGGCGCCAAGGTGGATATCGGAGCCGGCCACGACGACGTGTTGAGCGCCGCCTGGGAGGCGCAGTTCACGAACCTGAACTCCGGCTTGCGGCTCGGCCGCTGGTGTCCGGCCGCGTCGCTGACCGACGACTTTGCCAACGGCACTGTGGGGTCGCCGTGGGAACCGTGGTGGGAGAACGACCCGGCGTGCCTGGTACAGGAGTCGGGCAGCGCGCTCCACCTGGCGGTCACCGACATCGCGACCCGCTGCGGCATCGAGACCCAGCGGCCATACGCCCTGAACGGCTCCGAGGTGCTGGTACACGTCCTGGCGCCGTCAAACCAACCCACGGTCACGACCGGCTTCTACTTGTATGACGAGGCTGGTCTGTGGTGGGAATGGACATTCCTGGACGGCGAGCTCGCGGTCTATGGCGAGGAGCGGGGATATGCCAACTACTTCGACTCGACTCCGGCCGGCAGCGTGAGCTGGTTGCGGCTACGCCACGACGGAACCACGCTCTACATGGAGGCGCGCGGCGACCAGCCTGCCGACCAGTGGCAGACGCCGTTCACGCGTCAACCGCATAGCGCGCTCGAAGCGGTCTACATCGGGTTGGCGCTCTACATCCGAAGCCCGAACCTCACCTCGGCCACCAGCCACACTGCCCACTTCGAGCGCTACAACCTGCCGTGAGCGGGATCAGCGGCCGGGCGTGAAGCGCTCGGCCACGAACTTCTTGAATGCCTGGTAGTCGACCGCCATCGTCTCGTAGTTTTCGGTCTTGTCCTCGAGCCCCTGCAGCGCCAGCGGCAGCGGCGGGTCGAGGCCGATCAGCGATTTGATCTCGTCCGGGAATTTTGCCGGGTGCGCGGTCTCGACCGAGACGCAGAGCGGCTCGGGCTTTGGCTTTTTCTCGTCGAGATAGCGCAGCAGCCCGGCCCAGCCGACCGCGCCGTGCGGTTCGAGCAGCAGTCGAAACTCCTCGAACGCGCGGCGGATGGTGGCGCGCGTCTGCTCGTCGTCGACGCTGACCGCGTACAGATCGCGCTGCATCTGGTCGAGGCGCGGCGGCTCCTTGATCAGCCCGGTCTCGTCCATCCAGCCGCCGTAGGCGTCGACCAGGCGCGCCAGGTTGCTCGGATGGCCCACGTTCATCGCATTGGAGATGCAGGTCCGCGACGGCACGATCTTGTCGTATTTTCCCGTCGCCACGAAGCGCGGCACCTCGTCGTTGGCATTGGTGGCGATGACCAGCGTCGAGATCGGCAGCCCCATCTTCTTGGCGATGATGGCGCCCATCATGTCGCCGAAGTTGCCTGACGGAACCGCGACCACGATCGGCTCCAGCTTGAGCAGGTCGGCC
>Ga0315268_10000470_pt1 | contig 47400 bp, 34 predicted proteins | sample C1_top_MG_FD_204535 | JGI IMG/M metagenome (GOLD analysis project Ga0315268, IMG submission 204535) | Sediment microbial communities from Yellowstone Lake, YNP, Wyoming, USA - C1_top | ecosystem: Environmental > Aquatic > Freshwater > Lake > Sediment | place: USA: Wyoming | collected 2017-08-01 | reverse complement strand
TGCACGATCTCCCACTTCTCCTCCGGGGTCCTCTGTACACGCGCTTTCCTGCTCATGTTGCCTCCTGTTGGGAGGCCCTGATCTTACCTAATTGCGGTGTCCAGTTTTAGAGGGGGGCACTACAGATCTCATCTTTTGTTCTGAAGCAACGCGGCGCGTCTCAGCACCGCTTCGACATCCAAGATAGCGCCTCGACCGCAACCACAATTGTGAATGGTCTTGCGGGCGTGATTTTACTTCCAGACGGAACGAAACAGCGGCTCCCCGCCCACGCTGCATTCTCCATCCAATCACCCGTCTTCCCCTTCCTGACCGATCTCCTGAACACAGCTGACCCAGCCGTTGAGGTGGATGACCTCGGCACAGCCACCGTTGACGGCGTTCCCTGCCAGGGTGTTCTCGTATTTCGCCACGCGGTAGCCAACACGCCGCTCGCGTCCTCTCGCGACCTCGCCGCACCCTTGAAAGTATGGATTTCCCTGCAATCCGGCCTGCCCGTCCGCATCGATTTCATCCGGCTTGCCTTCGACAACCACTACCTTCCCATGCACTTCTCCCGTTCCTTCTCTGACTATCGCCTCGTCAAAGGCGTAGCGATTGCCTTCACTCAGGAAGAGCGCTTCGAAGGCCAGCTCATGTACCGCTTTCAATTCACCGATGTTCAATTCAATCCGGCGCTCACGGATGCCGATTTCGATGCTTCCAAGCTCTAGGAGCCAACAGCCATGACACGCACACGCTGCCGCTTGCAGTTGAAGATCGTATCCCTTGTCATTGTCCTGTTCACCTGCATATCGCAGGTGCGCGCTCAGTCAGCCCCGCCCACGCAAATTACGCCGAGCAACGACACCGGCACAACTCCCTTCGGCTCCTATTCCTCCGACGTTGGCAATGTAAACCTCTCGAACGGAAACCTCAGTCTTAGCATTCCTCTCGTATCATTACCCGGCCGCAATGGCACAAACTTCACCCTCGCAATTGAATATGACAGCAAGATTTGGTCGCCTTCCGCAACCTACAGCAATACGGGACAAGACATAACCTACCAATGGAAATCCGAAAAGAAGACAGCAGCAGCAGTTGGCGATATTGGCTGGCGGTTCAGCGTGCCCGGTGTCGATCCAGGGCGACCAGACATCGACCAGAACGGCAATCTCGTTGCTCGCGATGGCAATACACTCACTCTCGCTGACGGGAGCAAGCATTATCTCAGTGCTCGTGGCCCAGTCATGGACGCACAGGATGGCTCGGGCATCACTGCCTATAACGACGCCAGCTACAATCTTACGAAAGCATTTCTCAAGGACGGGTCCACGCTGTTCAGCGGTAATGGCAAGATATTTGAAGATACCAACGGAAATTTCGTTACCTCTACCGCGACATCTTCTACGGTTACCACGTACAGCGATACCTTGGGAAGGCTGATCACGGTCAGTATAGTTGACAACCTGAACACTTCCATTTCCTATAAGGATTCCAATGGAGTCACGCAGGTGATCGTGCTGCATTTCGATTACCTGACTCTCTTCCAGGACTCTACTGGTGATCCCCAATATCAGACTCCTCAGCCTCCTTTCGCCTATCCCCAGCCGTCCAACTGCCAGGGCATTTGTCATCGCTATATCTGGGTGAATCAGCCGTATCAGGGTGCTCGCACAATATTGACAAGCGTGACACTTACGGACGGCAAACAGTATTTATTTTCCTATGATGGCTATGGCGAGTTGACGAAGATCATGTTTCCCACCGGCGGATACGCAGAATACGACTATGCAGCGTTCCCACACCTGGAAACCTTTTGGTCATCTCAAGGACTAAATATTCGAGGCGATTTCCGTGAGGTCACGGCACGTCGAATCTGCCGCGACGCTTCGGGAGCTTGCGGAGGCGCTGGCCAAACTCCCAAGGACCAGACCACCTTCACACCCACGATCACAGCCCTTCAGCCGAACAATGCCGCGATGGACGTCGTGGATGCTGCGGGATACAAGAACCACTACGAGTTCTCTCAAACCGATGCAGTGTATTACCCTGACGTCAGTTGGCCCCGCGAGACTCTGCATTCCATCTATTCGGAGACTGGCGCTCTCCTGCGAACCACCCAGACTACTTACACGTACATCGATACTTACTGTTATTGCCCCGGTTTTCCAAAGGATGTAACCACCACTTTGAATGACACCGGCGGGACTGCCCAGGTCACGAAAACTCACTACGACTATGACACTTTCTCTTCAACCGTAATGTGGCCGTTGTACGATCCTGCCAACGGCATCGACTACACCAATCAAACCCCAACGGATAGGACGCAGCCCATCGACAATCCCATCCAAATCCTCGAATACAACTATGGCTCCGGCGTCGTCGGCACGCTTGCCCGAAAGACCGTGAATACCTGGTTGAAAGTCAACGCCGCCAACAGTAACGTGAACTATTTTTCGAAGGCCGTACACATTTGGAATCGCAAGGCGTCCGCGCAGATCTGGGACGGCGGCACCACCAAATTTTCAGAAACCCAATACGAATACGACAACTATTCGACCAACCCCTTAACTGCTAGCGGTGCCACGCAACACGACACCGCCTATGGCATTACCAATAAAACGCGCGGCAACCTCACCGCCATCAAACGCTGGCGCAATACGGATGCTGCCCTGCTTTCGACCAAATTCGCTTACGACGACGCCGGAAATGGCACCAAGATGATCGATCCACTCGCGCACACCACCCTCATGAGCTACGCCGACGCCTGGGGCAACAATTCTTGTGCGCCTTCCAGTGGCACTGCGGCCGCGTACCTCACCAGCGTGACCGATGCCGCCAACCATGTCACCAGTGCCACCTATAACTCCTGCACCGGCACCATGGCCTCCGTTACCGACCCCAATAGTCAGACCACCGGCTTCCCCATCTATGACTCGATGGGCCGCCTCCTGAGGGTCACCTATCCCGATGGCGGCCAGCTGGACCGCACGTTTAACATCTCGACGACCCCTTTCAGCGTCACCACCACAAAGAAGCTGGACCCATCTCGAAGTGTTGTTTCTCAGCTCTTTGTCGACGGGCTAGCTCGCACCGCGCAAGCCATTTTGTGCGAGGACGGCGCTATTTGTTCGAACCAAATCAAAACCGACACGACCTACGACCCCGTGGGCCGTACGAGCACCGTTTCAAACCCCTATCGCTCGACGAGCGATTCGACCTACGGCATAACAAGAACGCTCAACGATGCCCTCAACCGTGGTTGCCTCGTCATTCCTCAGGACGGCACGGCCGTTACTGGCAATTCCTGTCCCGCAACGCAGCCGTCCAACGATGTCTTCACCGCCTACGTCGGAAACATCACCACGGTCACCGATCAAGCAGGCAAGAAGCGCAAGAGTGTTTCCGATGCTCTTGGGCGTTTGATTCAGGTCTTCGAGCCAGATGCTACGGGGACCTTTATCTACGAAACCGATTATCAGTACGATGTCTTGAACAACCTCCTCCGCGTGGACCAGAAGGGCAACGACGCGAACTCCGCCAACTGGCGTACCCGCCTCTTCACCTACAATTCGCTCTCGCAACTCCTCACTGCCAATAATCCGGAGTCTGGCACGATCACCTATACCTACGACAACGACGGCAACTTGCTGACAAAGGTTGCGCCCGCGCCCAATCAAACCGGCTCCGCGACCGTCACCACGACCTACGCCTATGACTCGCTCCATCGCCTGACGCAGAAGTCCTTTTCGGACGGCACTACGCCCACGGTTAAGTACGGCTACGACGGCGTCGCACTGACGGGGTGCGTGACAGCGCCACCTGCCCTGACCATCACCAACGGCGTCGGACGCCGCACCTCGATGTGCGACGGCGCAGGCGCGGAAGCCTGGAGCTACGATTCGATGGGGAGGACGCTCACGGATCGCCGCACAACGAACTCGGTCACGAAAGACACAATCTACGCGTACAACCTCGACGGCTCCATTGCCACTCTTACCAATCCGAGCGGGCGCATAATCACTTACACTCCAGACGCGGCGGGCAGGACCGTTTCCGCCGTGGACACAGCCAACAGCATCAACTACGCCACCGGCGCTGCCTATGCGCCGCAGGGTGCGTTGTCCGCGCTCACCAATGGCTCGGGGCTGGCCTCGACGTTGTACTACAACAATCGCCTGCAACCCTGCCGCATTTCGGTCAAGAACACTGGTGGCGCACCCGCTTCTTGCACAGACGCAACTGTCGGCAACATACTCGATTTCAGATACAATTTCAGCTTGGGTACGGCCAACAACGGCAATGTGGCAAGCATCGCCAATAACCTGGATCCCTTGAGGTCACAGTCCTTCACTTACGACGCGCTGAACCGCCTGTCCACGGCGCTGACGGCCGCCACCGCCGCAACGAGCCTGGCCAAGTGCTGGGGCGAGGCGTTTGCGTATGACCCGTGGGGAAACCTGCTTTCCATCAGCGGCGCGTCTTCGGCGTACACCGGTTGCACGCAAGAAGCCCCCAGCTTCACCGCAACCACGAAGAACCAGATCAGCGGCTACACCTACGACGCAGCGGGTAACCTCATCACCATCCCTTCCACCGCCAGCTACACCTACAACGCCGAGAACCAGCTTACGGCCACGACCGGTGTCACCTACTCGTATGACGGCGACGGCAAGCGCGTGAAGAAATCCACCGGCAAACTGTATTGGTACGGGGCGGGCAGCGATCCCCTCATCGAAACCGACCTCGCCGGGAACACCACCAACGCCAGCTTCAACGAGTACATTTTCTTCAACGGCAAGCGCATCGCCCGCCGCGACTCCTCGAACAACGTCAAATATTACTTCGCCGATCATCTTGGCACCGCCCGCGTCGTTACCGACGCCATAGGCACGGTCCTCGACGACTCCGACTTCTACCCCTTCGGCGGCGAACGCACCTATCTCTCCTCTAGCGGCAACAACTACAAATTCACCGGCAAAGAACGCGACGCCGAGAGCGGGCTGGACGAGTTCGGTGCCCGCTACTACTCGTCGAACCTCGGTCGGTTCGTCTCAGCGGATTGGTACGCGATCCCCATTCCGGTTCCCTACGCTAATTTCACGAACCCACAAACACTCAATCTGTATGCAATAGTCGCGGACAATCCCACGACTTTTGCAGACCTCGATGGCCATTGTGCCAAAATGGGCGAGCTGCGCGCATGCGGTGGATGCACATCTGGTTGCCTTCAGGCTCAGCCTGCCAAGCCACCAACTCCGCCTGCAGCGCAGTCTGATCCGCCGCAAGAGCAGAAACCAGAACAGGCTCCGCCTGACCAGGTGGACCGGATGGTGCAGGCGAATGCACAAAAGGTTCAAGATGCAAAAGCAGAGCAAACTAGGCAGCCCACTGATGCAGAACGGCTTAACGCTGCAAAGCAGGGTACCCAGATGGCAGAGCCTGCGGTAAAAGCAGGGGCTGCAGTCGTGGCAGTGGAAGCTGCTGTGGTCGTGGGAATTGTAGCTGCCCCGGCGACGCTGGCGGAAGTGAAGCTCGGGGGGCAGGCTCTCGGTACCGCCGCAGAAGTCTATGTTCCGGGCGGCGTTGCCACCGTGAATCAAATCCCAGATGCCATTCGAGGGTGGCGAGCAGTCGGCACCAACACACCCGGCCAGGTTCCGATGACTCCCGGAGGAATAGCCGGAGCCGGAGCCCGAGCTACCTATGAAATAATTAAGGCGGTATGGTAAAAGAGAAACAGGCCATGTCTCGGTATTCAAGACCGTGTCCAGTGTGCGGCGCAATCATTCGCACATCTGATATTCGTCTTCATGGAGACAGCTTCGTATGTCCCAGCTGTGGAGAGTGGTTGAAAGACGATCCGAAGTACTCCTACACAATCTGCGCACTATGTCTAGTTCTCGCAGGTTTTCTCACGTGGCGTAGGGGCTACCGCGATGCGATGTTCATCCTTATCACGACCGGCGCAACAATAGTTCTTTGCCTAGTTGGGGTCTTTTTGTTGGGGATATTGGTTCCGCCCGTATACAAAAGGGTTGGGGGTGACAAGGCATTTGACAAGGTTCCATCCATGTTCACGAAGGATAAGCCCGGGACGGACAAAAAGAGCTAATCTCAAGGTACGGTGATGGCATGCAGGCTGCGAGCATGCGCTCAACTCTAACATACTCTGCCCCTCGGAGGTTATAATCCCACATTGGAAACCGTTACTGCCATTAGCGATCTTTCCCCTATTGGCGCTCTTCCCTTTTAACTGGTTGGAATTTTCTTGGGGGTTTCGCCACCCGGGAGAGCCCATGCCCGCAGACCTCGCCCGGAAGGCAGAAAAGCTGAACCTTTACGTCCTCTGGTTCCGACACGGGCTTGGACTCGCGATTGTACTGGGCCTTGCGGCGTATCAAGGATTTTCCCACTCGCAAATTGGCCTAACTCTGCGCGGATGGCAGCCAAATGCCTTGATAGGGATCGGCGCGAGCGCACTTCAGCTTGGTTTTCAGAGACTCTTCTGGAGACCCTATCCCCTGTTCAACGACAATCACAAGCATCTCGCTGCCGAACCCAGAGCAAATTGGATTCTCTCCCAACTGTTTTCCGTTTTCGCTGAAGAGCTTTGGCTAGCTTTTTGTGTGGTTTCCCTGATTCGGGCAGGCCATTCCAGTTTGCTGGCTATACTGCTGCCCGCAACCGTTTTTGGCGCTTTGCATTATCCGTATCGGGCCGGTGCGATTGGAACGGGAGTGAACGGTGCCATTTCAGCCTCTCTCTTTTTGTGGCGGGGCTCCCTGTTGCCGTCATATCTCTTCCACTACATGGGAAATATTGCTTGCCTCTATTGGGCCTGCCGAGGAACGGCGTCGGCGCGCCGGAAGAGTTTAGGACGCACCACCCTAAATTGAGGCGGGGCGCTGTGCTCGACGAGCGAAGGCGTTGCCATGAGACACTTTCTCCCCGCAACGATTGGAAGCACTCCCTTGATTCTCAGAGTGGTGCAGGACCGAAGCTCTGAATCTCTCGCAGTGAATCACTAAATCCAATCAAAGTGGGTAGTCCGACCTCCGATCCGCGATGCCCTTCGTGCAAAAGTTGGGTGCAACTTAGGTGCAAAATTCGTGTAGTGCGGGGGAAGGGAATCAACAGAATCAACAATTGCCGTTAGGGGCGGTCGCAACGCTATCAAACGATGAGGCTTAGAATTTGGGGTGCCTCTTCAATCCCCACCGCCCCTACCATGCAACTAATTGACATGTACGAACTTCCTTTTGGGCATGGCCTCTCTCATATCCAATTTCAGTGCTTCCAACAAGTGGATTCGAACGCTTGACACCACCACCCCGCCCGACTAGCTTCTTAGAAATGCCCACGCTCACTCTCCAGGAACAGTTCGGCCAGATCGACATCTACCTTTTCGACCAGCTTCTCAAAGGCCGCATCTCCCCTGGCATGAAAATCCTCGACGCCGGATGCGGTTCCGGCCGCAACCTCGTCTACTTCCTTCGCGAAGGCTACGAAGTGTTCGCCGCGGACGCGGACGCACAGTCCGTGGAGAGCGTCCGCGCCTTCGCCCAGAAATTCGCGCCCGCGCTTCCGGCCTCGAATTTCCGGCTCGAATCCGTCGAGCAGATGTCCTTCGACGACGCCTGCGCCGATGTGGTCATCAGCAACACCGTCCTCCATCTCGCCCGCGACGAGGCGCAATTCGAGGCCATGCTGCTGGGTTCCTGGCGCGTTCTGAAGCCCGGCGGCCTTTTCTTCTGCCGCCTCGCCTCCACCATCGGCATGGAGAATCAATTCAAGCGCATCCAGGGGCGCCGCTTCCAATCCCCGGATGGCGCCGAGCGCTATCTGGTGGACGAAGCCCTGCTCAACTCGCTCGCCGAACGCCTGGGCGGCGAACTTGCCGACCCGCTGAAGACCACCGTGGTCCAGAATCAGCGCGCGATGTCCACCTGGGTCCTGCGCAAGAAACGGCCGTGAGAGGAGCGGACCTGATTCTTCGGCAATCCTGCAAGAAGCGTCCATAGCATTTTTTTGTAGGGCATGAATTCAATTTTCTTCCTGGGAGATACACGTGAGCAATCCTCCACCCGATGCCGGCAACTTCAATCAAATCGACCGCTACAACGCCCTCATGGACGTCGTCCGCGGCCGCATGACCAACCGCGCTTTCGCTCCCTGCACCGTCCCGCGCGAACATTTCGAACTCATTCTCGAAGCCGCCCGCCACGCCCCCTCCGGCGCCAACTCCCAACCCTGGCACTACATCGTCGTCACCGACCCCGCCGCCAAGGAAACCATCGGCCAGTGCTTCGTGGACGAGCAGCAGCACCGCGCCAAGCTGCGCATGGGCTTTCCCACTCCCAACTATAACGGCGTCAAAACCGCTCCCGGCCTCATCGTCGTCCTCGCCGATTTCCGATTCGTTCGCGCCTTCCCCGTACTCAATGATAATTCCGAACTCGACCGCCTCTATCACCAGAACGCCGAGCGCATCCTCCTTCAGTCCGTGGCCGCCTCCACCATGTCCGCACACCTCGCCGCCGCCGCTCTCGGCTACGCCGTCTGGTGGATCACCGCCATCGGCCAGGACGATATCCAGCGCCAGATCAAGCCCCTCCTCGGCGTGCCCGACGAACTCTCCATCATCGACGTCATGTGTTTCGGGCCGCCGGCCAAGCCCTCCTATAAACGCTGGAAAAAGCCTCTCGATCGAATCATGAGCTGGGATTGCTTCAATCCCGCCTGCCGCATGACCGTCGAGCAGCTCGACGACTGGATCAAAACCATGCGCCACAAAGTCATGTACCGCGACGAATCCAAAATCGATTAAGAATCGTCCTCCGGCCGCAAGCACAACGTCCCCCGCTTGAGGTAAACTTGAAAAGCGCCATGAGGAGATTCGTTTGGAAATGATGATTCCCGCCAGAGTTTCCGCCCGATGAATCCTTTGCTGACCGGAATCATCCTGTTTTCTGCGGGCATGCTCGGCGGCGCGCTCAATGCGGTGGCCGGAGGCGGCAGCTTTGTCGCTTTCCCCGCGCTGCTCTTTACCGGTGTTCCGGCCATTTCCGCCAACGCCACCAATACGATCTCCCTCTGGGTGGGTGTCAACGCCAGCGCCCGCGCCTATCGCAAGCACCTCAATATTTCCCGCCGCCTCCTGATTCCGCTGCTCGTGGTCAGCGTCGCCGGCGGCTTGCTCGGCGCCTTTGTCCTCATTCGCACTCCCGCGCACACTTTCCTGCGCACCATTCCCTGGATGATGCTGGGCGCCACTCTCCTTTTCATGTTCGGCAACCGTCTTACCCGTTACCTGGCCATTTCCGTTTCCGGCGAGCCCCGCTGGAGCGCCATCGCTGCCGCCTGCGGCTTTGAGTTGTTGGTCGCCATTTACGGCGGCTATTTTGGCGGCGGCATGGGCATCCTTACCTTGGCCATGCTCGCCGCTCTCGGCATGAACGACATCAACGCCATGAACGCCCTCAAAACCACTCTCGGCTCGGTCATCAACGGCATGGCCACGCTCACCTTTCTGCTCGCCGGCGTCGTTTACTGGCGCCAGGGCGTGGTCATGACCGCGGGAGCGATCGTTGGCGGCTACGCCAGCGCGCACTACGCTCAGAAATTGCCGCAGTCCTGGATCCGCCGGGTTGTGATCCTCACATCCCTTTCCATGACCATCTACTTTTTCTACCGCTCCTATCACTAACGGCGGAATCTGTCCGCCGGGTTGAACTCCTTCTTGGAATCTTGGCCGTAAAGACAGATAATAGGCGAGTTTTCAGCCGGGGGATCGCAAGAGTGATGCAATGCCCACATTGTAAAGCGGATAATCCGCCCAACTCCGTTCGCTGCTCGAGTTGTGGCACCATCTTTCCCCTCTCCGACGCCACTCTGGCGGGAACGAACATCGGCGTAACCGCGGCCTGGACCGCCCCCGTCGGCACCACCGTCATCAACCAGCTCGCCGACCGCGGCCCCATTCCTTCCGGCACGGTACTCGCTGGGCGCTATGAAATTCTCCAACTCCTTGGCCAGGGCGGCATGGGCGCCGTCTATAAAGCCCGCGACAACGAACTCGACCGCATGGTCGCCGTTAAACTCATCCGCCCGGAATACTCCAGCCACCCAGAAATCCTCCGCCGCTTCAAGCAAGAGCTGATCCTGGCCCGCGCCGTCACTCACCGCAACGTCGTGCGCATCTTCGATCTCGGCCAGGCCGAAGGCTTCAAATTCATCACCATGGAGTACGTCGAAGGCCGCGACCTGCGCTCCGCTCTTCAAGAAAAAGGAAAGTTTTCCCCCTCAGAAGCCGTCGCCGTCATGCTCCAGGTCTGTCACGCTCTCGATTCCGCGCACACCGAAGGCGTCGTGCACCGCGACCTGAAACCGCAAAACATCATGCTTGACGCGCAAAACCGCGTCTATGTGATGGACTTCGGCATCGCCCGCTCCACGGAAATGTCCGGCATGACCCAGACCGGCATGCTCATGGGCACTCCCGAATACATGTCCCCTGAGCAGGCCCGCGGCCAGCATGTCGACGCCCGCTCCGACCTCTTCGCCCTGGGCATCATCTTCTACGAACTGCTCACCGGCAAATCCCCCTTCCAGGCCGATACCACCATGGCCACCCTCTGGAAGCGTACTCAGGAGCGCTCCCGCCCGCCGATTGAGCTGGAAGCTTCCATTCCCAAGCCCCTCAATGATGTGGTCCAAAAGTGTCTCGAAATCGAGACCACCGCCCGCTACCAGACCGCCCGCGAAATCATTAACGACCTCGAAGCCTGGCAATCCACCGGAAAAACCACCGGCGGGCGCCCCATGTCCGCCCCTCCTCCCGCTCCCGCCTATTGGAAAGGGGTCGCCGCAGGCATGGCCGTTCTGCTCCTTGCCGGCGTTGTGGCCTTTCGCTTCAGAGGCCCGGCAAAAGCGAAAGCTCTGCATGCGCCCGTCAGCGTTCTGGTCGCGGACTTCACCAATCACACTGGCGATCCCATTTTCGACGATACTCTGGAACCGATGTTCAACCTCGCCCTGGAAGGCGCCAGCTTCGTCAACGCCTTCAACCGCGGAAAAGCGCACAAATTGGCGCTGCAGCTTCCCAAGCCCAGCGAATCGCTCGATGAGCAGTCCGCCCGGCTGATCGCCGTGAGCCAGGGCATCGGCGCCATTGTCACCGGCTCGCTCAGCCGCCGCGGCGATGGCTACAAGCTTTCCATCGAAGCTCTCGACGGCGTCAGCGGTACTACCATTGCTTCTGCCGAGATCTCCGCCGACAACAAGGACGCGCTTCTTCTCGCGGTTCCCAAACTCGCCGCTCCCATCCGCAAAGCTCTGGGCGACTCCACGCCGGAATCCGTTCAGCTGGAGCGCGCCGGGGGAGCTTTTACCGCGGCTTCGCTGGAAGTCGTGCACGAATATAACGTGGCGATGAAGCAGCAGTACGCGGGCGATATTGAAGGCTCGCTGAAGTCTTTCGCCAAAGCCGTGGAACTCGATCCGAATTTTGCCCGCGCCTATGCCGGCATGGCCGGCCAGGCCGCCAATCTGGGCAAGTTCCAGGATGCCGACAATTATATGAAACTGGCCATGCAGCATGTGGACCGCATGACCGAGCGCGAACGCTATCGCACCCGGGGCCTGTATTACGCCAGAGCAGGGAACTGGCGGAAATGCATCGAGGAATATAGCGAGCTGTTGAAACTGTTCCCGGCGGACAATACGGGACAAAATAATCTCACGGCTTGCCTGGCCGGTTCGCACGAGATGCCCAAAGCGGTGGAGGCCGCACGGCAGGCCGTGCAGCTTGCTCCGGGGAATTTATTGGCGCGCATCAATTATTCGCTCTATGCGTGCTATACGGCGGACTTTCTGACCTGCGAGCGCGAGGGGCGCGAAGTACGCAAACTGAATCCTTCCTATGAACAAGGCTACCTCGTTCAGGCCTACGCGCAACTGGGACAAGGCCAGTTGCCCCAAGCCAGCGAGACTTATCAGGAACTGCATAAGCTCGGTGAGAGAGGCGCGTCCCTCGCCGCTGCGGGCCTGGCCAATCTGGCCCTCTATGAAGGGCGCTTCAGTCAGGCGCGCCAAATCCTGGAAACCGGCGCGGCTGCGGACCTCGCCGCCAAACAGCCGGACCGCGCCGCGGACAGTTTTGTCATGCTCGCCTCTGCGGAATTTTTCAAGGGAGAGAAACGCGCCGCGGTTGCCGCCGCGCAGAAAGCTCTGGCCAGCAGCGAATCCTCCAAAATCAGATTCCTGGCGGCTCGCGTGTTCCTGGCGGCGGGTGAAACCGCCAAGGCGAGGGACTTGGCTGCCAAGCTCGGCTCCGAGCTTCAGGCCGATCCTCAGTCCTACTCCAAATTGATTCTGGGCGAGTCTGCCTTGATCGGGCATGACCCGAGACAGGCCCTCCAGCTCTTCACGGATGCCAAGAGCCTGGCCGATACCTGGTTCGTCCATTTTGACCTCGGGCGCGCTTACCTTGACGCGGATGCCTTCACCGAAGCCGATTCGGAATTCGACATCTGCATCAGGCGGCGCGGTGAGACTTTGGAACTCTTTATGGACGACATGCCCACCTACAGTTATCTTCCCGCCGTCTACTATTATCAGGGCCGGGCCCGGGAAGGGCTGAAAAGCCCTGGTGCGGCGGATTCCTACCGAACCTATCTTGGAATCCGCGGCAAAGCGGGTGAAGATCCCCTGCTTCCGGAGATTCGCAAGCGTCTTGGGCAGTGAAACCCGAAAGGCAGTGAGAGAAACTTGCTGCTCTTGTGAAATCACCGCAAAATAGGAGTGTCGACAAAAAGGCCCGGCAACTGCCGGGCCTTTTTGGGGAATGGCTTTGCTCCTTGTTCTACAGCCTTGACGCCCATTCCTACTGCAGTCTCAACGCCGTCCGCTCCACCTGGCCGCTGTCCAGACGCACCTCCAGGGCATAGCAGCCTGCGGGGAGTCCCGTGGTGTCCCAGTTAAAGATGAACTGGTTGTTGGAGGTGGCAATGCGGAACGTGCTGTTCCCCTTGGCCCCCGTGGTTGGGGAGTACAGCAGCGTCACAACGGCACGGGAATCAAGGGCCAGATAATTATTGTTGGGCAGCGGACACGTTCCATTCGCCAAAGGAGTCACGGGTCCGACGGCGTCCAGGGTGTTTGAGTTTAAGTTGCCGAGGTAGGCGCCACTGTAGTCCTGCAAGTTCCATTTTGCGGTGACGGACTTTCCGATGTTGAACGCTCCCGAGTAGGAGTTATCCCCAGCCGGTGTGAGTGGGGAATAAAACCCGGTAAAGACATAGTTCACCTGCTGGTTCTGGTGCCCCGAGCTGACCGAGAAGTTGGTGTCGCCGGAATAGGCCGCCGTCAGATTTCTCGTCCCCACCACCAGGTTGCCGTTGATCGACTCCGGAAGCGTCAGCATGCATTTCCCTGTGCCGCTTGTCAGCGCCCCGGTGCAGGTTGCTCCGGACACGTCGCTCACTTTCACGCTTCCTGTCGGCGTACCAATCCCGCTGGCATGGGAAACTGAGAAGTTCACCGTGAAGGATTGTCCCAGCACGGACGGACTCGGACTCATGCTCGTAATCGCCGTGATGCTTTGGCCTGGGGCAATTTTGTCGGTGACCGTGCCGCCGGCGTTGTTGTAGTTGCCGGTGACGTCCGTGAAGCTCCAGGCGTCGGTGGCGTAGGTGCCGGCATTGATATGCGTGGTGCTGGTCAAATTGAGTCCGATCAGACTCTCACCCTTGACGCCCGTCGCCGTTCCCGTTGCAGTGTGTGCGTTGCCGTCATAGGTAACGCTATATCCGGCGACGTTGACGGTTGCGTTCGCCTTGTTGATGGTGAAGGAATTCGGGACATCGGTCGCCGGAAAGTAGTCGGCATCACCCGCCTGCGCGGCCGTTACCGTGCACGATCCCGCGTGCACGATATGCACCGTATTGCCGCTCAACGTGCAGTTGGAACCGGGGCCAGCGGTAAAGGTAACGGCCAAGCCGCTGCTGGCCGTTGCGCTGACGGTGAAATCGGCGTTGCCGTAGGTCTTATCCGCCAGTTGGGCGAACGTGATCGTTTGCGGCAACTTGTACTGCACGGTGATGGTTACGCTTGCCTGCGTGCTTTCACGGCAATACGCATTTGCTCCCGGGCAGCCTGTCTGGTCCACAGGGACTGTCGTGACGGCATAGGTGTAGGTGGTATGGTTCGCCAGCGACGAATCGGTGTAGTTGGTCAACGCCACGGGCGCCGGGGTCAGCAGGGTCATGCTGGTCGTATCGGTTCCGGTGACGCGGTAGACCTTATATCCGAGGTTGGGGCCTGATGCGGTCGAGGCTGCTGTCCAGTTCAAGGTTACGGTCCCTATGTTATTGGCGACCGACTGCGTTGCTCCCAGCCCCGTCGGCAGGCAAGGAACGGCATACGGAACGGAATTGGACGCCGGGCTTTGCCGGCCATCGGGCGCCAGGATCGACGTCACGAAGTAAGTGTAGGTCGTGCAGTCGGTGACGGCGCTGTCGGTAAAGCTGGTACTGAGGACAGAAATTGGAGTCGTCCCGGCCCCGCGGTAAACGTTGTAAGAGGCGATCTGGCCGAAGCTCGGAACACTCCAGCTCAGCGCCGCGGAGTGCGATGTGCGCGTATCCGCCGGTGTAAACGTCAGGGCGCCAGGGGGACGAACAGTCGAGTTGGCCGTAGTGAAATCGACTTCGCCGCCGGAATTCAACTGGATACCCCCGGAATTGAGCTGGATTCCACCCGAATTCAACTGGATTCCTCCAGAATTGAGCTGGATCCCACCCGAATTCAACTGGATTCCTCCAGAATTGAGCTGGATCCCACCCGAATTCAGCTGGATGCCTCCGGAATTGAGCTGGATTCCACCGGCGCCAAAAAATGCGCCGCCTGTCGCGCCGGTCTGTCGCAGATCAAGATTCGCCCAATCGTCAAATCCATTCAGAACGCTTGGTGTTGGTTTGTTACCGTCGAAATTGATATCCAGGCTGCCCGACGACCAGAGGGGAGAAGCGCTGCTTCCTGGAACCCCCACAGGACCCGTAATGCGGTACATTGGCGCGTCGGTTGACAGTAATGCCGTGCCGTCACAATGCCGCTTGGCCGCCGTTCCCACTCCGTTTGGCGGTTGCACGTCGTACCACGTCGAGGTTGGATAGGCGATCGTCGAGCCATCCCTTGTGCCGATGGAAGCCGGCAAATAAGTCTCGTCCAGCGAACTCAGTTGCTGGCTCGAATAATCCAGTCCTCCCTTGGGGCCCAGAAGATCCACCTGGAATAGATAATTCATTACGCTCTGATAATTCGGCTTGCAGTTGGGCCCAACGACCAGCGGAAGTGCCGCTGTCTCGGAGGTGGGATAGACGCCGCCATGGGTGAGTGTCAGCGAGTGTCCCAGTTCGTGCATGAACGTCCCGGCAATTGTGGCTGGGGTTTTGCCATCGGCTCCCCATTGCCCCAGCGTGATGAGCGAATCCCCGCCTCCGATGTCGGAGAATCCGGACCCGCTGCGCAGGTTGTCGGACGCGACCATTAGATACGGGTCGGTCGTGCCGGAGTAGGTAGCCGCGGTGGCTGTCGATGTGTAGAGTTGGATGCTGAACGTATTGGTGCCGGTGACCGGTGTGGTCAGGAAGACCCCGTTCAGCTGGGGATTGGAAAGCGCGCCGCCCACCGAGACTCGGGTGAATGCCTTCTCAATGGGCTCCTTGGTGGTGAACGTGGCCAAACCGGTGCTGGACACGCTGACGCTGGCCAGCGTTCCGGCAGCAAAGCTCCAATCCGGCAGCGACAGCGAGTGGCCAAATACCGCGTAGTGATAGCTGTCCTTGCGTCCGTACTGGAAATTCCTCTGGCAGACTCCATAGGTAAGGCAATTCGTGCTCGTGTCCGTCGGCCAGGGAGCGTATTTCAGGAATTCAAAGCCGTACTTCCATCCAATTGCTCCCGCCCCCGCGTCTCCGGGATAGGCGCAATACCGCGGCGGTGTGACCGAGGTATTGTCCGTGCAGGTCTGCTCTAAAATCGCGTTCTTAACCTTGATGTGCAAATTGATGTTGTGGTTGCTGAATGCAGCCTGTAGCGCGGCTTGGGCTTCCGCGGACGGCATGTGCGAATGTCCCGAAGCGCCGGGATCACAGCCCCCGTTTGTATTTAACGCGCCGCTGCACATGTAATCCACTTGCACGAACAGGTCTTTTTTGCCCGGCGTTGCTTCGGTCAGATCCACCCAGGATGTCGTGCCCGCGGCGCAGCTTCTCGTCACCAGATACGTAGCGTCGCAATAGCCCTTGTTGGCCTTCCACACGTCCAGCAGACCATCGTCGTCGCTGCTCAGAACCGTTGTGCTGAGGACTGCCGCGCCCCAGGACACGCAACCGCTGTTGCTGCTGGAAGGCGCCACCGTGGTTGTCTCGTCAGGACTCCCGGGGTCCGAAGTGGTCGTGGCATTCACATACGTATTCACGGCCCAGCTCGGATTGTCCCAGGAGCCGTTATAGGCCCCGGGGAAGGACGCCGTGTTCACGGGCGTTAAGAGATTTCCATTGAATAGCACCTGCTCGTACTTATTGCTCTGGCCGTTGCCCGCGATATGCGTGAGCCTGGCATCCTGACTGACCGTGGGTTCATAGATCCATTGCATCGTCAGCGTGGTTGTTGACGCCGCGTTGCTGGGCGCATACGAGCCGTCGTAAATGACAACCGCTTTCAGCGGAACCTTCGCTACCACCGGCAGAATCCGGTAGATGAGTACCAGTGTCGCCCCCAGGGTCAATGGAGCTCCGCCTCCATTGCTTCCGCTATCGGCCAGGCTCACTGAATACGAGTTGTTGGGTTGAATGATTGCGTTCCCATCCACCGGCATATACCCCGTGACGTCCGCTCGATAGGTTCGCATGGTCTTCGAGCCGTTCGAAGCGCCAGAGCATCCCCCGCTACTCCAGGAGACCGGAGCGTTGGGATTGCCCAGCGATACTCCGGTGATGGGGTAGCCCCGGAAGAAACCGGTTTGCCCGGCGAAGGACGTCTGGGAACTTTCCACGGTTTGCCAGTAGAGAAATGCCGCCACGATATCGGCTCCGGCCGGCACACTTGCCCCGGCGCTGTAATTCATCCCCTTGTAGATGCTGTTGCCGTAGGTTGTATCAGGAATGTGGATCGTTCCCGTCGCGTAGCCGTTCACGCCCAACCCGCGCAGGCCAACGCCTCCCACGACGTAGTCGCCGGTCACAAAATAGTTGTTGGAATAAGTCAGAGGGGCGGAGGAAGTCTGCGCCAGCGCAGTGGAAGCAAATCCCAGCCCCAGCAGCATCCCCGCTGCCAATAGCGCGGCCGCGCGCACCAACCCGCGACCACGGAAATTCGGGTCCGATGTATGAACAATATTTCGCATCCCATCCTCTTTCTATCCAATTTCTATCCAACAATCCCAATTTTTCGATAAGGTTGCACCGGGGAAGAGCGCGCCAGATCCAATGCGTTGTCCATCGGACTTTTGCTGGGGCATAGCCATGCGGCTGGGGACGACCGCAAAAACATACAGGCTAACGTTCCTCCGTGCCTGACGAGCGTATGGCGTGATGTTTGCAGAAGCAAGTCCCAGTACTTAAAATTCGTATAAATAGAAAGCGAGAAACGGGTCTTTTACTCCTCCGATAGCCCTCTCCCTCTTCCGTTCAGGAATTTTCCTCTTCCCCCTTCTCCCACTTTCCCCTGCTCCCATTCCCAGCACCTGCCTTGTCCTCCTCCTCCGCGATGCGCTAAAGTGTCCACTCTGTCTCTGAATCCCGTCTCCCAGGGGCCGCCATGGCGAAGAAAAAGAAAACCAATGTAACTCCCGGCGAAAGCACGCGCGTCCTGCTTTCCCATTCTAAAATCCAAAAACGCATTGCCGCCCTGGCCCGCGAAATCCGCGCCGATTTTCAGGATGAACCCCTGCATCTGATCGGCGTCCTCAAAGGCGCCGTCTTCTTCCTTGCCGATCTCGCCCGCCATCTTCCCGGCAGGGTCTCCATGGATTTCATCGCCGTCTCCAGCTACGCCAACGGCACCAAAACCTCCGGTCAGGTCCGCCTCACCAAGGATCTGGACACCAGCATCGAAGGCCGCAACGTCCTCCTCGTCGAGGACATTCTCGACACCGGCCTCACTCTCCAGTATCTCGTCCGCGTTCTCGATCAGCGCCGCCCCAAACGCATGCGTGTCGCCGTTCTCCTCGATAAGCCCGAGCGCCGCGAAGTTCCCGTCAGCGCCGATTACACCGGCTTCAAAATTCCCAACGAGTTCGTCGTCGGCTACGGCCTCGATTACGCCGAACGCTACCGCAATCTTCCCGACGTCAGCGTCCTCACCCTGCACGGGAAAGGGAAGTAGCCGCCCACGCCGCGCCCTCTCTTCGCTGGAATGGCTCGTCCGCCGTCCTGCTATAATGGTCTGGTCCCATGACTCCTCCGGACACACAATCGCACGCTGCGCAGGCCGCCCCGGAGACGCCCATCTCCGCTGAAGTTCTGCAAACCCTTCTGGAAATCGGCGAAGAGGTCAACGCTTCCCTCGACCTCGACGTCGTCCTCGCCCGCACCGCCGCCCTCATCAAGCGCCTCATCGACTACGAAATCTTCGGCGTTCTCCTCGTGGATGAATCCGGCAAATTTCTCCGCCACCGCTTTTCCATCGGCTTCCCCGGCGAAATCATCGAGCAACTCCATATCCCCCTGGGCCAGGGCATCACCGGTACCGCCGCCGCCACCGGCCATCCCGTCCGCGTTTCGGACACTTCCAAAGACCCCCGCTACATCGGCGCCATCGAAAATGTTCACTCCGAACTCGCCGTGCCCCTGCTCATCAGCGCCAAATGCATCGGCGTCCTGGACATTCAAAGCCGCCACGTCGACTATTTCAGTCGCGACCAGCAGATCATTCTCACCCTGCTTGCCAGCCGCCTCGCCGTGGCCATCGAAAACGCCCGCCTGTTCGAACGTGTCCGCGCCCAGGCCGACACCCTCCTCGTTCTCAACGAAATGGGCCGCGAAACCAGCTCCGTCCTCGACGTTGAGGAAATGCTCCGCCGCACCGCCGAGCAGCTCAAGCGCGTCATCGATTATCAAATCCTCTGCATCATGCTCTACGACGAAGAAAAGAAACTCTTCCGCCACCGCCTCGACGTCAAATACGGCCAGCGCATTCAGGGCCGCCTCACCTGCGGTCCCACCGAGGGCATCATCGGCGCCGCCGCCACCCTGCGCGAACCCGTTTGCGTTCCCGACGTCACCGCCGACCCCCGCTATATCATGCTCAATCCGGAAACGCGCTCCGAACTGGCCATCCCCATGCTCTACAAGGACCGCCTCATCGGCGTGCTCGACCTGGAAAGTCCACAGCTCAATTACTTCACTAAGGAGCACGCGCAGACGCTTTCTATCCTTGCCGCCAATCTGGCCGTCTCGCTCGAAAACGCCCGGCTCTATGAGCGGGTGGCGCGCGACGAGGCCCGTTTCGAACGCGAACTGCAAGCGGCCAAGCGCATTCAGGGCGCGCTCCTCCGGCCCGTTCCCGATGAGGACTACGGCCTGGACATCGCCGTGCGCTACATCTCCGCGCGCGAAGTCGGCGGCGACCTCTACGAATTTCTGCGCTACGGCCCGCAGCAGCTGGGCATCGCGCTCGGCGACGTCAGCGGCAAGGGCACAGCGGCGGCTCTCTATGGCGCCGTGGCCATCGGCATCCTGCGCAGCCTCGCTCCGCAGAAATTGCAGCCCGCCGAACTGCTGCGCCAGCTCAATCATCTGGTCGGCGAACGCCGCATCGAAGGCCGCTTCATGACCATGTGCTTTGCCACCTGGCAGAAGGGCCGCCAGAAACTGCGCATCGCCAACGCCGGCCAGTCCCAGCCCATCCTTTATAAGGACAAGCATTGCGAGAAAATCGACCTCAGCGGATTCCCCCTGGGCATTTTCGAAGAGGCCTCCTATGACGAATGGGGCGTCACGCTCGATTCCGGCGACATCATGGTCTTCCATTCCGACGGCATCGCCGAAACCGCCAATACCGACGGTGACTTTTTCGGTAGCGAGCGCCTACACATGATCATCGAAAAAAACGCCACGCTGTCCGCCGCGGAAATCGCCGACCAGATTCTCCACGTCGTCGAATGGTTCGGCCGCGGCCTCCCTGTCGCCGACGACCGCGCCCTCGTCGTCCTCAAGGTGCGCTGAAAAACTTTATGAGCGCACCTGCCAGCAGCAACAAAAAGAAAAAACTTCGTTACGCCGACCCCGCCACCTTTCTTCCCCATTTCGCGTGGAAAAAATCTCCGCGCGGCCAATCCGTCTTCGCCGAAGGCGTCGCGCTCGATGCCGCCGCGAAAAAATCGGGCACGCCCGCTTACCTCTATAGCCAGGCCTCTATCCACGATGCTTTCCGCGAACTCGACCGCGGCCTCGCCGGTCTTCCCCATACCCTCTGCTTCGCCGTGAAGTCCAACGGCAATATGGCCCTGCTGCAAATGCTGGCGGCGATGGGCGCCGGCTTCGACGCCGTTTCCGGCGGCGAAATCGAACTCCTCCGCCGCGCCGGCATCCCCGGCAACCGCATCGTCTTTTCCGGGGTAGGGAAGTCCCGCGAGGAAATCCGCGAAGCCCTGCGCTATCCCGCTTCCGGAAAAAACGGCCGCCGCGGCATTCTTCTCTTCAACGTCGAATCGGAGCCCGAAATGGATGTCCTCCTCGACGAAGCCGCCCGCGTCGTTCGCCATCCTTCCGACGCCCCCGCCGTCTCTATTCGCGTCAATCCCGACGTCCAAGCCGGCGGCCATCCGCATATCTCCACCGGCCATCACCAGCACAAGTTCGGCATGGACCTCGCCGCCGCCCGCCGCCTCTATCTCGCCCACCGTGATGTGCGCCGCATCCGCTGGGAAGGCGTCAGCGCCCACATCGGCTCGCAGGTTCTTTCCCTCGCCCCTTTCCGCACCGCCCTCCAGCGCATGACCGCCTTCGTCCTCGATCTCCGCAAGCAAGGCATCCACCTCCGCTATCTCGATTTCGGCGGCGGCCTGGGCGTCCGTTACACCGATCAAAAACCGCCGTCGCGCGCCGACTACGCCCGCATGGTGCGCAAAATCGTCCGCCCCCTCCGCGTTCATCTCCTGCTCGAACCCGGCCGCTCCATCGTCGCCCAGTCCGGCGTGCTGCTGACGCGCGTGCTCTACGTGAAAGAAAATCGCGGAAAAACGTTTGTCATTGTGGACGCGGCCATGAACGACCTGATGCGGCCGGCGCTGTACGGCGCGGTGCATGCGATCACGCCGGTGATGCGCGCCAAGGGCGGCGCTTCCGCCGCGGTGCGCCGTGTGGATATCGTCGGCCCGGTCTGCGAAACGGGCGACTGCTTCCTCCACGACTGGCCCCTTCCCCCCGTCCAACCCGGCGACCTCCTGGCCATCTGGTGCGCCGGCGCCTACGGCATGTCCCTCTCCTCCAACTACAACATGCGCCTTCGCGCGCCCGAAGTGCTGGTCAGCGGCAAGCGCAGCAAACTGATCCGCCGGCGCGAAACGTACAACGACCTCTTCCGCGCCGAAACCGACGTCCTCGGCGAGTCCTGATTTTTTCCTCCTGGTTTTGTAGAGGCCGGGCGGAATATATCCCGACCTTGTCGGGAGTCCGGCTCTTTTCTCCTGCCCTGATCTCGCAGCGCCAGCAGGAATTTATCCCGACTCGGTCGGGAGGCTGGCATCTTTCCTTTTCGTAACAGGCAAATACCTCAAGTAATACTTTAGATTTCCGCGTGGACTACCGAGTCCCGGCGGAATCGCCCTGCTTGGTGTAGTCGATTTTTGCAAGCCGCGCTGCGAATGAACTGATAAGCTGGCCGCAGCAGATTCGGAGAGATCCTCGGATATGAAGCGCGCAGCCATCGGGGTTCGCATGCATTCCGGTTGGGGAGCGCTGGTGGCCGTCGCCAACAGCGCCGGCACAGTCGAGGTAATTGACCGGAGACGCGTCGCAATCACTGCCTCAGGAACCCGCGGGGCGATCCAGCCCTATCACTTTGCGAAGAATCTCGATCTGGCCGAGGCGGAGAAGTTTCTTGGCAACTGTTTTGCGGCTTCAGAACGGCTGGCCGCGGCGGCTGTCCGGGAGTTGGTGGAGGAACTGCGTGGCCTCCACTATCGTGTCGTGGGTTCCGCGGTGCTCTTGGCTTCAGGCCGGCCGCTGCCGCCTCTTGCCAAAATCTTGGCCTCCCACGCGCTGATTCATGCGGCGGAAGGCGAATTCTTTCGCGAAGCGCTTCGGAAAGCATGCGAGGGTCTGGAGCTTGCGGTCAGCGGCTTTCGAGAGCGCGACCTCGACGACTATGTGCGGGCAGCGTTCGGCGAAGCGGCGCGTGGGATAGGGCAGCAAATATCCACGCTGGGCCGTTCTCTCGGACCGCCCTGGACCAGGGATCAAAAAACGGCGGCATTCGCTGCGTTGCTCGTTCTGGCAAATAAAGGGGGTTCCCAGCGGGCGGCGCACTCTTAGTTTGCACTGCCCGGGTGGATGTGCGCTGACTGAACTTACGGCGGTAAAATAGAAGTTCGGCGGAGGCTTCTATGGCTCTCAGCGGCTTTGCGCGGTGGTTGTACCGGGGGAAGCGGCCCAACTGGGTCGCGCGGATTGTGAATCGAGCGACAGTTGCTGTTGGCTCGTTAGGCGCGGCGCCGGGGTATTTGGCGGCACTGGAAGTGACCGGGCGAACGTCGGGGCGGACGTTTTCGTTGCCGGTGGTGATCGCCATTGTGGAGGGAGAGCGCTACCTCGTCTCCATGCTCGGCGAAAACGTCAGTTGGGTCCAAAACGTCCGCGCTGCCGCCGGCAAAGCAGTCCTGCGCAGCGGCCAGCGCGAGGAGATCCAACTCGAAGACGTTCCCATCGACCAGCGCGCGCCCATCCTGAAAGCCTACCTGCAACGCGCCCCGGGCGCCCGCCCGCATGTCCCCGTGAATAAGGACGCGACGCTGGAGGAGTTTCAGAGCGTGGCGGGGGAGTTTCCGGTGTTTCGGGTCGTTTCCCGGATGTCGTAGCAGGCAAGTCCCGGTGCTGGGGGGAGGCCTTGTGTGGAGTTACGGCTGCGGGGGACTTGCCAGGCCCGCCCAATTCGCCAGAAACCCTGCCATCCCGCCGTTTGCGTTTTTTACCAAATTGGAATCGGGCCATGACTGGCTATAGATCGTGTAGGAGCCGGGCAATGTCAGGGTCTTGACTTTGGAGGCCTGCGCGCTAAGAACGGATGTTTGCCATGCGCGGAATTCGGCTCCGTAGAGATTTTCAATTTGCAGGTCAATGTCCTCGCTGCGAAGGTCGGCGATGTGCGTCCCCACATGGGACATGGCCACATTCAACGCGGGGCCTTTCAATCGATTGCTGTCGAACGTGGCGTTAAACAGGAGTCCGTCGGGAGAGGTGGCGCTGGATTTTGCGCTGTCGTCCTTGGGAATTTCATTTGCTCCGCCGAAGCCAACGGAAACTCCGTTGTCTTCGCCCGGTGCGCCGAAGGCGTCCATGGATTGTTTCAATTGGATGAGGCCGGAACTACCTGAGGTGAAAAAAGGAATCGTTGCCGCTAGATTTTCGGCCGCCGCCCCGTCCTTCGTATAATCAATCTCCTGCGCGGCGACGTTGGAAACGGACTGCAGAACCAGGCGCGCGTTATAGCGATTCAGATTTCCAAACCCGCCCAGTCCGATGATTCTTCCTTTGCCATTGCGGATCAGTCCCGTGTCCGCCGCTCCATCCAATCGTCCCACGAGCGTTGCGGTGACCGTGTATTGGACGCAGCCCAGGCACAGTCCTTTCGTTTTTGCAGGTGTCGAGAGAAGTTTGTCGAAATCCTCGAGGTCCTTGTTTCTGTCGAGCTTTACGGCAGCGCGGGTGACTTGCCCGGCCTTTGCAGCGTGGTTCTTTGCCAGTTGCAATCGCAGAAACGCGGCCGGGCCCGCATTGCCCTTCGTTCCTTCCGGGTAGGCCAGCCAGATGGCGTTGACCAGCTGCTTGCAGTCAGCGCCCTGGACCGCAAATTCATCAAATCCGGCGATGACCCGGCCCTGAATGCGCACCATCTTGCCGTCAAAGGATTGTGGGTTGGCAAGGATGTCGCAGACGGAGGCATCCGTAATCTGCGCCCGGAGCGCAGAGGGAACCAGCAGGCAGGCCAGCAGCGCCAGGAAAGTGAGAATGCGCTTCATATTGCTCCCTCCCCTATGATTACGCAGCCAATCGTAATCCAGACACTAAAACCTGGCAAATGGATTTCCCGGTCTGGGGAGCAGAATGTGCAACTCGGCAAGAAGTGGTTGAGGATTCTTTCTGAAAACGCCGGGCTGAAGCCCGGCCTCTACGGGACCAGAGGAAGAAGGAGCGGAATATTACGTTTCGCCCCACTTGAGTTTGCTGCGCAAAATCTCAAAATAAGTTTTCCCGGGCGGCTGGATCAGCTTCAGGCGGGCGGCGGCTTTGGTCAGCCGAATGACATCCCCGGCCTGGAGTTTGATGCCGGTTTGGCCGTCGAGCGTGAGGAAGACGGAGTCGTTGCTGCCGGGAAAGGAAATTTGGATGGGCGAGGAGTCCTGCACGACCAGCGGCCGGTCGGAGAGCATGTGCGGGCAGATGGGCGTAATCAGAAACGCGCGCACGCCGGGGTGGACGATGGGGCCGCCGGCGGAAAGAGAGTAGGCGGTCGAGCCGGTGGGCGTGGAAACAATCAGCCCGTCGGCGCGGTAGCGGCAGACGAAATCACCTTCGATGGAGAGTTCGAGGTCAATCATGCGGGCGAGGACGCCTTTGTTGATGACGGCGTCGTTGAGCGCGAGGTGGGTTTCTACCGTGGCGCCGCCGCGCAGCAGTTCCGCCTGCAGGAGGACTCGTTCGCTGATGGAATGGCGTTCGGCCAGAGTGTCGGCGAGCGCGGGATAAAGTTCTTCGCGCGTAAAACTGGTGAGGAAGCCGAGGCTGCCCAGGTTGACGGGGAGAATGGGCACGCCGAGAGGAGCTGCTTCGCGCGCGGCCGCGAGCAGCGTGCCGTCGCCGCCGAGGACGAGAAGCAATTGCGATTCTTCCGCGAGCTGGCGACGCGTGCGCACGGGCCGCGGAGTGGAAAGGCAACTGGCGGTTTCCGCGTCGCAGAGCGGCTGGATCCCGCTTTTTTCGAGCCACTCGAGAAGGGCGGGAACAACCGCGGCGAGATCTTCGCGGCGGGGGCGGGAAATGATGCCGATGGTTTGAAAGCTCATAAATTGTTTGCGCTGCGTGCCGCAGTCTACTTTACCGCAGCGCGGCGCAGATGCAGAAAAAATTCCAGGTTGCCTTCCGCGCCGGGCAACCGGCTGGGAGTCATGGCCAGGACTTCCAGGCCGGCGGAATGCGCGGCGTCTTTGACGCGCTGCACGGCTTCATGGTGCAGTTCCGGATCGCGCACGACGCCTCCCGCGGGAACCTGCTCGCGGCGCAATTCGAATTGCGGCTTGACCATAATCAGAATGTCCGCGCCGGGCCGGGCCACGGAAGCGGCCGGGGCCAGGAGATGGATGGAGGAGATGAAGGAGACGTCTACGACGACGAGGTCCACGGGTTCGGGAATGTCGGCGGGAGAAAGTTCGCGTGCGTTGCGTTTGATTTGCACGACGCGCGGGTCCTGCTGCAGCTTCCAGGCGAGTTGGTCGGTGGTGACGTCCACGGCATAGACGCGGCGGGCTCCGCGCTGGAGCAGGCAATCGGTGAAGCCGCCGGTGGAGGAGCCGAGGTCGGCGCAGAGGTGTCCGGCGACGGAGATGCCGAAATCTTCGAGCGCGCCTTCGAGCTTCAACCCGCCGCGGCTGGCGTATTTGCTCTGGCGGCTGTGGACTTCGATGGCCGCGTCGGCGCGAACGAGCTGTCCGGCTTTTTCTCCGCGAGCCTGGGCGACGCGGACTTCGCCGGCGAGAATCATGGCCTGCGCTTTTTGCGCGGACTCGGCCAGGCCGCGCTCGACGAGGAGTTTATCGAGGCGCTTGCGAGCTGGCTTGGCGGGCATGGCGGGAAGCGCGCTCAGGCGCGGCGGAGGACGAGGAATTCGGCGATTTCGCGCAGACGCGCGGCGCGCGCGCCGAAGGAGTCCAGTTCGCGGAGGGCGTTTTCGGAAAGTTCGCGGGCGATCTGGTGGGAGCGCTCGAGACCAAAGACGGAAGGATACGTGGCCTTCTGCTGCGCGATATCTTTTCCGGCGGTTTTCCCGAGTGCGGCGGAGGATTCCTCGACGTCGAGAATGTCGTCGGTGACCTGGAAGGCCCAGCCGATGGTATTGCCGAAGCGGCGGAGGCGTTCGACGTCCTCGCTCGCGGCGCCCGCGCAGAGCGCGCCGGCGAGGACGGAAGCGCGAATGAGCGCGGCGGTTTTCGAACGGTGAATGTATTCGAGCATCTCCGGGCCGACCTTTTTTCCTTCGGCTTCGATGTCAGCGACCTGGCCGCCGACCATGCCGTCGATGGTGCCCGCGCCGCGGGAGATTTCGCGGAGGATGGCCACGCAGCGTTCGGCGGGAACGGGAGTTTCGCCGATGACCTGGAAGGCGAGAGTGAGCAGGGCGTCGCCGGCGAGAATGGCGGGGGCTTCGCCGAATTTTTTGTGGCAGGTGGGCTTTCCCCTGCGCAGGTCGTCGTTATCGAGCGCGGGCAGATCGTCGTGAATGAGCGAATAGGTGTGAATAAATTCGAGGGCGCAGGCGGGATAGAGCGCGGGAGAAACGTCGGCGGAAAAAATGCGCGCGGATTCGAGGCACAGGATGGGGCGGATGCGTTTGCCGCCGGCGAAGACGCTGTAGCGCATGGCCCGATGAATGGAGGAGGGAGCGGCGGACTCGGGTGGAAGGCGGAGTTCGAGAGCGGCTTCGACGGGCAGGCGGTCTTCTTCGAAAAAGGAAGGGAGTTTCATCGCGAGAAAAAAAACCTCCGGGCCGGGAGTGGGAAAAAAGTCACGAGTTTTCGCCGTTTTCAGGTTCGAAGGGTTCGGCGACGAGTTTGCCGTCGGCTTTTTTGAGCAGAATTTCGACGCGGCCTTCGGCTTCTTCGAGCTGCTTCTGGCAGTCGCGGGAAAGGGTAACGCCCTCTTCGAAAAGTTTCATGGCTTCGTCGAGAGAAAGCTGAGGGCTTTCCAGGCGGCGGACGACCTCTTCGAGGCGCGCGAGGGACTTTTCGAATTCCGCTTTCTTGGTGGGCTCGGGTTTTTTTGCGCCGGGTGAATTCACGCGATGGGCCCGCTCCTGGGGCCGAGGAAACATTCTACGGCACGGCGGAGAAGGGACACAAATGCTTTGTGCGGAGCAGCGGTCCGGCTCAGGGTTTGAGAGTCATCGTATGGCGGCGGGCGCTGGATTCGGCGGCGTCGCTGAAGGGGGAAGCGATGGGGCGGCCATCGAGCCAGTAGGGAAACTGGTCGAGGTAATGGGGGCTGCCGGGCTGGCCGGACTGTCCGCCGGGAAGAAGCATGAGGGAGTTGTCCCAGTTGGAAAGATCGGCGGTGAAGCGCATGGCCGGGCCGGTCTCGATGTTGGCGGCGCGAATGGAAAAGTGCGTGCCGTCCTGCGGCTTGGAGGAAGGGCTGAGCAGCCAGCGGAGCAGACCGTCGTGGCCCAGAGGGTGAAGCATTTCCAGGGAATTGAAACGTTTCCATGGCCAATTTCGAATGCTGGCACTTCCGGATTCGCGTTCGAGGCGGGCGACGGCTTTATCGGCGGCGGCGGCGAGGAGCTGGTCATAGTTTTGAAACGATTTAGGGAGCCAGCGCGCGGGGCGCTCGGTGAGAACTTTCTGCAGGAAGACGGGGCTGCGCCAGAGATAGGACTTAAAGGTTTCGCCCTGGTAAAAATTGGCGTCGTCGCCAATGAAGGGAGCAAGGAGGAGATTGGAGGCTTCGCGGCGCGCGGCTTCGAGGAACGAGGTTTCGGGTCCGGAGGCGCGGGCGACGCCGTCCCAGTCTTTCAGACGAAGAAGCAGTTCGCGGGCGCGCGGGTCGGAGGGCTGGACGATTTTTGCGGAGGCGAGGAGTTGCTGGGCGAGAAAGAGGTGGGGATAGCTGAAGACGTCGGTCTGCACGGCGAGCATGTCGGCGGGGCGGAGGCCGATCTTGCCGGCGAGGAGGTCGTGGATGCGGGCGGTACGGTAGGGAGCTTCCCAGCGGTCGGTGAGATAGGGCTTGTATTTGGGGCCGACGACGCGGGCGTTGGCGGTGGCGATGAGGCCGTCTTCGGGATTGAAGAGCTGAGGAAGTTTTTCGAAAGGGAGGTAGCCGGTCCATTCGTAATCGTCGGAATCGCCGGGGACGGGGACTTCGCCGTGTCCCTTTTTTCGAATGGGCACGCGGGCGGCCATGAGGTAGCCGATATTGCCGTCCACGTCGGCATAGACGGCGTTTTGCGCGGGGCCCCAGACGAGTTTCATCTCGTTGCGGAATTCGTCCCAATTGCGGGCGCGGCCGAGCCAGAGATAGGAATGGAGCAGAGCGCCGGGTTCGAGAGCGGTCCAGCGGAGAGCGTAGGCTTTCTGGTGCTCGCGCAGGACGATGGGGCCGTGGCGGGTGATGCCCACGGGGAAGATTTCCGCGGGATGGTTGCGAACGATGATGAGTTCTTTTTCGATTTGCATCTGGCGCCATTGGCCATTGACGAGATATTCATCGGGCTTGGCGGGGTTGAGCGTTTCGATGTAGAGGTCCTGGACGTCGGCGCCGTTGTTGGTGAAGCCCCAGGCGATGCGGTCGTTGTGGCCGATGATGACGAGGGGAGCGCCTGGAAACGTAAAGCCTCTTACGTTCCATCCGGGAGCGGTGAGATGCACCTGATACCAGATGGGCGGGACGCTGAGTTCGAGATGGGTGTCGTTGGAGAGGAGGGGTTTGCCGGAGGCGGTGTGCGCGCCGCTGACGACCCAGTTGTTGCTGCCGAGGCCGCGGTGAATGTCTTCGTTCGCGCCGCGAAGCCAGGAATGGACGCTGGGCCAGAGCATTTCGGAAATGGTGGCGAGGGAGGGAGGAACGGGAGGCAGGGGAGAATTGGAAAGGCGGGCCTTGAGGACGGTGTCGGGAATCATTTCGTCTTCATCGTCGTCGTCTTCGGAATCGTCGGAGGAGTCATGCGGGACGCCGCCGACGATGGGAAAATCGAGATCGGATTGCTGGGAGAAAAGTTCCTTGGCGCGTTCGGGGCCGATTTTATCGGTGACGCTGGCGCGGCTGAGTTCGGCTTCCCAGGTGCTGGTGAGGGACTGATACATGTAGCCGGTGATGACGAGAGTGTCGGCAGGCTCCCAGGGGCGGGGCTTGTAGCGCAGGAGAGTGAATTCGAGAGGAAGATTGTTGCGGTGAGTGTCGATGAAATGGTTGACGCCGCGGGCATAGGATTCGAGGAGAATGCGGGATTGCGGGTCCATCTGCGAAGCATCGCGCACGGCGGCGCGGCGGAGGCCGAGGATGCGGAAGCGGCGGTCGACTTTGAGGGCGCGTTCGCCGAAGAGTTCGGAGAGTTCTCCGCTGGCGACGCGGCGGAGGAGGTCCATCTGCCAGAGGCGGTCCTGGGCGACAACGTAGCCCTGGGCTTCGGCGAGGTCGGAGAGGGAATTGGCGCGGATATGCGGGACGCCCCAGTCGTCGCGTTCGACGGAGACGGACTGCTGCAAACCGGGAAGGGAGAGAGAGCCATCGACTTGCGGGAGCGGCCGGTAGACGTACCAGAAGACGAGGAATCCGGAGCAGCCGAGAAGCAAGGCGGCGAGCCAGAGCAGCGATTGACGCTGGGAAGTCATGAAAAGCCTCACAGGGAAGTACAGGAAAACGAGTGTAGACGAGGCATGGAACGGGCGCAATATAGAGGACGCGCGGGGTTGCGCGCGGAAGCGCAAGCAGGGCGGCTGCTGGTACAATGCCCGCGGGTGATGTGAAGTCCGATGATGGTCATACAACTCATAGCGGTGCTGGGGCTGGTGGGGCTGAACGCATTTTTTGCGGCGGCGGAGTTTTCGCTGGTGGCGGTGCGGCTGTCGCGGGTGCGGCAGTTGGTGGCGCGGGGGGATGCGCGGGCGAAGATTGTGCAGGGGTTGGTGGCGGACCTGCGGCGGGTGGTTTCCGGAGTACAGGTGGGGATGACGCTGGCCAGCCTGGGGCTGGGCGCTCTCGGAGAGATGACGCTGGCGGGAATTTTCCAGCGGGTGTGGTCCGGGACGCCGGGAACGCATTCGGCGGTGGTGGCGCATGGGCTGGCGCTGGGCTTGGCGTTTACGTTGCTGACCGTGATGCATGTGGTGCTGGGCGAACTGGTGCCCAAGGGAGTGGGGCTGGCGCGGGCGGAGCGAGTGGCGCTGCTGGTGGCGCGGCCCTTCAGCGGGTATCTGCATACCTTCCGCTGGGCGATTGACCTTTTGGATTGGGTGTCCACGCGAATCGTAGAGTCGCTGGGAGTGGCCACGGCGCAGGGTCACGGGATGGCGCACTCGACCGAGGAGTTGCAAGTGCAGATACAGCAGGCGCGGGAGCGCGGGCTGCTGGCGCCGGGCGAGGAGCGGTTCATTCTGGGGGCCATCGAGTTGGGGCAGGTGCAGGTGCGGGAGATCATGGTGCCGCGGCCGGACGTGCACATGCTGCCGGTGGAGGCATCGCTCGAAGAGGTGATGCGGAAATTCGCCACGACGCAGCGTTCGCGGCTGCCGGTCTATCGCGGGACGGAAGACCAGGTTCTGGGGTTCGTGCATATCAAGGACATGCTGTGGGTGCTGCTGGAGCGCGACCGGCGCATCGAGGAAAAGCAGCCGGCGGCGGAGTTTGATTTGCGGCAGGTGTTGCGGGAACTGCTGATTGTCCCGGAGACCAAGGCGGTGGGGGAGTTGCTGGTGGAAATGCGCGGGAGGCGCGTGGCCATCGCGGTGGTGGTGGATGAGTTCGGGAGTTTGCTGGGGCTGCTGACGCTCGAAGACATCATCGAACAGATGGTGGGAGAGATTCACGACGAGTTCGACGTGATCGAAAGGCCGCAGGCGATGGCCGACGGAGCCATGATTTTTGACGGGGCGCTGAATGTGCGGGATCTGGATTCGCAATACAGCATCACGCTGCCGGAAGATCCGGCCTACGCCACGATCGGGGGATTTGTGCTGGAGCGGCTGGGATTCATACCGCGCGGGGGAGAAAGTTTCGAATACGGAGGAAACCGCTACAGCGTGGTGGAGATGGACGGGAGGCGCGTGGCGCGGGTGAAGATCCAGAAGCTGCGGATTGCGGAGAAGGAAGCGGGCGCGGGAGAAGCGGGGCCCGCGGAGAAAAAACCGGGGAGCGGGGAATAACGGGATGCTGCGCCATCTGCTGCGAAGAGTGCTGCTGGCCTTGCCGGCGCTGTGGCTGGTGCTGACGATGGTGTTTCTGCTGATTCACGTCGTGCCGGGAGATCCGGTGGAGCAGATGCTGGGGGAAGGGGCGGCGCCGGGGGAGATTGCCGCGCTGCGGCACGGGCTGGGGCTGGACCAGCCGCTGCACGTGCAATACGGGCGGTATCTGAAGCAACTGGCGCGGGGGGATTTGGGCGAGTCGCTGCGGTTTCATGCGCCGGTGCGGAAAATACTTTTCGAAAGATATCCGGCAACGCTGGCGCTGGCGTTCTGGGCGCTGCTGGTATGCGCGGGGATAGCGATTCCGGCGGGAGTGCTGGCGGCGCAGCGGCGGGGCCGCGCAGCGGACCGCGCGGTGGGCGTATTCACGCTGCTGGGGCTGGCGGTGCCCAATTTTGCGCTGGGGCCGCTGCTGATCCTGCTGTTTTCGGTGGCGCTGGGGCTGCTGCCGGTGTCCGGGAGGAGCGGGGCGCTTTCGTATGTTTTGCCGGCGGCGACGCTGGGGGCGGCGCTGGCGGCGATCCTGACGCGCATGGTGCGCGGAGCCATGCTGGAAGAATTGTCCAGCGATTATGTGCGCACGGCGCGGGCCAAGGGACTTTCCGAGGGAGCGGTGCTGTTCCGGCATGCTTTTCGAAATGCGTTGATCCCCGTGATCACGATATTGGGATTGCAGTTCGGGACGCTGCTGGCGGGAGCGATTGTGACGGAGTCTATTTTTTCGTGGCCGGGAATCGGACGGCTGACGGTGCAGGCGATTGCGGCGCGAGATTATCCGCTGCTGCAAGGGAGCATCCTGCTGATTTCGATTTCCTACGTGCTGGTGAATCTACTGACGGACGTGGTGTATGCGGCGGTGGATCCGCGGGTGAGGATGCAATGAGCGCGGTGGCCAGCACGCGCGGATTTCTGCGGCAGAGCGTGATGGGACGCGCGGGATTTGCGGCGGCGGCGCTGCTGCTGGCCGCGGCTTTGCTGGCGCCGTGGATCGTTCCGGCGGGACCGGCGGAGCAGAATCTGGCGGGGCGGCTGGCGGGGCCAAGCGCGGGGCACTGGATGGGCACGGACGAGCTGGGGCGGGACGTATTCTCGCGGGTGGTGTATGGAGCGCGGGTGTCGCTGTTCGTGGCCGTGGCGGTGGTATGCGGATGCGGGCTGGCGGGATTGACGATCGGGATGCTGGCGGGTTACGCGGGAGGATGGTTCGACCGCGTGGTGAACGTGGTGCTGATCAACGCGTTTCTCTCGTTTCCGGGGATTTTGCTGGCGATTGCGTTCGCGGCGTTTTTGGGGCCGGGCATCGGGAAGGTCGTCATGGCGTTGGTGATTACGGGATGGGCGGGCTACGCGCGGCTGGCGCGGGCGCAGGCGCTGAAGGTGAAGGAACTGGAGTTCGTGCTGGCGGCGCGGTCGCTGGGGGCGTCGCATGCGCGGATTCTGCTGCGGCACGTGCTGCCCAATATTTTGCAGCCGATATTGATTCAGGCGACGATCGGGCTGGCGGGAGCGATCCTGGCGGAATCGACGCTGAGTTTTCTGGGATTGGGCGTGCTGGCGCCGGCGCCGAGCTGGGGCGCGATGCTGAATGACGCGCGGGGGCATTTGTTCGATGCGCCGCACATGGTGGTGTTCCCGGCGCTGGCGGTGATGACGGCGGTGCTGTCGTTCAATTTACTGGGGGATGCGTGGAGGGACTGGATGGATCCGCGGATGCGGGCGCGGATGGAAAGCGTGGACGCGCCGGGGCGGTGAAAGGGAAGCGCGCGATTTAGCCGAGGACGAGAGTGGCGGGAGTGCCGCGGCCGATGTTCAGGACGCGGGAGGCGTTGGCCTTGTTGACGACGACTTCAAGGAAGCCGCTGGAGCCGATGACGGCGACAGGCTCGTTGGGCTGGCCCTGGGCGAAATTGGCGACGAGGCGGGTGACTTCCTTGTCGTTGAGGAGCAGCTGGATTTTGCCGGACTTGAATATTTCCTCGGGGATGTCGGCGGCGGTGAAATTGGTCATGAGATTGCCGAAGCGGTCAATGCGGAGAATGACCCCCTTGAGGACATAGCCGTCCTGCTTGGGCTTGGGAACGTTGAAGCGCTTGAAGTCGGTGATGGCGTCGCCCATGCTGGCGGGCTGCCAGTTCTTGGTGAGCCAGGCGGCGACGGGAGCGAAGATGTCGCGGCCGTGGAAGGTCTGGCTGACGGGCTGAAGGAAATAGTGTTCGGTGGTGATGTGGCGGACGGTGAGGCTCTCTTCGCGGTCGTAGATGAGGGAGAGGACGCCGTTGTCGGGAGCGACGAAATAGTTGGTGTCGGCGCGGGTGAGGAGGGGGCGGCGCTCGGTGCCCACGCCGGGGTCGACGATGACGACGTGAATGGTGCGGGGCGGGAAGTATTTGGAAGCTTCGGCGATGGTGACGGCGGCGTCGAGGAGATCGAAGGGAGCGATGTCGTGGGTGATGTCCACGATGGTGACGTCGGGATTGATCTTGAGAATGACACCTTTCAGGGTGCCGACGAGGTGATCGCCGTTGCCGTAGTCGGTGGTCAGGGTAATGATCGGATTCGTCAAAGCTACTCCCGTTCGAGGCCGGATTTTGGTGCTGCGCGGAGTTGCACCGGCGGCGAAGCCGCGCGATAACCCATAAACATTTACGCTAACGGACCCTTCCCGCGGAGTCAAGGCGGGGATGGGGGAGTGCGGTGGACTTGCCAATAAGGAGGGAGAGGAAGGAGGGAACGAGGATAAGGGCCGCGGGTAGTGAAAGAGAAAAAGGGGAGGAGGGGGCTGTACGAAAAGTCGGCGGGTTGTGTAAACTCGGGAAGAAGAGAAACGAGCGGGCGTCGTACAATGGCAGTATAGAAGCTTCCCAAACTTCTTCTAGTAAACCCTAACGCGCTGAACTGGCGGCACTTAAACTTAGCTTAGCGGTCCATAATTGGAAAATAGTGGAAATGCGGCCGGCACAAAACACCTGGCTCGCCGAGTTTCCGACTTTTTGGTGTGAGCACCATCCCACTAGTCTCCGCCGGGGGACAATGGGGAAAGATCCATTTCCAGGTTCCATATTGCAGAATCAAGATATCTGCATGGGAACTAGACTGGGCGAAGTAGTTTATTTTTTGGCAGTGATGCTTGTGTTGATGGCCACGGAAGCCCTGGCTGGGGAGATATCAGCCCTGTGATTTTCGGCATCCGTAGCCTGTAATTGCGCCCCCAAAGCGTTTACTCTCATTAAAGGGTTCGGATGCTTTTCCCTCCGTTCCTTTGTTTCGGGACATCGCGAAAGAGGTCGGCCTGACCGCCGCGCGCGAGCGTGGAAGTTAGCGCGCGTTTTTCTCGGCGGACTACGTGCTCATCTCCCGCGCGGTGCGCCGGATGGCGGCGTTGACAAAGAAGGCGGCCGCGGCGGAAACGGCGAGAAAGGCGAGTCCGAGGCTCCAGCGCTGGAAGCACAATTCGCCGATGCCGAACAGCGCGGCATAGACCATGATGCACCCCAGAATCCAGGAGAGCAGGTTGGCGCTGAGATCGCGCGTGGGCGGAACCTCCGGCGCCAGCGCGGCCACGTGCTGCCACCCCGCGGCGTGGGGACGAACTTTGCGGTAGAAGGCCAGGAGCACGCTGTCCGGCTCGGGGCGCGTGAGGAGGGTTACCAGGATCCATGCCACGGTGGTGATTCCCGTGGTGGTTAGCGTGGTCTTGGCAAAGACGACCGGATCGGAGCCCACGAAGAGTTGTGGCCTGCCGAGTAGCGCCTGCCAGAGCGGCTTGGCGTTCAGCAGCAGCGTGGCGGCGAGCGCGGCGGTCATGGCCGAAATCTCACTCCAGGCGTTGATGCGCCACCAGTACCAGCGCAGCAGATAGACGCCGCCGGTTCCCGCGCCCACTTCCAGAACGATCTTCCAGCCCGCGGTGATGCTGACCAGTTTCCAGGAAACGAAGGCGGTGGCTACGACGAGCAGGAACGTCGCGATGCGCGAAGCCATGACGTAGTGCGCTTCGCTTTCCCCTCGGCGGAGGAAGCGGCGGTAGAAATCCTCGATAAGGTAGGAACTGCCCCAGTTGAATTGCGTGGCGATGGTGGACATGAAGGCGGCCATGAATCCGGCGAGAAGAATGCCCAGCAGGGCGTGGGGCACGTGATTGGTGGCCACCAGCATGTAACCGCGCTCGGGCTGCTGCAAACCGGGATAGAGGACCACGGCGGCGAGAGCGGTGAGAATCCAGGGCCAGGGACGCAGGGCGTAGTGAGCGACGTTGAACCACAGCACGGAGAGCAGGCCGTGGCGCTCGTCGCGCGCGCTGAAAATGCGCTGCGCAATGTAGCCGCCGCCGCCCGGCTCCGCGCCGGGATACCAGAAGGCCCACCACTGCACGCACAGATGCACGACGAAGGTGAGTACGGGGAGCGTCCACAAGGCTTCGGAAGTCCATCCGCGCGAAAAATCGGGGAGCAGGGCAGTGATGCTGCTGGCATGAGGGCCGGCGGCGATGCGCATGTCTTCCAGCTTGGCGAGCATGACGGTCATGCCGCCGGCGGCGCGGACGCCATACCAGGCCACGCCGATGACAATGCCCATCTTGAGGATGAACTGAAATAGATCGGTCCACAGCACGCCCCACAAGCCGCCGAGCGAAACGTAGAAGCCGGTGAAGGGCATCAGGAAGAAGATGCAGATGGCCAGGCTGGTGGAATCGGGGACGCCCAGCACGGTGCTGACGATGCTGACCATTGCTTTGGTCACCCAGCCGAGGATGAGGCAGTTCATCAACAGGCCGAGATAGACGGCGCGGAAGCCGCGCAGAAACGCGGCGGGCTTTCCCGCATAGCGCATCTCGGCAAACTGAACGTCGGTAAGCAGGCCGGAGCGGCGCCAGAGGCGCGCGAAGAGAAATACGGTCATCATCCCGGAAGGAAGAAAACTCCACCACAGCCAGTTGCCGGCGATGCCCTGGGTATAGACCAGGCCGCTCACGGCGAGAGGAGTGTCGGCGGCGAAGGTGGTGGCCACCATGGAAGTGCCCGCGAGCCACCAGGAAACGGCGCGGCCGGAGACGAAGTAGTCCGCGGTGCTTTGCGCGGATTTGCGCCGGAAATAGAGGCCCAGCAGAAGGGTGATGAGCAGATAACCGGCGATGGCCGCCCAGTCGAGCAGTGTGAGCTTCAAGAGAGTTCCTCCCGATTCAGGACCGTTGCCAGAGGACGCTTGCCGTTTCCGGCTCCAGGCGAACCACGCGGTTCAAGTGCGGCGGCCGGTCCGCATGGATGCCGTTTTTCCGAGAGAGATAGTAACCCAGAAGCTGCCCGGGAATCACGGCAGCGGCGGGGCACAGAAATTCGGGGGCCTCGAGGCCAAGTTCAATCAGCAGGTCGGCGGCGCGCCGGGTGGCCTCGTCCGCGCGATTGGCAATCACCATCGTTGCGGCCCCCAGTCCCTTGATCTCTTCCAGCACGGAGCGTTCGGCGTCATAGCCGAATTTGGAGAGGAAAAAAGTGACCAGCAGGCGGGGGTTGGTGATGGCCTTGGGGCCGTGCCGGAATTCGAGCGTGTGGAACGCCTGCGCGGAGGCACAGGACATCTCCATCAATTTGAGCACGGATTCCTGTGCGACGCCGTGGTATGGGCCCTGGCCCAGGAAAATGTGATGTGTAAATTCGCGGGTGCGCACGAACTCCTCGATCCGCGCCGGGATCGTGTGCAGGTGCAGGCTCATCTGCCCGGCCAGGCGGGGAATCATCTCCGCAACGGGCGATTGTCCGGAATAGTCCGCCGCCAGCGCCTGCAGCGCCAGTACGGTGGAACTGAAGGCGCGCGTCACCGCGGTGCTCTGGTCATTCGCGGCCGTTAACAGGAGGGCCGCCGCGGCCATTTTCTCCAGGGGCGAGCCTTCCGCGCACACCGCCGCCAGCGCGGGAACGCCGTACCGTTTCTTTAGAAACTCGCCGGCGCGCAGAACCTCCGACGTCCATCCCGAGCGGGAAATGAGCACCGGCTGGAAATCGCTCTCCCGGGGCAGGACCCCTTGTGGATACAGGAGGATTTCCGATGCGGGCAGCGCAGGGGCCGGGCGGCCGCTGAGCTGTGTCCAGGTGGCCGCCGCGATCTGCGCGATGTTGTAACTGGAGCCGCAGCCGGTGAACAGCCATTGGCCCTCTCCGCTGCGTCGGGCAGATTTTCGTCGGAGATCAGGTGATGAACCGCGGATACCGGCAGGATGCGGGCGAGGCTGCGCCGGCCAAATTTACTGGAATCGCTCACGTAAGAAGCTGGAGTTTATTTTGAATTTGAAAGTAAATTCAAATGACTGCAGAATTTCGTCCTCGCGCACCTTCGCCCATGCGGTAAGGTACTACCGGGAGGTCTTCGCCCGCCGGATGCTTCGAGAGTCCACATTTTCAGTTGCGGACGGGCACCTCAAATGCCATCTCGAAACGGACTGGAACGATGTTCCGGTGGAGCACATTGATATAGACGCAGTGAATGAGTGGATCTGGAAGAAGCGGGAAGAAGGGCTATCCTGGGTCACCATTAAGAATGTTCTGCGAGCCATGCAGCGCGTTCTTTCTTGCAGCTCGAAGGACAAAAGCCACCTTTCTCTCAGGAGGGTCTGGCAATTCCCGAGCGAGACAAATTGCAGATGAAGATCAAAAGCCGTGAGGCGGTATCGTTCTCCTGGCTGCAAGCGAAGCAGATTGCAGAACAAGTCCATGCGCTCGATGTGGACGAAGCCCGGAAAGAACGATACGCAACGGTGTTTGTTCTCGCAGCTGCGACTGGTCTGCGATGCGGGAAGCTGTTCGCCTTGAAGTTGAACGACGTTGACTTTAAGGCGGGCACAATTCGCGTAGATGAATCAGCCAATCAGCGAATATATCGAGTCGGGCCGTGCAAAAATGCGGCGGCCTATCGAACGATTCTACTAGCGGATTCGGAAGGCAGGGAAGCGATGGCGATCCTGAAACGCTTCCTGAGGGGCCCGCAAAATCCAGATAGCTTTGTATTCCGATCGAAGCATGGTTCTCCACTGCGCGAAACCAATTGTACTGCATGAATTCTTGCACCCGGCCCTGAAAGCCCTCGGGCTTCCACAAGCCGGAATGCGCGATACACCGGAGAAATCCCTCTCGAACAAGTCCGGGCTGCCTTTTCCAGCATGGAATTGGAAAATATGGAATATGGAGAGTCTGTACTCGCAGTCGTTTAGTCGTGTATAATCAGCAGGCTAGAGAAACGAGCGGGCGTCGTACAATGGCAGTATAGAAGCTTCCCAAGCTTCGGACGTGGGTTCGATTCCCATCGCCCGCTCCATAAAACCTGATGATTCAATTGGCCTTACCTGGCTAAGTTGTGTGAATCCAAGCTCGAAATTGGCTGTTTTGGAATCGTGGCGCGGCAGAGATGTGGCCGTCTGGGTTTCGTAGTGGTGCGGCGAAGGAAGGACGTTTATACTCTCTTTCCACATTCAGGCCGCGAGCGGAAATTCCGGGGACTGAGGGAGAGGGAATGAGCGCAATCACCAGCGAACTGGGCGGAAGAATGCTCTACAGCATGAAAATGATGCGGGAGATGGAGCACCGCATCGAGAAACTGTACCGGCAGGGAAAGATCGTGGGCGGGGTGTTTTTCGGGCGCGGGCAGGAGGCGATTTCGACCGGGAGCTCGATCCTGACCGAGGCGGAAGATGCGGTGTGCCCGTGCCACCGGGATTTGGCGGCGTTCTTGATTCGCGGAATGGAGCCGTGGGTGATCTTTGCGCATTATATGGCGCGGCGCGACGGGCCGACGCGGGGGCGCGACGGGAACACGCACATGGGTTCGCTGAAGCACGGGATAATTTCGTATATCAGTTCGATGGCGGCGATTGTGCCTGTGGCGAATGGAGTGGCGTTTTCGTTTCAATACCGCAAGCAGCCCAACGTGGTGCTGTGCTATTTCGGCGACGGAGCCACCAGCCGGGGTGAATGGCATGAAGCCATGAATTACGGGGCGGTATTCAAGCTGCCCATCGTGTACATCTGCAACAACAACAAGTATGCGTATTCGACGCCGACGGAGCGGCAGATGGCCGTGGCGCACATTACGGACCGGGCGAGCGGGTACGGGATGCCGCTGCAGCGGGTGGACGGGAATAATGTCCTGGCCGTGCATGAGGCGACGAAGGAAGCGATTGCGCGGGCGCGCAGCGGGGGAGGGCCGACGCTGATTGAATGCGAAACGTTTCGAATGAGCGGGCATTCGGCGCATGACGGGGCGGAGTATGTGCCCAAGGAACTTTTCGAGGAGTGGGCGGGAAAATGTCCCATTGCGCGGTTTGAGAAGGTTTTGCAGGAGCGGGGATTGCTCAGCGCGGAGGAGATTGCGCGGATGTATGCGCGGATTGCGGAGGAGATCGAGGAGGCGGTGCGGCGGGCGGAAGAGTCGCCGTTTCCGGACGCCGGAGATTTGCTGGACGGCGTGTTTGCCGACAGCGCGGCTAAAAAATCACACGCGGCGGGTTCGCGTGCGGAAGGGAACTAGCCATGGCCGAGCGGACGTATCTGGAAGCGATACGCGAGGGGATTTGGGAAGAGATGGAGCGCGACGCGGATGTCTTCATGCTGGGGGAAGACATTGGGGAATACGGCGGGGCGTTCAAAGTGTCGGCGGGAATGCTGGAGCATTTTGGCGAGCGGCGGATTATCGATACTCCGCTGGCGGAAAACGCGTTTTTGGGGGCGGCGATCGGAGCGGCCATCATGGGATTGCGGCCGATTGTGGAGCTGCAGTTCGCCGATTTCATTACCACGGCTTACGATCAGATTGTAAATTACGCGGCCAAAGCGCGGTATCGCTGGGGCGCGGGCGTGCCGATGGTGATTCGTGGGCCGTCGGGCGGAGGCGTGCATGGCGGGCCGTTTCATTCCAATAATCCGGAAATGCCGTTTGTGCATACGCCGGGATTGAAGGTGGTGGTGCCGGCGAGCGCGTATGACGCCAAGGGATTGATCAAGGCGGCGATCCGCGATCCCGATCCGGTTTTGTTTTTCGAACACAAACTGCTCTACCGGAGAATCAAGGAAGAGATTCCGGCTGGAGACTATGTCGTTCCGCTGGGGCAGGCGCGCGTGGCTCGTGCGGGGCGGGACGTTTCCATCATTACGTATGGGGCGATGGTGTTCGTGGCGCTGGAGGCTGCGGAGGCTTTGGCGAAAGAGGGAATCGATGCCGAGGTGATCGACCTGCGCTGCCTGGTGCCGCTCGATGAAGCGGCGGTGCTGGCCAGCGTGCGCAAGACCAGCCGGGTGATTCTGCTGCATGAGGACACGCTGCAAGGCGGGTTCGCCGGGGAGCTGGCCGGGCGCATTGCGGAAAAGGCGTTTGAAAGCCTGGATGCGCCGGTGATGCGCATTGCTTCGCCGGATTGTCCGGTGCCGTTCAGCGCGCCGCTGGAAGAGGCGTTTTTACCCAACGCCAAGGACGTGATCGAAGCGGCGCGAAGCCTGAAGGCCTATTAAGGAAAAGAAGAGTGGCAAGTATTTAGGTCTTGACAGGACCCCGGTTTTACGAAAAACTATGTTACGAAAGACAGCGCAGGGCACATAAAGTGTAATATTTAAATCGCGCTCTCTTCCGGGGTGTCCGGCCATGGCCACAGCGATCAGTTCTCCGGCGCAGGTGCTGCTCTCCGGCAACGAAGCCATTGCGCGCGGCGCCATGGAGAACGGCATCCGGGTGGCCACGGGCTATCCGGGAACGCCCAGCACGGAAATTCTGGAAAGCCTGGCGAAGTACGACAGCGAGCATTACGTTTCGTGGTCCCCTAATGAAAAAGTGGCGTTGGACGTGGGAGTGGGCGCCGCCGTGGCCGGGAGCCGCGCGCTGGTGACCATGAAGCACGTGGGGCTGAACGTGGCGGCGGACACGCTGATGAGCGTGGCGTACACGGGGGTGCGAGCGGCGCTGGTGATCGTGGTGGCCGATGACCCCGGCGTTCACAGTTCGCAGAACGAGCAGGACACGCGGCTGTATGCGCGGTTCGCGGAGTTGCCGCTGCTGGAGCCTTCGGACAGCCAGGAAGCGAAGGATTTTTTCGAATTGGCCTGCGAGATTAGCGAGCGGTTTGATACGGCGGTTTTGCTGCGCAGCACCACGCGGCTTTCGCACAGCAAGGGAATGGTCACGCTGGGGACCGTCCGTCCCCGTCCGGCAATTGCCTACGAGAAAAACCTGGGTAAATTCGTGCTGGTGCCGAGCAATGCGCGGGTGCGGCATGAAAAGGTGGTGGAGCGCTCGGGGCTGCTGCGGGAGTTCGCGGAAACGACGGAACTGAACCGCTGGGAAAAGGGCAGCCGCGAAATCGGCGTGATCACCAGCGGGGTGTGCTACCAGTACGTCAAGGAGGTTCTGCCCGAGGCCAGCGTGTTCAAGGTGGGGCTGATGAATCCGCTGCCGATCCACCGGCTGAGGAATTTCGCGGCGAGCGTGGACCGGCTGATGGTGGTGGAGGAGCTGGAGCCGGTGATTGAAGATCAGCTGAAGGCGCATGGAATTCAGTTGGAGGGCAAGGAATATTTTTCGCGGCTGGGGGAGTTCAGTTCGGAGCGGGTGCGGGCGGGATTTCAGAAGGCCGGTGTTTTGCCGACGCCGCAGGCGCCGGAAAATTCCGGAGTCGCGGTGACGGCGAAAGAGAATCTGTTTCGTCCGCCGGCGTTGTGTCCGGGTTGTCCGCATACGGTGCCGTATCTGGTTTTGAAAAAGTTGAATGCGCTGGTGGCGGGGGATATCGGCTGCTACACGCTGGCGGTGTATGAGCCGCTGGCGGCGATTGACACCACGCTGGCGATGGGTTGCAGCATCGGGATGGCGATCGGGTTGCAAAAGGGCGGGGATGGAAGCCGGCCGGTGGTAGCCACGATCGGCGATTCGACGTTTTTTCATTCGGGCATACCGCCGCTGATTGATGCGCTCTACAACAACGTGAAGATTACCGTGGTGATTCTGGACAATCAGACCACGGCGATGACCGGGGGACAGGAGCATCCGGGAACAGGAAAAAGTTTGCGCGGAGATAAAGCGCGGACGGTGGATATCGCCACGGTGTGCAAGGCGCTGGGGGCGGGATTTGTCGAAGTGGTGGACCCCTACGATGTTTCCGCCGTGTTTCGAACGCTGAAGGCGGCGATTCAATATGATGGCGTGTCGGTGGTGATCACCAACCGGCCGTGCGTGGTTTCGCCGGCGACATTACGGACGACGCCGTACGCGGTGACCGCGAAGGAATGCAATGCCTGCCAGATGTGCATGAACCTGGGATGTCCGGCGATTATCTGGACCGAGGAGATGGTCGAGGGGCAGCACAAGGTGACGATTGATCCGGTGGCGTGCATGGGCTGCGCGGTGTGCGGACTGCTTTGCCAGACGAACGCGATCATTCCGCTGGCGGCCGATCCGGCGCGGCGGACGGTATAGAGGCATGAGCATGGAAGCGAACGGAACGCAGAATGTGCTGATCGTGGGAGTGGGCGGGCAGGGCGTGATCCTGGCCAGCGACATTCTGGGCGTGGTCTGCATGAACCGCGGGTATCAGGTGAAGAAGAGCGAAGTGCACGGGATGGCCAAGCGCGGCGGCGTGGTGTACAGCCATGTGCGCTATGGAGCGCAGGTGCTTTCGCCGACGATCGAACCGGGGACGAGCGATGTGCTGCTGGCGTTTGAGCCGGCGGAGGCGCTGCGTTGGAGCAAGTACGTGAAACCGGGCGGGACGATTATTGTGAACTCGCGCAAGCGGATTCCTCCGGCGGCTTGCCTGGACCGGCGCATGGACGCGCCGACGCGATACCCGCAGGGAATCGAGCAGGCGCTGCGCGGGCAGGTGGGCGACGTGCGGCAGTTTGACGCCGAGGGGCTGGCCGTGGAGATTGGCGACCACCGCATGTGCAACACGGTTTTGCTGGGTGCGCTTTCGAGCGTCTGCGAATTCGAGCTGCAGGACTGGCTGGGGGCGATTGCGGCCAGCGTGAAGCCCAAGACGGTGGAACGGAATCAGAAGGCGTTTTTGGCGGGGCGCAACGCGCAGTTCGCGGCGATGAGGGAATCGCTGCCCGCAGAAACATGCGAGATGAGCCGCAGCGTGACTTGCCTGGAAGCGCCGGAGATTGCGATTCACGACAGCTGGTGCAAGGGCTGCGAGATCTGCGTGGTAGTGTGCCCGCAGGCGTGCCTGAAGATGAACGAGCGGAACCGCGCGGAAGTGGTCAAGGCCGAGGCCTGCATTCGCTGCATGCTGTGCGAATGGATGTGCCCGGACCTGGCCGTGCGCGTTCAGTAAGGAGCTGCGCAATGGGAGCCGCAACGAAAACCGTTCAACTGCTGCAGGGAAATGCGGCGTGCGCGCGCGCGGCGCTGGCCGCCGGCTGCCGCTTCTATGCCGGTTACCCCATCAGTCCATCGTCGGAGATTGCGGAAGTGATGGCGCGGCTGCTGCCGCCCGCGGGTGGAAAATTCATTCAGATGGAGGACGAGATCGCTTCGCTGGGGGCGGTGATTGGGGCTTCGCTGGCGGGAGTGAAGGGGATGACGGCGACGAGCGGACCGGGATTTTCGCTGATGCAGGAGCACATCGGTTACGCGTGCTACGCGGAAGTGCCCTGCGTGATCGTGAACGTGATGCGCGGCGGGCCGAGTACGGGGCTGCCCACGCTGCCAGCCCAGGGAGATGTGATGCAGGCGCGCTGGGGCACGCATGGGGATCATCCGGCGATCGCGCTTTGCCCGAGCACGCCCGCCGAAGTCTATGAACTGACCGTGCTGGCGTTTAATTTGTCGGAGCGGCTGCGCACGCCGGTGATCTTGTTGATGGATGAAGTGGTGGCGCACATGTACGAGAAGGTGGATATGCGGCGGCTGGCGAACCTGGCGGTGGAAAATCGCGCGCGGCCCACGTGCGCGCCGGGGAAGCATGCGGCGTTTGCGCCGGGCCCGGATGGCGTGCCGGTGATGGCCCCGTTCGGGGACGGTTACCGCTATCACGTGACCGGACTGGCGCACGACGACCGCGGATATCCGACGCAGGACCCCAAGCTGGTGGCGGCGACGAACCGGCGCTTGCAGGAGAAGACGGAGCGCAACCGCGAGGGGCTGATGCGCTACGAGCTTTTGGATACGCAGGATGCGGAAGTGATCGTGTTTGCCTACGGCATCGTGGCGGCGGCGGCGCGGCGGGCGGTGCGCGAGGCGCGCAAGCAGGGAATTCGCGCCGGGCTGTTTCGCCCCATCACGCTGTGGCCGTTTCCCGGCGAAGAGTTGGCCGCGGCTTGCGCCGGTGCCGAGCGCGTGGTGGTGGCGGAAATGAACCTGGGGCAAATGACCGGCGAGGTGCAGCGGGTTCTAGGCCGCGGCAAGGACGTGGAGAGTTGCCTGAAGGCCGACGGGGAAGCGATCAGCCCGGAGGAGATTTTGCTGGCGATTGAGGGAAAGGAAGTGCGCCATGTTTGATTTCCGGGAATATTTGCGTATGGAGATGTTTCCGCACATGCTCTGCCCCGGCTGCGGGCATGGCATCGTGCTGGGGTCGCTGCTGCGCGCGATTCACTCGCTCAAGCTGACGAAGGATGAAATTGTGGTGGTCTCCGGAATCGGCTGCTCCAGCCGCCTGGCGGGCTACGTGGATTTCAATACGCTGCATACGACGCACGGGCGGCCGCTGGCGTTCGCCACGGGCATCAAGCTGGCGCGGCCGGAGCTGACCGTGATCGTGATCACCGGCGACGGCGACGGGCTTTCCATCGGGGGCAATCATTTGATTCATGCGGCGCGGCGCAATGTGGGGCTGACCTGCCTGCTGCTGAACAATCAGATTTACGGGATGACCGGCGGGCAATTCGCGCCAACGACGCAGATCGGACGAGTGAGCACGACCAGCCCCAAGGGGCAGTACGAGACGCCGTTCGACTCCTGCAAGCTGGCGGAGGCGGCGGGAGCGAGCTTCGTGGCGCGGGGAATTACGTATGAGCCGAGCGCGCTGGACAAATTGATTGTGGCGGCGATCGAGAACAAGGGCTTTTCGTTTCTGGAAGTGGTCAGCGACTGCCCGGAGTTTTTCGGGCGCTTCAACAAGCTGGGCAATCCTTCGGATCAGATACTCATGCAGAAGCAGAACGTGGTGGACGTGGAAGCGGCGGCGGCGCTGCCGGCGGAGCGGCTGCGCGGGAAAATGCTGACGGGCATCCTGCATCACGAGCCGCGGGCGGAATACGGGGCGGTGTACGCGGAGAGCGTGGCCTAGGCGTTTTTGTTTGCGCCGGGAGCGAGGATATTTCCTATGGAACGCTACGAAGTGCGGTTGAGCGGAGAAGGCGGGCAGGGGCTGGTGCTGGCCGGAGCGATTCTGGCGGAAGCCGCGGGAATCTACGGCGGAAAGTTCGTGACGTATACGCAATCGTACGGACCGGAATCGCGCGGCGGCGGCTGCCGCTCGGACCTGATCATCAGCGATAGCGAGATTGATTATCCGATCTGCGCGCATCTGGATCTGCTGCTGTGCCTGACGCAGAAGGCCTGCGATACGTTTTCCGGCAAGTTGAAGCCGGACGGGCTGCTCATCGCCGATTCCAAGCGGGTGACCAATCCGCCCGCGGGAGAGTTCCGCGTGCTCCGCGCGCCGATTTTGCAGACGGCGAAGCAGAAGATGGGCCGGGAAGTGGCGGCCAACATGGTGTGCCTGGGCGTGATTGCGAAAAGTTCCGGACTGGTGAGCATCGAGGCGCTGCGGCAGGCCGTGGCGGGACGAGTTCCCAAGGGGACGGAAGAAAGCAATCTTCGCGCGCTCGAAGCGGGCTATGCGCTGGCGCTGGAAGCGGCGCCAGCGGAGGCGCTCTGCGTTCCGGCGAAGATTTCCGCCTGATTTCGCAGAGCGTTCCGGCTGACGATTTCCATTTACCTTACAAAAAAACGCCGCTTTAGAAGCGGTGCTGCCCCTGCTCGCGGTAATGCTTGGCGGCTTCCTTGTGTTCGGCGGAAGAGAGCGTGGTCTTCTGCGCGGCCAGATATTTATTCAGGAAGGGCTGCCATTTCAGGTCGAAGCACTGGTCCATCAGCTTTTTCGATTGCCGTTGGCCCTCGGAGTGGGTGTGCACGTAGATGTCGGTAACTTCCTTCACGCGCTTTTCGAAATCGGCGTCGGGAACAAGGTAGTCCACCAGGCCCATGTCATGAGCGGCCTGGGCGTTGATGTATTCGCCGGAGAGAATGATGCGCTTGGCGCGGCCCAGTCCGATGAAGCGGGCCAGGCGGTAGGTGCCCATGCCGGGAATGAGGCATTCCTTGACGGCGGTGAGGGCGAACTCGGTGCTTTCCGTGGCGATGCGGATGTCGCTGGCGAGAGCCACCTGCATGCCGCCGCCGATGCAATAGCGGTGCATGGCGCAGATGACGATTTTGTTCATGGTCTCGAGATTGCGCAGGGAGCGCTCGTAGAGACGGAACCAGCCCATGGGGTAGCCTTCGGTGGAAAGCGTTTTCAGGTCGATGCCGCTGCAGAAGGCGCGGCCGGCGCCGGAGATGACCACCACTTTCACTTTCTTTTCCTTGCCGACGGCCGTGGTGGCGTCCATGAAGTCCTGGGACCACGGACGGTTCATGGCGTTAAGGGCCTCCGGGCGGGTGAATTCAATTTTGGCCACCGGACCTTCCACGCTGTAGCGCATGGTCTTCAGTTGCATGATCTGTTTCTCCTTTTGAAATATGTGCAGGTTGGTCGAGCAAATCGTTGCGTGCTAGTCCCTGGGCCGGTGGTCCACGATGCGCAGGGCTTTTCCGATGCTGCGGGTGAGCGTGCCCGCGGGCAGAAGTTCGATTTCGGCGCGGACGGCACAGCGGTTGGAGATGGCCAATTGGAGTTTGGCGGCGAGTTCGCCGCCGGCGGATGGAGCGGCGCATTCGACGCGCACGGTCAGCTGGTCGAGCGCCTTGGGGCGGTCGAGCTGCAGTTCGTAGAAGGGCAGGACTTCCTCGAATTTCAGGAGCACGGATTCGATCTCCGAAGG
>Ga0315268_10000469_pt1 | contig 47438 bp, 58 predicted proteins | sample C1_top_MG_FD_204535 | JGI IMG/M metagenome (GOLD analysis project Ga0315268, IMG submission 204535) | Sediment microbial communities from Yellowstone Lake, YNP, Wyoming, USA - C1_top | ecosystem: Environmental > Aquatic > Freshwater > Lake > Sediment | place: USA: Wyoming | collected 2017-08-01 | reverse complement strand
AGCCACCTCCTGACTTATAAAGCTGATTTTACCACGGATTATAGACAAAAGAAACCAGAAAAACTGCTTTGGCAAATCTTGATTGCGGATATTTACGGGAGATTACGCAAAGAGGGTAAATTCTATATTTTCGTCCTTTTGGGAATCTTGCGGTTCTTAAAATGCCTCTCAATCCAGCCGTTTTTCACATTCTTTCTGGAATCAAAATGAGTTACATAGGGCTTGATATCCAATAATGGGGTGCCATCAAGAATATCTACCTCTGAAAAAATAATAATGCTGCCTTTGACCTTTTTCAGCTTCACAATAGAAAATCCGAGATGATTTGGCCTATGAGGGCTTCTTATGGCGAATATTCCGTGCTCCCGGTCTTCCAGGAATGGCTTTCCAACGAGCTTCTCTTCTTTTGACCTGTCAAAATGGTAAATTAAAATAAGATGCGAAAATCCTTCAATATCCTTAAGGCCTTTTTGATATTCCGGGAATATCTCGATTGTCCCTGTAACGCTCTTCTCAAATTTTCCTTGAATGGGAATACCCTTGTGTTCTTTATAGGGCGTATGGATTATCCCGATGGGCTTTAGTTTAATTTCCTTTATCATTTCAAGAACCTTTCTGAGCGCTAATCACTAAAAACCCGCCTTTACCATAACCTAACCGCGGTTTTTCAACCGAAGTTATCTTACCGGGTAATTTAAATATAGTTTGATAATAAGAAACTTTCCTGAATCCTGTTGTTTTTAAGTAACCTGTTACTTCTCTAACTCCAAAAAAGGCTGCCTGCTTGTAAAATACGCTCTTTTTTCTCCGATAGAATCCGCCCAGGAAACTATCCTTATCAATTATACCGATGATAATTTTTCCGTTTTTCTTTAAAACTCTTCCTGCTTCTTTCAATACTTGTATAGGATTTTTAACAAAACAAAGGGTGATTATGAGGGCAACATAATCAAAAACCGAATTTTTGAAAGGTAAATTCTCTCCGCCGGATGATTTTACTTTTATCCCCCTGGCTTTGGCGATTTCCAGCATTTTCTTTGAAGGATCAATCCCAAATTGAATGGCTAAGGGCGCGGCAAACCTTCCTGTTCCTACTCCGATCTCCAGCCCCCTGCCTTTCTTGGGCAAAGCTTTTTTCAGCGCTTCTAACTCCGACAAATACGCAAATCTATTTTTATCATACCAGCCATCGTATTTCTTGGCGTACCGGTCAAATATATTACTCATAAATTAAGATCTCCAAACCAACCGTCATAGAATCTCTTAAGATGCTCATACGTCTCTCTGTCCATAGTGTTTTTCTTGACATCCTGCTCTTTGAAAGAAAACCTGTAGTTTGCGCAATAATTGGCAATTATGTCCTTGGCATGAGTTATCTGTTTGAATTTTTCTTCGCAAACTTTCTTGTCCGGTTCATCACACCTGTCAGGATGATATCTAAGAACGAAGTCACGGTAAGCCTCTTTTATTTCCTCTAAACTGGCGTCTTCGCCTAAACTCAATAATCTTCGCGCTTCATCAATCTGTTTAAAATCAGCCATCGCAATACCCCCTGCTTAATCCTCTATTAATGACAACCATGCTGCGCGCAGGCATTCTGCGCGGTTATCTCTTCAAGTTCGTTATTCTTATATTTCTTAATGATTTCTCCTACTGTTTCGCCATCCGCCCGATAGGCTTTTATTCCGGATTCATTTAACTTTTGCACTGCCCTCATCCCCATTCCTTGGCAGACAACCGCATTGATAGACGATGCGCCCAACACTCCTATCGGATGGCACATGCCGTGAGAATGGTGAGCATTGGCATTATCTACCGTTTCAAAGGTTTCTTCTTCCATATCGTAAATGGTAAAATATGGAGCACTGCCAAAATGACCATAGACTTTAGCTTTTAAGCCTTCTTTGTTTCCTGTTGGAATACATATTCTCATTTCACAACTCCTTTCTTCAAGTTTTAACTTCCTGAAAATCTTTATTCGGTCTGTAGCGCCTTTATGGGATCTAAAAACGCCGCCTTCCTTGCCGGATAAACTCCAAAAAAGATCCCGATAATAAAAGTAGCAAAGAATGATAACGAGACAGTCTCAATAGGAATAATCAAGGGGACCTTGGCAAAAATTGCCGTAATAATGGCTGCGGCAACCCCTAAAGCAATACCGATTACCCCACCCCCTATACTTAACAGCAAAGCTTCAGATAGAAACTGTGCAAGAATATCTCTCCTTTTGGCTCCGACAGCCCTTCTTATGCCGATTTCCTTAATTCTCTCCCGGATAGAAATAAGCATAACCGCCAGAACCCCTATGCCTCCAACTAAAAGCGACAATCCAGCGATACTCCCGATAAGGAGAGTAAAAGTCCTGCTGCTTTCTTTTTGCGCCTCTAAAATTGCATCTTGATTCAAAATAGTAAAATCGGCTTCCTTGCCTTCCTTTATATGATGCCTCTCCCGTAAGATAGAATCTATTTCCTTTGAGGCCGTATCCATTAATTTTCCGTTTTTAACTTTTACATAAATCGTATTAATATAATCCAGGTTAAAAAGCCTACGCAAAGCTGTTCTGACCGGAACAAATATTCGGTCATCCTGGTCCGCTCCATAAAGATCAAGCCCTTTGGGAGAAAAAACACCTATAACTTCAAAAGGCACTTTATCTATCAGTATCGTCTCTCCAATCGGGTCCTGGTTTTCAAATATATTTTTTACAACTGTGTCTCCGATAACCGCGACTCTTCTTAAACCTTTATCCTCATCCTCATCAAAGAATCTTCCTTTTAATAGCGAGTGGTTCTGAATTGCCGTGATATCAGGAGTCGTTCCGACAATACTGGTGTTTGTGCTCAAATTTCCGTACTTGACCTTCATTTTCTTTAGCTGCGCCGGAGCTACGTATTGCGCGCCAGATGAACCTTCCGCAATAGAATCCGCGTCCCTTAACTCAAGCGTGGTCACGATCTTTGTCTGTCTGGCTCTACCGGCTATAATTCTGACCTGTCCCGCATTAACAAGCAAAAGATTGCTTCCCATTTTAGTAATCTGAGAAGTGACTTTTTCTTCCGTCCCCTTGCCCAAAGCCACCATCACAATGACCGCTGAAACACCGACAATAATCCCCGAAAGAGATAAAATTGTCCTTACTTTTCGCTCAAGTAATATTTTTTTGGATATGAGTATGTTCTTGGCAATCTTCATTTTTGGCTTAAGGCGCTTGCCGGATCAAGCGATGCTGCTTTTCTTGCCGGATAAATACCAAAAAATAACCCGATAAGGCTTGAAAATATAAATGCGACCGCAAACGGCTGCCAGCTGATGCTAATCGGCTTACCGAAAAAGCTAAATATTAACGCAACCGCAAAACCGATAACTACTCCGAAAAAACCTCCGGTAAAGGTAAGCATAAGAGACTCTGCGAGAAATTGAAAAACAATATGTTTTTTCTTCGCGCCTACCGCTCTTCTTAAACCAATCTCACTTTTACGCTCCGAAACCGCCATAAGCATGATATTCATAAGCACAATGCCTCCAACAAGGGGCGAGATAATTCCCACAAGCCATAAAAATAAGGCAAGAGTCTGTGAAGTGCTTTTAATCATCTTGGTTATTTCCTCGGGGCTTGAAATCTTGAAATCGTCTTCTTCGGTAGCAGCCAGATGATGATTCTCGCGTAAAATTTCTCTTATCTTTTCGGCAACGTTTTTCACCTGTGAAGGACGATAGACAACCGTCCTTGCCATACTGATATAAAGGGGCTGATTCATCAGCCGTCTTGATGCTGTGGCAAATGGAATAAGGATGAGGTTATCAAAATCCGTTCCGATAGGAGACTGTCCCGCTTTTTTTAAAATCCCTACAATCTTAAAAGATACATTCTCGATCATGATGTCTTCGCCAATTAGGTTGGCATCGCCAAATAAATCCTTAGCCGCGGTTTGTCCAATAACACAAACCTTGGAAAGCTGTTCATTGTCCGAATCGGAAATAAACTCGCCCTTTGAGGCGCCCCTTCTCCATGCCTCCTGCCAGTTCTGTTCAACCCCAAAAACCCAAGAGGTAGTAAACTTATTGCCGTATTTTACCGGCATATCCAGCGAAACCTGAAAAGGTGAAACCAGCTTCACCCCGTCAATACTCTCGATATCAACTATATCTTTTTTTGTTAGATTGGCCTCGGACACGGTTGATGGCCCGCGCATCTGTCCGCCTCCGGAATGAATCATGATGGCATCCGGCCCAAAATTATTTATACGCTGTAAAATTGTTTTATTTGCTCCTTGTGTCAATGCCACGATCACGGTAAGTGTGGCAATGCCAACCACAATAGCCAATACAATTAGAAGTGTGCGCACCTTATGTTTTGCTACGGCACCTAAAGAGACGCTGACAATCCTGAATATTTTCATTTCAGCACCTCTTCTTTATCCACCCTGCCATCTTTCAAATATATAGCCCTTCCAGCCTGCCGGGCAATAGAGCTATCATGCGTAACCACAATGATTGTCCTGCCCTGATTGTGCAATGACTTAAATATTTCCATAATTTCCTTGGCTGATGCGCTGTCCAAATTACCCGTAGGTTCATCCGCTAAAATAACCGCAGGATCGTTGATAAGGGCGCGGGCAATCGCAACCCTCTGCTGCTGGCCGCCAGAAAGCTCATTCGGCTTATAATGGATCCTTTCTTTTAAGCCTACCGCCTCTAAAAGCCCTGCGGCTTTTTTTGAGGCGTCGGCAGGATATATATCCGAATACACAAGGGGCAAGAGCACGTTGTCGAGCGCGCTTGTTTTCTCCAGAAGATTGAAGGTCTGGAAAACAAAACCTATCTTCTTATTCCTGATTTCGGAAAGCTGATCGTCGTTCAATGTCTCGATATCCTGTCCCTCAAATAGGTAGGAGCCGCTTGTCGCTTTCATTAAACATCCGAGGACATTCAACAAAGTAGTCTTGCCTGTTCCTGAAGGCGCCATAATGGAAACAAACTCTCCCTTGTCTACTTTAAAAGAAACGCCCTTAAGAACCTCTGTTTTTATCGCTCCGCTTGTAAAAGATTTGGCAATATCATTAAACTCTATCATCAAAATCCCCCTTCTTAATCCCGCTTAATTCCGATGGTGTCGCCTTCCTTGAGGCCGGAAACTACCTCAATATCTTTTCCGCTCTGTATACCAGTTTTAATCTCTTTTTTCTCAAAAGATCCGGAAGGCTCCTTTACAAAAACAAACCTTTCATTTCCTTCCTTGATGACTGCCAGCCGCGGTATCACCAAAACCCCTTTTTTTTCTTCCTGATAAATAGTCACGCTAGTGGTCATATCAGGCCGCAAAAGCTCGATATTGGGGTCGTCAATTTCTATTACCACGTCAAAATTAACCACATTCTCCTGAATAATCGCTTTCGGATAAATTGCCCTTACCTTACCGGTAAATTCTTTATCCGGGTAAGTATCAACGGTAAATAATGCTTTTTGCCCTACCTTAACCCGCCCGATATCCGTCTCATCCACAAAAGCGTCAACCTGAAGCCGTGTAAGATCGATGATTGTAACAAATGTGGGGGCGGTAAGCCCTGCGGCAACAGTCTCCCCTTCCTGAGTGCTCACAGAAGCGATGACTCCGGAAATAGGCGCTCTTATAGTAGCGTAGGATAACTGCACTTTGGAAAATTCAAGCGCGGCTTTGGCGGCCTCTTTAGATGCCTTCGACTGTTTAATCGTATATAAATCCTGGCCGTTAAAAAGCGGCATGGTTACTTTTAATCCGGCAAAATTCTGGCCCTGCTGGGGAAAATATGTTGTGCCTTGCGCTCCATAATCAGTCTCAGCGCTCAGGGCAGGCCAAAACGAAGCCTTTGACACGCCAACCCCGGCCTCTGACGCTTTAAGATTTGCTTCGCCTAAAGCTACCTGAGCCTCCAAATCTCTTTTTTCTATTTCAGCGATAACCTGATCCTTTTCGACCTTATCTCCGATATTGGCATAGAGATGCTCGACCTTTCCGGAGATCCTCGCTCCTACCTTAACTTCCGCGCCGATAACCGGCTTAACCGTGCCTGTCGCAAGTATGGAAGAGCCGATATTTTTCGTTTTTACGTTCACCGCCTCAAAACCCGGACTTTTTTCCTCTTTGCCGCGGAATAAGAAATTTCCCGCAAAAGCCAAACCGGACAATGTAGTCAGCGCCATTAGAACAAAAATAAATTTTTTCACACTTAACCTCCTGACTACTGCTTGCTGGAAACATTCAAAGGCTTTTTACCCTTAAAATGTTCCTTGTATTGATTAAGGAATTTTCCAAGAACCTGCCTTCGAATAGCAATACCTTCTGCCCAGGTATGGAGTAAAGCGAGGCCTTTGGAAGTCAATGTGTAATTTCTTTTAGCGGGGCCTGCCTGGCCAGTATCCCATTTTGAAGAAACGCATCCTTCTTTTTCAAGATAGCGAAGCGTCCTATACACCATAGCGGGGTCGGGTTTGGCTTTCCTAAATCCGAAGTGATTTATCTTCTCCATTAATTCATAGCCATAAGAAGATTTTTGTGACAGGAAAAACAGGATGCACGGTTCAACAAAACGCGTCATTTTTCCACTCGGGCATTCACATTTCTTTATTTTATATTTCTTCGCCAGATGGCTACTTTCAAACATATTGGTTCCTCCTTTTAATTATGACTTTCATATATATGTAATATACATATAGTATACACAAAAATAACCTTTTCGTCAAGTAAGTTTTTAAAGCCGGATTTCTTTTACTTCTTCAAACAGGATAGGATTGTCAAAGTCGGCAGGAAGAACGTCTTGTTGCGGCTTATTAAAGAGGTAATCGCCTTCCTTATAAAACCCCGTTGCTATCAGTTCAGAACAAATAAACCTTTTATTACTGCTGAATAACCTATGCAGAATTAAACCAATTTTACCACAGATTCTTTAGCAGGGGAACTAAAAAGATATTAAACGGTGGGAAAGGATTTAAGCCATTGTTCGATCTGCTGCTCTATTTTATCTCTGACTTGACGCGTTTTCTCCAGCTTCTCTTCCCATGCTCCTTCAAAACTCGAAGGATCATCAAAACCCCAATGTAATCGTTCTTTTGCTCCCGGAAAAATTGGACATTGGCCGGACTGCGATTCATCACATACAGTAATCACGTAATCATACTGCTTACCTTGTTTGTAGAAGTCAAAAACACTTTTGGTTTTATTCTGCGAGATATCTATGCCTGCTTCTTTCATTACTTCAACTGCTAAAGGATTAAGTATCCTAGGCTCAAGGCCAGCGCTTTCTACCTCAAACTTATCACCAGCCAGTTGTTTCAAAAAAGCCTCTGCCATTTGAGAGCGCGCCGAATTATGAACACAGATAAATAGAACACGCTTCTTATTCATTGGTTCCTAAGTTCTGACTATTATTGCTTGGTTTAATCGAAAAAAGACAACAAGGCCCTTCCCTTTTCCCTTGATTGATTGTCGAGAGAATATAAAGCAATAATAATCCTAAAGCAATCAACAAATACTTTCTAATTACTTTCATACTGAAATCTCTTCTTAAAATATAATGCCACGTTCACAAGGCTTATCAGAACAGGCACCTCAACCAGGGGGCCAATGACCGCGGCAAAAGCTGCACCTGAGTTTATCCCGAAGACAGCGACCGCCACCGCTATCGCAAGTTCAAAATTATTGCTGGCTGCAGTAAACGACAAGGTCGCGGTTTTGGCATAGCCGGCTTTGAATTTCCATCCCATATAAAAAGAAACAAGAAACATTATTACAAAATAGATCAAAAGCGGTATAGCGATCCGCACCACATCCAGAGGAATCCGGACGATATATTCGCCTTTCAGAGAAAACATTACCACGATGGTAAACAATAAAGCTACCAAGGTTAGAGGGCTGATCTTGGGGATAAATTTGTTCTCATACCATTGCTTATTCTTTAACTTTATTAGAGAAAAGCGCGTAATGATCCCGGCTATAAAAGGGATGCCCAGGTAAATAAAAACGCTTTTGGCTATTTCGGCTATTGTGACATTGACCTGGATCCCCCTTAGCCCGAACCAGGTCGGCAAAACTGTAATAAAGATCCAGGCGTATAACGAATAAAACAAAACCTGGAATATAGAATTAAAAGCGACTAATCCTGCGCAATATTCGGTATCTCCGCCAGCTAGGTCATTCCAAACAATTACCATAGCAATGCAACGTGCCAAGCCGATCATAATTAACCCCACCATGTAATCAGGATAACTTCTCAAAAACACGACAGCCAAAATAAACATCAATATTGGCCCAATTATCCAGTTCTGCACTAATGATAGTGCCAGCACCTTAGTATTTCGAAAAACATCGCCCAACTCTTCGTACTTCACTTTAGCCAAAGGCGGATACATCATCAGGATCAAGCCGATCGCAATAGGTATATTGGTCGTGCCAACTTGGAATGTATTCCAAAATTCCACTATCTGCGGGAAGAAATAACCCGATCCAACGCCTATCGCCATCGCCGCAAAAATCCATAAGGTCAAAAATCTGTCCAAAAACGATAGTTTCTTCGAAATACTGTCACTCATTTTTAACCCCCTGTTTACAAATTGTACCGATACCCGGCCATTATAACTTCGTTTTCCAATAAATATGCGTTATAAGCTAAAAAAACATTATTTTCTGCAAATAAACATCATATTATATTTAGTTTCTACCTTTCTAATCTCTTTAGCATGTTTGTTAAGAAAGCTTTCTAATGTTTCAAGAAACTCTCCGTTATCAAGTTCATGTTCATATTCCTTTCGGCCTGCTTCATTAAAGTCGGCAATTAGAACAAAACCGTTTTCTTTGCAAACCCTAAACATTTCATCGATCACTTTATCTACCTTGTCCATATGATGCAGGGAATGATAGGCGGAAACCGCATCAAATTCATTATCCTTAAATGGTAGATTTTCTGCATCGGCTAATTTAGCTTCAAATTTGCCGCTGAATTTTTCCTTCTCAGCGTCCTTTCTTGAATTATGTACAGCATTTGGCGAACGGTCAATACCAATTACATCAAAGCCTCTTTTTGCCAGAAAGAAAGACATACATCCGCAATCCCCCATGCCAATATCAAGGATATGCCCTTTTTTTAACCCGGACGCCTCAAGAAGTTCCTTTCTTCCCGTCAAATCGTCCATTGTAAGTTCCTGCAATATCAATCAAAAACATCCGAGCGTCACGCACTCGATCCTGCTTTTTCATTTCTGAGAGCCCGTACTCTTTTCACCGCCTCCGGAAACACCTCTAAACAATAATCAATATCGTCTTGCGTTGTCTGCACGCCTAAGCTGAAGCGCACCGCTTCTGCTGCAGATTGCCTCAATAATCCGAGCGCCAACGACACGTGCGAAGGTTCAAAACTTCCGGACGTACACGCCGACCCTGCAGAACAAGCTATGCCCAGAGTATCCAAATGAATAACCAACGCTTCCGCGTCGGCGCCGGCAATCGATATGTTTATATTATTCGGAAGCCTTTGCGTGGGATGGCCGTTCAGGGTTACCCCGTCGATCCGCTTCATAATGCCGGAAATAAACATGTCCCGCAGCAGTATCTGCGCGTTAGTCTCAGTCATGATCTTTCTTTTCCTCAATTCAATTGCTTTTGCCATACCTACAATTCCAGCAACGTTATGGGTGGAAGCCCGCAATCCGCGTTCCTGTGCGCCGCCGCGCAAAAAAGGTTCCAGCAAAATTCCGTTGCGCACATACAAGCCGCCGACACCTTTGGGCCCGTAAAATTTATGCGCCGAGAAACTAAGCAAATCAATCCCGCGCCCGCACGCGCAGAAATCAAGATGACACAATGTCTGCACAGCATCCGTATGAACGTATACCCCATGTTTGTGCGCGACTTCGGCAATCTCTTTGATGGGTTCAATTGTGCCGATCTCATTATTCGCGTGCATAATCGACACGAGAATAGTTTCCGGGGTGATCGCGCTCTCAACATCATCGGGATCAACTAAACCATTATGATCAACCGGCACCAGAGTAACTCGAAATCCATTTTTTCCCAGAAACTTCAGCGGCTCAAGGACAGAATGATGTTCAATCGAAGAAGCTATTATATGATTCCCTTTTTCCTTTAAAGCGTAGGCTACGCCGAAGATCGCTAAGTTATTACTCTCAGTTCCTCCTGACGTGAAAATAATCTCCTCTGATTTGCAGGCTAGATATTCGGCAACTGTTCCGCGGGCTTCTTCAAGCGCAACACGGGCCTTGCGCCCGATATGATGGGGACTTGACGCATTACCGTAAATCTCGCTGAAATACGGCTGCATCGCTTCAACGACTTCAGGGGCGACAGGAGTTGTCGCGGCATAATCAAGATATACGTTTTTATCCATACATTTAAACAGAGGCGTTTATGCAAATTTTTACACTATCATCCGCAGCAGCCAGAAGACCCGCAACATCCGCCGGAATTCCGACCTTGGCCTTTTGAAAAAGAAAAGAAACTGCCCAGCATTTGGATTGTCTTGCTGCTTCCGCATGCCGGGCATTTGACTTTTAACCCTTTTTCTTTTTCCGATACGCTTACCATTATATCGAATTTTTTCTCGCAGTCCTGGCAAAAATACTCATAGATCGGCATACAATCGCCTCCTTTATAGTTTAGCCTTTAGGGCTGCAACGGTTTCGCTGATTTCAGACTGCCCCATACAAGCCACCTCATCTTCAATTGTAATCACGGGTATTGCCCTGGGGCCATATATATCGAATAATTGAAAAACCTGCGGGTATTCTTCCAAATCCTTCGTCTTCTGAAGATCATACACCTCGACACTAAGCCCAAGCTTCTCAATCGCGTTTTTTAACGCCATTACTTCCTGTTCGCTCTGCCCTATAGGACCGCAGCAACTGGACTGAGGCCCGCAAGGGAATTGTTGTTCCAAAGTAAAAATTTTTGCTTTTTTGGGTCCTGTCATATTAAACTCCTTTCGCACATTTATACCCCTAATGCCTCCGTCATTTCCTCCATGATCTTTTTATTCTCTGCGAATTTTGATTCCACTGCCAGAGGCGAGCATCTTGAAAGCTTCTGCTCTCCCTGAAGCAATTTAACCGCAAAGGCAAGGCAGGTTGCCTCGCCGCAGACTTTGCAATTCGTCTTGGGAAGCCAGCCGTAAATCTGCAGGGCAGTTACTTTGACCTTTTCCTCATAGTTTGGCTTTATGGAGTCCCGGCGCAGATACGTGTCATTGACCAACTTCTTGATCTCATCCAGTATGCGCCATGCGTCGATGATGTCGTTTGCCTTTGCAATTGCGATCTTGATGTTATACAGATTAATGAGACGGCGCTCTTTCGCGAATGTCAATATCGAGGCGCCTTTATTATATGAGGCGCCTTTGATAACAGCGTTTATATACGGCAGAATTTCTGTAATGTCTCTGTCAAAATATCCGATGAGCCGTATCTTTTTCTCATCAGCCATGCAGGGAGCAACATAGCACAGGGTAATACTCTTTAAAAACTCTCCGCCTGATTCCGAGGCTTTATAATCTTTGGCCCTCTTAAAAAAATCCTCTTCGTAATCGCGATACAAAAATGGGTAATGCCCGCTGACCGACACATTCTCATCAATAATGGCTCGGCACACTTGCCGGGTGCGATCTTCAGGCACTGCTACTGCCAAAGTAGAAATATGCTTAAAGTCCTCTCCCCTGGAAACCAATACCTGCTGGGCCTTTAACCCTTCGTCTTGATTCGGAAAAACAACAATCTCATATTTCTTATTCTTGTCTATGTCCACAGTATATTAAAACAGCTTCAGAATATAAATCCCCGTATAATACATCCCCACAATAATAAATATGGCTCCGGTAATTTTCCGGGTATAGTATTCCAGACGTGTAATCCTATGGAACCAATGGCTCAATGAAGTCACGCCAAGCGCAATTGCCACCGCAAATACGAGCACAGGAAGGCCGGTTCCCACTCCATAGATAAAAGTTAACGACGTCCCACCCTTGCTGTTAAGCGCAAGCGGTATAAGGCTGCCGAAAAATAACGCTGCGGAAACCGGACAGAACGCCAGCGCAAAAACAAGGCCTAAAAGAAAAGCGCCGGGAGCACCGGCTTCAACAAGCCTGTTATGATGCTTCTGGGAAAGAGATAAACCAGGCAGACTTATTTTAACTATTTCCAACAAAACCAGTCCGGTGATAATCAAAAGAGGACCGAGTGCCTGCGCCATATATTTCTGCAAAAACTGCGCCACCTGCGGAATGCTTAAAATTGAATTAATAAAGATAAACCCAAGCCCCGCGTAAGAGACCATCCTGCCGACCGTATAAGCAATGCCGGAAAGCAAAACCAACAAAGGATGGGTTACCTTTTTAGCCAGAAACGATATAGCCGCTACATTAGTAGCTAAAGGGCAAGGGCTGATGGAAGTCATTATCCCCAGCCATAACGCCGATCCAAAAGTAATTAAAATATCTGTCATTATATTTCCTTTAAGAAATTTTTAATTTCTTCGCTTACGTAATCGAAGAATTTTTGTTTATTACGGACATATTCCCAAATCTTGGTAAGATTCTTTGATTTCACTTCTTTCCCATCTTTAACTAAAGACAATACAAGGGATCTTGTGTAAAGTTGGTAATCCTGCGCAAAATGTTCATTCTCCCGCTCTTCCACGTTTATTACCTTGAATTCCAGTTTTCCGGATGCCAGCGCGTCCTTGAAGTTTGCCTCAATTGCTTCCTTTGAGTATTGTTCCATCGTATAGCAGGTATAACAGCGGAAATTCCCATGGAAATAATAGGCGACAACTTTACTCTGAGGCGCCGCTTGACTAAAAGCAGGCACCATTAAAACTAACACGAGAATTAACACAGCGATTTTTTTCATATAAATCTCCAGTTATGATACAGATACTCAATTATGTTTTTCTGTTTCTTTTATCTTCTGCGTAACCTCCTCTACAAAAGCCTTTATCTTAGACATCGCTTGCTCAGTAGGAGTGTTCCTTAAGTCAATGGGGAATATCTGTTTATCGAAATCGCACCCTACTTCTGCCAATGCGTCCTTATACATCTTTCTCTGCATCTTGGGGTCACAGCCGGCAACAATGTAAAATTCGCCCTTCTTGGCATAGTCTTTCCAAAACCTATCTCCGTCATCAACGCACATCTGGGGATGGGCTATTGCGTATTCAACCTCTAATTCGTTACGGACATAATTTAAAAATTTCCAGATATCCAGTTGGGCAAAACCAGGGCAATCGCCCCTGCAGACGCACAAAAGAAATCTCGGCTTGCCGCTCATCACACACCTCCCTAATATGTTATTTTGGCGGATACTGCTTTCGCAGTTCTTTGAATACCTCTTTCACCTGATTTTTATCCGGGAAAGATATCGCCTCCTGAGGACATTGAAACTGACAACTCTGACAATAGACTTCACAATAATACGGGTTAGCTACATAACTCTTCTTTTTACTTTCATCGTAGGCAAAGACATCATGCTTACAGGCGCCTACGCATGCCTGGCAACCTTTGCATTTTAATTCGTCTATCTTGGGAAACCACGGAATAAGCTTACGCGGGATACCAAGATAATCTTTTAGCTCTTCCATATCTTACCCTTTCTTAACTATATCTTTCAAAATAGTTAAAGGCGGGAAGGAAATTGCCTCTGCTTTGCAAAGCCCGGCGCAAGTACTGCAACCTACTACACAGCGAAACGGCTCTGCGACCTTTGTTTTATTGTTTTTCTCATCCCAGGCAAATACCTTTTGCCGACAAAAGTTGAAACATTCCTCACAACCTACGCATTTGGCTAAATCAACCCTCGGATACCAAGGTATATTTTCCCGCGGCACGCCTTTCCACTCTCCATAACTACCCATTGCCTGCCTCCTTCTGAATAAACTGCTTTACCTGCTCAACTGTAGGGATTTTGCCCTGCATAACAATGTTTCCATCGATGATAAGCGCCGGGGTCTGCATAATGCCCTTATCAATCATCACACTAATATCTGTTACCATAATCACCTCTGCTTGTTTATTTAATTCTGACAAGGCTTTTTTTACGTTTTCTTCCGTATTGTGGCATTTATGGCATCCCGGACCTAAAACTTCGATATTCATTGTTTTACTCCTTTTGTATATAGTGGTTTCGTGGCCGATATCCTTATGCTTACAACGGCATCTTCGAGTCTCCTAACATCCTTTTCCTTAATAACGGCGCTATTAATAACCGCTTTCGCCGTCGCATCATTAGCCATAGCTTCTATGGGATAACTTGTCTGGCTAATTATTTTGATATTTTGAAATCCAGACTGCTTTATAAGACGCAGGTAATCTTCCTTCCTGGCCGTGCCGGCAAGGCACCCCACATACGCCTCAATCGATTCTTTGATGATTTTCGGTAATTCCTTGGCCAACACTAAATCCGAAACCATTAGCCTGCCGCCGGGTTTAAGCACCCGGAAGGCCTCTTCAAAAACCCTTTGTTTTTCCGGTGAAAGATTGATTACGCAGTTGGAAATAATTACATCGATTGAGTTATCCTCAACCGGCAACTTCTCAATTTCGCCAAGCCTAAATTCAACATTCGTGTAGTTACCTTTTTGGGCATTCGCGCGTGCTTTTTCAACCATCTCTGGCGTCATATCAACGCCAATAACCCTGCCGGTCGTTCTGACACGAGGCGAAGCAAGAAAAGCATCAAACCCCGCCCCGCTTCCCAAATCAAGCACAACCTCTCCCTCTTTAAGCGACGCTATTGCAACCGGATTGCCGCAACCAAGGCCCAGATTGGCGCCTTCAGGAACAGCATTCATTTCCTCCTCGCCGTACCCGATCGCTTTGCTTATATCCTTCGCCTGGTTTATGCTTCCACAACAAGAGCTGGCAGTACAACAGGAAACATTCCGGATTGCTACTTTGGCATAACCATCTCTAACTATTTCTTTGATTTCCTTTGCTTTACTTTTCATGTCTTACCCTATATCCATTCCCGCTTCATCTTTGAGGCGTTTTCCCTATCTATCTGCTTCTTAATCACTTCTCTGATAAAATCCAACGCCCCATCTTTATCGCGATCAATCACAATCTGCTCTACCTTAAACAAATCATCTTCTGTAAGGCTAATAGCCTTTTTAGCCACCATACGTTCCTATTTTGTGATAAAACCAAAAATCATACCTGTAATCGTTGCCATAATCACCACGAGCGATACGTATACGACTGTTTTCTTTGTTCCCATAATACTCCGCAACACAAGCATACTCGGAAGGCTTAAGGCAGGTCCCGCTAAAAGAAGCGCCAAGGCAGGCCCCTTACCCATGCCTGATCCGATTAAACCCTGCAATATGGGCACTTCGGTAAGCGTAGCAAAATACATGAATGCCGCTACAATCGAAGAAAAGAAATTTGCCCACAAGGAATTGCCTCCGACAAGCGCAACGACAAAACGCGATGGAACCACGCCTTCATGGCCGACTCTGCCAAGCAAAAATCCTGAAACCAAAACTCCGCCTAAAAGAAGCGGTAATATTTGTAAAGCGAAACCCCATGTAGCGCCGGTCCATTCCTTAAGTTCGTCCTTCTTAAACCAACTAAAAAGAGCAAACCCTAAAACCACTAAGAAAAATCCGGTGATCCACCATTTGGAAGCGTAGATCAAACTCCAAATCCCTGTGTCTCCTTCTAAAGGCCTGCCCCAGTTAGCGAAAACAAGTATTGCGACCATAGAAAAGAAGTAAATCATATCTTTCCAGAGAGGCCTGTATAATTTAACTTCGCCAAATTGAAGATCACCATTAGCATGGCGCGTTCTTTCTTCTTTTAAGAATATTAAGTGCATCAGCAATCCGATGACAACGCTAAAAACAACCGCACCTATGGCTCTTGCCAGCCCTAACTGCCAGCCAAGGACACGCGCGGTCAGAATGATAGCAAGAACATTGATGGCAGGTCCGGAATAAAGAAAAGCGAAAGCAGGACCAAGCCCTGCTCCTCTTTTATAAATACCCCCGAAAAGGGGCAATACTGTGCAAGAACATACTGCTAAGATGGTGCCTGAAACCGAGGCTACGCTGTATGAAAGAAACTTATTTGCCTTTGCTCCGAAATACTTCATTACCGATGCTTGACTGACGAATACCGAAATCGCACCAGCAATAAAAAAGGCTGGAACGAGACATAAAAGTACATGCTCTCGAGCATACCATTTGACAAGTGCTAAGGCTTCAAAGATTGCATTGTTAAAACGCATACTTTCTACTGGCAAATAAAAACATGCCAAAAATGCAGCAACGATATAAAGAAACTTTTTCCATTCCTTCATTTTTTGCTCCTCTTGATAATCTGGCAACATCCGCCTTCTATACGTATGGCCTTAATATTAACCAAAGCATCGGCGATTTTCTTATGCGCAGAGGTTTCAATCCGGGAAAACGTCGGCCGGGAAATCTTTAACCTTTTCGCTGCATCTACCTGCTTTAATCCTTCAAGACATGCAAGGCGAACTGCCTCAAATTCATCAAGCGTTAAGTAAACATTATCCAATTTGCTCAGTGGCTTACATAAAGGCTTAAAGCATCTTTCCTGCGGAGCACATTTAATCCATCTTGTCTTTTTTGGCCTCATTATAACCTCCATTAGCTTATGAACAATTGTTCATAACAAATTTATCATATTTTAAAGAATTGTCAAGGTTTTTCTAAAAATAAGCCTCTGCCGTTTCCAGCAGAGGCTTAGAATCCCAGAAAAGAATTTCTGGGAAAATTGGTTCTCCCGCCCAGCTCTCTAATTAGCAGGCAGGATGCCGCAAGACTCTAGTCTTCGGCCGCGAGCTAATGCGAAACAATCTCAACCAACCTCGGTATTACCTTCTCAAGACCTATCCGCACCATTTCCCTGGCTCTCCCTTGAGAATCCGCAATAGCATAATTCCTGAACTCCGGTGCATTGCCGGAAGGCCTGAGATGCGATATCTCACCGTTATCAAAAAGTATTCTTATGCCATCTGTATAATTTAGATCCTGAACTTTTCCAAAACCATCATCATTCAAGAATACTTCTTCTATCCTCTTTTTAATAATTTCTAACTCTCCTGCATCGTTGGGATCTTTAGGGGTTAAGTAACTGATTATAGCCTTGCCAATTCCAATAGGAAATTCTTTTTTCCTATCCGCATGTGTGAACCTTTTGGTGAGTGTTTTTAAAAATTGCGAAACATTCTTCCCGCTAATTACTATCAAATGTATAACACTTAAAAGTGGAAGTACTGCATCTCTGGTAGGCAGCGCTTTAAGAGTTTTATCTCCGATCGTAAGATCGGTTCCTGTTAAAAAACCGCCGTTGGATTCCCACGAAAACACATTCCATTCACCTTGATGGCTTGCGATAGAATCATTCATTGCAGCAATAACAAAAGGGGACCCTATCTTGGTCTGGGTCAATTCTATACCTTTGTCTTGACATACCTTTATAATAGAATCATTTGCACTAACAGGAACACACACGGCATCTACCTTTATATTTAAATTTTGCAAACCCAATATAGCAAGTAATCCTAAAATATCGCCGGATATATATTTTACAAAGTCCTTCGGCCTACCTTCTTCATATTCCCTGTAAACCAGAAGTGGCCTATCCGAATCACCGTCTAATGTTATCCCGATATCAAGATCATTATCCACGAGAACCCTCTTAAAGATGGCTAAAGTCTTATCAGAAACACCTTCAGTATCAACCGGGACAAACTCATCACTTCTTAAAGGTTCATTGTCTATCTTGATATCAGGGGCAAAGATCTTTGCACCTAAACTTTCAAAAATGTCTTTTACGATGTCTCTGCCTACGGCAGAATGTTGATATAGAAATATCTTTGTCCCTTCAGGAAAAAATTTATTCCCGAACGTGCTTCTATACCTATCTATATATAATTCACCGGACTTGCCTGTATGACATTCAGCTCTTAAGAGCTCATTAAACTTAGGCTCAAGCGCTGCCTTAAAAGTCCCCTTCTTATCAAAAATTGAAAACTTTTGAGCAACAGAATAAACTTTGAGCCTTTCTTTTTTTACATTTTCCAAAATACCCGGCTCATCCGATTTTAATATCTCACCTCTACGCTTTGTAAACTTTATACCATTCCTATCCGCCGGTATATGACTGCCTGTAACCATAATACTGGCCATATTATTGCACATTGCATAATAAGCTAAAGCGGGACTGGGAACCTGCCCTTGATCGTTTACCATACCGCCCATATCAGCAATAGCAACTGCAACAGCCCTTTTTATCTTATACGTACTGGGCCTTCTATCTCCGCCTATCGCTATAGTATCGCCTTTTCTAAATTCGCCGGATTCTTCAAGATACGCGATAAAACCCCTTGCATTAACGAAACACTCCATATCAGTCATATTATCGAGCGTATCTCTTAATCCGCTTGTACCGAACTTTAATTCTTTAAATTCCGCATTCATTTTATTCTTAGAAAATTAGGGACAGATAACCTTTTCCCTATTAAAAACAGGAGAAAGGGCATCTGTCCCTGATAATGGCGATGCCTTTGAGTGAGTTACTTACACGGTGCCCCTACGCACTTCGAGGCTCCTGCGGATTTCCTCGGATTTTTGTTTTGTCAACGGCACGCGCAAAACAAAAATAATAGCGATGACCAGGCCCACGATCGGCAAAGAAGCCAGACTGTAGCGGATCCAGAATATGGTCTCAGGCGCCTGCACCTTAAGTTTCCAGGTAAAACCCGCCCATGTCAAAATAAGGCCGGAAAAATAATACCCTAATGAATTTCCCAATTTAAGAATGTAGGAAGCGCAGGCGGTAAAAGAACCTTCCCTTCTTGCCCCCGTATTGAGCTCATCGTAGTCAATAATGTCGGCGCCGATGGAACTATGCAGCATCCACAGAGATGCCGCGGCCATTCCCATCAAACCCGACGCGATCGTTTGCAGCCAAATAATCGCCGGCGTATACAAGAACCAGGAACCGCCGTAACCACATATGCCTACGGCGCAGGCTGCCACTGCCGCCTCGCGTTTGCCGATACGATGCGACAGAGCCGCATGTACCGGTACCCCGATAAGGCCGCCCAGCATAAAAGCCACGCCCATCCAAAACTGCCAATTATCTCCGATGATTTTGTCGCCGCCGGCTACATAGAAAACCGTGGCATAGTAACCAAGTGAGCCCACCATGCTCGTGCCCAAAGTAAAGGCGCCGCCCATAACCATCATCTGACGGAACGGATGGCACCTGAGAGTCTCGCCCAAGCCGCTCAGAATGGAAATTTTCTTAGTAGCCTTCACCACAACTTTCTCATAGTAGCGTTCTTTAACTCTGAAGAAAATGGTTATGGCAAAAATAGCCATTGCCACGCCTAATATTGATGTGTACACCTGCATTCCCAGGAGCATGTTCTTTTGTCCTGTTCCCGGAATAAGAAACCAGGCCAGGTTGGTAAATCGCAAAGCATAAAAATTGCCCAATTCTGAAACCTTTTGGGCCATGCTGCGATAGGACATGATGGAAGTGCGCTCTTCATAATCAGGCGTCATTTCCGCGCCCAGACTGTAGTAAGGTATAGCAAAAGCGCTGACTATGGGCATATAGATCATGGTGGACACTACCATGTACCAAAACACCGCGGACACACCGAGAAACTTTATATCTACCCAGGACGGTGACACCAAAAATAGAACCGGCAGACAGAGCCCGCTTATAATACCGGCGATCAAAATAAAAGGGCGCCGGCGACCGTGCTTGGAACGCAAATTATCGGACAGCCACCCTACCACAGGATCAATAAAGGCGTCCCAGACTCGGTTCAATGTAACTGCCAAACCCACCAGCCACGGTTGAACACCCAAATACAAGTTGAAAACCGCAAAAGCAACAGCCGGGTACAACCAGAGACCCCACATATCAACTGCCGTGCCAAGACTATAGGACACCTTGGTGAGAATCGGAATACGATCCCGCAGAGTTTTCTTCCCATTAACCACATTAGCTTCTTGCATTCTGTCTTCTCCTCTTTTGTCCTTTTTGCAAATTAATCTTAACGCCTACGACGGTGATATCTCTTTCCGGCATAACATGCATCGATAAGCCGCTCTATGCTTGTAGTAGCCAGGCATTGAACCGTATCAGCGCCGCCATAATAAATTTTAACCTCGCCGTTATCCTCCGCCACAGCCCCGCAGGTAAACACCACGCTGGGAGTTTGTCCCACAAGTTCGTATTGCTCCTCGGGAATCAAGATTGCTTCTTCAGCCATAGCCTTGACTTTTGACGGATCATTCAAATCCAAAATACAAACACCCAATTGATAAACAAAATGCGCTTTGCCCTGCCAACGCACTCCGTGAAATATAATCAACCATCCCTCGGTTGTTTTAATAGGAACGGCTCCCGGCCCGATTTTTGCCCAGGCCCAGCGAATCCCCTGCCAGTTCCTAAACACGCATTTACTCTTTCCCCAAAAGATCAAATCGGGCGAATAGGATACCCAGATATCGCCCGTATCGGATCCGGTATTGGGCCGATCAAGGCGCGCGTACAATCCGTTGATTTTCTCCGGGAAAAGCACGCCGTTACGGTTATCTGTTTCAGAAATAAACCCCATCCATTTAAATTTCTTAAAGTCCTCTGTCTTCACCAGGCTCAACCGGCAGGTGTGGCCGGAGTGCGCGGCATGGATTATATAATATGCATTCCCGATTTTTGTCACGCGCGGATCATAAATCATGCTGCCGGCATACTCCTTAAAATCCGGATCATCATAGGGCATATCTATCGGCTTTGGCCGCGGCTTAAAATGATAACTGTCCTTGCTTTCCGCAACCCAAAACTGGTCAAACAAAGCGGAATTCTCCACTCGGCAAACCATCATATAAATACCATTGTATTTCACAATGCCGGAATTAAAAACAGTTTTAATATCGGCCTCGGCAGGGAAATCCTTACCGGTCAAAATGGGATTGCCCTCATACCGCTTGCATATAGGATACTTGCTTGTTTTCATATCTAGTTTCCTCCCTTTGTGCAGAAAGCACACACCTGCCTCTCATTTAAGGCAGGGTGTCGTGCGCACTGTTAATATTTAAGCAATATCTAACCACTCTGTATCAGCTCTATTCCATTCTAAAATTGGATGTCCTCTACCCTCAAAGTATGCCCGGACTTTTTCTTGATCGTATTTTAACAGGTCTTCAAGAATAGGTACTAATATAGAAAGAACATTATCAGATAGTACACTCCTTCGACAGATGTGTCCCATATAAGGTGACGGAGAAACGGTTATTGTATAACCATTGTAGGACATAATATGTAACATTACATGGACATCGCTTGAACCATCTCCTACATATATTATGGCATTCCTGGGAACATTCTCTTTTTCCTTTAACATATCGAGAGTGGCAACTTTGGCATGCCCAGAATTAGCCCTTTCAATATCCTGGACGATGTCATTTTTATAAATAAAAGTTGTGCCGTAGACGTTCTCAACTGGTAAGATGTTTTCTACCGCTTTCTCAACACACTCTTTAGGCGCTGCAGATACAATATAGGTGCTGAAACGGTAATTGTCAATTCCTTCGGCCAAGATTTTCATTAGTTCGGGAACCCCTTTTTTGAGCTCCACCTCTTTTCCTACTTCATAAAGAAGGTCTTTACTAACTTTGCCGGCATAATCAGGATCCCGAATTATCAAATGTGCGAGTTCTCCACCGAGTTGTACGATGTTTTTGCGTTTTATTTCTTCTATCTTCTGGTCGAATGCTTGAGCAGATACTCCTACTTTCGCGCTTAGTATATGCCCTATATCCCCTACAGAAAGTGTCTTGTCAAAATCAGAGGCAAAGAGAATTTTTTTATTCATTTTGAGCGCACTCCTCTTTCTCCTGATAGGAATTTATTTTTTACCATGCCAGGGAAATCGTCCTAATTTCGGCTATTCCGGTGAGTACATTTATCCATTAGACGTTATGTGACTATTTGGAATTATAGCACTTTCAGAACTGCTTGTCAATAAAGGGCGTTAGGAAGTGGACAAAATAATGGCGGCGCCGAAACACATTGTTTCGGCATCCGAATAAGCTTTCATTAATGAAAGCTTATTCGGAGAGGGAGGGATTTGAACCCTCGAACCCTTGCGGGTTACGGGTACTCCAGACCCGCGCGCTCGACCACTACGCGACCTCTCCATAAATCTAAATATTCATCATGGCGGTATGTCTATAAAGCTATCTTAAAAATTTTCAGAGACACACCGACGTAAAATTTTACTTTATCGGGTTACTTATTTATATCCTGCACTCGCTGTTTTACTTGTCGTAAAATTTATCGGAGGGGAAGAGATTCGAACTCTTGTGAGCTTGCGCCCAACCGCTTTTCGAGAGCGGCCCGTTATGACCACTTCGGTACCCCTCCTATCCACTCGGTGGGAGTGAGATTTGAACTCACGGTGGACTTACGCCCACAACAGTTTTCAAGACTGCCGCTTTCAACCACTCAGCCATCCCACCTAAATTTCATGCTCTAACTTCAGGGAATTTACTCCGCCGAATATGCCACAATTGTCAAAGAGAATTCTGGCATAGCTTATGAGGCGGAGATACAACTATCAAGCCGGTATAAATATCTGTTTGAATATAGCTTTAAATATATTCTTAGCGGCCTGGAAGGAACCGTCAAAGAAGTGAATAAAAGAAAAATCTTTGATAATAAGGCTTAAACAAATAGCGATCAATATTAAATTGATGATATAGACCAGAGAAAAACCGAATATATAATTCGCCTTTAAAAAATCCCCCTGCCTGGAACGTAAAGATTTAGCGCTGAAAATCAGATGCAGCGCCCAGCTGAATCCGCCCAGGAAAATAAAATAATTTGTTACGGCCGGTTCTTTGGAATTAAATATCCAAAGGAATAAAGGGTACAGGGAAAAGATAATGATGGTGTAAATGGGCAATACATAGGGAGCGACTTTTACCAGGGGGGCAAAGAATTTAAAAATCAGCCCTAATAACTTCTGGCCTTTCTGATAGATTCTCGCGGGTTCAAAAATGAATAGATAAATCAGGGTAAAACTGATTATACCCGACCAAAAATATCTCCGTAACAAAGGCTCGATGAGCCCAAGTTCCTTAAGGAATCCCACTGAACCGGAATAGACAAAACTTAAGAAACAAAGCCCTACTATAAGCTTGACTATACTGAACAGCCTGCCGGCAAAAATGCTTGCCTTGGATTTTAAACCGCCGCCTGCCTGGAGATTCGTATCCAGTTTAGACCAATCAATATTATCGTCTTTATTATCCTCTTTAAGAAATCCTTTCCTGGCCATCTAGATAGCTCCTTAAGCACTCCGGGATTACGATAGAACCGTCCTTCTCCTGGTAATTCTCCATTATCGCAATCACCGTGCGCGCCAATGCCACACCGGAACCGTTCAAGGTGTGGACGTATTCTGTTTCGCGTTTGCGCGTTTGCGCGTTTATGCGTTTAAACCGTATGTTTGCCCTGCGGGCCTGGAAACTTTCAAAATTTGAGCAACTTGAGACTTCAAGCCACTGGTCAATACCGGGGGCATACGCTTCCAGGTCGTAGCATTTACTTGCCGCAAAACTTAAATCTTCGGTTGAGAGGATTTTAACCCTGTAGGCAAGGCCTAACAACTTAAGTACTTCTTCGGCATCGCCTACCAGTTTTTCCAATTCATCATAGGAGGTTTCCGGTTTTACGAATTTAACCATTTCCACTTTATCAAACTGATGCACCCTGACCAGGCCCTTGGTGTCCTTGCCGTAGGAACCCGCCTCTCTCCTGAAACAAGCGGTATAGGCGGTAAAATATTTCGGCAGCTCATTCTCGTCTAAGATTTCATCGCTGTATATATTTGTTACCGGGACTTCCGCGGTGGGAATAAGGAATAAATCGTCATCCTTTAACCTGTACATATCTTCTTCAAGTTTCGGCAGCTGGCCTGTGCCGGTCATTGCTTTACGGTTGACTAAGAAAGGCGGGAATATTTCCGTATAGCCGTGTTTTTTGGTATGCAAATCCAGCATAAAATTAATCAGAGCCCGTTCCAACTTTGCTCCCCATCCTTTGTAAAGCACGAAATTAGAGCCGCTGATTTTGGAGGCGCGGGCAAAATCAATGATATCCAGATGCTGGCTCAATTCAGTGTGGGTCCGCGCGGGGAAATCGAGTTTCATAGGGCTTTCCCAGCTGCGCACGATTTCCGCCTTAGACGGGTCTCCTACAGCCACTGACGGATGCGGGATATTAGGGATAATCAAAAGCAACTGATTTAACCTTGTCTCCTGCCCTTTAAAATCCTCTTCCAGCTTATCAATCTTGACGGAAATTTCCTTCATTGAACCAATCTTCTCTTTAGGGTCTTTCTTCTCTTTCAATAAAGCGCTGATTTCATCATTGGCTTTATTCTTCTGCGCCCTTAATCCCTCGAGTTTAACTAAGATTTCCCTCCGGGCGTTATCGCATTCGATAACCTCATCGATGTTTAGTTTAGAATTCCGGTCATTGAGCGACTTTCTGACTATCTCTGTATTTTCCCTGATGAATTTTATATCTAACATATCTTTGGCATACCTCCTGCTATTATCGGGGACACTTCTCTTAGCGCAGCTAATTATGTTCAAGCGTCGAGAGGTATCCCCTTATACTAATTGCCCCTATCCTTTGATAACTCCTAAAGGTCTCATCCTGCAGACGCGTTTGGAAATTCCGGCATTATGCACCACGTCCACGACATCATTGACGTCTTTATATGCCTGGGGCGCTTCTTCGGCAATCGTGGCTCTGCCTGAGGCAACCACTACTATGCCTTTTGCTTCTAATTCCTTAAGCAGTTTATTTACGTCTATAGTTTTTACAGCCTGAGTCCGCGATTTCAGCCTTCCTGCGCCGTGACACGTGCTGCCGAATGTTTCATCCATTGCTTTTTGCGTGCCCACCAGCAGGTATGAATTCCTGCCCATATCTCCGGGTATAATCACGGGCTGTCCCATCTTTTTATATACGGGAGGCAGCGCCGGATGTCCGGGGCCAAATGCGCGCGTCGCGCCTTTACGATGCACGCATAATTTTTTTTCTTTGCCGTCAATGATATAGCTTTCTATCTTGGCAATATTATGGGCAACATCATAAATCAAGGACATCCCCATCTTCTGCCAGGATTTATTGAATACCTTCTCAAAAGAAAGGCGGCACAAATGCATAATACACTGGCGGTTAGCCCAGGCATAATTGGCCGCGCATCTCATCGCGGCAAGGTACGCCTTTCCTTCAGGTGAATTAACCGGCGCGCAGGCAAGTTCCCTGTCAGGGACATTGATATTGTATTTACTCAAGCACTGAATCATACTCCGCACATATTCCGTGCAGACTTCATGTCCTAAACCGCGGGAGCCGGAATGTATCATTACGGTTATCTGCCCTAAATCCAGGCTTAATTCATCGCATATATCCCTGTCATAGAGCTGGTCTATCACCTGGACTTCCAGGAAATGATTGCCCGAGCCCAGAGTCCCGGATTGCGCCTTGCCTCTTTTATACGCCCTCTCTGAAACAGCCTGGGGGTCAGCGCCTTTGATTTCTCCGTTTTCTTCGGTGCACTCCAAATCTTCCTGGCAGCCGTATCCTCTTTCCACTGCCCATCTGGCACCTTTGACTAAGATTTCTCTTTCTTCCCTCTCGCTTACTTTTATATCGCCTTCTGAGCCAACACCGGAGGGGATATCGGAAAAAAGCCGGTGCGTTAAATTACTGATTTTGTCCTTAATCTCTTCGAACCGGAGGTTTGTTTTAATAAGACGCACCCCGCAGTTTGAAACCACGAAGTTATTAGCAATAAAATTATGATGCGGGTGCTCGACACTAAAATCATAAACATAATCATCAAATCCTATTTTAGTAATAGACTTAACACTCTCCCAAAGCATCCCTGAATATCCTAATCCGCTAGTTGCAGCTTTAATGAATTCTTCAAAAGCAGGATTATCCCCCCACATACGCGGTTCTGTTTTTCTCGGTTCATAAAGTGACCGTTCAATAAATCTTTCGTTGATATAAGGCGATTCAAAGAAATTATAAATTTGATTCTTATCCCAACCATGTTCAAAATGAAGTTTTGGAGCCAGTAACGCCGCTTCTTTTTTTTGCCGGATAATCTGTTTCTTCAATCTCAAATAACCAACCGCGCAATTTGCCAGAAATTTTCTCTTCTCGTTATATTCAAAGTTAATCTTACTATAAAGATTTATAAGATTCTCTGTCTCCGGGATAATCATGAGCCTCAGCCGGTAAGAAACCAACCCTTGTTTATTCACACATTCTCTTCTTTGGCTTATATTATAGGCGGTTACGTTAAATTCAGACAATAACTTGGAAATCCCCTCTAAAAATTTATAGCCGCTTTCAAGAGATCTGTTTATCTTATTCATCGAGAGTATCGGAGCGTAAAAGTTATAACCATGATTAGTCATTGTAGAGGGAGAAGATAATTCTGCGCCAAATAAACCAGCCAAAAATAATCTTTTCTGCCAAAGACATGCTTTAAACAACCACTCTGGCAATTCATAAGGCTTATGGCATTTATTTCCAACCGGTGTGCCTAAAGCAACCAAAAGTGCCGCTAGGGCGTTTGAAGAAGACTTTAACCAATTCTCTTCTCTATCAAATTCATAAGTACCATATGAAGTTTTTATCTTGTGATGTCTGGGCCGGCAAAAAATCCCTCCCTTAAAACCAATTCCGGCTAAATCCTCTTTTATATTCTTTAGGTCTTCTTCCCTGCCATAGAAACACGCAGTTCCCTGTTTTTCTTCCCCCGTAAAGTATACTGATCCGTCGCCAAAACAATACCCCATAATCTTGAGAAGATACGGCAACTGAGCGGAATTGTATCGTAAAGGCAGCAATTTTTCAGCATCAAGATAGTTTATTATCTGTCCAAAGGCATTGCCGCCTGAACTCTTCTTAAGTTTTGAAAGAACCTTTAAAATATCTTCCCTGTCTATAATAATATCGGAATCCGGCTCTCTATACTCAACCCCTTCAAACGGATAAATGGCCACCTCATCTCCATTATCCAGTTTATCTACTGCCTTCATTCCGTCTTTCGTATAAAAAGGGTGTTCGCTGGTCGCAATAATTTCTCTATCGGTTTCGGTAATAATGCTAAGCACATCAGTACGGGGTTTTTGTTTCAAAAATTTTATTATTTTGGAAAAGGTTGGTTTTTGTTGGTTAAAATCCATACAAACTAACCTGTCTTTTTCTAAGTTAGTCTCATAATCCTTGATTCTAATTTTATAACCTAATTCATTGCAAATAAACGTAGTGCCTGTGAGGCAGTTCACATCATATCCCACACCGCCGGGAGAAATTATGCCGCCTTCTTCTATATCGGTAGCTGCTACCCCTCCGATGGGAAAACCGTAGCCCCAGTGTATATCCGGCATGGCCAAAGAAGCATTTACAATCCCCGGCAAAAATGCCACGTTCGCCACTTGTTCCAGCGCCTTGTCATGCAGGATGTCTTTAAGTAATTTCTCATCCGCGTAAATAATCCCCGGGACACGCATCCCGGGCTTATAAGACCTGGGTATCCGGAAACGGTAATTATCTATTTTCTCTAGCGGCCCCTGCCAGACTTCGCTCATTTTGAATGGCTCCTCCGGGAATAAATATAGAACAGGGTGTTGGCGCTTATTACGAGGCAGGATTTTTTCAGGCTAAAAACTTAATGCCGGTGGAAAAAGTTTCATTTTCCTTTTGCCTCTGCCAGACAACCTTGCCTAATGCTTCGATATGTTCGGGTTTATCTCCCGGCAGGTCAAATTCCAGGCGTAGAATTGTCCCCGTTGCCAGCTTCCTGTTGACTTCAAGACATAGCCCGCCCTGGCTAAGGTCTTTGGTTGTGCCCACTTCGTAAACAGGCATAACTACCGCAAAACTTACATCTGTAGTTACGTTTATCCTCGGGAACTGCCTGCGGTCCATACCGCTTTTTCCGTCATACATCAAAAATCACCTTTGCCTTCCAGCCGTCTGCGGCTTTTTCTATTTTGAGTTCATGATAAGTAGCTGCCTTTATCTCGGTATCCATCTTATAATGTTTAATATCCTTTCCTAAAGCGTAAGCGCTGAGTGAATTCTGCTCTAATTTATTTATTTTAAAATCTGAGAATATCAATTTTTTTGTAAGCGACAAAAACAATAATTCATTCAGCCAATTCAGGAAAAGTTCTTCCAAATCATCCGCCTTTTGTTCTATCGGCACTTTTTCTTTTTTTCTTGCCTTCTCTTTCTCTCCGGCAATGATATCAAACATTGCCCGGGCGGCATTTCTAAACAACTCCTTTAAATTCCTGCCCTTTACTATGATGCCTATATCCGCGGTGTGTTCGATGAATTCGTAAAATTTCTTTGGTGGCACTGTTTATGAAAACTGAGATTCTTCGCTCTCGCTCAGAATCAAATTAATCTTGCGAAGCAAAATTAATTTGAGCCGCCTTGGAATCGAACCAAGAACCTTGACCTTAAGAGGGTCCTGCTCCACCATTTGAGCTAGCGGCCCGGATTCGTTAATCGTTATGAGTTAACCGTTATTTGTAGGTAGTATTTTAACCCAAAATAACTTTATTTGCAATATTAAATCAAAAAATGCGCCTGGCTGGACTTGAACCGGCAACGCCTAGCTCCGAAGGCTAGCGCTCTATCCAATTGAGCTACAGGCGCAATCTATATTATCTCGCACTTATCTCCCAGTATTTCTTTTATTTTCTCAAGCTGTTTCCGCTCAAGGGGTGAAACATTTTGTTCCGCGGTGCAGCGCACCGGAGAATTGAGCTGAATCTTATCCGGCCTTATCCTTTCCATAACCGATTTCAGTCCCTCAATATGCTTTGAATCGTCGTTTAACCCTTTAACCAGCATAACTTCCAGCCAGATTTTACCTCTAAATTCCTTCTTTAGATTTACCAATCCTTCGATTATATACTCTATTTTTATATCCCGGTGCGGCCGGTCTATTTCCCTGAAAACTTCCGGAGTTACCGCGTCTAAAGAAGGAATGATTAAATCCGCAGCGAGTATTTCCCGGCGCGCTTCAGCTTTATCCAACAAAGAAGAATTGGTAATAACACAAACAGGAATGGGGGTTACTTTTTTAATGCGGGCTATTAATTCGCCTATCTTGCTATGCAGCGTAGGTTCGCCTGAGCCGGAAATAGTAATAAACTTCAGGTTTCCTGACTCTTGAAGGTTATTCTGGAACCACGATGTCAGTTCTCCTAAAACCTCTTCTATCTTAACGTATTCTTTCCTTTCCACCGTCGTTTCCTTTGTTTTGCCCAACTGGCAGTAAACACAATCAAAGTCGCATATCTTGTAAGGAGTTAAACTGACCCCCAAAGATAACCCAATCCTTCGCGAATTGATCGGACCGTATATATACTTCATGGTTTTGAGTAAAAGTCACAACGTCACAAAATCACAAGGTCACAAGTAGTTGCAAAGTTGCCAGTTAAAAACTGGTAACCTGGTGACATGGTGACCCCTTGTATAATTCTTTATGTCAGTATTATTATACTATAATTCCGCAATAGGCGGTAGAAACAAAAATCCCCCATCCTCTTTAAAGTTTTCATATGAACTTATTAAAAAGATGGGGGAATTCGGTGTCTATCTTACTTCTACTATGGAATTCTGGGTTCCAAAGGCATTAGAAATAGTATTTGAATTTGGATCGTTAATCCAGGAGCCGTCTACAAAAAATTTATATTCATATCTGCCAGGTTTTAAATCTACCTTGAACGTCCAATTACCCTTTAGATCCTTTTTGGCTAAATTTTTCTTTGTATCCCAGTTATTAAAACTTCCTGCAATGCTGACCCTTTTGGCTTTAGGATAATAAATCCTAAACTCTACCGGCGTTGGTCTTACACTAGCACCACAACTCGTTCTTGCCATTTCATCCTCCTTTTTACAGGTATCTATTTATACACAATATCCGAAAGATGTCAAGAAAAAAAATGCCAACTGGCTGCGGGGCTACACCGCGACTATCGCAATCCCCCTCTTATCTGCCAGCATAATAGACTGCTGCATATCGATAAAAAGAGTCTTGCCTGCTTCAATAGCCAGACACGCTGCTTTTGCTTTTACGAGGTTCTTTACCGTTTCAAGCCCGACTACCGGTATATCAAAACGCATATCCTGTTTAGGCCTTCCTACCTTAACTACCACAATCCCTTCGTTTGCCAACCTGCCTGCCCGGCGGATAAGATTATCCGTGCCTTCTAAAGCCTCCACCGCAACTACGGCTTTATTCTTGACCGCCACGGTAAGGCCGATGTCTAAACCGGCGATTACCTTTGCCAAATCCAAAGCAAAATGTATCTCTTCCCATTCGCTGGAAGCAGGCTCTCTCTTAGTAAGCGTCCCTTTCCGGGGGAGAAAATCTTCCAGAAACGTCGTTGAATCTATTAATTCCAAACCTTGCGCTTCTAATTTTTTTGCCAGAGCGGCAAATATGGTATTGGCTTTTCTATCTTTTATACTGTCAAGGAGTTCCTGAATTTCTTTGCTCTTTTTTACTTCCCTGCTGAACAACCGCCACGGGCTTATCTGGCCGGCCATGATTATTTTTTTTACACCCTCGTCTTTAAAGATTTGAAACAATCTGCCGAACTCACTTAAAGGCAGCCAGTAGGTCTTATCCACGTATTTTCTTATCCCGGGGGACGTCTCACCCTTAACCGCCACGCAAACAATAGAGACGCCTTTCCTTCTGGCGCCTTCAGAAATTATAATCGGGAATCTTCTGTTGCCTGCAATCAGACCTATTTTTTCCATTATTTATTCGCCGTTATTATTGCGGTCAGAGCGACAGGAGCGGCTTATGCCGCGGGAGGAACTCTTTATAAACTCGATAAGATATGCAACCTCTGCGCTGGTTTGTTTTTGTTTAATCAGCTTATCCAGCGCTTTCTTCATGGGTAAACCCGAATTGAATAATATGTTAAAAGCCTGGTCAAGAAGTTTTATGGAATCACGGGAGACATTATTGCGTTTCAGCCCTATCAGATTCAGGCCGTATACGCGCGCGGGATGGCCGTCGCAGGTCGAATACGGCGGGATATCCTGAACTACCTTGGATAACCCTCCTATAATGGCTAATTTACCTATCCTGACAAATTGATGCACGGCTACCAGGCCGCTTATCAATGCGTTATCTTCGACAGTTACATGTCCGGCGAGGGTGCCGCAATTGGCAATGATACAGTGGTTACCTATTATGCAATCATGGGCAACGTGCGAATACGCCATAAGCAGATTATGGCTGCCGATAATAGTTTTGCCTCCCTCTTTTGTGCCGGGATTAATCGTCGTATACTCGCGGATAATGTTTTTGTCGCCGATCTCCAGGAAACTTTTTTCGCCTTTATATTTTAAATCCTGGGGGGGGCTGCCGATAACCGCTCCGCTGAAAATCTCGCATTCTCGACCGATTACAGTGTTACCCTTGATTACGCAATGCGCGCCGATTTTTGTAGCCGAGCCTATGGTGACATTATCATCGATAACCGTAAACGGCCCCACCAAAACATTACTATCCAATTCTGCTTTCCCGGAAACCACTGCTGTAGGATGGATTTTCATCATTTTTTTAAGAATCGCCGAGCGCAAACATCAAATCCGCCTCGGCCACTATTTTTCCGTCAACGGTTGCCGTCCCGTGGAGCTGGCCGATTTTCGATTTAATCTTTACTGCAACCAGCTCAAAAACAAGCTGTTCACCCGGTGAAACAGGCTTTCTGAACTTTGCCTCATTTATCGACATAAAATAAGCTATCTTGCCTCTATTCTCCTCCAGTGAAAGCATCATTACCCCGCCGACCTGAGCCATCGCTTCCAGAATTAAAACGCCGGGCATAACCGGCTTGCCGGGAAAATGTCCTTCGAAGAAATAATCGTTAATCGTCACATTCTTTATGCCAACGGCCCTCTTGCCCTCCTCTAAATGGATTATTTTATCCACAAACAAGAAAGGATAACGATGAGGCAGTATTTGCATTATCTCGGTGACATTTAATTCATCCCCTGTTTCAGGAAGATAACCCGCGCTTTTTATGCCGGTTGCATAAAATTTTTGCTTCTGCATGACTATTTTCTTAACCAGTTTCAAGTTCAAAGAGTGTCCGCTTTTCAAAGCGATTATATGGGCTTTCAAAGGCCGGCCTAAAATATAGAGGTCGCCCAGTAAATCCAGGATTTTATGGCGTATAAATTCGTCTTCATAACGCAGCTTATTGTTAATCACGCCTTTTTCACCGACCACCAGCGCGTTTTCGTAATTCCCCCCTTTGCCTAAACCCTGTTTTCTTAATTCTTCCACCTCTTCTTCCAGGCAGAACGTGCGGGCAGAAGCCAGTTCCGTCTTAAAGGTATCGGGGTTAATTATTATCCGCAGGAAATCCGAATTAAGAAAAGGATGATTATAATCTAATGTATAGGTTATTTTCAATTCCTGCGCCGGCAATGCTACAATGGTTGCGCCGTCATCTTCTACAGAGACAGGTTCTTTTATATACCAATACCGGCGTTCCTCTTCCTGCTCGATGATACCCGCCTTATTCAATACTTCCAGGAATCCCAGGCTGCTGCCGTCCAAACCGGGAATTTCTTTTGAGTCAATTTCGATATTCAAATTATCTATGCCCATACCGTATAATGCCGCCAGAATATGTTCGATAGTGTAGACCTGGATACCGTCCTTATCCAGATAACTGAACCTCAGGCTGCCGGATTTCGAACATAAATGTTCCACGCCGACTTTAATCGCGGGTTTATCCGGCAAGTCCGTACGCACGAATTGAACACCGCTGTTTACCGCAGCGGGCTTAAAGGTCAAATTAACCTTTTCTCCGCTATGCAGCCCTATGCCTTTTAAACTTACTTCTTTGGCGATTGTTTTTTGTTTATCCATGTTTCTTCTCAAGTTCTTCTATCTTTTTTTTAAGTTCATTTAAAGCCTCGCGCATCCTGGGTAAATTCTGCACGCAGGCACTTATTTCCTTGGCTAAATGCTCCGGCTTGGCCGGAGTTCCCCACACCACACTGCCGGCAGGCAAAGACTTGCTCACGCCTGATTGCGCCATAACGATGGAATTATCGCCTATCGTGATATGTCCGGTAACTCCCACCTGGCCGGCTAAAATTACATTGTTGCCAATCGTGGTGCTTCCGGCAATAGCCGCCTGGGCGACAATCAGGCAATTCTCGCCGATAATCACGTTGTGCGCAATCTGCACCAGATTATCTATCTTCGTGCCTTTCCCGATAACCGTTTTGTCAAAACGCGCACGGTCAATAGTGACATTGGCGCCGATTTCCACGTCATCTCCTATGATAACCATACCCACCTGGGGTATTTTATGGTGTTTTCCTTCTACCGCAACATATCCGAACCCGTCTGAGCCTATAACCGTTCCGCTGTGAATGATTACCCTGTTGGCGATAGAGATGTGTTCGCGTATAGTAACATTCGGATAAATCAGGCTGTCGCTTCCTATTTTAGAATGATGGCCGATATAGCAACCTGGATAGATTATGGTTTTATCTCCTATAGACGCATCATCATCTACAACAACACAGGCTCCGACTGCTGCATCCCTGCCTAATTTTACATTCTTGCCTAATCTTGCGCTTGGATCTATCCCCTTAAAATGTTTTTCTTCCTGGGGAAAGATAAAAGAGACTACTTTAGTGAATGCCAAAGAGGGATTATCGGTGCGGATTATGGGTTTAGAGCAGCCTTCAACATCACGGGAAGTAATAACCGCCGATGCGGCTGTTTTATCCAGGTAAGTCTGGTATTTAGGATTAGCCAAAAAAGTAATATCACCGCAAGAGGCTTCTTTGATTCCCGCCACACCGGTAATCACTACTTTTTCGTCCCCGATAACCTCGCCGTCGATAATCCGGGCTATTTCTTTTAATGTTTTAGCCATCTCTTAAACTTATATACAACAAGTTCCTAAGTTTTACCTTGTGACGTGGTGACATGGTGACCTTGTATGACTTATTTCTTAGCCTTGTTGACTATCTCTATTATCTTATCGGTGATATCTAAACTCTTATCCTCATAGACTAATATGCGGTCGTTGAAAACTAAAGTATATCCTTCTTTTGCCGCATACTGCTTTATGGCTTCGTTAATATCTTTCAACAAATCTTTCATTTTCTCATCCTGCTCCTTACGCAGGTCGGTCTGTTTCTGTCTGTCGAATTCCTGAAGGCTCTTTATCTTGGCCTCTAAATCTGTTTTTTTTGCCTCTTTTTCCTTATCGCTTAATAAATTCATTTTATCCTGGAATTGCTTCACATCATTTACCATTTTGTCTCTCTCTGTTTCATAAGTACTCTGCTTATCGCTCAAAAGCTTGTCATAACTTTTTGTCTTTGAGTATTCGCTGAAAATCCTGGCTAAATCAACGTATGCCAATTTATCGGCAGCGTAAGCCACCCCGCTTAAAACTGCTACACCCAAAACAATCCCCACTACACATACGCCTAACTTCCTCATCTCTGCCTCCTCCAATCTCTTTCTGTCAACTCAACACGGCCTAAGTCAACAGATTTGCTGTTTTTGCCAACTAATAACGCCTTGATTTAATCTTAAGTTATTTGGTGGAAAGGATTATTTAAAACCCATGGCTCATGCTGAAGTGGAAACGCCCACCGCCTCTTTTATCTTCGCCCTGTGCTTTATTCAAAGGTATACCATAATCGAGCATGATCGGACCAATAGGCGTTTTGAGTCGGAAACCCACACCGGTAGCTGATTTTAATCCGCCCGAACCAAAATCATTCGTTTTAGCCCAGACATTTCCTATATCGTAAAATACAGCCAGTTTAAGAAAATTAATTAACGGATAGGTATATTCCAAGTTACCGATAAAAAGTGAATTTCCGCCTAAAGGGTCACTGGACACCGGGTCTATCGGGCCGATTTTTCGCTCCCGGTAGCCTCTGATAGAATAAGCCCCTCCTGCAAAAAATCTGTCGTATATGGGTATCTTACTGGTGTCGGAATACGTATCGGCAATACCCGCTCTGGCTCTCATTTCAAATACAGAACCGGCAAAAAGAGGCAAATAATGCGAGCCCCGGCCGAAGAATTTCCAGAAATTTTTATCCCCGCCGAACGGGCCGCCGGCAACCTCAACAGAACCGCCAAGGACATTGCCCCTGGTGGGATTAAAAACATTATCCCGGCTGTCAAATGTAAGGCCGAATTCCGTGCTGCTGATAGTGTTCTTACCGGACTCATCCATTAAGTCAGAAGAGGCATTCTCACTGATGTTTGAAATCTTTATATCATCGTAACGATAAGTCAAATCCGCTCTTAAATATTCCGATATTTCCTTGCCTAAACGCAAATCACCACCGGTTACATTCTCATCATAGCCATAGCCCACATCGCTTTCCCTTTCGTGGCTGCGATTATATAAATCGAAGCCGAAAGACAACGGATAACCGAAAATCCAGGGTTCGGTAAAACTTAAATCGAAACTCTGGCTGAACGAGCCGAAAGAACCGCGCAGTTTCAAATCCTGCCCCGCGCCCGTAAAATACGGCCAGTTCTTCCAGTCGAAATTCTTCTGTTCGATTTCTACAAATCCCACGAATTGGTCAACGCTGCTATAGCCGCCGCCGAAAGAAAACATCCCTGTCTTCGTCTCTTTCACATCTACCACTAAATCCTTCTTATCGGCAACCGCAGTATCCTCGGTATCATAACTTACCTCTTCGAAAAATCCTAAATTCTGCAGCCTTTCTTTACTGCGCCTTAATTTCTCTCCGTCGAATCTATCCCCGGGTTTTATCCTCAATTCCCTGCGGATTACCACATCCCTGGTTTTAATATTGCCTCTTATCTTGATTTTATCCACGTAGGCAATACTGTTTTCCGTGATATTCAAGACGATATCAATACGCTCGGTATAAGTATTTAAAGAGGTCACATCCTGGACATACGCCGAAATGTATCCGCGGTCAAAATATAAACCCTGCACATTCATAATGTCCTGTTTTAATGCCTCACGGCTGAAAACTTTCCCGGGGACGCATTCCTTAATCTTGGACAAAATCTCATCTTCCGAGATATCTTGATTGCCCCGTATGATGAGGCTGCCCACCAGATATTTCCTGCCTTCCTTAACCTTTAAAGTCAGGTATATGAATCTTGCCCTGGGGTCGGTCTTGAGTTCATAACTTGCTTCGGCGTCGATAAACCCTGCCTTATGATAAAATGCTTTTATGCGTTCTATATCTTCTTTTAAAACTTCATCTTTTAAGACACCCCGGTTAAAAAACCACGCCCTTTTTGTCTTTATCAGACGAAGGATACGGCTGTCAGAAAAATTGATATTGCCTTCCACATAGATGACTTTAATCCTCTGCCTTATGCCTTCATCGATTTTAAACTCTACCTTCGCCTTGTTCGAACCCTTATTTATATCGGCATTATAATCTATTGCCACCTTCCCATAACCTTTCTTTTCATATAATTTCTTAATGGTATCGACATCTTCTTTCAGCTTCGGGTGATCCAGATATTGCGATTCTTTTGATTTCAGGGATTCCTTTAACTGGTCGGCCTTAAAGACACGCTGCTTGAGGCCGGTAAAGGTAATTTTTTCAATAATAGGCCTTTCTGAGACGGTAATAATCACTTTAATCCCCTTATTGTAATCCTGCGTATCAATTTTTATATCGCTGAAATAGCCGGTCAGATACAGCCGTTTTAAATCGTCGCTGATGATATTTTCCTGGTAAGGCGAGCCGATTTGGGTCTTAAGCTGCGACATAATCTTATTGACGCCGATGGATTTATTGCCTTTTATCTCTATGGCGGTAACGGGTTTGGAAGCAGCCCCGGCAGACCTAGGCAGGATCAGGTTGAGGATTAAAAAAATAAAAAAAAGATTTTTTTTATTCATTTTTTCCACCCATTTTGATAATAATTTTTAATTAGTATACCATAACCAATTTGAAAATCAAACCATTATTATTCCACCCGGGCGATATTCTCGAATCTGGTATATTCTTTCAGGAAAGTCAGATTAAACGAACCCACCGGGCCGTTGCGCTGCTTGGCGATGATAATCTCGGCAATACCTTCATTTTCCGGAGAAGGGCTATAACATTCTTCCCTCAATATCAAAACAACCAAATCCGCATCCTGCTCTATTGCCCCGGATTCGCGCAGGTCAGAGAGTTGCGGCCTGTGGTCCGTGCGAGACTCGACTGCGCGCGATAACTGGCTAATCGCCAAAACAGGAACATTTAATTCCCGTGCCAACGCCTTTAAAGAACGGGAAATATCGGAAATCTCCTGCTGCCTGCTTTCCGTGAAACCTGAACCGCGCATTAACTGTAAATAGTCCAGAATAATCAACTGGATATCGTGGCTTGCCTTAAGCCTTCTGGCTTTGGCGCGCAGTTCCATTACGGAAATCGCCGGCGTATCGTCTATAAATATCGGCGCTTCGGAAAGTTTACCTGCCGCCGCCGTAAGACGGGGCCAGTCCGATGCTGCCAGGTATCCTGTCCTTACTTTATTTGCGTCAACCCTGGCGTGAGAACAGAGCATCCTCTGTACTAATTGTTCTTTGGACATCTCCAGGCTAAACATTGCAAGAGGGATTTTCGCTACCACACCCGCGTATTCCGCAATCGAGAGAGCCAAAGCGCTCTTGCCCATCGAAGGCCTGCCTGCTACAACAATTAAATCCGAAGGTTGCAAGCCCGCGGTCTTTAAATCAAAATCTATAAATCCCGTGGCTATGCCGGTAACATGCGCCTTTTTCTGGTAAAGCTTGTCGATTGCCTCAATGCTGTCCTTGATGACCTCTTTAAGATGCACGAAACTGCCGCGCGACCTGTTATCGCTTACTTCGAATATAAGCCTCTCCGCATCATCGACCACTTCGCTGATATTGCCTTCGGTGCTATAACAGGAATTGATAATCTTTGTGCTGTTCTTTATCAAAGACCTTAATATACTTTTTTCTTTTACGATATTGACATAGTGGCTTATATTTGCGGAAGTGGGAACGGAATTGGCCATTTCCGTCACGAAACTCACCCCTCCTATCTCATCCAGTATGGCAGCTCTCTTCAATTCATCGGTAAGGGTGATAAGGTCAACTGCCTTGTTGTTGTTATACAGCGATATTATTACCTCAAAAATTTTGCCGTGGTTATCTTTATAAAATGAATTTTTATTCAGGGACTCAACGGCGACGCCGATGGCATTTTCGTCTATAAGCATCGAACCCAGGACTGCCATCTCGGCTTCCAGATTCTGCGGAGGGACTAATTCTTTGGATATCTCGGCCATGACCAAAATGAATAGATCCCCGATATTTCGGGAGAAATATCGGGGATAAGTTCGCACAAATTAAGTTATGTCGGTTGGCTATCTAATAGCCGCCTCCATAACTTAAGTGCTCACTTATTTCTTCACCACCCAGACCTTTATCTGGGCGGAAACCTCGGGATGTAACTTTATGGGTATCTGGTATATCCCCAAAGATTTTATAGGTTCTTCCAATATAACGTGATTTTTATCGATATCGAAACCTTCTTCTTTTAAAGCGCGCTGGATTTCCAGGACAGTTATACTGCCGTATAACTTATCTTTTTCCTGGATTAAAACAGGTATAGTCAGCGATAAACTGTCTAATTTATCTTTCAACTCCCCGGCTTCTTTCTTATCTTTTTCCGACTTTAAAGACTGCCTCTGTTTTTCCAGTTCAAGACTTTTTATATTACTGGCGGTCCAAGGTACGGCTAACCGTTTAGGTAAAAGAAAATTGCGTGCAAAACCATCTTTTACTTTTACGATATTTCCCGACTTGCCTATACCCTCCACGTCCTGCCTCAAAATAACTTCCATACAACCTCACCCCGCTTCATTTGCACTGCCGGCTCAAATCTTCACATAAGGAACGAGCGCAAGAAACCTTGCTCTCTTAATCGCACGCGTCAGCTGTCTTTGGTGTTTCGCACAATTGCCGGAAGAGCGCGCGGAAAGAATCCTTCCTCTTTCTTTAATGAACGATTCGACCACTTTTAAATCTTTATATTCTATTGTTTTTATTTTATCCGAGCAGAAACGGCAGATCCTTTTCCTGAAAGGCATAAAAATATTTGATTTTCTATTCGTTTTTCTAAGCGGTTTTCTGGCCCTGTTAACTTTCATTTGCTTTCTCCTCGCTTTCTTCTAACCAGGCGGACTCTGTGGATGGCTGCTCATCAGGGGGGGCCTCCTCAATTACCTCACCGGCGGCTTTAGCAGGGGCTTGCCCCAGGAATTGGACCCGTTCCGCTCTTACCTCAATGACGCTGCGGGTCTTGCCCGAAGCAGCATCTTCCCAGGAACGGGACTGAATTCTCCCCTCTACAAAAATGGGGCTGCCTTTATGTAAATACTGGTTGCAGTTTTCAGCCAATTTATTCCAAACCACCGCCGTAACAAAACAAACCTCTTCTTTTAATTCCTGATTTTTATTCCGGAATTTTCTGTTTACCGCTAGCCTCAGGTTAACCACCGCAGTACCCTGGGGCGTATAGCGCAATTCCGGATCACGGGTCAGGTTCCCTATTAGAAGCACTTTGTTTAAACTAGCCATCTCATCTCCCTTTTTTTAATGAGCGCATAACTTATGGAGGCAAAGCCGACATAAGTTATCTGCGCGAATTAAATCCTTGACATTTTTTGAGTTTACGGTTGACTTCACAGTCAACTCTTATTTCAAAAAATGTCAAGGATAAGTTCGCACATATAAGTTATGTCGGTTAGACGTGTAATATCCTCCTCCATAACTTATGTGCTCACTTACTTTTCAAACTCTCAGTATCATCACCCTGAGGATATTCTCGTTTAATTTAAATGCGTACTTGAGCTTGGTTATTGCGGAAGTATCCAGATTAAAATTGACCAGATAATATGTGCCCTCCTGGTATTTACTGATACGGAAACATAACTTTCTTTTTTCCAGCCAGACAGCCGCATTTAATACCTTGCCGCTATTTTTAGCTATAACATCTGCGAGCTGATTGAATAATGTTTTTTTGTCCTCTTCAGATAAATCCGGTTTAATAATAAACATCGCTTCATACTTATTCATTGCTTACCTCACCTGTTAAAAATATTCATAGTTTTAGAAATACCCGAGCTTACCCAAACTCTCAAAGCCGAGCAACAATTTTCTGTTACTTCATCCATTATCTTTCTTTCTTTCTGTGAAAACGGCGATAAAACATATCCGGCTATATCTCTACTCTTATCCTTTGGCCTGCCTATGCCGATACGCAGCCTTGCGAATTTTGAACTTCTCAAAGCGCTTATTATCGAGTCAAGGCCTTTATGCCCGCCTGAAGAACCTCCGGGCCTTAATCTGATGTTCCCCATTTCAAGGTCTAAATCATCAAAGACCACGATAAGATTTTCTAAATCTACCTTATGTTTTTTTACCAACGAACTAACCGCGCTTCCCGATAAATTCATAAAGGCCAATGGAACAACCAGTATAACATCCCGGTTTTCTATCCCGGCTTTTGCGCTTAAGGAAGAAGCAAAAATGCCCCTTTTTAAAGAAACGTTATATTCTTTGGCCAGGGCTTTAACTACAGAAGAGCCGATATTATGTCTCGTTCCCTGATAAATCCTGCCGGGATTACCTAGGCCTACGATTAATTTCATATCTCAGCTGTCAGCTATCAGCTGTCAGCTATCAGCTGAAAGCTGAAGACTGAAGACTGAAAGCTGGAAACCATTTTACTTCTTTTCCTTCTTATCCTTATCCTTTTCCTTATCCTTATCTTCTGCCTCTTGGCCTTCAACAGCTTCTTCTTTCTTTTCTTTGATTACTTCCGGTTCAGTCGGCTCTAGCCCTTCCACTGCCTCCGCCACTTCTTCTTTCATCGGAGCTGCCACTGACAACACCACTGCCTCGGGATCGGCTAAAACCTTTACCTTAGGCGGAGGAATAATATCTTTCACGTGCACGGAATTTCCCATCTTCAAAGCGCTTACATCAACTTCGAAATTCTTGGGTATGTCTGTGGGCAGGCACTCCACTTCGATTTCCCAGAGTATATGCTCAAGAGAGCCGCCTTCCTGTTTTACCCCTACCGGCTCGCCTTTGGTAACTACCGGCACATTCACCTTGATTACCTTGGTGAGAGAAATTTCGTTGAAATCTATATGCGTGATATCGCCCCTGACCGGCTCATGCTGCATCTCTTTAATCATACAGGCACGAGCGCCCTTCTTCTTATCATCTTTGATTTTCAGGTTAATCACCACGTTCTCTATACGGTGCTGGTGTATTAACTGCAGCAACGCATGCCTTGAGACCTTAACCGACAATGCATCTTTGCCTCCGGAATAAATCACACCCGGGATAAAACCTTTTCTTCTTAATTCCTTGACTTTACTCCTGCCCACTTCAATCCTGGCTTCAGCTTCCAATGATATCTCTTCCATTTTTGTTTCTTCCTTTCGATATTCTGATTATTTAAAGTAACTTATAAAGTCACAATGACATAACGTCACCAGTAGTTGCTAGTTTTTCAGTAAAAACTGATAACGTTGCGACAACTGGTGACCTGGTGACTTGGTGACATTATCAGTCAAACAGCGAGCTCACCGACTCCTCGATGTGAATCCTCTTTATTGCTTCACCTAAAAGACTGGCTACAGATAGTACTTTAATTTTGGAATGATTTTTATTATCATTTAAAGGGATGCTGTCGCTGATTGCCAATTCTTTTAAATCCTTGCATTTATCCACTCTTTCTATGGCAGGCCCCGATAAAACCCCGTGAATGATACCTGCCCTGATAGTCCTGCACTTGGCTTCTTTTAATGCCTCCGCAGCTTCAATCAAAGAACTACCCGTAGCAATCAGGTCATCGACAATTATCGCGTCTTTATCTTTAACCTCGCCTAAAATATGCATTACCTCTGTTTTTTCCGGAGAATCGCGCCGTTTATCTATTATTGCCAGCCCTGCAGAAAGCCTCTTGGCATACGCCCTTGCCATTTTAATACTGCCCACATCAGGCGAAACAATTACCAGATCTTTGGAATTTGATTTCAAAAAATAATCTACGAAAACATTTATGGCAAAGAGATGGTCAACGGGTATATCAAAGAATCCCTGAATCTGGCCTGCGTGTAAATCCATAGTCAGAACCCTGCTTGCTCCGGAAACGGTCAGGAGATTCGCCACCAATTTTGCGGTGATGGGCACGCGCGGCTGGTCTTTCCTGTCCTGGCGTGCATAACCAAAATAAGGCACCACTGCGGTAATGCGCTGGGCAGACGCCCTTTTGAGCGCATCAATCATAATCAAAAGCTCCATGAGATTGTCGTTTGACGGAGGGCAGGTCGGCTGGACTACAAAAACATCCTTGCCCCGGACATTCTCATTTATCTTGACCCGGATTTCGCCTTCGCTGAATCTTGAAACCATGGCATCCGATAAATCAATTTTAAGGTACCTGCATATGTCTTTGGCTAACTGCATATGCGCGTTACCGCTGAATATCTTTAACTTATCCATAATTTACCCCTGTTTTTTAAGCGGTTTAGCCGGCACGCCGACCACAACGGAATTGTCAGCTACATTTTTACCGCGGGTAACCACGCTGCCTGCTCCGGTTTTAGCGCCCTTACCGATTTTAACCGGCGCCACTAAAATAGTATCCGAGCCGATAAACGCCCTATCGCCTATTTGTGTAACATTCTTGGTTTTTCCGTCGTAATTTGCCGTTACCGTGCCCGCACCGATATTGACCGAACGGCCGATATTAGTGTCTCCAATATAGCCGAAATGTTTCACCCGGGTTTTTCCGGCAATCCTTGAACGTGCTACCTCAATGAAATTACCTACGGATACATTGTTATCAAGGCGGGTGCCCGGCCTTAAATGGGCAAAAGGGCCTATAAAACACCGAAATCCGATTTTAACATCCTTTTCAATCACTGTAAAGGGATAAATTGTGGTATCCCGCCCGATTTTCACCCCGTAGCTTATAAAGGTGCTATCCGGGTCAACAATGGTCACGCCGTCCTTCATCCAGCCATCCTGAATCCTTCTTTGCATGATTTTATTCGCCTGGGCCAGTTCCCCGCGGGAATTAATACCAAGGGCTTCATTTATATCCGGAATCTCAACACTCTCCACTAAATCGCCGTTTTTATAAAGTATGGCTGTTACATCCGTAAGATAGTATTCCTTTTTAACATTGTTGGGCTTTACGTATTTTAGGCTCTCCAGCAATTTATCCTTATCAAAACAAACAATGCCCGTGTTAATTTCTTTGATTCCTTTTTGAAAATCGTCGGCATCTTTCTCTTCCACAATCCCGCAAATAGAAGAGTACTTATCCCGCAAAATCCTGCCGTAACCAAAAGGCTTCTCAATGCTGGCCGTCAACAGGGTAGCGGCTGCCTTGCTTTCTACATGGCGCTTAATGAGTTTTTCTATCGTCTCTTTCTTCAATAAAGGGTTATCGCCGTAAAGCACCAATACAGCTCCGTGGAATGATTTTAAAGACGGTAAAACCCGCTTTACCGCATCCGCCGTGCCGAGCAGCTGTTTCTGGATGACCGTTCCTGTCTTGGGTTTTAAGAAATCCTTAACCTGGCTGTAGCCGTAGCCTAAAACCACGGTAAATTTCTTTATCTTTAATTCCGAAACTAAATCCATTACATACCCCAGCATGGGCCGGGAACAGACCGGATGCAGCACCTTAGGCAGGGATGATTTCATCCTCTCGCCTTTGCCTGCTGCCAGTATTATTGCGGCGATCTCATCTTTCATTTTATTTTACTCCTCTTAATTTCCAGAAGATGGCCTTGCGTTTTTTTGTATAAACTGAACGCATAAACTCGTGCATCTGCCAAAGCCATTCTAATTTTTTTCTTGCAGGAACGCGCATAAACCGTAACAACCTCTCTTCTTCGCTTTCTTGCCTAAAAATCACGGCTTTCCTTTCAGTTTCTTTATTTTCTTAAGTTCTTCAATATCTAATTTGTCTTGGCTTCTACCAGTCCTGCTCTTCATTTTAATCAAATTGTCTATTGAGATAACAGGTAATACTAAATCGTCAATTCTAAAACAAAGCCTTCCTTTTTGAGCGTCTTTGAATGATACCGGAGATTCTATAATAATATCTACTTCCTTCAAATCATCTTCTTTGTAGAAATTAAACGCCTTCATATGTTTATTATGAATCCAATCGTAGCGTAACTTCTCATCTGCTATTCCCATCGGATCAACCGGCTGTTTTACATGATATCCCTTTTCCTTTAAAATACCGGCAACCTTCCTGAGATTTTCATCGCTCATCTCAACCAGGATATCCATATCAGCCGTGCTACGTATAAAACCATGCAAGTTAATAGCAATCCCTCCCACAATTATGTATTTTACCTTTTGCCTCTGAAACTCACGCAATATCTCTTCGTATAGTATCATATAATAAAATTGGTTGCCCGAACTTGTCGCCAGAAGAACTTCCGAACAGGAAGTTGTCCTGCTTATAAAGCTCTATAAATACCGCAAAAAGGGCATTTTATTGTCTTTAGGAGAACCTTTTCCTGCTAAAACAAATCGCTAAAGCACTAGGCTGCCTTAAGTAGCACCCTCTACTTAGAAATAGCCTTAAATAAATCTTCCATACTTAAAAGAAATTCCCGGGCTGACTCTAAGGCCCTTTCAGCCTCCTCTTTCGTAGAAAAGAAGCTAAGGTCATATTGGTCATCATGCCTGATTTCCCGGTTATGATCCAATAACTCTACCCATTTCTTATCTAACTTACCGGTTTTAACGTACTTCTCTTCAAGATACCTTGCCACGCAGGCATGGCTCTTTTCTCGGAAGCCGTCAAGAAACAAAATAGTTCTGGCCGCATGAAACATCACCATATAAGAAGCCAGGATTGACGAGTTGAACGCATCTGCCTTTAGGGAATTCTCTGCTTCCTTCAGCCACTCCCTTGCTTTCTTTAAAGACTGCGTTGCTTTATCTTTTGAAGGCGGCATCTTCCTAAGCAATCCTTCCTTCATACAATCATTATAATTGAATGGCATTATTTTCTCCGTAGAGGACGATTGAGCCGAATGACAGTGAGTGGTAGAAAAGCTCATCATCCTTTTTCATTTTCTCAATCTTTTTGGTAGTTAAAAACAGTGGTTTAACGTTCTTTATTTTCTTATTCATTACGGCCGTTAAAGGAGCTGCCTTTTCGTCGCTTACCTCTTTGATTTTTATCCAGAGATCGACATCGGATTCTTCCGTATTTTCGCCTTTAGCACAGCTTCCATAAAGTCCGGCAGCCTTTACAAAATCAAACTTCTTGAAGATCCCTGTATCAATACCTTTTATATTCAATATAATCTTGGCGGCTTTTGTAATAGACGAATTCACTATGAGGTATTTGCCGTTTGACTTCTTGGCGATGCCTTCCTTTAGCAAGACGTCAAGGTATTTAGAAACTAACCCCTTACTAATCTTAAGCCTTGCGGCAACAACATTGACGCTGATAGGCTGTTCGCTAAAAATAACTGTTTTTAGAATCTTTATTCGTTCTTTTGTAGAAAAGATCCTTTCCATTATTGCCTCCTGATAAGTGTTCACGATATGTGAACGATTAGTTCACATTTTATGAACACTTGAGCAATCTGTCAAGTCTTTTTCTTTTTATACAAGGCTTCCACCTGCTTAAGGCTCAATTTATTTCCGGCCAAGGATGTTGATGCATGGGCGCTGCGTAATAATGCCTGCCGCCTCAACTTTGCTTCTACTTTTGGCGTTAAGCGTACCTGTTCGATAAACTCGCACTCCGACGCAATAGTCATAATGTTATTTAGCGTCTTGTCGGTAATCGTATATTTTGGATTAAATGGCATGATATCGCTCTAGCAAATAACAACCCAAATGACAACCGATTTTTATTTCATCACTATAACCGAAATAATTGCTCATTTACTATAAACCTCGTCGCTTTTGCCAAGATTACAGTCTTGACACAGCGTTTGAAGATTATCAATTGTACTGCTACCGCCTTTAGAAAACGGTATTTTATGGTCTATATGAAGCTTTACCCCTATATCTGTTGCCGGACTTCTACCGCAAAGGATGCATCTATACGCATCTCGATCTAAAACCTTCAGGCGCACACTTAATGGAACGCTTCGACCAATAGCTGCTTTATTTCTATTCTTATCCGACCTTACCTGCTCTACTTCAGGCAGTTCGGTATCAACTAAAACACTTCCGCCCATTTTATACTCAATAAATTTTAAACACGCATTAGTCCAGCCACCGAAACGTTGCTTGTAAGTAGTATAACTGATTTTTGGTCTTGAAATTTCCCATTCTGTCCTAGAGGGACGTTGGCCTATCTTCTGCCAAACATGCTCCATTTCATCAAACAACTCTTTATCTGAATAAATTCTGTTGGGAGAGTAGGGGCGCTTAGACAAGCCTAATCTTTTTTGTTGAAGATGCGTTCTTAATGCTTCAAGCCCTTTTCTCCACGTGCCAAAATGCTTCTTTACGGTAGTCCCGCTTATATCAGCAACTTTACTTAATTCTCGCCACCCAAATTCAGTATAATTAAAATGTTTAGCAGTTTTTTCAAGCTCTTCTAATATTCTAGATTCCGAGATTTCATTGAGTCGTTTTCTTTGAAATTTATAATCCATAAAACAAAGTAATTATTGACGCTCTTTTTTGTTCGCCTGAGCGTCAAGGTTGGCTGGGACGTGTGGATTCGAACCACAATAGCGAGACCTCCTTGCCCCTCTCTTTTAATCGCATGGCAAGGATCTCGTGTCCTACAATAAACTCTTCATTGCCCGGCAAGGATTCGAACCTTGACAGTCAGACCCAAATTCTGAAGTGCTGCCATTACACTACCGGGCAGAAACTATATATCCAAAGAACGCGAAGGGGATGGGCCTTTCTTAAATTCCTCTTCATATGCGTCCAAGACCTTCTTCTGCAAATACTCCCTGAATTGCTGTGTTATGGGATGGGCGATGTCTTTGTGCTCGGCCTGAGCATTTATTTCCTGAGAAGGCGCCCGTGTAGAAAACGGCAATTGTCCGCCGCATTGATTACAGAATTTTGCCCTGAATTCATTCTTAAAATTACACTTGGGACACAGCTGCTTTACCTTTCTTGAAGGCATGGCAATAAATACCCCGCTTGTGCCCTGTATGACTTTTATATTCCTCACCACAAAAGCGTTATCAAAAGTTACAGTCGCATACGCCTTTAATTTTTTGTCCGG
>Ga0315268_10000468_pt1 | contig 47454 bp, 41 predicted proteins | sample C1_top_MG_FD_204535 | JGI IMG/M metagenome (GOLD analysis project Ga0315268, IMG submission 204535) | Sediment microbial communities from Yellowstone Lake, YNP, Wyoming, USA - C1_top | ecosystem: Environmental > Aquatic > Freshwater > Lake > Sediment | place: USA: Wyoming | collected 2017-08-01 | reverse complement strand
GATAGTCTAGTTATATAACTAGACTACCGGAAAGCGCAAGGGGAACCTGGTCAGAAGGTGCTGGGTTCACTACGAGGGGAGAATACTTTCAGAACCAGTCAAAGGGCCAAACACGAGCGCCAGGCTTCAGCCTGGCATCTTTCTTTTTCCGTTTCTCGCCACCTTACCCTATCCCGCTGCCTGCCTCTCGGAAGACGTCCCATCCTGCCCGTCCCTCGCCCCACCCGATACTAGTACCTCTATTGACAACTGTTAACTTGTGAGTTATACTATAGTTTGTTTCTGGGCGCTGAAAACAAAGGAGATCCCGCCCCGTGCCCTCACCCACAATCACCCCTCAACATCTCCTTCGATCCCCACTTTCTTCTTCCCCTCGCGAAAAACCACATCCTGTAAGTCCTGTATTTGCCACTCTTACAAACTTCTCCCCCCGTAACTCCCTGTGTTTGCCACTCTTACGAAAACGGCGGGGGTGTACCCAAACTCTTCCCAAAATGGAACTCCTCCCGCCCGCCACCCGCCACTCGTCACTCGTCATTATCCCCTTTACAATCTGCACTTACAAAAAACTCGCCTATAACCCATTTAGAATCTGCACTTCCAAAACAAAGAACTTAAAACCCCGCAGAATCAACACTTACAAAAAAAACCAGGGGGTAGGGGTCATATTGTTAACCTGCCAGACCCCATTGGCGCTTGCCCTCCATCTCCTTACCTCATTACCTCCTTGCTTCCTTACATCTCTCTTCTCCTATACAATCCCGCCCCAGCACCCTCGGAGGCCCCATGAGCTTTAATCAGCGCCTGCAAGACATCCGCACCGGCTTCGACTCCGGCTTCTGGGTCGCCAACGTCAGCGAGATCTTCGAGCGTCTGGCCTATTACGCCGCCTTCGCATCCCTGGCCATTTATCTTAACGAAACCCTCCATTTCCCCGCCGAAAAGACCGGCACGCTTACCGGCATCTTCGGCGGCATGGTCTGGTTCATGGCCATCTTCGGCGGCGCACTGGCCGACCGCCTGGGCTTTCGCCGCGCCCTTTCCCTCGCCTATCTCATCCTCAGCGCCGCCTATTTCCTCCTCGGCTCCCTGGGCGCCTCCTGGCTCGCGCCGGTGCGCGATGCCGTGCCGCTGACCGGCCTGGTGACTTTCGTCCTCCTCCTCCCGGCCCTCGGCGTCTCCATGGTCAAACCCTGCGTCGTGGGCATGACCGCGCGCGGCTCCCGCGAAAACGTGCGCACCCTCGGCTATTCCATCTACTACACCATGGTCAATATCGGCGGCGCCGCCGGCCCCTTCGTGGCCTCCTGGGCCCATCGCCATCTGGGCATCGAGCAGGTCTTCCGCGTTTCCGCCCTCAGCGTCTTCGCCATGTTTTTCGCCGTGCTGATCTTCTTCCGCGATCCCGGCCGCGCCGCGGAAGTTCCCCCCTCCGTCAAGCAGACCTTGCGCAACTTCGCCACCGTCGCCGGCAATCCCAAGTTCATGCTCTTCCTGCTCATCTTCACCGGCTACTGGATCGTTTTCTGGCAGGAGTTCATCATGCTGCCCGTCTATATCCATGCGCACATCAGCCAAGCTGCCGACGTCGAAAGAATCCTCATGACCGACGCGGTCGTGGTCATCTCGCTCACCCTGGCCGTCAATCACGTCTTGCGCAAGCTGGGCGCCTTCCACGCCGTCATTCTCGGCACGCTGGTCAGCTCCCTCGCCTGGCTGGTCCTCGCCGCGCATCCCTCCGTCATGACCGCCATCTTCGCCATCGGCTTCGTCGCTCTGGGCGAAATCATCCAGCAGCCGCGCTACTACGAATATATTTCCAAGCTCGCTCCCGCCGGACAGCAGGGCACTTACATGGGCTTCGCCTTCATGCCCATCGGCATTGGTTCCTTGATTGGCGGGTGGCTCGGCGGACGCCTGGTGCATCACTTCGGCGAAGTGGTGCACCAGCCCGAACGCATGTGGTGGGTCATCTGCGGCATCGGTCTGCTGACCACCGCATTGCTCTTCATCTACGACCGCATCGTCAAGCCGGGGCAGGAGGACGCAACCGCGGCGAACGCCTAGCGCGGCGCCAGGAAGAAAGGGGAAAAAAAAGAAAAAATCAGTTTACGCGGCGGCGCAAATTATCCAGCGCCTCGCGCGCCAGACGGTAGCGCGGCTCGATCGTCAAGGCCTTCTGAAAACTGGCCTTGGCGCGCACGTAGAGTTCCTTGGCCAGATACGCCCGGCCCAGGTTGTAGTAAGGAAAATGGCGCGGCTCGTAGCGCTTCGCTTCCAGCGCCAGGTCCAGCCACGGAATGGCCTCCTCGGGGCGGCCCAGTTCGATCAGGTAAGCTCCGATGTCGTTGTAGGGATTGCCGTATTCCGGATCGATCTTGATGGCCCGCTTGCATTCCGCGATGGCCTCTTCGAGGCGGCCCTGAAAATGGTATGCCCAGCCGAGAAACGTGTACGCTTCCGCCGTCGGATGCACTTCCAGCGACGCGCGGTAGAGTTCCACGGCGTTGTCGTAATCGCCTTCCATCTGGGCCTGGTAGGCGTCTTGCAGCAAGTCCCATGCGTTCGTCAATGTGTCCTGGCTCATTGCATCCAGGAATACCACGCGGGGAGAAAGTTATCTACAGTACGAAAGTCCTGTATTGCGGCGATGGAACCTGTACCACGCGGGAGTTGCTTTCTTCCGCTGGAAGTAGGGAGATAAAGCTGGGAAAATGGTGGGACGGTGGAACACAGAGAGATCCAGGGAGGATTCGTGAAACGCTCGATCTGCTGGTTGGGAATCGCAATGCTGGCCCTGTCGGGAGTGGCGCTGGCGCAGGCCGTGGAAAAAAAATCCACGGCGAAAAAAACCGCACCCGTGGATAAAGAAGCCGTGGAGCGCGGGAAAATTCTGTTCGGGAAAAAATGCGCCGTCTGCCACAACGCCGACAGCGACGTCCGCAAAATCGGCCCCGGCCTGAAGGGCCTGAATCATCGCGGAACCTTCAGCGTCAACAACAACAAAATCACCGACAAAACGCTGAAGGCCTGGATCGAAACCGGCGACGACCAGATGCCGCCGTTCAAAGACGTCCTGAGCGAAAAAGAGATCCTCGACGTGGTGCGCTTCGTCCGAACGCTGTAGACAAAAAAACTCCGCGGAATTGGACGAAGCCAATTCCGCGGAGACTGTTTTTTCAAATATAGCTTCGACACCCGCCCGGCTTCACGGCGCAAACCAGCCGCGCAGCGGCCCGGCGGAGTCAGCACATTCCCGGCAACCGCTTAGCTGAGAATGGCGTCCTTGAAGGCCTTGGCCGCGCGCAAACGCACCACGGTCTTGGCCTTGATCTTGATGGCTTCGCCCGTTGCCGGGTTACGGCCCATGCGCGCCTTGCGGTGCGCCTTCACAGCGCGGCCAATGTTGGGAACCACGAACTTTCCCGCGCTGCCCTTGCACTCTTTCACGGCCAGTTTGAAGAGTTCTTCAAAAAACGTGACCACGGCCTTTTTCGGCGTGCCGCACTTTTCAGCTAAGGTCGCCACGATCTTGCTTTTGCTCATTGGCTTGGCTGCCATCTAGTCTCCTCTTATTTGACTTTCTTCTGTGCCCGAACGAATCGGGCCAGGCCGCGCGATTTCCCTGATAGATACAGGGTAAAACGCGCACCGAAAGGCACTATAGCCAAGGGATTCGCAGAACGCAAGAAAAAACAGCAAAAATCCCAAGAAAAACGGGGGTTTCGAAAGGGCCGGGGACGGAGAGGAATTTGCGGGCGGGAAAAGGAAACGGGGCGCCGAGGGCGCCCCGTTTTCGAAAGGACTTGAGGCGGTTTCGAAAGCTGTTAGAGGGAAGCGAGGTCCTCGTAGAAGTGGGCGATGGCGCGGATGCCGTTGAAATAGTTGTCCAGGGCGATGTGCTCGTCGGGGGCGTGGGCGTTTTCATCGGGGAGGCCGAAGCCGATGAGCACGCAGGGGACTTTGAAGGTGTCGTGCATCTGGGTGACGAAGGGGATGGAACCGCCTTCGCGGATGAAAACGGCTTTTTTGCCGAAGCCCTTCTGGAGGGCGGCCTGGGCGACCTGGAAAATGGGGGCGTGGAAGGGGGCCACCCAGGGTTTTCCGGTGCTGAGGGTTTCGAATTTCATTTTGACGGACTTGGGGAGAAGTTTTCGAATGTGCTTTTCGACCAGGCGGGCGATTTTATCGGGGTTCTGATTGGGGACCAGGCGCGTGGAGAACTTGGCGAAGGCCTTGGAGGCGATGACGGTTTTCGCGCCTTCGCCCTGATAGCCGCCCCAGATGCCGTTGAGTTCCATCGTGGGACGGGTCCAGAGGCGTTCAACGATGGAAAAGCCTTTTTCGCCGCAATAGGCGGGGGCGCCGACGGCTTTGCGGAAGTCCTTTTCCTTCCAGGGAAGGGCATTGAGGGATTTGCGCTCGGCTTTGGAGAGCTTGGCGACATCCTTATAGAAGCCGGGGATGGCGACGCGGAAATCCTTGTCGTGAAGCTTGGCGAAGAGTTCGCAAAGGATGGTGATGGGGTTGGGAACGGCGCCGCCGTAGACGCCGGAATGGAGGTCGCGTTCGGGGCCGGTGAGTTCGATCTGGTAGTAGTTCAAGCCGCGCAGGCCGTAGGTGATGGAAGGTGCGCCGGGAGCGAGCATGGAGGTGTCGGAGACGACGAGGGCGTCGGCCTGGAGACGGGCTTTGTTTTTCTGGACGTATTCCCAGAGGCTGACGCTGCCGACTTCCTCTTCGCCTTCGATGAGGACTTTGACGTTGATGGGAAGTTTGCCGTGAGTCTTGAAGAGGGATTCCAGGGCTTTGAGGTGGATATGCACCTGACCCTTGTCGTCGGCGGTGCCGCGGCCGAAGAGGCGGCCATCGCGGACGGTGGGTTCAAAGGCGGGAGAGGTCCAGAGATCGAGCGGCTCGGCGGGCTGCACGTCGTAATGGCCATAGAAGAGGATGGTGGGCTTGCCGGGAGCCTGGAGAGATTCGGCGTAGACGAGAGGATGGAGAGCGGTGGGAACGACTTCGACGGTTTGAAATCCGGCGGAGCGGAGATGGGTGGCGACCCATTGAGCTGCGCGCTCGATATCGGGCTTGTGTTCGGTCTTGGCGCTGATGCTGGGGATGCGCAGAAATTCGCAAAGCTCGTTCAGGTGCTGATCACGATGGGCAAGGATGTACTCGGCCAGATTCATGTTCCCCCGCGGAAAGCGTTGATTTCACTAGAGTTTCAAAACCAAAAACAACAAAGCCGCCTCCGGGACAAGAAGCGCGGCAAAGGAAACATTCCCATGCCGTGTACAGAATAGTATGATTCCGGAGTTTGGAGCAACAGGAGAGAGCGAAAAGACGGCGGGGGATGTTTACATTGGAGAACAGTTGCGGACGAGGGAATTGACCGTTTCCCGGGATCGTCCGAAGATGGGGGAATTATGGGGCGGGAATACACAAGCGATCCGCGGCGCAGCAGCCGGATTTTTCACCGGGTGCGGGTGCAGGCGCTGGGGACGGGATTGCAGGGGCGGAAGTTCCGGGAAATCTGCGAGACGGTGATGGTGAGCGCGCACGGCGGCCTGCTGTACCTGAATCACGGGGTGGAGAACGGAGGGCTGCTGGTGCTGGTGAATCCGGAGACGCAGGAAGAGCTGGAATGCCGGATCGTGTTTTTGGGGGATGCGGGAGAGAAGGGGCAGCGGGTGGGCGTGGAGTTTTTGACGCCGTCGCCGCATTTCTGGGGGATCGATTTCAAGCAGGGGCCGAAGCAGGATGGCGGGGCGGAGACGGTGCATTAGGGTTTAGGACCGGCAAGAAGTTTTCATTGCTGGAATGGCTGCTGCGGAGTTCGAAGAGAAAGACCCCACACGCAAAAACGGCGTGTGGGGCACCCCCCTGTACCTCACCAGACTCCAGGTTCAGGCTGCCTGTCAGTGAATGTGATTGGTTTATTTGGGGGTTTTTCCCCGAAACTCCCGAAGGTTTTTCAGTATGTTCAATAGATTGTTTCCCGGTTCATCCATAGTTCCATAGTGAAAATTCACGAAAATCCACCGCCCGTTCTCTCGTACCAACTCAGCCACAACATCGGGCTTCTCGCTTTTCTTGCCATCCCGTACGCTGTGAACCTCGGCCCAATAGCTAGTGCCTTTGACTGCGATCCTTCCGGCGACATAGTGTTCGTCAGGGTCTTGGCTGTGGAGGAAGGGATCGAAATCCAGGCCGTCGAGTTCCCCTTCTTTGGCAGCTTCCGCTCTAACATCCGAGTCTTCCTTCAGCTGCCGAGCAAGTTCGGGACTGAACGACGAGTGTTTTAATTTCAGGGCCAGATCCGAGGCAAACCCTTCGTGCGGCATTAGAGATTTTGGGACATACCAGTCATAAAATGCCTGTACAAAGTCCTGGCAGGATTTTTTTAAGCCGGTAGAACGTTTCTTTTGCGCCCGGAGCGAACTGGATGGTGCAAGAAGGAAAAACAGCATCAGGACAGCCAGTATTTTGAGTGCTTTCATTCGTTTATCCTTTGTCATGGAAATTAGCTTCCGCCCATCACAATTTGCTCGGCAGTGGCAGGTGGCTCTGGGTACTTCCTGTTTTCTCCCTTGACGGCGCGCATCGAAGAGAGGATACCACTGTTGTAAGACACCAGGGTGCACATGGACGGGGTGCCCCACGCGCCGTGTTTGCGCGTGGGGGTTTTGGTGGTGATGGATGCCGAAGGGACTGAAGCGCTACACCGGGCGTGGGGAACTGCATTTTCTTACGTTCAGTTGCTACCAGCGGCGGCCGCTGTTGGAGACGGTACGGGCGCGCAATCTCTTCGTTCATGCGCTTGGCGAGATTCGAGCACGGTACAAATTTCTGCTGGTTGATACGTAGTCATGCCCAATCACGTGCATTTGCTGATCAGCGAGGCTCCCGGCGTTACGCCATCGCTGGTGCTAAAGGTTTTGAAGCAACGTGTGTCGCGGGATCTGCGGGGGAACGGCGGCTGGGCGACGGCGGGGGATGCGGGATTCGCGATCGCGGAGGACGAGAAGGAATTGGCGCGCTTCTGGCAGCCGCGATTTTATGATTTCAATGTTTGGAGTGGAGAGAAGGTTCGCGAGAAGCTTGATTATATGCACACGAATCCTGTTGCCAGGAAACTGGTGGAGCATCCCGGGGCGTGGGAGTGGAGCAGTTGGTCGTTTTATGCTAAGCGGGAGAGGGGATTGGTGGCGATTGATCCGGTGGGGTGGTGAAGACTGGGGAACGGAAAGAGAAAGGCCCCACACGTAAAAACGACGTGTGGGGCACCCGCAATGCATCTTTTTAATTCGCACTTGGGTCACCCGCCACTCAGCCTTTCGCGGAATACAGGGACATGTCAGGTATTTCCTGGTCCTAAAGGGAAACGTCGCGGGATCCCCAAGTCCAATAGAGGCCGAGATAGGCTACCGCGTGGGCTTCACCCTGAATGCTATGCCCGGCGCTAAAGAGAAGGCTGAACTTGGGGGTGAAATTGTAGTAGCCGCCCGCATTGAGCACAGTCGACTGCCGCGTCCCAGGCAGGGAATTGCCGGAACTTGTGCCCTGATCGAACAGCTCCCCGCCCAAGATGAGCTTCTTCGTCAGCTCTCGCTGCACGAGGATTCCTCCGAACACGTAGTTGCGCATGCCAAGCGCGGGATTGAAGACAAATCCTCCCCCGCCGTAACTGGTCCATTTGCCCCAGCTCTTTTGCGCCCAGAGGGGTAACTTTGCGGAAAGCCTGCCGTTTCCAAGGCCGCGGCTGGCGCAGCCCGAAGGCGCCAGGAGAAGCGGAAATGTTCCAATCTGTGGCCGGTATTTCGTCTCCTGGATAAATCGGTATTTGACTCCCAATTCGATATCCCCCAATCCCGACGCGCTTGGACCTGGCGAAGGAAAGTAGTAGGACATGGGGACAATGGCATGCAGCTGCAGGTTCGGGATAGCCCCCATATTGAACTCAACGGCGGGAGCATCTCCCTGGGACTGATAGGCGGTCCTGTCCAGGGTGGAGAAGAAATAGGCTTCGTAATGCCGGAAGGGAACCGGTTCGGGATCATCCGTCAGGAAGGGAGGCCCGGCTTGCGCGATGGGAGTGCGCGGGAGGATCAAAAGGAGAATGCAGAGAAACAGCAGGCGAAGGCGCATGATGTTTACTTTCCCTTCCGAAATGGGGATGATGCCGGCCGCTGAGGAATTCGCGGCGTGGCTTCCTCCTCGAAAAATTCACCGAACCGATTCCGTCTTTTCCTCCGCACGATCCTGGAAGCCCTTTGTCCGGTTGGGACATTTCGCCACACATCACGGAATCTAAGGTTCAGGGGACATGGTGGTTTATTTTACGGCGGATTTGTAAACTTCGCCGCCCTTCATGACGAAGACGACTTTTTCCATTACGGTGATGTCGGCGAGGGGGTCGCCGTCGACGGCGACGATGTCGGCGAATTTGCCGGGTTCGATGGCGCCGAGGTCGGTGGATTTGCCGAGGAGTTCGGCGGCGTTGACGGTGGCGGCGCGCAGGGCTTCGAGGGGAGTCATGCCGCCGCGGACCAGAGCGCCAAACTCTTTCGAAACAAAATCGGCGTCATCGTCCACACCGTAGGCGATTTTGAGGTGATGCGCGAGAGCGCGTTTGAAGGAGGGGCCCTGCTCCTTGAGGATGGCGACGCCTTTGGCGAAGCTGGCGGGATCGCGGCCCTGCGAGAGGCCGGTTTCCATGTCGTGCTGGAAACAGAAGAGCGTGGGGACCAGCCAGGTGCCGTGCTGCTCCATGAGCTGGGCGCCTTCTTCGTCGAGAACCGTGCCGTGTTCGATGGAATCCACGCCGGCGCGCACGGCGGCCTTGATTCCGGCGGCGCCTTCGGCGTGGGCCATGACTTTTTTGCCGGCGCGGTGAGCCACTTCGACGGCGCGGGCCATCTGCTCCTCGCTGAGTTCCTCGACGGTGTAGTCGCTGATGGGGTCCATGACGCCGCCGGTGGCCATGAGCTTGATCCAGTCCGCGCCAAACTTGATGTCGCGGCGGACGGCGACGCTGACTTGATCCACGGTGTCGGCGATGTTGGCGGCCCTGGGGAGAGATTTGTCCGGGGCCAGAACGTCGGCGTCGCCATGGCCGCCGGTGAGGGAAATGAAATTTCCGGCGGAGACCATGCGCGGCCCGCGGATGATTCCTTTTTCGATGCTGTTGCGGAGGGCGAGCTGGCCATAGCCGGGGTCGGACTCGCCGGCATCACGCAAGGAGGTGAAGCCGTGGTCCAGCCAGATTTGCAGGTTGAAGACGCCCCAGATGGCGGCTTGCGCGGAAGACATGCGCAGTCCGGAGGTGGAGGACTGGTCCTTGCGATTGCCGAGGACGTGAGCGTGGGAATCGATGAGGCCGGGGACCACGGTGAATTTCGAGAGATCAATGACGGGAATGCCGGCCGGAGCGGAGGCGGCGATGCGTGCAATGCGGTCTTTTTCGACGAGGATATAGGCGTTCAGGGTTACTTTGCCGGTGCGCACGTCAATCAGGCGGCCGGCGCGGATGGCCAGAGTGGCGGTGGGCGCAGGTTGTTGAGCGGAGACCGGGGCCAGTGCGGCCAGCAGGAACGCCGAGGAAAATAGGATGAGCTTCAGGAAAGATTTCAAGTTCCGCCTCCGGAAATGGAAGAATCGACCGGGAAGAGCATACGAACTGTGGTTGCGGAGCGCAACACGCATTTCAAAGGCTAGCGGATGAGGGAAGAAGGAGAAAAAAGACCCGCGCGGAAAGGCCGGGAAAAGGTGCACGTTGAGATGCTTCGCTGCGCTCAGCAGGACAATCACTAAGACGGCGGCTACGGCTGAGGCCGCGGCAAGGTTTGGGTGGGCGTGCGGAGGCTGTGTTACCATCGCGTTATTGGCAGGCGGATGGAGTTGGGCGCGTATGGCATCCATGAAAACGATGAAGGCATTGCGGAAGATGATGAGCGGGCGCGGGCTTTCTTACGAAAGCGCGGCGGCGCCGGAGATTGGGCCGGCGGACGTGCTGGTGCGGGTGCGGGCGGCTTCGATTTGCGGGACGGACCTGCATATCTACGGATGGGACAAATGGTCGCAGGGGCGGATCAAGCCGCCGGTGACGCTGGGGCACGAGTTTTGCGGGGTGGTGGAGCGCGTAGGGGAAGATGTTTCCGCGGTGAAGCCGGGCGATTTTGTGAGCGCGGAGATGCACGTGAATTGCGGGCACTGCCACCAGTGCCGGCTGGGCGAGGCGCACGTCTGCCAGAATCTGCACATTTTGGGGATTGACCGCGACGGGGCGTTCGCGGAGTTGGTTAAGATTCCGGCGGCGAATATCTGGAAGCTGGATGCGGCGATCCCGGAGCACTACGCGGCGATCATGGACCCGCTGGGGAACGCGGTGCATACGGTGCTGGCGGGGCCGGTGGCGGGGCGGACGGTGCTGGTGACGGGATGCGGGCCGATTGGATTGATGGCCATTGCGGTGGCGCGGGCGTGCGGGAGTTCGGTGATCTTCGCGACGGAAGTGAACGAGCAGCGGCGGGCGATGGCCAAGAAGATGGGCGCGGACGTGGTGCTGAATCCGGCGGAGGAAGATGCGGCGGCGCGGATCCTGGCGGAGACGGGCGGAACGGGAGTGGATGCGCTACTGGAAATGTCCGGAAACGTGACGGCGATTCATCAGGGGTTCGCGGCGCTGCGGGCGGGGGGCAGGGCGTCGCTGCTGGGGATTCCCACGGAGGCAGTGGCGCTGGACCTGGTGAAGGACGTGATTTTCAAGGGCGCGACGGTGCAGGGGATTTACGGGCGGAGGATGTACGAGACGTGGGTACAGATGACGGCGCTGCTGAAGGCGGGGCGGGTGAATCTGGAGCCGCTGTTCGGGGAGCGGGTGGCGTTGAGCGAGTTTGAGGGGGCGTTTGCGAAGTTGTCGGGGGGGCATGCGGGGAAGATACTTTTGTATCCGAATGGGATGGCGGGGTGAGGGGCGGAAGAGTTTGGTGAGGTGTGGCTGGCATTGTGTTAAGCGGGGCTGGGGAAAGTCAAAACCCGCACCCTTGCGCCTTTCGCAAGGGTGCGGCACCCCGCGCCTGCCGCTCACAGGAAAGCTCACTTAAAATTGCGGCAGGGAAACAGGGAAGGCGGGCAGGGTTATGGGAGAAGAGACGATGAAGGGGAATCCACTAGGGTACATTTCGGAGCAGCTGGGGGAGTTGCGGGCCAAGGGAGTGGCGCCGAAGTTGCGCGTGCTGGAGGGGGAGCAGAAGGCGGTGTGCACGTTCGACGGGCGGGAGATTATCAATCTGGCGTCGAATAATTATCTGGGGCTGACGACGCACAAGGCGCTGCGCAAGGCGGCGCTCGAGGCGGTGCGGAAATATGGGGCGGGAGCGGGGGCGGTGCGCACGATTGCCGGGACGATGAAGCTGCACATGGAGTTGGAGGAGCAGATCGCGCGGTTCAAGAACGTGGAAGCTTGCGTGGTGTTTCAGTCGGGGTTCACGGCGAACGCGGGAACGGTTGCGGCGGTGCTGGGCAAGGAAGATCTGATTATTTCGGATGAGCTGAATCACGCGTCGATCATTGACGGGGCGCGGCTTTCGAAAGCGACGATCAAGGTGTTCAAGCACAAGGACGTGAAGGACTGCGAGCGGATTCTGCAAGAAAACGCCAACTGGGCGGGGCACAAGCTGATCATTACCGACGGGGTGTTTTCGATGGACGGGGACATCGCGCCGCTGGGCAAGCTGTGCGACCTGGCGGAGAAATACGGCTGCATCATGATGGTGGACGACGCGCACGCTTCGGGGGTGCTGGGACGCGGCGGGCGCGGGAGCGTGGATCATTTCGGATGCCACGGGCGCGTGCACATTCAGGTGGGGACGCTGAGCAAGGCGATTGGGGCCATGGGCGGGTACGTGTGCGGTTCGCGCGATTTGATCGATTTTCTGTATTTGCGGGCGCGGCCGTTTCTGTTTTCGACTTCGCATCCGCCGGCGACGGTGGGAGCGTGCCAGGCGGCGTTCACGCTGCTGGATTCGCCGGAGGGGGAGAAGCTGGTGAAGAAGCTGTGGGCCAACACGAAATATTTCAAGCGGGAATTGAAACGGCGCGGGTTTCAGTTTCAGGCCAGCGAGACGCCGATCATTCCCATTCACGTGGGGGACGCGGCCAAGGCGTTCGAGTTTTCGAAAAAATTGTTCGAGGCGGGAGTGTTCGCGCCGGCGGTGGGATTCCCGACGGTGGCGGAGGGCAAGGCGCGGCTGCGGGCGATCGTGAGCGCGGCGCATAAGCGGGAGCAGTTGCTGCGGGCGGCGGAAGTGATGGAAGAAGTGGGGAAGACGCTGGGGATTGTGTGAGCGGGCGGCGGCTCTGCCGAGCCAGCCGCGGTTTGCTATACTCGCGCGCATGAGCGCTGCGGGAAAAAAGAAGCTGTTCCTGGTGGATGCGATGGCGCATATCTACCGGGCGTTTTATGTGCCGATGGACCGTCTGCGAACGCGCGACGGAGTGCCCACCAAGGTTCCCTACCTGTTTGGAAATATCGTGCGGAGAATCCTGAAGGAGTATCAGCCGGACTACGTCGGAATTGTGTTCGACAGCAAGGGGCCGACGTTCCGGGACAAGCTGTTTGAACGGTACAAGGCCAAGCGGCCGCCGATGCCGGACGATCTGGCGGTGCAGATTCCGTTTGTGCGGCGACTGTGCGAGGCCATGCGGCTGCCGGTGCTGGAGATGAGCGGATACGAGGCGGACGACGTGCTGGGGGCGCTGGCGCAGCAGGCGGCGAAGAAGGGGCTGGAGGTGGTGCTGGTCAGCAATGACAAGGACATGATGCAGCTGGTGGGGAACGGCGTGCGCACGCTGCGGACGGGTTCGGGAGGGGCGAAGGCGGACACGCTGGTGGACGAGGCGAAGGTGGAGGAGATTCTGGGAGTGCCGCCGGGGCAGGTGGTGGACGTGATGGCCTTGATGGGGGACACGATCGACAACATTCCGGGGGCCAAGGGAATTGGCGAAAAGGGCGCGGTGGAATTGATCCGCAAATACGGCACGGTGGAAAACGCGCTGGACCATGCGGATGAGGTGACACACAAGACGTACCGCAAGGCGCTGCAGGAACAGCGCGAGCAGGTGATGCTCTCGAAGCAGCTGGCGACGATTGCGCTGGACGTGCCGCTGGATCTGGATTTGCATTTGCTGGAGAGCCGGACGCCGGACGTGGCGGCGCTGGCGGCGCTGTATCGCGAGCTGGGATTTACGTCGCTGCTGAAGGAGCTGGGAGCGGATGCGGCGGCGCCGGCGGTGGAAGGAGCGGCGGCGGAGAAGACGGATTACGCGCAACTGGCGACGGCGGCGGAATTCCGCGCGTGGCTGGAGAAATTGCCGAAGAGCGCGGCGCTGGCGGTGTGGCTGAATCTGGAAAGCGAAGGGCGGGAAGCGGAGGGATTCGGGACGGGGATCGCGTCGGTGGAGGTTTCGCGCGGGGAGGGAGAGGGGCGCGCGGTGTGGGTGGATGAAAAGGGAGAGGCGCTGGCGGCGCTGCGGGCGGCGCTGGCGGATGGGAAGCGCGCCAAGGTGGTGCATGACGCGAAGCTGACGGAGTTGCTGGCGGGGCCGGTGGCGGGGATACGGCACGCGACGCAGCTGTATTCGTATCTGCTGCGGCCGACGACGGCGAATCATAATTTTGCGGATTGCGCGCTGCGGCATTTGAACGCGGTGCTGACGGGAGCGCCGGGAGAGCGCGCGGCGATTTTGCAGCGGTTGGGGCCGGCGCTGCGGCAGCAGGTGGAGGAGCAGGGGCTGGCGGAGGTGTACGAGACGATTGATCTGCCGCTGGCGCCGGTGCTGGCGGCGATGGAGCGCACGGGCGTGCGCGTGGACCCGGCGGCGCTGGAAGAGATGTCGCGGGCGATGGAGAAGGAGATCCGGCGGCTGGAGAAGGAGATCTGGGAACTGGCGGGGGCGGAGTTCAACGTGAACTCGCCGATGCAGCTGGCGGAGATTCTGTTTGACAAGTTGAATTTGCAGACGGCGACGAAGCGCGGGAAGGCCAAGGCGCGCTCGACGGCGGTGGACGTGCTGGAGGAGCTGTCGGCGTTGCATCCGCTGCCGGGAAAAATTATCGAGTACCGGGAGATCGCCAAGCTGAAGTCCACGTATGTGGATGCGCTGCCGAAGCTGATTCATCCGGCGACGGGGCGGCTGCATACCAGCTTTAATCAGACGGGAACGGCGACGGGGCGGCTGAGTTCTTCGGACCCGAATTTGCAGAACATCCCGGTGCGGAGCGAGCTGGGGCGGCAGATTCGCGCGGCGTTCGCGGCGGAGAAGGGCAAGGTGCTGCTCTCGGCGGATTATTCGCAGATCGAGCTGCGCATCATGGCGCATTTTTCGGGGGACAAGGTGCTGGTGCAGGCGTTTCGCAACGGCGAGGACATCCATGCGCGAACGGCGCAGGAGGTGTTTGGAGTGGGGCCGATGGCGCAGACGGCGGAGCACCGGCGGGCGGCGAAGGCGATTAATTTCGGGATTATTTACGGGCTTTCGGCGTTCGGGCTGGCGCAGCAGCTGGGGATCGAGCAGCGGGAAGCGGCGAAATTTATTGCGGCGTATTTTCAGAGGTACAGCGGGGTGAAGGAGTATTTGGAGCGCACGCTGGAGGAGACGCGCAAGACGAGCCTGGTGAAGACGCTGTTCGGGAGGATTCGGCCGATCCCGGAGATTACCGCGCCGCAGATGCAGCTGCGGAATTTCGCGGAGCGCACGGCGCTGAATTCGCCGCTGCAGGGGACGGCGGCGGACCTGATCAAGCTGGCGATGATCGCGATCGAGAAGAGGATGCGGGCGGAGAAGTACGAGGCGCGGATGATTTTGCAGGTGCATGACGAGCTGCTGTTCGAAACGCCGCCGGGGGAGCTGGAGGAATTGAAGGGGATGGTGCGGGAGGAGATGCAGGGAGTGAGAAAGCTGGACGTGCCGCTGGTGGTGGACGTGAAGGCGGGGGCCAACTGGCGGGACATGAAGTGAGGACGGAGACGGCGGGGGAACTGTTTTTTTAAAGCATTTCTTTTCATGGGCCGCTTCACGAGGTAGAATGTGCCCGGCGGGCCAGGATCTGCCCTTCACAGACCTGCCTCGGAGGGGACCATGCGGAAATTCAAAATAAGCATTTTGGCGGTGTTGCCGATTCTTTTGACGGGAGCCACCGCTTTGAAAGCCCAGGAACAGAATCCAGTCAAATCGTCACTCGCGGTGATTGAAGAGGCGGGGAGGTTTTACCGTTACGACTGCGAAATGTGCCATGGCGCGGACGGAAGCGGCAAGGGAGATCTGGCGCAGGACATGAAGCTGGAGACGCACGACTGGCGTACGGGAAACGTGATCGAGAAGATGACGGATTTTGAGATTTTCACGATCATCACCAAGGGCAAGGGGAAGATGGTGCCCGAGGGGGAGAGGGTAAAGGCGGAGATTCGCTGGAGTCTGGTGCACTATGTAAGGTTGCTGGCGAGGAAGGGCGGAGGGGGAGCGGCGCCTCCGGCTGCGGCCATCGGAAAGCCATCCGCGGAAGAAGCAAAACCGGCAGCGGAGACTCCCAAGCCGGCAGAAGAGGCTCCGAAACCTGCGGTAGAAGCTCCCAAGCCGCCCGCGGAAGCGCCGAAGCCAGCGGCGGACGCGCCCAAGCCGGCTGGGGATGCGCCGAAACCGCCAGCGGATGCGCCACCGGCAGCGGAAACGCCGAAACCAGCGGCGGACGCACCCAAGCCGCCCGCAGATGCGCCTGCACCGCCTGCGGATGCACCCAAGCCTCCGGTTCGCTAGCAGGGATGAGGATGGAGCAGGGGACAGCCCGGTGAGTGATTGCCGGGCTGTATTTTTTTGCAGGCAATCAATCCTAGGAGGAAGTTATGGCGCATGCGCCGAAGTTTCTGCAATTGGTGAATGAAGCAAGGTCCCGCGTGAAGGAGACCAACGTGGCCGATGTGAAACGGCGGCTGGATGGGGGGGAGAAATTCACGCTGGTGGACGTGCGGGAGGAGAGCGAATGGGCGCGCGGGCATCTGCCGGGGGCGGTGTACATGGGGCGCGGGGTGATCGAGCGGGACATCGAGCAGAAGGTTCCGGATGCGGGCGCGAAGTTGGTGCTGTACTGCGGCGGAGGGTTCCGTTCGGTGCTGGTGGCGGAGAATTTGCAGAAAATGGGCTACAAGGATGTGGAGTCGATGGACGGGGGATGGAAGGGCTGGCTGGATGCGGGGTTGCCGACGGCGAAGGATTGAAGCGGGGCGAATACTGCGAGCAAAAAAGAAATGGCTGGGGCGGAAGGATTCGAACCTTCACCGACCTCATTAACAGTGAGGTGTCCTACCGGTTAGACCACGCCCCAGTGGCGCAGAACAGTGCAGCAAGTCTTTACAGAATACCGTGAGTTGGAATGGGAATCAAATCGGGGTAAGAGCGGTTAGATCGCGGAAGGAAGCAAGAAGCGGAAAAAAGCAAAGAGAGGCGTTCCAGAGTGGCACGCAGAATGGATTCCTGAGTGAACCATCCGAGAAAATTTGCGAATCAGTTACGTCACCCGGGTTAGGGAGAGGTGTTGTGTTTTTGGAAATTTATGAGCGGTAGAGTTGCAATCGAAAAAGAATTATCGGAAACTAGAAAACTGTCCGCCGCTACCCCGGGCGGATAGTGCAAAGCAGGCCACGAGGCGTTCCCTGACGGGCGCTCTACAGGTTCGAGCTAGACACAACCATGGGACAGATTTTTCACCGCAGTACAAACTTTATCGCGCGGTTCTCACTGTTCGCCGGAATAGCGGTAGCGGGGCTGGCGGGTTTGGTGATTTATGCCACGCCGCGTTCCCCCTATAAGACGAACCAGAACGTGGTTCGTGAGCAGCCCATTCAATTCAGTCACAAGCACCACGTGGGGGACGACGGCATTGACTGCCGCTACTGCCACACGGGAGTGGAGACCTCGGCGTTCGCGGGGATTCCGCCGACGAAGACGTGCATGAACTGCCATTCGGTGCTGTATAAGGATGCGGCGTATCTGGAGCCAGTGCGGGAAAGCTACCGAACGGGGAAACCGCTGCAGTGGTCGCGGGTGCATCGCCTGCCGGATTTCGTTTATTTCAACCACAGCATTCACGTGAACAAGGGCGTGGGCTGTTCGACCTGCCACGGGCAGGTGAATCAGATGGCGCTGATGTGGCAGTCATCGACGCTGCTGATGAGCTGGTGCCTGGATTGCCACCGCAATCCGGAGCAGGCGCTGCGGGAGAAGAAGGATGTTGTGAACATGGATTGGAAGGCGCCGGCGAACCAGGCGGAGATCGGCAAGGCGCTGGCGGCGCAGTACAAACTGCGTTCGACGTTGGAACTGACCAGTTGTTCGACGTGTCATCGCTAGAAGTCGAAGCGAATCCGGAGAGACGCAAAGAGAAGGTATGAGCGCGGACGATCACAAGCACAGGCAGCACGACGAACACGAGCAGGACCACGAGGCCGTGGAACTGGCGCCGCGGAACTATTCCGTGGACCTGGCGGCCATCCGCGAGCGGCTGGGCAAGAGCAGCGGCAAGGAATACTGGCGCAGCCTCGACGAGCTTTCCGACAATCCGCACTTCGCGGAACTGCTGCACCGCGAGTTTCCGCGGCAGGCTTCCGAATACGACGAATCGGTGGACCGGCGCGACTTCCTGAAACTGGCGGCGGCTTCGCTGGCGCTGGCGGGGCTTTCGGGATGCGGCGGACCGCCGAGCGAGACGATTGTTCCTTACGTAACGCAGCCGACGGGGCTGACGCCGGGCAAACCGCAGTTTTATGCGACGGCCATGCCGATGGGCGCGGACGCGATCGGGCTGCTGGTGGAAAGCCACGAAGGGCGGCCGACGAAGATTGAAGGCAATCCGGATCATCCGGGGAGCCTGGGAGCCGCGGACGCGATTGCGCAGGCTTCGGTGCTGGGGCTCTATGACCCGGATCGCGCGCAGGTGGTGACGCACCAGGGAAATATCGAGTCCTGGGGATCGTTTTTGGGCGAGGCGGCGGGCGCGGCGAGGGTGTTGAAGACCGGCGCGGGGCTGCGGATTTTGACGGGAAGCGTGACGTCGCCAACTCTGGCGGCGCAGATCAAGGGTTTGCTGGCGCAATATCCGCAGGCCAAGTGGCATCAGTGGGAGCCGGCGGGTTCGGACGGAGCGCGCGAGGGCGCGAAGCTGGCGTTCGGGCGCGTGGTCAGCGCGGTGTACCGCCCGGAGAAGGCGGAAGTGATTTTGTCGCTGGACGGGGATTTCCTGGCCAGCGGGCCGGGGCATGTGCGCTACGCGAAGCAGTTCGCGCGGCGGCGCAAGCTGAGCGGAGCGGGTTCGGAGATGAACCGGCTGTATGTGCTGGAGCCGACGCCGTCGGTGACGGGAGCTTCGGCGGACCATCGCGTGCCGATGCGGGCTTCGGATGTGGGATTGTTTGCGCGGGCTTTGGCGGCCAAGCTGGGATTGGGCGGAAGCGCACCGGTTCCCTCGGGCAGCGAAAAACTTCTGGAAACGGTTGCCGCGGAATTGCAAATGCATCGCGGGGCGGGCCTGGTGATTGCGGGCGAGCAGCAGCCGGCGGAAGTGCATGCGCTGGCGCACGTGATGAATCAGGCGCTGGGGAATGCCGGCGCGACGGTGTACTACGCGGAGACGGCGGAAGCGCAGCCGGTGAATCATGCGGAATCGATACGCGAATTGTGCGCGGAGATGCACAACGGGAACGTGGATACACTGCTGATTCTGGGCGGGAATCCGGTCTATGACGCGCCGCGGGATTACGATTTCGCGGAGAAATTGAAAAAGGTTCGGCTGACCGTGCGTCTGGGCGCTTACGCCGACGAGACTTCGGCACATTGCCAGTGGAATATTCCAGAAACGCATTACCTGGAATCGTGGAGCGATGCGCGGGCGTTCGACGGAACGGCGAGCATTGTGCAGCCGCTGATCGCGCCGCTCTATCAGGGCAAGACGGCGCATGAAGTGGTGGGAGCGTTCTCGGACAAGCCGGGCGTTTCCAGCTACGACCGCGTGCGCGCGACGTGGATGGGCGGGCACACGGAAAAGGAATGGCGCAAGTGGCTGCATGACGGCGTGATTGAAGCGACGGCGTTTGCGCCGCTGAGCGTTGCGGCGAAATGGAGCCCGGCGAGCCTGCCGGCGGCCAAGCCCGTTCCCGCGGACCAGATTGAATTTGTTTTCCGGCCGGACCCCTGCGTATTCGACGGGCGCTTCGCCAACAACGGCTGGCTGCAGGAACTGCCCAAGCCGGCGAGCAAGCTGACGTGGGACAACGCCGCGCTGATCAGCCCCAAGACGGCGGAAAAATTCGGATTTACGCACAGCAGTTCGTTCGTGGGCGGCGAGCACGGGCAGACGATTGTGGACATCGCGGAGATCGAATTGTCCGGAAGCAAGGTGAGCGCGGCGGTGTGGACGCTTCCCGGGCAGGCCGAAGGCGTGATTACGCTGCCGCTGGGTTACGGACGCAGCAAGTCCGGCCACGCGGGAACGAACAAGGGATTCAACGCCTACGCGGTGCGCGGAGCGGCGGCGCTCTGGACGGCGACGGGCGGAAGCGTGCGCAAGACCGGCGAGACGTATCCGCTGGCCTGCACGCAGGCGCATCACAACATGGAAGGGCGCGAACTGATCCGTTCGGCCTCGTTCGAGGAGTACAAGAAGAATCCCGCATTCACGCAGCTTCCCGAAGAAGAAAAGATGAAGGGGCTGTCGCTGTACAAGGAATTCGAATACCCCGGCTATGCGTGGGGGATGGCCATTGATCTGGCTTCGTGCAACGGCTGCAACGCGTGCGTGGCGGCCTGCGGCGCGGAAAACAATATTCCGATCGTGGGCAAGGACCAGGTTCTGCGCGGGCGGGAAATGCACTGGATCCGCATCGACCGCTACTATGAGGGTTCACTCGATAATCCGGAGATGCACAATCAGCCGGTGCCGTGCCAGCAGTGCGAGAACGCGCCCTGCGAGCAGGTCTGCCCGGTGGGCGCGACGACGCACAGCGCCGAAGGCCTGAACGACATGGTCTACAACCGCTGCATCGGGACGCGCTATTGCTCGAACAACTGCCCCTACAAGGTGCGGCGGTTCAACTTTCTGCGCTTCCAGGACTGGGAAACGCCCGAATTCAAGCTGATGCGCAATCCGGAAGTGACCGTGCGCAGCCGCGGCGTGATGGAAAAGTGCACCTACTGCGTGCAGCGCATCAACAACGTGCGCATCGAGGCGGAGAAAGAAAACCGGCCCATCCGCGACGGGGAGATCGTGACCGCGTGCGAAGCGGCCTGCCCCAGCGAAGCGATTGTCTTCGGCAACGCCAACGACCCCAAGAGCCGCGTGGCCAAGCTCAAGGCGCAGCAGCGTAACTACACGATTCTGGCCGAAGTGAACGCGCGGCCGCGTACGACTTATCTGGGGGCCGTGAAGAACACCCATCCGGAGTTGGAACGTCCGGAAACGCCGGCCAAGGAAACGAAATGAGCGCGACGAACGATACACCCAACCTGCGCAGGGTCGCTCCGGTTGTCGCGCCCGGCCACACGTTTGGAACGGTCACGGAAAAGATCAGCTCGATTGTGCTCAGCCGCCCGGCTGGCGCCGGCTGGTTCTTCGGCATCAGCGTCGCCTTCGCCTTCGTGATGATTCTGGGCATGTCCGCCGCGTACCTGATCATGAAGGGCACGGGCGTCTGGGGACTGAACGTTCCGGTGGCCTGGGGATTCGCGATCGTCAATTTCGTCTGGTGGATCGGCATTGGCCACGCGGGCACGCTGATTTCCGCGATTCTGCTGCTGCTCAATCAGAAGTGGCGCACTTCGATCAACCGCTTTGCCGAGGCCATGACCTTGTTCGCGGTGGCCTGCGCGGGCATGTTCCCGCTGCTGCACACCGGCCGTCCGTGGTATGCGGCGTATTTCATGATGCCCTATCCGAATACGATGGGCATCTGGCCGCAATTCCGCAGCCCGCTAATCTGGGACGTTTTTGCGGTGTCCACCTATTTCACGGTTTCCCTGCTGTTCTGGTTCGTGGGCTTGCTGCCGGATTTGGCGACGCTGCGGGACCGCGCGACTTCGAAGCCCAAGCAGATGATTTACGGATTGCTGGCCATGGGCTGGCGCGGTTCGGCGCGGCATTGGCACCGCTATCAGATGGCCTATCTGCTTCTGGCGGGCCTGGCGACGCCGCTGGTGGTTTCGGTGCACACGGTGGTGAGCTTCGATTTCGCGGTGGCCGTGGTGCCGGGCTGGCACACGACGATTTTTCCGCCGTACTTCGTGGCGGGCGCGATTTATTCGGGCTTCGCCATGGTGCTGACGCTGGCAATTCCGCTGCGCAAGTTTTACGGGCTTGAGGATTTCATCACCATGCGGCACCTGGAAAACATGGCCAAGGTGATGCTGGCGACGGGGCTGATCGTGGCCTACGGCTACGCGATGGAATTCTTCATGGCGTCTTATTCGGGGAACAAGTACGACACCTTCCTGGCGTGGAACCGCATGCATGGGCCGTACGCGGCGTTTTACTGGGCGCTGATTTTGTGCAACATCGTGATTCCGCAACTGCTGTGGCTGCACCGGGCGCGCACGAACGTGGTGCTGCTTTTTGTCATGTCCCTGGTGATCAACGTGGGCATGTGGCTGGAGCGCTTCGTGATCGTGGTGATGAGCCTGCATCGCGACTTCATGCCATCGGCGTGGGGCAATTACCGGCCGACGATCTGGGATGTGGGATTGTTCACGGGGACGCTGGGATTCTTCGTGATGCTGATCTTCCTGTTCGTGCGGGTTTTGCCGGCGATTTCCATCGCTGAAATGCGCGAGCTGGTGGCGCATACTTCCGAGGAACAGAAATGAACGAGCAGAGTTCAAAACTACACGGCGTGATGGCGGAGTTCGAAACGCCGGAACAGCTCATTGAAGCGGCGGAGAAAACCCGTGCTGCGGGTTTTGCGAAGCTGGACGCCTACGCGCCCTATCCGGTGGAAGGGCTTGCCGAAGCGCTGGGGCTAAAGCGCACGTGGGTGCCGCAGCTTACGCTGCTGGGCGGGATACTGGGCGGATGCGGGGGATTCGGGCTGCAATATTTTGTTTCCGTGATTTCCTATCCGCTGAATATCGGCGGCCGTCCGCTGAACAGCTGGCCGGCGTTCATTCCGGTGACGTTCGAAACGACGGTGCTGGGAGCGGCGATCTTCGCGGTGTTCGGGATGCTGGCGCTGAACAAGCTGCCGCAGCCGTATCACCCGGTGTTCAACGTGGCGCGGTTTGCCGCGCGCGCTTCGAGCGACCGCTTCTTTTTGTGCATCGAAGCGGACGGTGAAAAATTTGACGGCGCGGGAGCCCGGAAGTTTTTGGAAGGGCTGAAACCGGCCAGCGTGGCCGAGGTGCTCGATGAGTAGGGCGCTGCGCAATTGCGCGATGATAACAGCGGCGGCGGCGATGCTGCTGGCGGGAGGCTGCCGCCAGGACATGGCCGACCAGCCCAGGAATAATCCTCTGACGCCGAGCGCGTTTTTCAGCGACGGGCGGGGCAGCCGCACGCCGGTGGAGAACACGGTGGAGCGGGGAGCGCTGGCGGATGACGAATTGAACGTGCCCAAGGATTCGACGTTTTTCCCGCTGCCCATCACGCAGGAATTGCTGGAGCGGGGGCGCGAGCGTTATGGAATTTTCTGCGAGCCGTGCCACGGTGCGGAAGGCGACGGCAACGGAATGATCGCGGTGCGCGGGATGAAGCATCCGCCGTCCTACCAGCAGGAACGGCTGCGGCAGGCGCCGGTGGGATATTTCTACGACGTGATCACGCACGGATTCGGCGCGATGTACGATTATTCGGCGCAGGTGAACGCGCATGACCGCTGGGCCATCATCGCCTATATTCGCGCGCTGCAATTGAGCCGCAACGCACCGGCGGGAATGCTTCCCGCGGAAACGCTGCGCAAGCTGAAAGCCGGGCCGCTCGCCGCCCCGGCGGAGCACACCACCGAAGAAGGAGCGCACTGATGACGGCGCAGACCTATACGGCGCCCGACAGCGTCGCCCGCCTTGGGCGGAACGCATTGATCGTTGGCGTTCTCGGCCTGGTGGCCTGCGGGATTTCCTGGGCCGGCCATTCCGAAGATTTCTATCACGCCTATCTGATCGGCTATCTGCTGGTGCTGGGCGCGGCTTTGGGCAGCCTGGTTCTCCTGATGGTGCAACACATGACCGGCGGCAAATGGGGCATCGTGATCCGGCGTCCCCTGGAAGCGGCGACGCGCACGCTGCCGCTGCTGGCCGTTTTCTTTCTGCCGATTTTTCTGGGCGTGCAACACATCTACGTCTGGGCGCAGCCGGTGCACGAGAAACTTTCCTCATTTCAGGAAAACTATCTGACGGTGGGAGGCTTCCGCACGCGCGCGGTGATTTACTTCGCCATCTGGATCGGTCTGGCGCTGCTGCTGAACCGCCTCTCGCTGCAGCAGGACAGCAAGCCGGAGGACCGCATGATCCGGCGGCAACTGCAGCTCTTCAGCGGACCGGGCATCGTCCTCTATGTGGCCACGATGTCGCTGGCGTCGATCGACTGGGTGATGTCGCTTTCCCCGCAGTGGATTTCCACGATTTACGGTTTTCTGTTCGTGATCGGGCAGGCCATCACGGCGATGGCCCTGATGATCATCATCCTCGTGATGCTCTCAAAGAGCGCGCCGATGTCGGGCGTGGTCCAGCCGCAGAATCTGCACGATCTGGGCAAGCTGCTTTTTGCCTTCATCATGGTGTGGGCTTATTTTTCCTTTTCGCAGCTGCTGATCATCTGGTCGGGCAATCTTCCCGAAGAGATCGTCTTTTATAAGGCGCGGCTGGCGGGGACGTGGGGCTTTTTCGCGGTGGCCCTGCTGTTGCTGCATTTCGCGCTGCCTTTTATGCTGTTGCTTTCGCGGGACTTGAAGCGCAATTCGGCGCTGCTGCCGAAGGTGGCCATGTTCCTGATCGCCATGCGCCTGGTGGACCTGACGTGGATCACCGGTCCGGAATTTTCGCACCAGGGATTTCAGCTGCACACCGCGGATCTGGCGGCGCCGCTGGGCATCGGCGGCATCTGGCTTTTCTGGTTCGCGAAGCAATTGCAGCAGCGGCCCTTGCTCCCGCTGGGCGATCCCAAGCTGGCGGAGGTGACGGAACACAATGAGCACTGAACAGCATAAGAACTCCGATCAGGACCCGGTCCATAAGGACATTTCCTTCGAAAAGAAGGACATCCAGATCCCGTGGCTCATGAAATTTCTGGTGGGCATGGGCGCCTTTCTCGTGGCCAGCTATTATCTCTGCTGGGTGATTTACGGCGTCTACCTGGGACGCGAGCAGCGCACCGACGCCGCGACCGAGCAGGCGCAGCCCGCTTCGCCGGTGAAGCTCCCCGAGCCGTTTCTCCAGGGCGTTCCCGGACATGAAACCGATCCGCAGCAAGACCTTCGCGACATGCGAGCGCGGGAGCGGAACAACCTCTCCCAAACGCGCTGGGTCGACGAAAAAGCGGGCATTGCCGAAATTCCCGTGGAAGAAGCGATGAAGATTATCGCCGAGAAAGGCTTGCCGGCCGCGCCTGCCGCAGCCGCCGGGAAAAAGAAATAAGGATCATGAGCCGGATACGCCAATTCGCCGGAATCGCCGTGCTGCTGGGGGCCGCCGTGAGCGCCTGCGCGCAAACGATTCCGGACGGAGTGACCGACCCGGGCCTGCCCGCGCAGTTGCGCTTGATCGGTTTCGCGCCGAAATTGGACGCGGTAATCCCGGCCACACCGGCGTTCCGCGACGAGACCGGCAAGGAAGTTCACTTGGGAGATTATTACGGGAAGCGGCCGGTGGTGCTGGCGTTTGTCTACTACCAATGCCCCTCGCTGTGCGACGAGCTGCAGCACGGACTCGCCGGCGCACTGAAGATGCTTTCGCTGCAGGCGGGCAGCGACTATGACGTCGTGGTGCTCAGCTTCGACCCCAAGGACACGCCGGAAATCGCGGCCGCTAAGAAAAAAGAAACGATGTCGCGCTACGGCCGGCCGGAAACCGCCGCAGGGTGGCACTATCTCAGCGGCAGCCAGGAATCGATCGCGCAGGTGACCGACGCGGCCAATTATCATTTTCGCTACGACCCCAAAAACGCTCTGTTTGCCCATGCCAGCGGGATTCTGCTGCTGACGCCGGCGGGGCACATTTCCCGGTATTTCTACGGAGTGGATTTTTCGCCGCGGGACGTGCGCTTGGGGCTGGTGGAAGCCTCCTCGGGGAAGATTGGCACGGTGTCCGATCATGTGCTGCTGTATTGCTTTCAATACGATCCCAGCACGGCGCGCTACAGCGCGACGATCCTGACGGTGGTGCGCGGCGTGGGTATTCTGACGATTCTGGCGCTGGTGTTTGCGATTCTGATTTTCCGCTGGCACGAAAGCCGGGTGACCCGCCTCGCGAAACGCGAGGCAGGCGCGAACGTGCAAGGAGTACACTAAGACCGTGCAGTTGCAAACTTCATCCCTACTTCCCGAGCAGGCCTCCAACTTCGCCGGCCGCGTGGACGCCTTGATGCTCTATATTCTGGGCACCTCGCTCTTCTTTGCCTTGCTGGTGGTGATTCTGGTGGTGATCTTCTCGCTGAAATACCGCCGCCAGAAAAAGACCGAAATCGGCGTTCCCCTTCACGGCTCCGTGCCGCTGGAAATCTTCTGGACCCTGGTTCCCCTGGTTCTGGCCATGGTGATGTTTGCCTGGGGCGCCGTCATTTATATGGATTTCCGCCATGCCCCCGCCGACACCATGGACGTTTACGTGATCGGCAAGCAGTGGATGTGGAAACTGCAGCATGCCGACGGCCGCCGCGAAATCAACGAACTGCATGTCCCCGTGGGCCGCGACGTCAAGCTGATCATGGCCAGCGAGGACGTGATCCACGATTTTTCCATTCCCAATTTCCGCATCAAGATGGACGTGGTCCCCGGACGCTACACGACTCTGTGGTTCCGCGCGACCAAGACCGGCCGCTACCATTTCTACTGCTCGCAGTATTGCGGCACGAGCCATGCCCTGATGATCGGCTGGGTGACCGTGATGGAACCGGCGGAGTATGCGGCCTGGCTCAGCGGCGGCGCGGACTCCAATCAGTCCGGCGCGGGTGAAAAGCTCTTCGCGCAGTATTCCTGCAGCACCTGCCACCTGCCGACCGGGACGGGGCGCGGACCGTCGCTCGTGGGTCTCTATGGCTCCAAAGTGAAGCTCACGGATGGAACCACGGTGGTGGCGGACGACGCCTATATCCGCGAATCCATCGTCTCGCCCAAGGCCAAAGTAGTGGCGGGTTATCAACCGCTGATGCCCAGCTTCCAGGGGCTGATCACCGAGGAGCAGGTTTTGAGTTTGACGGCGTACATCAAGTCATTGCAGGCGCCGGCTGCGGCTTCGGAAGCATCCGCCGGGGCGCCGCACATGGGGAAGAAATAGTCTTATGAGCGCAACAGAGTCTAGACCGGCCGAGCAAATGCCGGAAAAGCATTATCTCAACGCGGACTATGGCATCCGCTCGTGGCTGCTGACCACCGACCACAAGCGCATCGCCCTGCTCTATCTCGTGTCGGTGACCTTCTTCTTCCTGCTCGGCGGAATCTTCGCCGGCCTGATCCGTCTGCACCTGCTGACCCCCAAGGGCGCGCTGCTTTCGCCGGAAGTCTATAACCGCATGTTCACCATGCACGGCGTGGCCATGATTTTCTTCTTCCTGATTCCGTCCATTCCCGCGGTGTTCGGAAATTTCTTCATTCCGCTGATGATTGGCGCGAAGGACCTGGCCTTTCCCAAGATCAACCTGCTGAGCTGGTACCTGTACATGATCGGCGGCGCGCTGGCGCTCTATTCCTTCATGAGCGGCGGCCTCGATACCGGCTGGACGTTCTACACCCCGCTGAGCAGCGTGTATTCGAATTCGGCGGTGGCTCCGGCGGTCCTGGGCATCTTCATCAACGGTTTTTCCTCGATTCTCACCGGACTGAACTTCCTGGTGACCGTGCACACCATGCGGGCGCCGGGCATGACCTGGTTCCGCCTGCCCATGTTCGTCTGGGCTCATTACGCTACCAGCATCATCATGATTCTGGGCACCCCCGTGGTAGCGACCACGCTCGCGCTGGCCGGCATGGAGCGCCTCTTCCACCTGGGCTTTTTCAATCCGCAGCTGGGCGGCGATCCGGTTCTCTTTCAGCATCTCTTCTGGTTCTATTCGCATCCCGCCGTGTACATCATGATTTTGCCGGCCATGGGCGTGATCAGCGAAATCATTCCCACGTTCTCGCGCAAGCCTCTCTTCGGCTATAAAGTAATGGCCGGGGCCAGCCTGGCCATCGCCATCGTTGGCTTCCTGGTCTGGGCGCACCACATGTTCGTTGCCGGGCAGTCCGCCTACGCGGCGCTGGCGTTTTCCTTCCTGACCATGCTGGTGGCGGTGCCTTCCGCGGTCAAGACGTTCAACTGGACGGCGACCATGTACCGCGGATCAATCTCGTTCCAGACGCCGATGGTTTATGCCTTCGGGTTTCTGGGCTTGTTTCTGGTCGGCGGCCTGACGGGCCTGTTTTTGGGCACCCTGGGCACGGACATTCATATTCACGACACCTACTTCGTCGTGGCCCACTTCCACTACATCATGGTGGGCGGCGCGGTGATGGGCTACATGGGCGCACTGCACTACTGGTGGCCGAAGATGAGCGGCCGCATGTATTCGGAAACGCTGGCGCGTTTTGCCGCCGTGATTCTGTTCGTCGGCTTCAACCTCACTTTCTTCCCGCAGTTTTTGATGGGCTACGCCGGCATGCCCCGGCGCTATCACAGCTATCCGCCGGAATTCCAGATTTACAACGTCTTGTCCACCGCGGGCGCCACGATTCTGGCCATCGGTTATATTCTCCCAATCCTTTATCTGCTGTGGTCGCTAAAATTCGGCCCCGTGGCGGGGCGCAACCCGTGGCCCTCGACCGGCCTCGAGTGGCAGACCGCTTCGCCGCCGCCCACGGAAAATTTCGAAGTGACCCCGGTGGTTACCTGGGAAGCCTATGATTTTGAAAACCGGCCCGATCTGGGTCTGGATAAGCCGGTCATCCCGGCCGCTCCAGCCAGTGGCCACGACTGATACTTTGCAAGCGGAAGGGGAGTGCTGAGTGCATCGCACCGGAGAGCTGTACGGACATTTTGAAACGCTGGACCAGCAGAAGGAATCCGCCTCGCTGGGCATGTGGATTTTTCTCATCACCGAAGTGATGTTCTTCGGCGGCATCTTCCTCGCCTATACGGTGAATCGCCACGCCAACCCGGTGGCCTTCGCCCTGGGCAGCAACACTTTGGATTTGCGCCTGGGCGCCATCAATACCGGCGTGCTCCTGGCCAGCAGCTTCACCATGGCCATGGCCGTCTGGGCCGGGCACGTGGGCAAGCAGAAGCTCATCACCCTGTTCCTGATTCTGACGCTGCTGCTGGGCGGGATCTTCCTGGGCATCAAGGGCGTGGAATACGCGGCCAAGTTCGAGCACCATCTGGTTCCCGGCTCATCGTTTCACATTCCCGCCGAAGACGTTTCCGCCGCCGCGGCCAAGGCCGACCCCTATTTTGCCGCGCATGCGCAGCTTTTCTTTTCGCTTTATTTCGGCATGACCGGGCTGCACGCGCTGCATATGGTGGTCGGCGCGGGCCTGCTCATCTGGTTGATTCTTCAGTCCAGGAAAGGGCGCTTCACGGCCAAGTACAACACGCCGGTGGAAATGGTCGGCTTGTACTGGCATTTCGTGGACATCGTGTGGATTTATCTTTTTCCGCTGCTCTATCTGATTGACCGGCACAAATAGGACGGAGAATTCGCGTGTCTGAACACATCGTATCGCCGAAACTGTACTTGGGAATCATCCTGACGCTGATGATGCTCACCGCGGCCACCGTGGGCGCCGCGTACATTGATTTGGGCCCCTGGAACATCGTGGCGGCCCTGGGCATCGCCACGCTCAAGGCCACGCTGGTGGTGCTCTATTTCATGCATGTGCGCTATAGCCCGGGCCGCACGCAGCTCATCGTGATTGCCGGTCTTTTCTGGCTGGGCCTGCTGCTGTTCATGACCCTGGCGGATTACGCCACGCGCAGCTGGTATTAGCGCGCAGTTCGGATTCCCTCTATTTTCAATTCCAGCGAAAAGCAAGGATAACTCGGGGTGTGTTTCAGGAAGGTAGTGACGGGGAGGTACGAGCCGGCCCAGCCCTCAATCCCCTATAGGGATCTCGACTCGCCTCCCCTTCGATTTTATAGTGGCAAGCCGCAGGCCACAGTTAAGTGCTTTGTTATCAATGCAATGCCATTCCGAAACCTTGTAAAAATGGCAGTCATACGCCCAAAATTACTCGCTCCGCGCTGAGATCTATTTTCCGGCTTTTCCGCAGGCGCTTCCGCTTGACCCCCGCCAGCCGCCTTGCTACTTTCAAGAGTTAGGCTGGCCTCAGTGTACCCACTGTGCGCCAGTGCTCCTGGGAGGGGGAGCTCGAAGAGCATGGGGCTGACGAAACTCATCGTGCGGGGCGCGCGGCAGCACAACCTGAAAAACATCAGCGTGGAGATCCCGCGCAACAGCCTCACGGTGATCACCGGCCTCTCCGGGTCGGGAAAATCGTCGCTGGCCTTCGACACGATTTATGCCGAGGGGCAGCGGCGCTACGTAGAATCGCTCTCGGCCTACGCGCGGCAATTTCTCGACCAGATGGAGCGGCCGGACGTGGACGTGATCGAAGGGCTTTCGCCGGCGATTTCCATCGAGCAGAAAACCACTTCGCGCTCGCCGCGTTCGACCGTGGGCACCGTCACGGAAGTCTACGACTATCTGCGGGTGATTTACTGCGCCATCGGCGTGCCGCATTGCCCCAACTGCCATATTCCCATCGCGCGGCAAACCAGCGACCAGATTGTGCAGGCCATTCTCGGCGGGCGGCTGTGCGGCCCCGAGGACCGCATCATGATCCTCGCGCCGGTGGTGCGCGGGAGGAAAGGCGCCTACCGCAAGGAGCTGGAGAAATACGCGCAGGAAGGCTACGTGCGCGCGCGGATTGACGGGGAACTGTGTCCGCTCGATGAGCCGCAGGATCTGGACAAACGCAAGAATCATACGATCGAAATTGTCGTGGACCGCCTGCTGCTGAAGCCGGGCATCGCCGCGCGCCTCGAGCAGTCCATCACCACGGCGCTGAAGCTGGCGCAGGGGCTGGTGACCGTGGCGGTGGTGGAGGGCAAGGAGCATGTGTTTTCGGAGAAGCTGGCGTGCCCCGATTGCGGCGTCTCCGTGCCGCAGCCGGAGCCGCGCTCGTTCAGCTTCAATTCGCCGTATGGGGCGTGTCCCGCGTGCAACGGCCTCGGTTCGAAATACAGTTTCGATCCCGCCAAGGTGATTACGGACTGGACGCGGCCGCTCTTTGACGGCGGCCTCGGTCCCGGATCGGGCTCGGCGATCCTCAAGCGAACGCTGGAGCTGGGGGCCTACGCACACGGGTTCAAGCTGGATACACCGTTCGAAAAATATTCCGCGCGCGTGCAGAATCTTTTGCTTTACGGGTATCCCTCGTCGAAGGCGGGCGGAGAAGAGGCCGCGCCGGAGAAGAAGCGCGCGAGCAAAGCCGCCGCGCCCAAGGGCGAAAAAAGTTTTCACTTTCCGGGCATCCTCACGTTCCTCGAAGGAAATTTCGCGGAAAGCGGCTCGGACAGTTACCGCGAATGGATGACGCAGTACATGTCCGCGGCGCTGTGCACGGCCTGTGCGGGGCACCGCCTGCGGCCGGAAAGCCTGGCGATTCGCCTGGCCGGCCGCTCCATTGCGGATTTTACGGCGCTTTCGCTGACTGCCGCGCGCCCCGTGGTGGATGCTATGCTCGCCGAACTCTCGCCGCGCCAATTGGAAATTGCGGCGCGGCCCCTCGAAGAAGTCGCCGCGCGCATCGATTTTCTGCTGGGCGTGGGCCTCGGCTATCTCAGTCTGGACCGCTCCGCCGCCACGCTTTCGGGCGGCGAGGCGCAGCGCATTCGCCTGGCTACGCAGATCGGTTCGCGCCTGCGCGGCGTGCTCTACGTGCTGGATGAGCCGTCCATCGGGCTGCACGCGCGGGACAACGACCGCCTGCTGGGCTCGCTCACGCGCCTGCGCGATCTGGGCAACACCGTGCTGGTCGTCGAGCACGACGAGGAAACCATCCGCCGCGCCGACTACGTGGTGGACCTCGGCCCCGGCGCGGGAAACGCCGGCGGCTATCTGGTGGCGCAGGGCAAGCCGGCGGAAGTCGCCGCCAACCCGCAGTCGCTCACAGGGCGCTATCTTTCCGGCGCGGCGAGCATCGCGGTGCCGGAAAAGCGCCGCGCACCGAACGGGAAGTCCTTGCAGGTGCTGGGCGCTTCCGCCAACAACTTGCGCAACGTGGACGCTTCGATTCCGCTGGGGCTGCTCACAGTGGTCACCGGAGTTTCCGGATCGGGAAAATCCACGCTGGTGAACGATATTCTCTACCGCGCCCTCGCGCAAAAACTCTATCGCTCGATGGAGCCGCCTGGCGCGCACCGCATGATTTTGGGCATCGAGCATCTGGACAAGGTGATCGAGATTGACCAGGCGCCCATCGGGCGCACGCCGCGTTCGAATCCGGCCACCTACACCGGCGTTTTTGGACCGATCCGCGAGCTGTTTTCCATGCTGCCGGAATCGCGCGAGCGCGGCTACCGCCCCGGGCGCTTCAGCTTCAACGTGAAGGGCGGCCGCTGCGAAGCTTGCCAGGGCGACGGCCTGCGGCGCATCGAGATGAATTTTCTGCCGGACGTGTACGTGACCTGCGAAGTCTGCCGCGGCCGCCGCTACAATGCGGAAACGCTGGCGGTGCGTTACAAGGGCCATTCCATCGCCGACATTCTGGCCATGCCCGCGGGCGACGCCCTGCCGGTGCTGGAAAATATTCCGCAGATTCGCCAGAAGCTGGAGACGGTGGTCGAGGTGGGCCTCGGCTACGTGCAGCTGGGCCAGTCCTCAACGACGCTTTCCGGCGGGGAAGCGCAGCGCATCAAGCTGGCGCGCGAGCTTTCCAAGCGGCAGACGGGGCGCACGCTCTATATTCTGGACGAGCCCACCACCGGTCTGCATTTTGACGACGTGCGCAAGCTGCTGGACGTGCTGCAGCGCCTCGTGAGCCTGGGCAACACCGTGCTCATCATCGAGCACCATCTCGACGTCATCAAGCAGGCCGACTGGATCATTGACCTCGGCCCCGAGGGCGGGGAAGGCGGCGGGCAGTTGGTCGCGCAAGGGCCGCCGGAACAAATTGCGCGGAGCAAGAAATCGCATACAGGCGCGGCGCTGGCGCGGTTGCCGGGCTTCAGCAGCGGGGCGAACGGCCATGGCAATGGAAATTCCCGGAGCGGGAAATGACCACTGCGGCGCGCGCTGTTTTGGTGTTGTGCCCCTGCGGCATCTTCCTCCTTGTCAGCCCGGCTGGTTCCTCGTAAAGTGAACTCTTCCATGACCCGCTACGACATTGACCCCATCGAACTCGGTTCCATCGCCACTTACCCGCTGGCTTCGCGCAAGAGCAAGGTGACGGTGCGGGAGTTTGCGCGGCCGCTGGCGGGCGCGGCGGCGCTGCGGAAATTTCTGGATGCACTGCCGAAGTTGTTGGCGGCGGAGGATTTGCGCGGGCTGCTGGGGGCAATGCAGCGGGCGAAGCAGGGGCGCAAGGCGATCTTGTGGGGCATTGGCGGGCACGTGATCAAGGCGGGTCTCGCGCCGCTGCTGATTGATTTGATGCGGAGGGGATTCGTTTCCGGCATCGCCATGAACGGCGCCGCGCTGGTGCACGATTTCGAAATCGCGCTGGCCGGGCACACCAGCGAGGACGTGGAAGCCGGACTGGGCGGCGGAAAATTCGGCATGGCCACGGAGACCGGCGAGCGGCTGAATGAAATCGCGATGGCCGCGGCGTGGGAAGGCATCGGGTACGGGGAAGCGGCGGGAAAATTTCTCTCCGGGAGCAAACTGCGCGCGCGCTATGCCAGGCAAAGCGTGCTGGCGGCGGCGTACAAGGCGCGCATTCCCGTGACGGTGCATCTGGCCATCGGCACGGACATCCCGCACATGCATCCGGCGGCGGACGGAGCGGCGCTGGGCGCGGCCACGCATCATGATTTCAAACTGTTCTGCGCGCTGGTGAAGCGCATGCATCCCGGCGGGGTGTATCTGAACTGGGGTTCGGCGGTGCTGCTCCCGGAAATTTTCCTGAAGGCCGTTTCCGTGGTGCGCAATCTGGGAACGCCGCTGCGGCCGATTACCACGGCGAATTTCGATTTCATCCAGCATTACCGCCCGCTGCAGAACGTGGTCAAGCGCCCCACGGCGCCCGAACGCGGCCGGCGCGGAGCGGATTCGCGCGGCTACGCCATCACCGGGCATCACGAACTGCTGCTGCCGCTGGTGGCCGCGGCGCTGGCCGCGGGATGGCCGGGCAAGCGATGACGCCATTTCCGGACGACCTTCACGGAAGCGAAGAAAATTCCGCCGCGCACAACGACGAGGCCCCCGGCGAAATCGGGGGAAGCGCGCCCCTCGCCGCCTATTTTCTGCCCGCGGATTTGCGCATCTCCTGGTCCTGGCTGCATTGCTCGGCGTTTTTGCTGTTCGCCTTTGGCAGCCTGCTGGGAGTGCAACTCGCGGTGATGGGCTATCTCGCCTCCGCGCGGCATCTGCCCATGAAGCAGGTCGAGGAATTGCTGATGACCGAAGCGGCCTGGGTCGTGGGCCTGCAGACGTTGTGGCTGGTGGTGGTTCTGCTGTTTCTCTATGTCACGCTGGGCGTCCTGCGCGAAGCGCCGTTTTGGAGCACGCTCGGCTGGCGCCGTTTTCCCAGCCCTGTTCCTCCCGCGCAACGGCCCAACGCCTGGAAATATTTTTTCACGGGAAGCGGACTTTCGGCGCTGGTTCTTCTCGGCGGGCAGGGAGTTCATCCCAATGGGAAAATGCCCATCGAGGAAATCTTCAAGGATCCGCATGGACTGCTGCTGCTGATGGGCATGGCCGTTCTGGTGGCTCCTCTGATGGAGGAGACGCTGTTTCGAGGCTACCTGTATCCGCTGCTGGCGGGGAAAGTGGCCGGGACCGCGCGCAGAATGGGCCATGACCCCGAACGCGCGCTGCGCATCGGCCGTGGCGTATCCATCGCGGTCACCGGCTGTCTCTTCGGCCTGATGCACGGAATGCAGACCGGCTGGACGCTGGGGATCGTGGGAATGCTCTCGGTCGTGGGAATGGTTTTCACCTATGCCCGCGCGCGCACCGGAACCGTTCTGGCCAGCTATCTGCTGCACTTGGGATACAACTCCACGCTGGCGGTGCTGATGACCATCGCCACGGGCGGATTCCGGCACGTGCCGCTGGACCACTGAGGATTTCATCTGCCGCAGCCTTCTCCGGTACAATAGACCTTTCCGAGGACGATAACCGAATGTACGTTGCCCAACCGATTGAATGGACCGACCGCGGCGTGGTCATGCTGGACCAGCGCCGCTTGCCCGCCGAAGAGATCAGCTACACCTACAACGACTATCGCGAAGTGGCCAAGGCCATCACCGAGATGGTCATCCGCGGAGCGCCGGCCATTGGCGTGGCCGCGGCCATGGGCGTGGCGCTGGGAGTGCTGCGCTCGCCGGCGGAGACGCTGGAGGCTCTGCGCACGGAGTTTGCCGAGATTTGCGAGACGATGGCCAAAACGCGGCCCACCGCCGTGGACCTCTTCTGGGCCATCGAACGCATGAAGCGGCGCTTCGCTTCGCTTTCGGCGGCCACGAGCGACCTGGCCAAGATTCGCGAGGCCCTGGTTACCGAGGCGCGCCAGGTGCACATCGAAAAGAAGGCCACCGACGAAGCCATCGGCCGCTACGGCGCGGAATTCATGCCCGCCGAGGGGCAGGTGATGACCCAGTGCAACGCCGGAGCGCTGGCCACCGGAGGTATCGGGACGGCGCTGGGCGTGATTCGCGTGGCTGTGGAGCAGGGCAAGAAGCTGCACGTGCTGGTGCCGGAGACGCGGCCGTATTTGCAGGGAGCGCGGCTGACCGCGTGGGAGCTGCATCGCGGCGGGATTCCGCTCACGCTGATTACCGACAACATGGTGGGCCATTTCCTGAAGACCGGCAAAGTGGGAGCGATTGTCACCGGCGCGGACCGCATCGCGGCCAACGGCGACACGGCCAACAAGATCGGCACCTACCAGATCGCCGTGCTGGCCAAGGAAAACAACGTGCCGTTTTACATTGCCGCGCCCATTTCCACGTTCGACTTGAGCATTGCCGGCGGCGAGCAGATTCCCATCGAGGAACGCTCCGCCGCGGAAGTGACGCATATTCAGGGCGTGCGCATCGCTCCGGACGTGCCCGCGGCGCACCCGGCGTTTGACGTGACTCCGGCGCGCTACATCGCGGCCATTATCACCGAACGCGGCGTGGCGCGCGCCCCGTATAACGAATCGCTGCGCGCCCTCGCCGGATCCTGATGCAGCGGAGTTTGTGCCGTGCAGGATCCCGCGCCTCGACTGTTCCGCGTTTCTCCCCGTTCGTGCGCTGAAACATATCGTATTATGATATAATTTCAATCGATGACGTTTGCCGTGGCCGCGCATTCCGGCGTGTTACCCCCAGAGGGAAATCCGGACATTTTGCCTCCGCCGCGGCGGACCGCGGGAAGAGACTGAGGACCGTGTGATGAAGGTGGAATTCGAAAGCGCCTGCCTATTCGCCAGTTCAATAATGGAATTTCCAGTGAATCATGACTGACACGCCAAGAAAATGGTATTGTCCGCGGTGCGGCGAACTCCTGCCCGGCGAGTTCGCGGAATGTCCGGATTGCGCCGCGCGGGCGAAGCGCAGCGGCTTCACGCCGCAAGTGGTGTTATTCGCCAGCTTTGTCCTGCTGGCCTTGCTGTTTGTTGTCACGGGGGTTCTGGCGAGGGTCTATCATTCCCGCGAGGAGCAGCTGGCCCTGCAATGGACGGCGCTGGGCAACGCGGCCCTGCAAGCCGGGAAACCGGATCAGGCGCTGGAGGCTTTTCGCAGCGCTCTGGTCTATTCTCCTGGCGACCGCACGCTGCAGCTGCGGCTGGCGCAGTCCCTGGTTGATTCCGATCATGTGTCCGAAGCGCGGATTTATTTGCTGACTCTCTGGCAGAAGTTTCCCGGTGACGGCCAGGTGAATCTGGAATTGGCGCGCATCTCCGCCCGTGACGGCGAGGTGCAGGATGCCATCCGCTATTACCAGAGCGCCGTCTACGCGGTGTGGAGTGAACAGTCCCAGGAACAGCGCAGGCAGGTGCGGCGGGAGTTGAGCCGCTACCTTCTCGACCAGGGCCAGGTGTATCAGGCGCAGGCCGAGCTGGCGGGGCTGGCCGCGGACGCTCCGGCGGAAGACGTGGAGCAGCGGGTCGAGCTGGGCGATCTTTTTCTGCGGGCCAACGATCCCGGCCATGCGCTCGAGCAATATCGCCTCGTGCTGCAGAACGAATCGAAGCAGCCGGCCGCTCTCGAAGGCGCGGGTATCGCGGCGTTCCGCCTGGGAGATTATCAGGCCGCGGAGCGCTATCTGATCCGCGCATCGCAAGCGGGCAGCCTGTCCGGCAATGCCGGCGCGATTTTGCGGACCGCCCACCTGATGAAGAGCAGCGATCCCTTCCTGGTTGGGCTGACGGACGCCGAACGCGCGCGCCGCACGCTCGCCGCATTCCGGCAGGCGTTTCGCCGTGTGCAGGACTGCGCCGCGAATCGCGGCGTCGCCCTGGGTGTTTCGCCGCCGCAGACGGAATTGCAGAAGAGCTACGGGGACGCCGCCGCCTTGCAGGAGCGCATGCGGCTGCGATTGCTGCAGAGAGATCCGGAACTGATCAAGCAGGCGATGTCGGAAGTCCTGCGAATGGAAAGCGCGGCCGCGCATGAATGCGGAGAGCCGGCGGGATTGGATGAGGTTTTGTTCCTCATCGGGAAGAAACATCTGGGTGGAGAGCAGTGAGCGAACAGCCGAAAAGCGAAAGTTCCTCCGCAGGGGATCATTCTTTATTGATTCGAATCCGGGAAGCCCTCCAGCGGCGGACGGCGTGGGCCTCCAAAATTTTGCTGCTGCCCGAAGGGCAGCTTTTTCTTCTGCTGGCGGTGGTCATTGGGCTTTTTTCCGGTCTGGCCGTCGTTTGTTTCCGCGTGACCATCGAATGGATTCGCATCTCCCTGCTGGGTTCCTCGCTGGCCCCGGCGCATTCGCGGCTGTTTCTGGTTCCCGCCGCCGTTGGCCTGGTCGTGGCCTTCCTGGTTACGCGCTTTTTTCCGCGGGCCCGCGGAAGCGGCGTGAACCAGACCAAGGCCGCCGTCTATGTTTTCGACGGCTACGTTCCCTTCAGCACGGTGATTGGTAAATTCGTGACCTGCGCGCTGGCCATCGGCAGCGGCCAATCGCTCGGTCCCGAGGACCCTTCCCTGCAGATGGGCGCCGGGATGGCCTCCGCCCTGGGAAGACGTCTGGGATTTTCCCGCGAGAAATTGCGGCTTCTTGCCCCGGTGGGAGCGGCCGGCGGCCTTGCGGCCGCGTTTAACGCGCCCATTTCCGCGGTCCTGTTTGTCATCGAAGAGGTCATTGGCACGTGGAGCGCCGGAGTGCTGGGTGCGATTGTGCTTGCGGCGGTTTCGAGCGCCGTGGTGATGCGCTGGTTTCTGGGGAATGAGCCGCTGTTTCGCGTGCCCGCGTACAGCCTCGCTCATCCCAGCGAACTTTTGTCCTACGCCGTCCTGGGCGTGGCGGGCGGGCTGTGTTCCCTGATGTTCTTGAAGCTCATCGTTTATTTGCGCCCGAAACTGAGCGCCCTGCCGCGCTGGACGCATTACGTGCAGCCGGCCGTCGCGGGCCTGCTAATCGGCATCATGGCGCTCTGGCTTCCGCAGGTGCTGGGAGCCGGGTATCCGTTCGTGGATCAGGCGCTGCATGACCAGTTTGCCTGGCAGATTCTGCTCTTGCTGGGGCTGGCCAAGATTCTTTCCACCACGCTCTCCTTTGTCAGCGGCACGCCGGGCGGAATGTTTGCGCCCACGCTGTTTATCGGGGCCATGATCGGCGGCGCCGTGGGCGGCCTCGAACATCACTTCTTCCCGCATTTTGGCGGTTCCGTGGGGCCGTTTGCGCTGGTGGGCATGGGCACGTTTTTCGCCGGCTTTCTGCGCGTTCCCATTACTTCGGTCTTCATGGTCGTCGAGGCCAGCGGAAATTATTCCATCGTGCTGCCGGTCATGATTTCGAATACGATTGCCTACCTGATTTCCCGGCGTTATCAGCATGTGCCGCTCTTCGATGTGCTTTCCAGCCAGGATGGCATGGACCTGCCCTCGATGGAGGAGCAGCGCGAACAGACTACCCTGCGCGTCGAGGACGCCATGCGCCCCAGCAAGGACTTAACGCTGCTGGCGGCGGATACGCTTGCCCGCGCCGCGCAATTGGCGGAGGTTGCCTCCGAGGAGATGATGCTCGTCAGTTTTCCCAGCGGCCGCTGGGCCGGCATCACCCGGGAGGAATTGCGGCACTATGCGGCGGAAAATTCGCCGGAAACTCCTCTGCGCGAAGTTCTCCCTTCCTTCCGCCTGCCCTTGCTCCATCCCGATCATTCCCTCGAGGAGGCGCTGCGCCTTCTGCATGGCCGTCCGTTCCTGCCGGTGGTCAGCCGCGCCAATCTTCAGCGGCTCGAAGGCGTGATCTCGCTTTCCTATGTCCTGGAGACGTACCGGAAGTCCGCGGGAGATTGACGGGACGGAAGAAAAGAAGAAGCCGAAAGTTTCCAGCCGCGGCCCCAGTAGCGAAGATCCATCCGGAAAGGCCATCCCGTTACTCCTTTTGCGCGAAGAGTAGCTGGGTATTCTGAAAACTGATATACAGTGTGGTACGGTCCGGGGCGGAAGCGCGGAATTCGGCAAAATTGTGCGAAGGAGAAATCTATGGGCGCGACGAAATGGGCGATGAAGGGGACGCTGCTGGGCGCGTGCAGTTGCGACTGGGGATGCCCGTGCAGCTTTGACGCGCCGCCGACGCGGGGATTCTGCGAAGGCGGATATTTGTGGCACGTGGAGAAGGGCAACTTCGGCGGCGTGGCGCTGGATGGGCTGTCGTTCACCTGGTTTGGGCACTCACCGGCGGCGATGCACAAGGGCAACGTCACCTGGATGACGGTGGTGGACGAAAAGGCCAATGCGGCGCAGCGCGAGGCGCTGGCCACCCTGTTCGAGGGGAAGTCCGGCGGGCCGTGGGTGATTTTCATGGCCGTGGCGGGGAAATATCTGGGGGCGCGGTTTGCGCCTTTCGAATTGTCTCTCGATGGACTGAAGAGCAAGGCGCGCGCGGTGGGCTTTGTGGAATACGAACTGGGGCCGATTATGAATCCGGTCCACGGAACGCCGGAAGAACTCTATTTGGACAAGCCCACCGGATTTACGTCCAAGCGGATCACGCTGGGAGCAGGGAAAGTTTTTCGAACGACTGCGCCGGAGCTGAGCTACGATCACAGCGGAAAGTACGGCGAGTTTTCGCACTTCGACTACAGCGGCGAGACGCCGGCCTGAGCCGCGCCCGGCAACGGAAATCCCATGCATGAAGAAAAACACAGCGGGCACGCGCCCGGCGGGGAAGGGTTGTCGGCGGCAGCGGCAGCGCCTGCTTCCGCTCCGATGTTCAGCCGCGATGAGCTGTGGGCGCGCGCAGTAGCTACGGCGATTTTTTTGGCGGCCGCGGCGCTGACCTGGCGCGGCATGAATTCGATGAGCGGCGGCATGCCCATGCCGGGGGGATGGGTGATGCCCATGATGTGGATGGTGATGCCGGGGGAATCTCCGTGGGGTGCGGCGTGGATGTTCCTGGTGATGTGGCAGGCGATGATGATCGCCATGATGCTGCCCTCGACGTGGCCGATGCTGGCGCTCTACCGGCGCACGGCGCGGCATAGCGGCTTGCGGCCGGCCGGGCTGGCCACAACGTTGGCGGGCGCGGGATATTTTTTTGTCTGGCTGGTCTTCGGCGTGGCGGCCTTCGCCCTGGGGCTGGGGATTTCGCGGCTGGCGATGCAGTCGGACCGCCTGAGCCAGTGGGTTCCCGCGGGAGCAGGAGTGGCGCTGATGGCCGCCGGAATCTATCAGCTCACGCCGCTGAAGCAGGCTTGCCTCCAGCATTGCCGCGACCCGCTGCTCTATCTGGGGCACGCGTGGCGTCCGGGGTTTGCCGGAGCGCTGCGCGTGGGCGTGCACCACGGAGCGTATTGCGCGGCGTGCTGCTGGGCGCTGATGGTAGTACAGATGGTGCTGGGGGTGATGAGCCTGGGCGTGATGATCGCGGTGGCGGCGGTGATTGCCGGGGAAAAAATGTGGAAGCGCGGGCCGCTGCTGGCGCGGGCGACGGGCGTGGCCGCGATTGCCGCCGGGGCGTTTTTTATTTTGCGCGTGCTGTAGAGCGGCGCTACGCGGGACGAATGACGATGCCGGCGCGCTGGTTGCGGCTGATCCAGGCGAAGAAATTCATCAGCATACGGACCGGAAAATATTTTCGGTTCAAGAGTTGCGAACCGCGGGCGGCCTCTTCGGCGGAGGCGATTTCCGCGCGCGCGGAAATCCAATCGCCGGAAAGATTGCCGCGCCAGTCGCAGGGGGCGATGCGCACCTGGGGATTGTTGCGGATGCGTTTCACTTTGCCGGCTTTGGCCATGGTGTAGGTGTAGAGTTTGCCGGGATCGTCGGGAGCGGCGGCGAACCAGACGGGCGTGCGCACGACCGCGCCATTCTTGCGGACGGTTTCCAGATTGATGTAGCGGGCTTTGGCGAATGCTTGAAAGGGATTGTCTGCGCTCATTGTGATCCTCCGCTGCGGATTCATCCTAACATGGGCGCTGGGCATTGCCGGAATGCGGCGGCGTGCTGCGGCAGGCGATCTTTGCAAAAAGAAAAGCGGCGGGAAGCGCCGAGCCTCCCGCCGCCGGATGTGAAACGCTTGTTGCGGTTGGCGGAGAAGTTAACGAAGAGGGCGAAATTTCCTATTTTGGGTGGCGGATGCGTTCGGCGAGGGAGCGGGCGCGCTGGCGGGCGAGTTCGACGAAGCGGGGATCGGCGCCGATTTGGTCGAGGGTGGGGAGGAGGCGCTGGGGTTCGGGGAGGAGGCTGCGGTTGAGGTCGGATTCGAGTTCGAGGAGGGCGTCGTTGACGCCGAGGCGGTCGTACTTCATGCGGCGGGCGAGGGTGGAGAGATGCTCCTGCTGACGGGCCAGGCCTTCGAAGAGTTGCATGAGTTCGTTGGCGGGGGAGTTGAGGGAGTAGTTGAATTTGGTTTCGTGGGATTCGGGGCCGCGTTGCCAGCGGAAGGTTTTTTCGCCGAGGTTGGCGATTTTGCGATGGATGTCCAGATCGGCGTTGCGGAAATTGTTCAGAGCGGCGGCGAGCGAGAAGATCCTGGCGCGCAGTTCGGCGCTGACTTCGAAGGGAGTGGCGGCGGGGTCTTCGTCGAGCTGGCGGATTTCGCAGGTGGCGGCGTCGGAGTCTTCGTGGACGATAATTTCGATGAACTCGGGGGTGCTGGATTTGAAGATGCGGCGGTAGGTGAGCTGGGCGGCGGGCGGGACGGCTTGCGCGAGGGGCAGGAAGAGGAGGGAGAGCAGGGCCAGGTGAAAGATTTTTTTCATGGGCGGAGGAGAGCCCTGGAATCGCGTGCGCGGCTGGCGCTTGCCGGGCGGGGAAGAAGGCGCGGCGCGGGAGTTTTTGCGGGCAGAGGGAATTTGCGGCGGACGCGCTCGGCTTGCAGGTGGCAGAGGGCCACGGCGAGGGCGTCGGAGGCGTCGGTGGGTTGCGGCGTTTCGGCCATAGCCAGCAGCGAGCGCACCATGACCTGCATTTGCTCCTTGCTGGCGCTGCCGGAGCCGGCGACGGCGGCCTTGATTTCGCGCGGGGAATAGCTGTGAACGGGGATGCCGTGCTGTTCGGCGGCGAGGAGAACCACGCCGCGGACTTCGGCGAGCTTGAGAGCGGTGCCCATGTTGAGCGCGGTGAAAACAGATTCGACGGCCATGACGTGGGGGCGGAACTCGGCGATGAGGCGGGCGAGGAGAGCGTGAATGTCCGCGAGGCCGGCGCCGGGGGATTCCTTGCGGCGCTTGGGGGGCACGCGCAGGGCGCCGTAATGAATCATGCGGCATGCGCGGCCGCAGGATTCGACGATGCCGTAGCCGGTGGGGCCGGCGGAGGCGGGGTCGAGACCGAGGACGCGGATGGTTTTTTCGGTAGGCGCCTGCTTCACGCTTCCTAGTTTACGCCGCATCGGAAAATTCGGAAGAGTTTTTCTTTCCGATGCGTTGGTGATTTCCCCTGCCGTCCGCCGGTGCTAAGATGCCGCCATGGATCTTCCCCGGCGAATGCGCTGGATGGCGGGGATTCCGGCCACCGTTGCCCTGGTGGCCGCGGCCAAGCTTCTTCTGCACCTGGCCTTTGCCCACCGCTACAACTATTTCCGCGACGAACTCTATTACATAGCCTGCAGCCGGCATCTGGATTGGGGTTACGTGGACCAGCCGCCGCTGATCGCCGTGCTGGTGTGGCTGGAAATGCATCTGGGAGGGACGTCGCTGACTGCGCTGCGTTTTTTGCCGGCGCTGGCTGGGGCGGCGCTGGTGGTGCTGACGGCGCTGCTGGCGCGGGAGATGGGCGCGGGGAAATTTGGCCAGAGCTTCGCCGCGCTGTCCTGCGCGGCGGTGGGCATCTATTTCGTCATGCAGTATCTGATGACCATGAACGCGTTCGAGCCGCTGTTCTGGATGGGCTGCGCTTATGTTTTCGTGCGCATCATCAACACCGGCAACCAGCGGCTGTGGCTGTGGTTCGGGGCGCTGGCGGGGCTGGGCTTGCAGAATAAATATTCCATGGGAGTGTTTGGGGCGGGGCTTGTCGCGGGCCTGCTGCTCAGCGCGGAGCGCAAGGCCCTGGCGCGGCGCTGGATCTGGATGGGCGGGGGAGTGGCCCTGCTGATCTTCCTGCCCAACCTGCTCTGGAATATGGGGCATCATTGGCCGTTTGTGGAGCTGATGGCCAACATCAAGGCCAGCGGGCGCGACGTGGTTCTTGGCCCGGCCGAGTACTTCGTGCAGCAAATTTTTATCATTGGTCCGGCGCTGTTCCCGCTGTGGATGGCGGGACTGCTGTGGCTGTTTTTCTCGGCGGACGGGCGGAGGTATCGTCCGCTGGCCTGGGCTTATGTCGCGGCCCTGGCGCTGTTCATCGGGATGAAAGGGAAAAATTACTATCTCGCGCCGGCTTATCCCATGCTGCTGGCCGCGGGAACCGTTCCCCTGGAACGACTTCTTGCGCGCTGGGGACGACCGTGGCTGAAGCCCGCTCTTGTCCTTCTGGTCTTGACGCCCGCCATGCTGTTGCTGCCGCTGGGCTTGCCGGTGCTATCGGCGGAAAATTTTCTGCGTTACGAGGAAAAACTACCATTTGCCCTGCCGGTCAGCGAGAAGAGCCACGCGGGTGCGGCCATGCCGCAATACTATTCCGACCAGTTCGGCTGGGAGGAAATGACCGCGGCGGTGGCGCGTACTTGGAACGGGCTGACGCCCGCAGAGCGCGAGGTAGCCTGCATCGGCGGCCGGAATTACGGCGAGGCGGGGGCCATTGATTTCTTCGGCCCGCGTTACGGCCTGCCCCCGGCCATCAGCGCGCACCAGAACTATTTTCTGTGGGGTCCGCGCGACTGCACGGGGAAAATTCTGATTCTACTGGGCGACCGGCCGGAGAATTTGCGCGGCCGCTGCGAAAGCGCCGAGGTAGCCGCTGAACTTCACCACCCCTACGCCGTGCTTTTCGAAAACAAACCGGTGATTGTTTGCCGGGGTTTGCGCACGGACCTGCGCGCGCTCTGGCCGCGCCTGAAAATCTGGAACTAGAAAAACGGAAAGGGAACCATCCCTTCGCGGAAATGGTTCCCTCTGGAATATGCCGCGCTTGTGCGCCGCGAATTGGGCGGTTTGCGGCGTTAGAATTTTGGCAGGTAGAAAACGACCCCGACGGACATCTCCCAGTTGTGCACTGCGCCGCTGACGGGGTAGTAGTCGGCGATGCCCGCGGTGGGTGCTTGGGGGTCGCCGTAGCGCGGAATGCCGGAGATGTGGTCCTTGAGATCGGCGCGGAAGCCGATCCAATCGTTCATCTTGGCTTCGGCGCCGCCGCCGAAATTGAAAGCCAGCTTGGTATTGGCGGAGATGGTGGCGGGGGCGTCAACGAAGCCCAGAGTGGCGAGGGCTTTTGCGGCGGTGGTGGGGCTGAAGCGGACGATGCCGATGCCGGCGGTGACGAAGGGACGGATTTTGGCGTCTTTTTCGCCGGCGTAGTAGAGGACGTTTCCGGTGAGGCGGTTCACGCGGGTGCCGAAGCCGGCCATATCGGAGGGCAGAGCGCTCATGTCATAGATGCGCAGGTTGTTGGTGCCGCGGCTGTAGGCGCCTTCGAGGGACCAGTGAGAGTCCAGATCGGTGGTGACGCGGACGCCGAGGAGGCCGCCCTTGGCGTAGTTGGTGATGAGAGGAGTGCCGCCGACGTTGAAGCTGCGCTCGCCCTTGAGAAAGGAGCCGCCGCCGAAGACGCCGACGCGGAGATTGCGGTCCTGCGCGGAGGCGGCCAGGGGAAGAATCAGGAGGAGCGCGATCGCCGCGGAGAGCTGGAAAGTGCGCAAGAGAGTCCTGGAAATTAATTTATTCATTACCGTTTTCTCCTTTTTATTTTGATGACTGAAACTCGGTTTAACGATGCGCAACGCAGCCGCGGAAGAAATCGCTGGTTGTGAGTGCGAACCAGATTCCTGCGCGAAACCGCCATCTTGTTAATTCAGATGCGTTCAGACGCGGAATAGGTTGCAACTGGGCCGCCAAATGGATAATTGGGTTAACTCTTTTATTTAGAGCGGATTTTTTTGTGGGGTATGATGCGATTTTGTAATTTTTGCACGGGAGATGGTATTCGCGGAAGTGGTTTTTATCTTACGGGATTACGGTATTAGGGACGTGCGGAGGCTGGCGGGAGGGAGAGAATGAGAGAGAAAGGAATGATGGAGATCCTTCGGCCACGCCAAAAAAAGCCGGGGCCTCGGGATGACGGCTTTTCCCTGGGCCGTTAGTTGGCGCCGACGGCGGCCTGAATTTCGGATTCGTCGATGTCGAAGTTGGCGTAGACGTGCTGCACGTCGTCGTGCTCTTCGAGGGCTTCCACCAGGCGGAGCATCTGCTGGGCCTGCGAGCCGGTGAGTTTTACGTAGTTCTGGGGGACCATGCCGATTTCGGCGGAGGCCGGGGCGATATTTTCCTTGGCCAGGGCGTCTTTTACGGCGTCGAAGGCTTCGGGCGGGGTGACGATGTACCAGCTGGAACCGTCGTCCTTCATGTCGTCGGCGCCGGCATCCAGCACGATGCCCATGAGTTTGTCTTCGTCGGCCAGTTCCTTGGGGACGATGACTTCGCCCTTGCGGTGGAACATCCAACCGACGGCGCCGGCTTCGGCCATGTTGCCGCCGTTCTTGCCCATGACGTGGCGCATCTCGCTGACGATGCGGTTGCGATTGGTGGTGACGACCTGGATGAGCATGCCCACGCCGCCGGGGCCGTAGCCCTCGAAGGTGACTTCGTCGTACTGCTCGCCTTCGAGCTGGCCGGTGCCGCGGAGGAGGGCGCGCTCGATATTGTCGCTGGGCATGTTTTCGTTTTTGGCGGCGGAGATGGCGGTGCGCAGGCGCGGATTGGTGATGGGGTCGCCTCCGCCGATGCGCGCGGCGATGGTGATTTCGCGGATGAGGCGGGTGAAGACGCGGCCGCGCTTGGCGTCGGTGGCCGCTTTTTTGTGTTTAATCGTGGCCCATTTTGAATGCCCGGACATGATGGAACCTCTTTTGTATGGAGACGTTTCGAGCGCCCCAGCGCCCGATTCTTACGTTTAGGGGGGCGCTGTGGCTCGGCAATTCCGGCGAAAGAAATTGCGTGGCCAGTGCGGAGACGGTCGCAAACCCCTGCTGAACCCGATTAGTTTAGCACAGGGAGGAAATGCGGGGAACTAGAAGGAAGATGATTGCCCGGGCGATTTTGCGGTCGTGTTCAACAGTCCGCACGGAGGAAGCGTCCGGAGATGGATTGCGCAAAGCGTCCGCGGAATGGGAAGTAAGTGCAATGTGGTCAATCATTTGCGATGTTTAAGGTGCGTGAGTGAGCTGGTCTTTGTCTACGGATTTATCGGTTTCCTGGAGGTGTCTCGAGGACTTCCGAGTAGCGCGCGGCGATGGCCTGCCAGGAAAAGTAAAGTTCCTGTGCTTTGCGGCTGCGGGCGGCCAGTTCCGCGCGGTACGCGGCATCGGTCAGGACGCGGGCCAGCGCCGGGCCAAACTGGTCGTACGCTCCCGGCGGCAGGAGGACCACGCCAGCTTCCAGGATGGGCCCGCCGGTCTCCTGGTCTTCGCAGGCGATGACCGGCAGGCCGCAGGCAATGCCGGCGAGGGCGCTGCCGCGGCGAGTGGAAATGCCGCCGCGCAGGAAGAGGGATACGGAGCACGCGCCCAGTTGCCGAACGATCTCTTCGGCGGAGAGCAGACCGCGGACGATGACTTCGACGGACGAGCCGCGCAAGCCTTCCTGGATCCTGGGTCCGGCGTGTTCTGTGTTGCGGCCAAAAACCACCAGGCGAAAAGGGCCGGCGCGCTCGGCGGCATGGCGAGCGGCGGCAACGATGTACCCGACTTCCGTCTGCTCGTGACTTCCTCCGGTCACGGAAAAAATGGCGACGGCAGGCGGCACGCCACTCTCCTCTTTTTTTCCGGTCCAGGCGGTTTCGGGCGCGGGCAGGTTGGCCCCCACGGGGATGAATACGGAGCGATGGCCGCTGGATGGAAGCCAGGACATGTTCTCCGCGGGGATGGTAAGGACGGCGAGTTCGGCGAGACGCAGGGCTTTGCGCATTACATGAAGCTGGATGGCGCGGCGAAGGCGGTCGACGAGGCGCTGGCCGAAATACGGGCCAGCGTCGTGAAAGACGATGGAGCAGCGAACGCCGTTTTTCTTCAGGAGTTTCAGGACGCGGAGAGCGCCGAAGGGAAAGCCGCGGCGAGACCAGGCCAGGGCGGTGTATTGCAGGAAGACGCGGCGGCCGCGCCACGCGCGGGACTGGAGGTCGAGTTGTTGCAGGGCGGCGCGCCAGCCGAGTTCGCTCCAGGGAACGCGGACGAGTTCGAGAGCGAAGCCGCGCGGGGCGAGGGCCGCGGCGAGATAGCGGCAATATTCTTCGACGCCATCGGTTGGCTCATCGCGC
>Ga0315268_10000467_pt1 | contig 47463 bp, 42 predicted proteins | sample C1_top_MG_FD_204535 | JGI IMG/M metagenome (GOLD analysis project Ga0315268, IMG submission 204535) | Sediment microbial communities from Yellowstone Lake, YNP, Wyoming, USA - C1_top | ecosystem: Environmental > Aquatic > Freshwater > Lake > Sediment | place: USA: Wyoming | collected 2017-08-01 | reverse complement strand
TGGCCATCCGCCAGGTACATGAAGGATTGAATCCCATAGACCCATCCCTTACCTACCATTTGATTCACGACCTCAACAAACGCGCCGAGTCCAACTCGTTGGGGCTGACCGAGCGCCAGAAAGAGATACTCCAGCTGATTGCGGAGGGTGTGAGCAGCAAAGAAATCGGAGCGCGCTTATTTATTGGTCCGTCCACAATAAAAAGAGAAATTCGTCATATCTTTGATAAACTGGGTGTGAGTGACCGGGCACATGCCGTTTCGGTAGCTATCAATAGAAGACTCATAAAGGCTGCGTCATAAGACCTGTCGGCTCTTTCAGGAAGTCACGATAATCTTTCCATTGAAATCGGACTGTTCGAAAAGGGTGTAAGTATACGTGCCCGGTTCGGCAAAGGTGAAGCTGTATGCGCCCGAGCGGTTGTTCATCGTCCCGCCGAAGAGGCGATAAGGATTAAGCAGCGTAACCGTCCCTTCGAGCCCGTTAAGCCATGTCACGCATGTGCCGGCTTTTACCGTTTTAACCGGCGGCACCAGGCCCGAAAGGGTTATTTCGATTTGCGCGCCGGGAGGAGAGATGTCAGCATTTCCTGTAACTGTTGACGACGTCGCCACCGTGGAATGCAATTCTGAGTATGAATCGCTTCCGGGTGAAGCACCCTTCGACGTAACGGATACCACACCGGAAGTTGTGATAGTCCGCTGGCACCCAATGCCGGCAACGGGCAAAACCACAACAGCCAATAACGTTATAGCCCTCAATGGAGCACCGTTCATATCACACCTCGCCGGTTCACCTCGATGCCATCATGTTATCCGCTCCCACGGTGCCCGAATGTGATTATTGTCATGTTTCCAGATTATTTTTCCATCCTGATTTGATATCTCAAACTCCTTCTGCAGCGTTCCCCAGGATGTATCAAAAAGGGGCGAGCACTTGAGTCCCGCCCCTTTTTGGCTTCATTCGATTTTTCCCGAGTTATACGCGTTTTTCGTAGCTCCTAATCAGCCTACTCCGCCGCCGATTCGAACTGGCTGTTATACAGCGAGGCGTAGAAGCCATTCGCCGCCAGCAGCGCCTCATGGTTGCCTTGCTCCACTATCTCACCGTCCCGCATCACCAGGATGATGTCAGCGTTGTGGATAGTGGAGAGGCGGTGCGCGATGATAAAGCTCGTCCTGCCCGCCATAAGCTGCTCCATAGCCTTCTGGATGAGCACCTCGGTGCGCGTGTCCACCGAGCTGGTGGCCTCGTCCAGTATGAGTATCTTGGGGTCGGTCAGCAGCGCCCTTGCGATGGTGAGAAGCTGTTTTTCACCCTGAGAGATGTTGGACGCCTCCTCGTTGATAACCATATCGTAGCCATGCGGCAGCGTGCGCACGAAGTGGTCTACATAAGCCATCTTGGCCGCTTCCACCACCTGTTCATCGCCGGCATCCGGTTTGCCATAGCGGATGTTGTCTCCAATACTGCCGTTAAAGAGCCAGGTGTCCTGCAGCACCATGCCGAACATGCGGCGCAGGTCGCTGCGCTTCATGTCGCGTATATCCACACCGTCAACTGTGATGGAGCCGCCGTTCACATCGTAAAAGCGCATGAGGAGTTTGACCATGGTGGTCTTGCCAGCGCCTGTGGGGCCGACGATGGCCACTTTCTGCCCAGGCTTGACCACGGCCGAAAAGCCCTTTATGACGGGCTTGTCCGGGCTGTAACCGAAACGGATATCCTTGAACTCTACGTCACCCTTGACTTCCTTAAGAGTAACCGGAGCAGTGCTATCGGGAGCTTCTTCCGCTTCATTAAGGAACTCGAAAACACGCTCGGCGGCGGCGGCCGTCGACTGCAAGACATTAGCTATCTGCGCCGACTGTACCAGCGGCTGCGTGAATGAGCGCACGTACTGGATGAAGGCCTGTATATCGCCCACCTGTATACTGCCGCGCACCACCAGGTAGCCACCCACGATGCTGACGCCCACAAAACCCAGGTTGCCGATGAAGCCCATGATAGGCATCATCATGCCGGACAAAAACTGCGACTTCCAGGCAGCGCCGTAGAGCACATCATTGAGGCTGCTGAATTTCTTGACCGAACGCTCTTCGCCATTATAGGCACGCACCACATTATGCCCGGCGTACATCTCCTCCACATGGCCGTTAACGTGCCCCAGGTAGTCCTGCTGCTGCTTGAAGTAGCGCTGCGAGGCCTTGACCACCACGGTGATGAGAATGAAGGCCAGCGGGATGATGACCAGCGCCACCAGCGTCATCAGCCAGCTTATGCTGAACATCATCGCCAGCACGCCGATTATCATGGTGACCGAGGTGATTACCTGCGTCAGGCTCTGGTTGAGGGTGTTGCCCACGGTGTCCACGTCGTTGGTGACGCGGGAAAGCACCTCGCCGTAGGTACGGGTATCGAAATACTTGAGCGGCAGACGGTCCATCTTCTCCGAAATGTCTTTCCTGAAGCGGTAGGTGACCTTCATGGCCACGTCCGTCATCAGCCAGCCTTGAATATAGCCACAGGCAGCGCTGATGAGATAGAGGATAAGCAGAATCACAACGATGTTTCCGATATATGCGAAATCGATGGCCGCGCCCGGCACATGCATCACCTTGGCCACAATACCCTCGAAGAGCTTGGTGGTGGCGTTGCCCAGTATCTTGGGCCCGATGATGGTGAAGATGGTGCTGGCGATAGCGAAGAAGAACACGGCGACAACGGATAAACGGTATGGGCGCATGTAGCTCAAGAGATTGCGCACGGTACCCCTGAAGTTCTTGGCCTTCTGGCCACCGCCCATCATCATGCCGCCGGGACCCGTGTGTCCTCCACCGCGTGGCCCGAATAGCCTTGGACTGGGGGCGCCTTTGTCGCGTTTGATGTTATCGTTCTCGGGGCTCATAGCACCAGTTCCTTCTCTGAAAGCTGCGAGAGCGCCAACTCGCGGTAGACTTCGCAGGTCTGCATGAGCTCTTTGTGCGTGCCGATGCCGGCCACGCTGCCCTTGTCCAGCACCACTATCTGGTCGGCCTGCATGATGGTCGCGATGCGCTGCGCCACGATGAGGATGGTGGCGTCCGCAATTTCCTTCCTGAGAGCGCGGCGCAGAGCGGCGTCGGTCTTATAGTCGATGGCGGAGAATGAGTCATCGAAAATATAGATTTCGGGCCTCTTGGCCAGCGCACGCGCGATGGAGAGGCGCTGCTTCTGCCCGCCGGAGAAGTTGGTGGCTCCTTCGGATACGTTCGTTTCGAAGCCCTTTTCGCTGGCATGGATGAAGTCCAGGCCCTGCGCTATCTCGGCGGCCTTCTCGATATCGGACATGGGGCTATCTTCCGCGCCATAGCGGATGTTGCTCTCGATGGTACCGGAGAAGAGCTGGCTCTTCTGCGGCACGTAGCCTATCTTGTCGCGCAGATCATGCTGCGTCACCTCGCGCACATCCGTCCCGTCCACCAACACAGCTCCCAGGCTCACGTCATAAAAACGCGGGATGAGGTTGATGAGCGTGCTCTTGCCCGAGCCGGTCGAGCCCACGAAGGCCGTCGTCTGGCCGGGTCTGGCGGCGAAGCTGATGTTCTTGAGCACGTAGTCTTCGGCACCCGGATAGCGGAAACACACATCCCTGAATTCCACCAGACCGCGCACGCCCTGCTTATACTCTCGGGGCTTTCTGGGGTCGTTGATGGCAGTCGGTGTTTCCACTACCTCGGCAATACGCTCGGCGGAAACGGTGGCGCGCGGCAGCATGATGAACACCAGCGACACCATCAGGAAGGCCATGATGATTTGAATGGCGTACTGCATGAAAGCAATCATGTTGCCCACCTGCAGGTTGCCGGCGTCTATCTGGTGCGCGCCCACCCATACGATGAGCAGGCTGGTGCCGCTCATGAGGAACATCATGGCGGGCATCATGAACACCATGACGCGGTTGATGAAAAGCGTTATCCTGGTAACGTCCCGGTTGGCCGTGTCGAACTTCTTCTCTTCATACTGCTGCGTATTGAAAGCGCGGATGACCATCAGGCCGGTGAGTATCTCGCGCGTCACCAGATTGAGGCGGTCCACCAGCTTCTGCACCATTTTGAAGCGCGGGATGGCCACGGCGAAGGCTACACCTATCATGGCCAGCAGTGCCATGACGGCGGCAGCGATTATCCAAGACATGGATACGTCCTCGCCCAGCGCCCGTATGATGCCGCCCACACCCAGCAGCGGGGCATAGAAGACGATGCGCAGCAGCATCACCAGCAATATCTGTATCTGCTGGATGTCATTGGTGGAGCGCGTGATGAGCGAGGCGGTGGAAAACTTGTCGAACTCAATATTGGAGAAATCGGTCACCCTGCGGAACAGCTTGAGGCGCACATCGCGTGCGAACCCGGCCGCCACGCGGGCAGCATAATAGCCCACGGTCACCGAACACGCGGCACTCAGTAGCGCCAGCAGCAGCATCAGACCGCCGATGCGCATCATGTAATTCGACTGCATTTTTGACAGGTTGATACCGATGGCCTTGTATTCGACGGTGAGGTAAGCCGTGGCCGACTGCTTTATCAGGTCCTGAGACACGGCGGCCACCTGTGCGTCCGCAGCCTGAACGATGGCATCAAGCTGGGCCTGCGGCAGCTGGGAAATAAAGACGAAGGGGTCGGTGCCAGGCGGCAGCGTGACACCGGATGGCAGGTAGGGAGCCAGTCCCTGTTGCTCAATGGCGTAGGTTATGGCGATGGCCTTGCCGAAGATGGCATCAAGCTCCTGGTTCTCTGTTTTACTGATTTTTCCAAGCACGTAGACCGGTTCGCTTGCCAGTAACGGATAGCTCTTGACGTACTGGGCATAATCGGCTGCAGAGAGAGTCTGCTTGTCGAGCAGCGTATATACCTGGCCCACTTCGGCTTTACCCTCGGAGCTCATGAAGAGCTCCAGGCGGTTCATCTCGCTCTGGCGCACGGCTGTGGGCACGGCGTTTTCGATGCCGTTCTGCTGCACGCCCACGTTGATGATGTCGGACATATAGCCCGGCAGCGCCAGGTCGCTAAGCGCCTGTATAAACAGCAGGACGAATATAAAAAGTATCAGCCAGGAAAATGGCTTAAGGAATTTGATGAGCTTGCGCATTCTTCTACTTTCTTCTTCATTATTTGAATCAGGGGATTGGAGCGAGCGGGATTATCAAGCTGGAGGCCGGGCGGCTGCCCATCTCCGCAGTGTATTTACGCAGCTTGGTTTAGCCACGTGTTCTGAGGTACCAAGTAAATGTTCCTTCCGGAAAGCGATATTCATAATAACGATATATCGTAACATAGCACGATAGGCTTGTCAAGCCCCATAAACTATCTGGAGTCCTGTCTGCCCCTCACGTAATTCCTTCGAACAAATCTTTCTCGCGCTGCTTCCCCGTGATGGGCGGATAAGCGCGCATGTACGAGTCGCGCTGCACCGAGAGCCTGCTGACAAAACCAAACAACCTGCTCATCGTGCTACCGGATGTCTGGCTCCGGTAACACGCCGTCGCCCTGTCCCTGACAGCGACGGTCTTCTTATCGAGGCGTATAGAAGCGTGCACCGGGAATTTCTCCGCTACCAGTCCAGCGAGGTCTATATCCTTGTTACGCCCGAAGCGGTGCGGGTCCATGCCGAAAAGCGGCATCAGCCTTACCGCCAGTCTCAACAATCCGCGCCGGAAAACACTGAAATAGAGCTTCTGCGGCTGGAAAGCCGGGCCGGCTTCAGGGTATAAAGCGGGGTCACCCGACGCATTGAAAGCCGCGGCTGCCGCCTTGTGCACGGCGACATGGTCGGGATGGCGGTAGCCGCCCATAGCGTCGTGGGTTATTACCACCTCCGGCTTTAGCTCGCGTATGACCTTGACCACGCGTCCCGCCACCTGCTCGAGAGGAGCCATAGCCAGCGCCCCGGGGTGTTTGTTGTCAGGCCAGCCCGCCATACCGGAATCGCGGTAGCCCAGGTACACCACGCCAGCCAGCCCCAGCGCTCTGGCGGCACATTCAAGCTCGGCCCAGCGCATATCCCCCACCGAGGCAAAGCCCCGCATGGACGCCTCATCCGCCGTACCCACCTCCCCCCGCGTGGCGCAGGCGTAATAAACCTTTACCCCCGCAGCGGCGTAGTGAGCCAGGGTGCCCCCGATGGCAAAGGTTTCATCGTCCGGGTGCGCTCCCACAAAAAGCAACGTCTTAGCCTTATTCATGAAGCACTGCACTTAACTGTTTATCCAAAGCTATAGTCTAGCGCTTCAGCGGCGGACTCACAAGCGGCTCGGCTCTTTAACAGACGGAGGGTGATAAAAAGTCATAACATTTTAACTTTTTTAGCGCGGATTTTATGATTTCTTAACCTGCCCCTGCCTATAATTTTCGTTGGCAATATCTGATTGGAGGTGCCCCAAGTGACTATCGGCTGGTTCCGCGACCTGGTCATCATCATTTTCGGGCTGGTAGGAGCGGGATTTCTCATCTTCGTTGCCGTCATGGCGCTATCCCTCTTCCGGCGCCTCAGGGTCATCCTGGACTCCCTCAAGGTGACTTCAGCCAACATTGAGGATATTTCCTCCGTCGCCAGGGAGCAGATAGTGCAGCCTATCGTCCAGGTGGGCAGCGTCTTTCGCAGCATTGCCGGATGGATTGAAATAATAGGCGGATTTCTAAAAAGGAGTAAAAAGGAGGTGAGTGATGGAAAATAAAAACAGCGGCGCCTTGCTGGGCGTAGGGCTGGCCGCCGGACTGGCCCTCGGCCTGGCTATCGGCCTGCTTTATGCCCCGCGGCCGGGCAGGGAAACCAGAGCCATGCTCAAGGAGCGGGCTATAGAGGTGAAGGAAAAGGCCGGGGAGATGGCCGAGGAGATAAAGGAGCGCGCCGGCACCATGATGGACAAAGCCAGAGAAAGGATGCGCGGTAATGCCGAAGCCGGCATGTAACGCGAAAATATATATTATTTTTAAGAACAGGAGGACAATACCATGGATGACAACGGAATGGCCAAAGGCCTGGTTATCGGCCTGGTAGCGGGTGCCGTCTTCGGCCTGGCGGTGGGTATGCTGTATGCCCCCAAGTCGGGCGCCGAGACCCGCGCCATACTCAAGGAAAAGGCAATGGAAGCCCGCGAAAAAGCCGGCGAGCTGGTCGAGAAGGTCAAGGAACGGGCTTCAGCCATGCGCGGCAACAGAGAAGCCGCATAGCGACTCGTCCGTTGCAGGAGACGATAATTGGTTGTAAACTACGCTCACAGGCCTTAAAAAAGCCTGTGAGCGGGTGTTTTTAGATGAGCATTAGAGAGGCATTTGCCAGAAACTGGCGTTTTCTTTTTTTCTTCGCGGCGACGGCGCTCATCTTCTGGGCCCTGTACACCTGGAGGATGGTACTGCTGCCCTTCATGGTGGGCCTGTTGCTGGCCTACCTGCTGTCGCCGGTGGTGCGATGGCTTGAAAAGCTGTTGCCCGGCAGGAGCAGAGGGGGCAGGTGGGCCGAGGCCCGGCGCATCGCCGCCGTCCTCGTAGTGTTCATCGTTATCCTAGGGGTGATAGGCTTTCTCCTCTTTATCGGCATCACCGCCGTTATCCACAGCTCGGCAGACCTCATAAAGAACGCCTCCCAGATAATCAGCGATTTCACCGCCAGGCTGCAGCAGTGGACCGCCTCCGTGCGCGAGCACCTGCCCGCCAACCTGCAGACCGAGATGGACATGGTGATACAGAACATCGGGGACAGCATCGGGGCCGCGCTGACCGGCCTCTTCAGCAGCAGCGGCTCGGCGGCTGGCCGCATCATGAGTTCCATCGGCTCGATACCGGGCTTCGCCGCCCTGCCGCTCTTTCTGTTCTACCTGCTTAAAGACTCCGAAAAGATAAAGAGCGCCGTGTACGGAGAGTTGCCGCCGGCGGCTTCCAGACACACCCGCGCCGTGGTTGACATTATCGAGCGCGTGCTGGGCCGCTACATCCGCGCCGAACTCCTGCTCGGCCTCGTCGTCGGCAGCATGACGCTCATCGGGCTGCTCATCATACAGGCCCCTGCCATCCTGCCTCTGGCCTTTTTCAACGGGCTGTGCGAGATGATACCCACCGCCGGGCCCATCATCGGCGGCACGGTGATGGGACTGGTGACGCTGGCGCTGGCCCCCGATAAGGTGTGGTGGGTGCTCCTGCTGGCGGTCAGCGTGCAGCTGCTGGAGAACAACCTGCTGGTGCCCAAAATCCAGGGCAGCAACCTGCGCCTGCACCCGGCCCTCGTCCTGCTGCTGCTGGTGCTGGGCGGCTACTTCTGGGGTTTCTGGGGGCTGTTGTTTGCCGTGCCGCTCACGGCTACCGTGGTTGACCTCTTCAGCTACGTCCGCCGCATCAACAGGCAGGAAGCGGACAGGACGGCGGGATAAGCCAGCTAGCCGATTCGTTATTCGTTTCAAGCCAAAAAATTTTCTGAGGAAACCAACCCCTTCCGCCAGGCACAGCCCGCGCCTGAGATTCGTCTTTCGCAAACGGCCTCCCGGCCACATTCGATTGGGCGGCCTGGTGTGCCTGAGCGGTATTCGTAAGGGCTGGTGTCATTGATGTTCGACGTTTTTCCCCTATCCAGTGGGGCGGAGTTTTAGGATTTAGATATTAGAATTTAGTATTTCCCCGTCGGTGTATAATAGCACAAATGTTCGGAGATGGCGAGGGGGTTTTGTCATGACCCTGGGATTCTCACATTCGCTCCGCTCAGTGCAGGCTCTGTCCGGATTTATCTTTCTTGTTTATGAGATAGTGTATCGGGCCTCCTCGCACGACAAATATTCACCCTCACTCCTGTCTCTCCCTCAAGGGAGAGATGATTTTTACCCCTCCCTGGGGTTCTCGCGTCGTCCCGATTTCATCGGGACTCCTCAGAATGACACGGCGCGCCATCTTGCCATCGCCCTCCTGTGGGGCTATTATTAAGCTGTCCAGCAAAGGCGCAGGAGGTGTGCTATGGTCAAGATTTCCATCCAAGGCGCCCGCGGCTCCTTCCACGACATCGTGGCGCGCGTCAAGTTCCCCGGCGAGAGCGAGATTATAGAGAGCCCCACCTTCCAGCAGGTCTTCGAGGACGTCAAGTGCGGCCGGGCGGACTACGGGGTGGTGGCCATCGAGAACTCCAGCTACGGCTCCTTCCTGGAGAACTACGACCTGCTCCTCAAGTATGACGCCAAAATCACCTCCGAGGTGTACCTGCGCATCGTCTTCAACCTCATCGCCTTCCCCGGCGTGAGCATCAAGGACATCACCGAGATTTACAGCCATCCTCTGGCCATGACCGAGTCGCACCTCTACCTGGAGGGACACCCGCAAATAAAGCGCATCGAGACCGACGATACCGCCGGCTCCGTGCGCATGATTAAGGAGCAGAACCTGCGCCACGCCGCCGCCATTGCCAGCAAGCTCACCGCCGAGCTCTACGGCATGCATATTCTGGCGCGCGATATAGGCAGCAACAAGAAGTACTATATGCGCTTCCTCATCATCGCCCGCGAGGAGCCTCAAATACCCGAAAAGGCCGACAAGACCTCGCTGGTCATCCGCGCTAAAAATATCCCCGGCAGCCTCTTTCTGTGTCTGAAGTGCTTTGCCGACGAGGGCATCAACCTCTCCAAGCTGGAGTCGCGGCCTATCATAGGCGATGTCTGGCAGTACCACTTCTACCTCGACTTCGAGCGCGGGCTTAACGCTCCGGAGACGCAGCGGGCCCTCAGGGAGCTGGGCCGGGTAGCCACCACGGTCAAGGTGCTGGGCAGCTACGAGAAAGGGCCTATGCTGGAGAGCTAGATATTCCTTCACCTCTCCCCCGACAGAATAGGCAAGGGGTAGGGTGAAAGTTCATGCCTGTACCACACCCCCTCACCTTTTATCCTCTCCCCCAAGGGGCGGGGAGAGTAAACAACTTTTCAACGCGCTTTCCCAAGCTCCCCTCCATCTAAAAAAAATCTATATTGACACATAACAGCGTCTTATATATACTCGTTAAATCGCAGAGCCACCCGTCATCACGCGAGTATGTTGTGTTATAATCACGCTGGAGGCGGATAGGCTCTGGTGGGCCTTGCGGACTTCAAATCCGTTGGCGGCGGTTAATCCGCCGCGGGGGGTTCGATTCCCTCCCCCTCCGCTTGCCCCTTTTTAGAAGGAGATAACATGGTCGAGACCGGTGGCGATGTAAAACTGACCGCCCTCTCCCGCTATTCGGGTTGAGGGGCTAAACTAAGTCCGGGCGACTTAGCTAAGGCACTGGGATGTCTCCATATCCCTCAGAACGAGAACGTTCTGGCGGGTGTGAATGATGATGCCGGCGTATACAAGCTGCGCGACGACCTAGCTATTGTGGAGACGGTGGACATGATTGCGGCTATCGTGGACGACCCCTATAGCTTCGGCATGATTGCCGCCGCCAACGGCCTGAGCGATATCTACGCCATGGGCGGCAAGCCCATCACGGCCATGAACATAGTGGGGTTCCCCTCCGAGAGCATGGACATATCAGTGCTCAGCCGGATTCTGCAGGGGGCGCTGGATAAGCTGAACGAGGCCGGCGTCATGCTGGTGGGCGGACACAGCGTGCGCAACGACGAGGTGAAGTTCGGCCTTTCTGTGACCGGGATAATACACCCCGATAAAATAATGAGCAAGGGCGGGGCGAAGGTGGGCGACCGGCTGATTATCACCAAGCCGGCGGGCACCGGCATACTGACAACGGCGCTCAAGGCCGGGATGCTGCCTGCCGACGTTCTGGAGCGGCTGGTGGCCCAGATGGTGCGCCTCAACGACAAGGCCTGCCAGGCCATGCTGGAGATAGGCGCTCACGCCTGCACCGATATTACCGGATTCGGGCTGCTGGGGCATGCCTGCGAGATGGCCGAGGCCAGCGGCGCTTCCATAGAGCTGGACTCCAAAGCCGTGCCCATCATCCCCGAGTCATTGCAGTTCGCTCACCAGGGGCTCATTCCCGAGGGCATGTACGCCAACTGGGAATACCGCAGCGCCATGATAATACAGGCGGGTACCATCGACGAGGACACCATGAGCGTGCTGTACGACCCGCAGACCTCCGGCGGGCTGCTTATAGCCGTGGCCGAGGAGAAGGCAAATGCCTTGCTGGCGCGCCTGCACGAGCTGGGCGTGGCCGAAGCGGCGGTGGTAGGCAGGGTGGTGGAGGCTTCTCCCACAAGCCAGATTACAGTGATATGAACGCACGGCAGTCTCCACGCACTCAACATAAGGCGGCCACAGTCCTGCGCCGCCTGCCGGCGGTGGAGAAGCTGCTTGAAGCCCCCGAACTGGCCGGCGAGATTCTCCGCTATTCCCGTCCGCTGGTGACGCAGGCAACCCGCCACGTGCTTTCCGAACTGCGCGATGAAATCAAAGGAGGCAAGAGCACTCCCTCACTCCTGCAGATTATACGGCGCATCAAAGAGCACCTTAAGGGCGAATGGCCCGGCTTCATGAGCCCGGTCATCAACGGTACGGGAGTGATATTGCATACCAACCTGGGACGCGCGCCGCTCTCAGCAAAAGCCATCGAGGCAATCTCGGCTCTCGGTAGTCATTACTTCAACCTTGAGAGCGACCTAGAGGAGGGCGGCAGAGGCACGCGCTCTCTCGAGCTCAGGCGGCTGCTGGCCGTCCTTACCGGGGCGGAGGATGCGCTGGCGGTCAATAACAACGCCGCCGCTGTGCTGCTGGCGCTGGTGGCACTGGCGCACGGTAAGGAAGCCATCGTCTCGCGGGGCGAGCTGGTGCAGATAGGCGGCGGTTTCCGTGTGCCCGAGATACTCGAACAGAGCGGCGTGACGCTGCGCGAGGTGGGCACCACTAACCAGACCTTATTGAAAGACTACGAGAAGGCCGTAAACGAGAAAACTGCGCTCATCCTGAAGGTGCACCGCTCCAACTTCGTGCAAAAAGGATTTGTGGGCGAAGCCCCCATTTCAGAGCTTGCCGGGCTGGCTGCCAGGCGAGGCGTTCCGCTGGTCTATGACATGGGCAGCGGGGCCATGCTGGATACCTCGGAGTTCGGGCTGGAACGCGAGCCCATCGTGCAGGAAGCACTGCATGATGGAGCGGACATCGTGTGTTTTTCCGGCGATAAGCTGCTGGGCGGACCGCAGGCCGGAATTATCGCGGGGAAAAGAAAGCTCATCCAGCCTCTCCTGAGCCACCCCTTGATGCGCGTTATACGGCTGGACAAGCTCTCGGCTATCGCGCTGGAAGCCACCGTTAAAAGCTACCTGGATAAGACCACCGTCAGCGACATTCCCGTCTGGCGTATGATGTCCGTAGGCCAGGCCGAACTCCAGCGCAGAGCAAAGGCTGTTGTACGCAAACTAAAGACCGACAGCGTCCAGGCCGAAGTCGTAAAAGGGGCCAGCATGGTGGGGGGAGGCACGCTGCCCGAGCAGAGCCTGCCCACGGCGCTAATCAGCATTAAACCCGCTGGCTCGGTAGAGGATTTCGCACGCTGTTTGAGGCTGTCCGAACCTCCTTTAATCACCCGCGTAGAGAACGATAATATCCTTATCGACATGCGCACAGTCTTCCCCGAGCAGGATGACACCCTCTTTTCCATTATCCAGACCGCCTGGTCGAAGAAGGACTGAACCGTGCTGACCATCGGCACCGCCGGCCACATCGACCACGGCAAGTCCAGCCTAGTCAAGGCACTCACCTCCATCGACCCAGACCGCCTGCCTGAAGAAAAAGAACGCGGCATGACCATCGACCTGGGTTTCGCCTGGCTGGCACTCCCCTCCGGCGAGACGGTGGGTATCGTGGATGTGCCGGGCCACAAGCAGTTCGTCCACAACGTCATCCCCGGACTTTTTGGCATTGATGCCGTGTTGCTAGTGGTAGCCGCCGATGACGGCTGGATGCCTCAAACAGAGGAGCATCTCAGAATACTCGACCTGCTGGGGATAAAGCACGGCATAATCGTCCTCAACAAAACCGACCTCGTCAGCGACCTGGAATGGCTGGCGCTGGTTGAAAAAGACATAGCAAGCCGCCTCGCCGGTACGAGTCTCGAAGGTTCGCCTGTCATGCGCGTCAGTGCCAGGACGGGTGCAGGCATCGAGGAGCTCAAAACGGCAATCGCCGGCCTGGCGGAAAAGCTCACACCGCGCCAGAACATCGGGAGGCCACGCCTGCCCATTGACCGCGTCTTCGTCATCAAGGGGAGTGGGGTGGTGGCCACCGGGACTCTCTCACAGGGCACTTTTTCCACAGGCGATGACGTGACCATAATTCCGCCCAACCTGTCCGCGCACGTCAGGACACTCGAAAGCTATAAACAGGAGACCAAACGCGCCGAGCCCGGCAGCCGCGTGGCTGTCAATCTAGCAGGCGTCAAGCGCGAAGACATCAAGCGCGGAGATATAATCATATCGTCCAGGCAATTTGTTCCGTTGAGCCGCACCATAGACACAAAGCTAAAACTCTTGCTCGGAACGGATGCACCCCTCAAAAACATGGCCGAGGTGCTGGTGTACATGGAAACGCGCGAGCAGCTGGCGCGGGTGGCCTTAATCGGCAACAGGCTGCTCAAGCCGGGAGAAAGCGGACTTGCACAACTGCGTTTCCAAGAGGATGTAGCCGCCTTCATAGGGGAGCGCTTCATCATCAGGCAGCAGTCGCCGGCTAAAACCATCGGGGGAGGGGTGGTGCTTGACCCGCAGGCATCCAGATTCAAGCTGGCCGAGATACCGGCAAGGATTGTCTTCCTCGGAAGTCGAAAAAGCCTCGACCTGGACGAACTCATACTCTCCGAGGTCGGGAAAAGCAGCTTCACCACGGCTGCTAGCCTACTGTCTAACAGTCTTTTCGCGCAGAAAGAGATCGCCATGCATGTTAAGAATCTCGCCGGGCAGAAAAAGCTCATAGTTACCGGGGGTTATCTGGTCGAGTCTGAGGCATGGGAGGGCTGGTCGCAAAAGCTGCTGGCGGCACTGGAAGAGGCTCACCGGGCCGACCCACTCAAGGGTGGCGCGCCTCAGGCTGCCCTTCAGACAGCCTTGGACCTACCGAAGGAGGTATTTGACGCACTGTTGCAGCAAATGGCCTCTACGGGCAAACTGGCGCGTCAGGAAGATACCCTGTATCTGCCCCGCAATAAACCGGCGCTCTCACCGCAGCAAGAAGAGACAAGGAAAACCATCCTGGTACTCTTTGCCAAAAACCCAGCCAACCCTCCGACACTCAAGGAGCTTGGCATCCAGCTGCCAGAAGGCGCACGGGTGGTGCATTACATGATAAAGCAGGGGGAGCTGGTGGAACTGCCGGACGGCATCCTGCTCGACGCCAAACAATTTCAGGGCATCCAGGATGAAATAATCAAGCTGCTCAGGCAAAACAGCCAGATAACCATACAGGATATCAACCGGTGCTTCGGCTTCAGCCGTAAGTACAGTGTGCCCCTTTTGACCTACACCGACCGGCTGGGCATTACCCGCCGCGAAGGCGACGTGCGCGTGCCGGGGAAGCAGCTGGCCTCTTGAGTTACCTCGCTTTAGGGTCGGCCTGCATGATGCCGAAGGTATTGCCCTCGGTATCCAGGCAGTAGGCATAATAGCCCACGCCAGGGATAACCGTCTTCGGACGGACTACTTTTCCACCACCCCTGACCACCCTGGCGGCATAATCATCGATTGACGGGACATCGACAGTATTGATGGTGCCTTCCCTGGATTTCGGACGCGGTTGAATAGCACCATTGATGCCGGGCTCTTCCCTGGGGCCGGTAGAGGCCAGCCAGTAATCAATCGGCCCCCATTTGTCGATTTTCCAACCGAAAACTTCCGAATAGAATTTGATGGTGCGGGTTTGTCAGCGGAAATCTCAAAATGGACTACTCTAGGCATAATACTTTCCCTCCTTTGTTAATGGGGCAACCATTACCTGTACATTACACTAGATTATGTGGCACAAATCTGATGAATTCAAGAGGCTGAGGGGGCGAAGGCTATCAAAAAATTTTGCCATCATGCAGTAGTGGCTGTCAGCAACGCGGCGTAACCTGTCCTGAAAAACCTCTCATTCTGCTCATGGAGACATTACTTCCGGAGATTGCCACGTCGTCCCGACGATGTATTTGTAAGGGTAAGGTAAGGTATGGGACTCCTCGCACGACAAGCGGAAAATCATCCCTACCCTTTTAAGAAACTTAAGGCAGTCCCCTCTTAGACGCCCCGTTTCGAACAGTCAATAAATTACATCGCAGTAAACCAGCACATATATTGATTTTTTAGGCCAAAATGTATAGCATAGTAAGAAATCTTTCATTCAGTCAGGAGCGCAACCGCAAGACATGGAAATCGAAGAAGTACACAAGAATACCAAGCTTCTATACCAGGGCAAACCCTGGAATGTTGACAACGCCGAATTCGTCAAACCCGGCAAGGGACGCGCCATTTACCGCCTGCGCCTTAAGAACCTGCTGGACGCCAGCACCCTCGACATTACCTTCCACTCCGGCGACAAGGTCGAGGAAGCCAGCATCACCAACCAGGAAATGCAGTACCTCTACAAAGAGGGCGACCACTACATCTTCATGAACACGGCCAACTTCGAGCAGACCTTCATCACCGAAGCCCAGCTAGGCGAGAAGATAAACTTCCTCAAGGAAGGCACCCTGGTCACCATGCAACTGCTGGACGAACGCCCCATCGACATCACTATTCCTACCTTCGTCGAGCTCTCCGTAGTCGAGACCGGCACCGCCATCAAGACCGCCACCGTAACGGCTCAGACCAAGTCTGCCAGACTGGAAACGGGCTATACCATCGACGTCCCCGCCTTTATTAAAGAGGGCGATGTGCTCAAGATAGACACCCGCACCGGCAGCTACGTGGAAAGGCTGAGCACCAAGAAGTAGCCTATGCCGGCCGAAGGGGAGCGCCTGGCACAGCTTAAAAACAACCTCAAGCGCCGCGCTCAGGTTTACGACCTCGCCCGTGAGTTTTTCCGCGGGCGAGGCTTCCTCGAAGTCGAGACACCCGTACGGGTTCCCGCCATTGCCCCGGAAATCAATATAGTCCCTGTCGAGAGTGAGGGGTGGTATCTCACCACCTCGCCCGAGCTGCACATGAAACGCCTGCTGGCAGCCGGCTACTCGCAGATTTTCCAGATAAGCCACTGCTTCCGCAAGGGCGAGCGAGGCCGCCTGCATAACCCGGAGTTCAGCCTGCTGGAGTGGTACCGCAGCCAGGCCAACTACATGGACATGATGAGCGATACCGAACAACTGCTGACGATGCTTACCCGAAAACTGAGAATGGGCAGTATCATTCACTACCAGGGACACGAAATAGACCTCAGATTGCCCTGGCCGCGCCTCGATGTCAGGCAAGCCTTTCTCAAAACTGTGGGCTGGGACCCGGTGGAGTATTACGACGCCAGGCGCTTCGATAACGACATGGCGACAGAAATATTGCCTGGACTGCCCTTTGAACGTCCTGCGGTGCTCATGGACTACCCCGCCCCCGCCGCCTCGCTGGCGCGGCTCAAGCCCGGCAACCCGCTGGTAGCCGAAAGAGCCGAGGTATTCATCGGCGGGCTGGAACTGGCCAACGCCTACAGCGAACTGACCGACCGTGCGGAACAGACACGGCGCTTCGCCGCCGAAATCGAGCAGATAGAACGGGAACAGGGGAGGAAAATACCGATGCCGGAATCTTTTATCGAAGCGGTGGGGAACATGCCGGAAAGCGGCGGTATCGCCCTGGGCATGGAGCGGCTGGTGATGCTGCTGTGCGACGCCGCCAGCATCGACGAAGTAACCGCATTTACGGTGGATAACATATGAGCATACTGCCTCGCGATGACATACTGGCCCTGATTCGTGGCAATCCGCCGCTCATCGAGTGCTACCTCGACATGGAGGCTCAATTGCAGACTAATGGCTTCGACCTCAGCCTGCGTAGCGTCTCCGTCCTGACATCCTGCGGCAGGCTGGCCCTCGACAATAAAAACCGCGTCATCTCAACGCAGGAAAAGCTCGAATTCAGCTTGAATGGCGTCATGCATCTTGCGCCGGGTTCATACTCAATCACCTACAACGAGATTGTACACCTGCCCAACGACGTGATGGCGCTGGGGCTGTCGCGCTCAAGCCTGTTGCGCTGTGGGGCCAGCTTGCACACCGCCGTATGGGATGCAGGATATTCGGGGCGCTCGGAATCGCTGCTGGTAGTACACAATCCGCTGGGATTAGACCTCGAAAAGGATGCAAGAATACTGCAGCTAGTTTTCGCGAAACTGACGGGGAAGAGCCGGGGATATGACGGACAATACCAGGGGGAGAATATCGGCTAGGCGACCACGGTCAGGGCGGCGGGCAGAATCTGGAAGGTTACCGGGCCTTCGCCCAGCAGCTCGCCATCCGCCTGCAAAAGAATACGCTTGACGCAGTTAATCACCACCCGCTCAGCCCTTTCCATACGCACCTTGGGATGGGTGATATGCGTCCCTTTGTACACACGCGGAAACACCTGTAACAGCTCTGCCTTGCCCACGTCGCCGATGGTGAGCACATCGAGACGGCGGTCACTGAGTTTGGCCTCGGGGGCAATGCGCATGCCCCCGCCGAAATAAGCCCCGTTGGCAACGATAACACTCAGCACGCGGCGCGATTCCTCGCGGCCATCTATGTTCAGCGCTATGTCTTTGTTACGGTAGAAAGGCAGCGTTTTAAGCAGCCCCATGACGAAGGGGACCGTACTACCGATGAAGCGGGGCATATGGTGTGAGGCCTCGGCCACTTCGGCGTCGAAGCCTACGCCGGCGCCATTGACGAAATAGCGGCGGGCCGCCGCGCCGTTTTTACGGTACTCCACCAGGCCCACGTCGATAAGTGAGCGGCACTCGCCCATCACATGCTTGCAGGCCTTCACATAATCTTTAGGGATACCCAGGGAGCGGATAAAATCGTTGCCGGTGCCCGTGCTGACAATACCGAGGGCGGTAGTAACCGAGTTGTCGGAACTGAGCAAGCCATTGGCCACCTCATTCACTGTGCCGTCACCGCCGACGGCCACTAGAAAGCGATAGCCGTTGCTGGCAGCTAGCTTGGCCAGTTCAGTGGCATGGCCTATGCCTTCGGTGTACTGGTAATCAAAGGATAAGCCGGCACCCCGCAGCAAGCTCTGTATATGCGGCCACTGACGGTAGGTGGCTTTGTTAGCACCAGCCACCGGATTGACAATCACTTTGGCGTGGGTTTTCGCCATTGAATTACCTATTTCGCAGGAACAGATGTATTATACCACAAAAAAGCAAGGGTTAGTCCATATAGACTATCGTATTCGATGGTCTTTGCAATTTATCGAACTGGATACCGGCTTCCCTGAACATTTCCTCGAAAGAATCGTCATTATACTTGCCGAAGCTGACGTAACGCTTGATTTTGGCGTTGGTGAGCATCTTGGCGCACAGGACGCAGGGAGTATGGGTGGCATAGACGGTGGCTCCTTCCAGGCTCACACCGTGGAGCGCCGCTTGGATGATGACGTTCTGCTCGGCATGCACGGCGCGGCATATCTCATGGCGCATGCCCGAGGGTATGCGCAGCTCATCACGCAGGCATCCCAGCGTGAGGCAGTCTTTGAGTCCTGACGGAGCTCCGTTGTAGCCAGTGGAAAGGATGTGCTTGTCCTTGACCGCCACCGCTCCCACATGGTGCCTGAGGCAGGTGGAGCGTTCAGCTACCACTGCGGCTACCTTCAGGAAGTACTCATCGGAGTTGGGACGGCTCAAGGCTGTTTCTCCAGTGTGGATATGGCTTTCCTGGTCTCTCTTTCTAAATCCTTGAGTGAACCCTCATTGACAATGGTGTAATCCGCCATGGCGATGGGGCCGCCCTTGTTGAGCTTGAGTATCTCGGCCTCGTCACGGCTGTAGGCTTCTTCTATTTTCAGAGGACGCACCGGGCGCTGCGCCAGACGTGCGTAGCGCGTGGCCGGCGAAGACCACACCGCCACTACACGGAAATTCTGCCGGTAATAGTTGCTCAGGAAAATATACTCTTCCCAGGAATAGAGACCGTCAACCACTACAGGCTTGCTTTTCACCGCCAGGTCAATCTTGGACAAGTTGAGCATGGCGTAGGCTTCCATACCATAACGCTGGCGCAGGGCCTCGCGCATGCGGCGCTCGTTCTCCTCGGCGAGTTGTAGCCCCTGTTTCTGCAGTTCCTCGTCGGTGACATCGCCGAACCTTATTTTGGTAAAACCCTTGCTCTCAAAAACTCGGGCGGCTTCCGATTTGCCCGCACCGGCCATGCCGACGATAGCTACAACTAACATACCGCTCCTTAAAACCTTAATGCGACAAATAATTATAGGCTAAAGGGGTAAATAATAACAATATCTCAAGAGATTTGGATATCGTCCGCTTTAGGCTGGCGTTCAAAAGGGGTATCAAATCAGTAAATATTAAAACACTAAATCCCAAGCACGAAATCCTAAATAATATCAAATATCAAAATACCAATTTCAAAATTTGGATTTGTGATTTTGTATTTGCTTTAGAGTTTAGAGATTAGTGCTTAGGGTTTCTCTCCTAGATTTAGGATTTCCAGAGGTTGCCTACCCCAAGCCCCGCGCGGCCAGACCTGTGCTATAATGCCTCCGGTTGCTTATGGAAAATATAAATCTGGCCCGCAAACTTGAAGAGCGCCTGCCCTCTGACGCGCTCGACTTCATCAAAAGAGCCGCGAAACTGGCCGGCGAGCGGGGGAAAAAGCTGTACCTTGCCGGCGGGCTGGTGCGCGACCTGCTGATGGACAAGCCCGGTCTGGATATAGACCTAGTATTGGAAGGCGACGCTACCCTCCTGGCGAGTGAAATGGCTCAAGGCAAAGACGTGAAAGTCACGCTGCACAAGCCCTTCTTGACCGCAAACCTCAGATGGCGAGAATTCAGTATTGACCTGACCACTGCACGGCGGGAGAGCTACGCGCATCCCGGTGCGCTGCCCGCGGTACAACCGGGGAGCCTGAAGGACGACCTCTTGCGGCGCGATTTCAGCGTCAACGCCATGGCCGTCTCACTCAGCCCGGCGGACTACGGACAGCTTATCGACTTATACGGCGGGCTGGCCGATATAAACCACAGGCTCATCCGCATCCTGCACGAAAAAAGCTTTATAGACGATGCCACGCGCATCTGGCGGGCCATACGCTACGAGCAGAGGCTGGATTTCAACATCGAGGCCGGCACGCTGGCGCTCTTGCATCGTGGCCTGCCCATGCTCAAGACCATCAGCGGCGACAGGATATGGTATGAGATGGAATGCGTCTTCGGAGAAGAGCTGCCGGAGAAGTTTTTTGCACGCGCTGGCGAGCTCGGCGTGCTGACATATCTGCACCCGGAACTCAGGGTTGACGGCTGGCTGACTGCCTGGTTCGACCAGGCGCGCCGGCTGAGCCTACCCGGCAAGCCTCCCTTAGGACTCTACCTAGCGCTATTGGCGTACAACCTAAATAGCACAACATTGAAACAGCTTATCAACTATCTCAAGCTGAGTAAGGTGTTATCGCAGACACTGCGAGACAGTCGTGGCGTTAAGGCACACCTCGAAGCACTCTCAGAGGAGGTCCTTCAACCAAGCGCTATACATTGCATGCTGCAGGGCCATTCGGAGCAGGCAATCACGGCTAATCTGATTGCCAGTAATTCGGTCGAGACCCGCCGTAACATCCAGCTATACCTGGACAAATTGCGTTATGTCAAAACAGCACTGGACGGCAACGACCTGATTGCGTTGGGTATTCCACAGGGGCCGCTCATCAAAGCGGCGCTCGATATGCTGCTGGACGCAAGGCTCGACGGCGAGGTCGAGAGCCGCGAGGACGAAGAGCGGTGGGTGCGGCAGTTTAAGCTATCTTCTTGAACATCTTCCCCGGTGTGCTGCAGATGGGGCATTTGTCCGGCGCTACGCCAAAGACGGTGTTGCCGCAAACCGGGCAAATATAATATGCCCCCTCGGGCAGCTTGGCGCCTTTTTCCAGAGCCGCCAGCGCCTGCTGATAGAGCGTGTGGTGAATTTCCTCAACCTTATTGGCATGGTTAAAGCTCTTCTCCGCCTTGGCGTCCTTGTCAACCTCCGCCTGTTTGATAAAAGGAGGGTACATCTGGGTGAATTCGTAGTGCTCGCCAGAAATAGCGGCCCTGAGGTTGTCTCTGGTCGAACCGATACCGCCCAGGGCGTTGAGGTGATTGCGGGCGTGCACCGTCTCAGCCTCGGCGGCGGCGCGGAAGAGACGCGCCACCTGCGGCTGGCCTTCGGCGTCGGCCTTCTCAGCGAAATAGGTGTACTTGCGGCTGGCCTGGCTCTCGCCGGCGAAAGCGGTCTTTAGATTGTCCTGCGTCTTGCTCATTTTATTCTCTCCTTATTCCTTTTTATCGGATTCCGAGGTTATTTTACGCCGTGACTGCCACCACGTGTAGCCGTGGTCTATGATAAGGTTCTTCCTGACGTATGAGTCGGAGAGTTTGTCGTGGTCGTCTATCAACATGCGCACTCCCAGCAGCAGCAGCGGGACGACTAAGGCATAGATGATAAGAGCGAGGCTGCCTCCAAATGCCCAAATGATAAAGGGCTGCACCGTAAAATTAGCCGCCAGCCCCAGCCTGGCGTTGCTGGTGAGAAGCACCACCAGCAGCAACACGCCGAAGCTGATGGCCGCCGCCAGCGGCACCAGCCCGAAATAAATGCCCACAGCAGTGGCGCCTCCGCGTCCCCCCTTGAACCCCAGAAAGACGGGCCAGCTGTGTCCCACCACAGCGGCAAAGCCGGAAATGAAGATAACAACCTCACTCGCCCCGAGCCACTTGGCCACCAGCACTGCCAGCACTCCTTTGCCAACGTCCGTGATGAGGACCAGCAGGCCAGGCACGAGGCCAATTTCGCGCAGGGTATTGAGAGTGCCCATATTGCCGCCGTCCACCTGGCGGATATCCCTGCCCTTGACTATACGGCTGGCGACGTAGGCCGATGGGAAAGAACCTAGCAGATAGCCCAAAAGGACGGCCAGAAGCGATTTGAGTATCATATAAGCTATTTTAGCATATCAATCGATGGACTTGAGGCTCTCCGCCAGATAGACCTCCAGCCCCTGCAGCTTGAGACTGTCATAGACACGGCCTGCCTGAATCCTGTCGTCCAGCATAGCATAGAGGGCGGGTCCAGAGCCAGCCAAGTGGACCTCCTCTTTTGCTGCCTGACGGAACATATCCTGGTAATGCTCCAGCCCTTCGAAAGCCGAATAGACCACCTTCTCGAAAACGTTGAAGAGACGCCCCGATGTGACGGGACCGCCACGCGTAAGCAGGGACACCATCTCGTCCGTTTTGATGCCGCTAGTAAAATACTCAGGTTTGAGATAAGAATAGAGCGTGCCTGTTTTGGACTCGGGGCGGCGTACCGGGGGCACGAGCAGAACAAACCATGAATGCGGCAGGGAGGGCAATGGACTGATGAATTCACCTCTGCCCTGCACCAGGGCTGTACCTCCCGAAAGAAAGAAGGAGATATCAGAGCCAAGGCGTGCCGCCAGCTTTACCAGTTCCCCAGGTGCCATTTTGAGATTCCAGAGCTGGTTCAGCCCGCGCAGAACAACTGCGGCATCACTCGAATCGCCGCCCAGACCGGAAGCCAGCGGGATTTGCTTTGATACCTGAATAAGAGCCCCGCCCGGGTAGGCAGCCTGCTGCTTGAGTAGATGAGCAGCGCGGAAGACCAGACTCTTTTCGGCCTGCCAGCCGGGTAAAGCGCACTGGAATACTAGACTTTCGCCGATTTCAAAAGAAAGTCTGTCGCACAAGCTGACGGTCTGAAAAACGCTGCGGATTTCGTGGTAGCCGTCATCACGTGCGGCCAGCACCTCTAGCGTCAGGTTGAGCTTGGCGGGAGCCTGAAGAGTTATCATTGGCCGTTTCTCCGCTTAAAAGCACTCCAGAGGTCACCCCATTCCTTAATGCTGAGCGTCTCGGCCCGCCGCCGCGGCTCGATGCCCGCTTGAGTGAGCAGCAAAAGCACCCTGTCCTTGGGAATGGCCAGACCCTGCGCCAGTGAATTTACGAGTTGCTTGCGGTTGGCGCAGAAACCGGCCCGTACCAAGCCAAAGAAGCCTTCTGTATCAGCCGCAGGCAATGGTGGCGTGGGATATACCTTTATTTTGAGAATGGCCGAGTCTACATTCGGGGCGGGGTAAAAACTGCGCGCCGGTACCTTACTTATTATTTTCGGCTCTCCGTAGAACTGCACGGCAACGCTGAGCAGGCTCATTTCGCCAGGCTGGGCCGTGATGGCTCTGGCTACCTCTTTCTGCACCATGACCACCATAAGAGAAGGCTTGACCTCAGCCTCAAGAAAATGGCGCAGCACCGCCGAAGTGATATAGTAGGGCAGATTGGCCACCACCTTATAGCCTCCGCCGTTTAAACGAAACGACGGCTTGACCGAATTTTCGAGCAGCTGCGATGGGGCAAGCTCTAATATGTTGCCGTGAACGACAGCCAGATTTTCAGCCCATGAGAGGGTATCCTTAAGGACAACGGCCAGGTTATCATCCAGCTCCACGGCAATCACCCGGCCGGCCCGCCTGGTCAGCTCGGCGGTGAGCACCCCCAGCCCCGGCCCTACCTCAATTACCGTATCACCGGGAGACAGTTCGGCCGCCTCAATGATTTTGTGAAGCACGCCCGCATCAACGAGGAAATGCTGCCCCAGACTCTTTTTGGCCCGCTGGTCAAAGCGGGAGAGTAGCTGGCGCGTGGTCTGCATCAGCGAGGCCGGGCGGGAAGCCTCGGAAGCCATGCTACACCCCGTGCTCAAGGCGTGTTGCCAGGCGCATGGGCAAGCCAGCGTTGAAGATGCGTTCCTGAACCGCCTTGACGTCGTAGACTACGCGGTGCAGCCTGAAGATGCCGCTGCCGCTGTCATAAGTGGCGTAGCTGGCACGCGGGTCGTTGTCCCTGGGCTGGCCGACACTGCCCGGGTTCAAGATGAGGGGTGTTTTCCCCAGCACCTGACCGATGCTCTCAGAAAGAGGTATGGCACTCACACTGGCACCCTCTTTCTTGAAGGCTATCGGGATATGGGTATGTCCTACCAGGCAGTAGGGCGTCTGAATACAGGGGAAATTCTCTTGAGCGCTGCTCAGCGAAATGATGTACTCCCAGGCGGGTTGCCTGGGGCTGCCGTGCACCAGCGTGAAGCCGTCTTTCTCCAGTGTCGGGGGCAGCCGGCTGAGAAAAGAGGCATCCTCGGCGGAGAGCTGCCTCATGGTCCAGCGGATAGCCTGCGCGCCGTCCGGATTGAAGCTGGCGAGGCTGACTTCCTCAATAGCGCCCAGGTCGTGGTTGCCCGATATGCAAACACATTTGAGGCGGCGCAACAGCTCGATACACCGGTGCGGGTCGGGGCCGTAGCCCACGATGTCCCCCAGGCACCAGAGTTCATCCGCCCCGCCACGGCGCTCCAGGTCCTCCAGCACAGCCATCAAGGCAACGGCGTTGGAGTGTATGTCCGAAAGAATAGCGTAGCGCATCTAAGGAATATAATATCACACGCTGCAAGTGAGACTCTATAGTTTTTGGTCTATTTGAACTCTTTTTGTTGGGTTTGACCTCATCCCCCGTCTATATTCAGCGGACACCAGTGATACAGAATACAAAAGAGGCTGCCAGTCGCGCCAGATCCTTCGCCCGCCTACGGCGGACTCAGGATGATTTTATAGAGATTGCTTCGGTTGCTGCGCAACACTCGCAATGACAAGAGGAAAATCCCCCACTCTGCCCTACTCAAGAAGCATCAAACAGACGCAATGGCATCCTCCTTCCAATCCATCCTGCTTTGACCCTCAAGCATGGCTCATGATAAAATAACCCCTATGGAAATTACCTGGCTGGGGCACTCTTGCTTCAAAATTCGCGGCAAGCAAGCCACCATCATCACCGACCCCTTTTCGCCCGACACGGGCTACTCTCTGGGCAAGGCCAGCGCCGATATCGTCACCGTCAGCCATAGCCACCCGGGGCATTCCTATGCCGCCGGTGTCGGCGGCAGCCCCAGGGTCGTCAACCGCCCCGGTGAGTATGAAATCTCAGGCGTGCTAATAATCGGCCTGGCCACATTCCACGACAAGGAAAAGGGCGCGGAAAGGGGCAAGAATATCGTCTATGTCATGGAGACTGAAGAGCTCGCCATCTGCCACCTGGGAGACCTGGGCCAGCCATTGACTGACAGCCAGATTGAGGAAATCGGCAAGGTGGATGTGCTTATGGTGCCGGTGGGAGGCGTTACCACCATCAATGCCGCTACAGCCGCCGCCCTGGTGCGCCAGATGGAACCCAAGGTTATTCTTCCCATGCACTACAAGACACCGGCCTTCAAGGGAGAACTCGAACCCGCTGAGGCTTTCCTGCGCGAGTTCGGCGTACACCAGGCTGTTCCACAGCCCAAGCTCAACATCAATAAAAACAACCTACCCCTCACCACACAGGTGGTGCTGCTGGAATACCCGGCAGGCAAATAAAGTTAACCTGTTCTTGACCTCATCCCCCTGTCCCCCTTCTCCAGGATTGGAGAAGGGGGATTTTTTAGTTTTTTAAGAGGGGCCTGCGCCCCTCTTAGACGCCCCGTCTATATTCAGCGGACACTAGTGACACAGAATACAAAAGAGGCTGCCAGTCGTGCCAGATCCTTCGCCCGCCTGAGGCGGACTCAGAATGACAGATTTCTCTATAATAGTTTCGGTCTGCGACAGATTGCCAGCAAGAGGACGGCCAGCAGCAGGACAATCACAACTCCGAGCAGGACTATCAGATAAAAGACCCATCCCGGCACATCTGTCCGAGCCTGCACCACTATCGGCGGTGCACAGGTCGTCAACTCAACCGCGGCGCTACCGGCGGGAGGTTCAGACGTGAGGCTGCGCAGAGGTGCCAAAACCGTCAGCGTGGGTGCAGGCGGAAGAGGGGGCGCCTGCGTGGTGGAAGCGGGCGGGGCCGGCGCGGTCTGTGTGGTGAAATGGCCGGTTGCGCTCCAGGGGCTGAACCCGGAGGAGTGCACGGCCCTGACGCGCCAGTAATAAGCCGTATCGTAGCTCAAATCCGCATCGGCCTGCCAGGAAGCAGCGCTCAGACACAGGCTGCCGGTCCTGGATATTAGTGGAGAGACCAAATCGGAGCGCGCCGATACCACCAGCTCATAGCCGACAGCTCCCGCCACAGCGCCCCAGCGGAACGACGGCCTGAGGCTCACGCCGATGGCAGCGGCGGACGGGTTTTCCAGCGTGGGGGCCTTCACGTCAACGCTCAATGAAAGCGTGGTAAACGACCACGCCGCCGACCAGGGGCTGTACAGAGGGGCGGCGGCCCGCACCCGCCAGTAATAGGTGCATTCCGGCACCAGCGGCGGCGCGTTTACGGAGTTCATGCCGGTACTACCGGCAAAACCCGGCGGCAACAAGGAGAAGTCGCTGCGCGTGCTGAGCTGCCACTGATAGCTCGTGGCACCCGGCAGGCTGTCCCAGAAGAGCGCAATACCGGCGACCGCATTCCCGGAGGCGGTGCCGATGCCGCTAGCCCCGTTAGACGGCACTCTGAGATTTACTGGCAGGCTTAGACTGTCCACAAAGCTCAGCAGCCGGTTGTGAGTGGTGTCGATGGACCACAGACGGTTGCCGGCCCGCTCCAGCCCCCACAGCGTAGCGCCGGCATCCAGGCCCTGCATGACGCGTTCCAGAGGAGAGCCAAGAGCCGGCGACAGGCAGCGCAGCATGCCGCCCTGACCGCTTGCCGCATTCACCGCACGCGAGCTCGCGGCATACAGCGCCCCGCTCCCGGAGACGGCCAGCCCGCTCCACAGCCCGCCGCCGGAGAGGCCGGAATCCAGCCTCTCCCAGGTCTGGCCCGCGCTCAGCACGGTGCGGTAGATGCCCCCGCTCGAGCTATCGCTGGCGGCATAGACCATGCGGTTAGAGCCGAAGAGGGGGTCGAAGGCCACGTTGATATTGTCCGTCAGAGCCCCGGCCGCCACCGGCTGGAACGAGGCGCCGCCATCGGCGGACCATAAGACGCCGCCGGCTATATTGCCGGCCAGAATGATGCCATCGCGCCCAAAGTCCGGCGAGGCCGCCAGCGCACAGAGCGGCTGAGCTCCGGCGGGCACAGGCGCTCCGTAACTCACGCCCGTATCGGTCGAGGAGTAAACGAGTGCCTGGCTGCCGTCATAGCCAGCCAGAAGCAGCACGCTGTCCGTCAGCACCAGCCACTGGTCAATATAATCAAGGCCAAGCGGTACCTGGCGCAGCACGAAGCTATCGCCGCCATCCAGCGAGCACCAGACAGCCGGATGGCCACCGGCGCCGCCGCAGAGATACACCACGCGCCCAGCTGTGCCGTAGTCCGGGGAAAGGGCCACCCTGTCCACGCTGTCAACACCGCCGGAACTGGTGAATACCCTCTGCCAGGAAGCCGCCGCATCACGGCTGCGCCACAGGCTGTAAGCCCCGTCCCAGGTGAGCATAAAAAGCGTCCCGTCCTGCGCGTAGTGCGGTGAAACGGCGATGTCGATGATGGTGTTGCCCGCCGGCGGGCTGGCCTCGGTGAACCAGGCGGCTGAGGGGGAAACGGCCTGCGTGGGGGAGGGCTTTAGCGCCATAGCGAGCAGGCAGAGGCAAGCCAGCGCGAGCGCGCCGGCCCGGCGTATAGACATAATGCCAGATTCTAATTAGCGGGAATGGAGAGCGTCAATAGCCTGCCGGGTTGTTATGTGAGCTCTTTGGGTCATCTTGGCATGTCGTTGCGAGCGAGTGAAACGAGTGAAGCAATCTCACCTTATGCCTGAACTGACCTGAGTAGGTAACAATCCTGCGGAGAGATTGCTTTCCTTCGCTGCGCTCAGGACAGGCTCTTGCTACGCAACTCTCGCAATGACAACGGGGGTTAATAGAGAGGGCCTCCCTTGCGGGAGGCCCTCTGTTTCCTAGCTTACCCTATCTTCCGACTTTGGAGCGGCGATTAGACCACTCTGCGGGTGCGGATGATAAGGATGATGACAGCCAGGGTCAGGACAGCGCCAACGCCCACTATCGCCCAGATATAGCTCGGGGTGGTAGTCACAGGCTGAGCAATGGTGTACGTCGGCTGCGTGAAGGTGTAGGTCGGCGTCGGCTGAGGAGGTATCGTTATCGTGACCTGAGGAGGCTGGGTAACGATAAGGGTCGGGGTAGGAGGCGGCACGACGGTGACCGGAGGCGTGGTAGCAGGAATGGTGGTGAAGACGCTCACCACCCAGTCGCTGCTGGTACCGCCGGAGAGTGTCGCCCTGACGCGCCAGTAGTAGTCGGTGTTGTTGGCCAGAGCCGTACCGGTCCAGATATAAGCCGTACCGGTCAGGTTGGTGGTGAACATAGGCCCGCCACTGGTGCTGTCAAAGGTGGGCTTGGTGTCCAGCTGCAGCGTGTAGCCGGTAGCACCGGTTACCGCAGCCCACTGGAAGGCAGGCAGAACGGGTACATTGATGGCGCCGGCCTTGGGCACCAGGTCCATAGGAGTGGTCGGAGGAGCCAGCGGCGTGTTGATGGTAGTGCTGCCGCCGAACAAGAAGCTGGAGACCGGCGAGATGGCCCAGACACTGACATAGTAGGTGGTGCCGGGGGTCATGCCGGTGATATTGGCCGTGACAGCGCCGGCAGTGTAAGCTACCGCAGCACCTGCCGTAGCCGCGGTGAAGAGGTTCTTCTGCTGTATGACGTTAACAAAGACACCATAGTCGGTGGCATTGGGCAGGGCGTTCCAGGTTACCGTGCATTGGCTGGTGTACAGCGGCCAGAAGAACGGGGTCTGAGTGGTGACCAGGTTGGAGATGGCCACGCCGGTGCCCGGGATGCCCAGGGTGTCAATGTAGGTGAAGAGGGTGACATTAGTACCGTTGTTGCCAATGGTCCACAGCTGGACGTTACCCGCGGTAGCGCCAGAGCTGGCCCACAGGCCTACAAAGGGTGAGACTACCCCAGAAGCAGCGGCGCCGGGTATGCGCTCAACCCCATTGGTCAGGAGGCCGCGCTCACGGGCTACGACACCAACGCCAGCGCTGGAGTCGGTGGCATAGACCATGCCCGAGCCTTCGACGGAGCTGCCGGGGCCGCCCGGAGCGGTTACAATGCCGCTGGCGCCAGCAACCGCGTAAGTCGGATAGGGAGTGGCATTATCGACGCGATACCACCCATTGACATAGTAGGCCAGAGTGGCATCGGTGCCGGGATACCTGTACAAACCGCCAGCGCTGGTGGTGAGGAAGATGTTGCCGCTGGTGGCGTAGTCAGCCGCCGGAGCTACATAAACAAAGCCGGCGACGACAGGGAGAGTAGCGACGGTTGTCGTGCTGCCGGGCACCTTGAGGGTAGCCCAGGTAGCGCCGCTATCGGTGGACTTGGCGACATTAACCGCGCCAGCGCCGCTGGTAGCGGCCGCGAAGAGGTCGCCGTTGGGGGCGGCCTTGATGTCAATGACATTAGCGGCAAGGCCGGTGACTGTAACGACAGACCAGATGAAACCGTTGTTGGCGGTCTTGCAGATAGAGCTGGTTGTCCAGGGGGCCCCAGTGCCCACGAATTGGGTTTGGGCATCCTTCACATACAGGCTGGCTACACCCTGAGCCGGGCCGACGGTAGCGCCCGGTTGAACTATCTGCGATTTGAAGGTATGGCCGTTATCGGTAGAATACTGGAGGGCATTGGTGCTGGCGAACAGCGCCAGGAAGACGACTTTATCGGTGGCGTAGGCGGGGGAGACTCTCACCATGTTGAAGAGTTGCGTGCTCTTATAGTAGACACGCTCCCAGTTGCCGTCGTTGCGCCACAGGCTGGTGTTGGTGCCATTACCATAAACGGAAAGGAAGACGGTGCTGTTGCTGGTGATGGCCACGTCTTGGATGCTGGCGATATCGTCGTTCAGCAGGCTCACCTGAGCCCAGAGGTTGCCGCCGTCCTTGGAGAGGTTGAGGCCGGTCTGGTCGTCGGCTACACCGGCTGTAACCGCAACCAAGGCGACAGCTATGTTGCTGGTGGCGAAGTCGCTCTTCATGATGACATAGACGTTATGAGGAGCGGTGCCAGTCGGCTGTTCGCTGGGGCCAGCGCCGCCACCAAAGCTAGCGCCAGCATTGGTGCTGCGATAGATCTTATTGTCAGAACCACCGGCCAAGATGGTGCTTGACAGTATAGTGCCGCTTACCTGCAGGCTGACTATAGGCTCGGCGCCAGAGCTTAGCAGGTTGATAATGGAAGCAGCGGGGGCAGAGACGCCGATAAATCTATAGACGCCACCGGTAGCAGCGCCAGTGCGGATGCCAAAGAAGAAGTTAGCGCTGGTGATGACGTTCCAGTCGGACGGGAAGGCAATAGCGGCATTGGTAGCAACAGCAGCGATGACGGCCGGGTTGCCGATAGTGCCGCCCCAGGCGCCGCCGAAGATATCAACGAGAACGCCGGTTTGGGCACCATCAGTACCGATGGCAATCACGGCGCGGTCGGTGGCGAAGCTGGGCGACAGGGCTACGGCTAGGATGCTGTTAACCCCACCGCCGCCGTAAGCAGCAATAAAGGCGGTATTGAAGCTGTTGGTGCCTACCTGCTGGAAGCTAAAGAAGACCGCGCTCTCATCCATGTAGTAAACGCTGGCACCGACCACACCGGTCGTACCAGCAACCACTACATAGTTGGCAGCGAGCTTGGCCACTTCCATGCAGCTGATGGTGCCGTTGGCAACAGGCATGTTGACTTCGGACACCCAGCTGGTGCCGCCGTCAACAGACTTGTAAACGGTGCTGGCGGTGGCAACAGTGTCAGTGACGGCGATATAGACCACATTGGCCTCGGTGGGTGACGCGGCTATAGCCGTTATGTAGTTGGTAGCGGTAAGAAGAGCGGATGCAGCCGATAGCTTCTTCCAGGTACGGCCAAAGTCGGTGGACTTCAGCAATATGGGGTTAGCAGACGCGGTGGTCGTTACCTGGCAATAGAGGGCATCATCAAAGCCCTTTTCAATCGGGCCGGAGATCACGATGTTGGAGGGAGTACCGCTATTCTCCGGCAGGACATAACCGGTGGCTGTAGGCACGCCATAGTCAGTCCACGTCTGCGGGGTGACTGCGGCGCTGACCGGCGCGGCAAAGAGGAAAAGGCTGGCTACCGTCGCCGCGGTCAGGACTACACCCAGTATTTTGGCAATTTTATTTTTCATCGACCTTTAATTTTCTCCTTGTTTTTCGAGTATTTACTTTATATCGAGTACCGTCTATATCAAGTACCGCCTCAAGAGTCTTGCTCTAGAGACGACAAAAGTCAAAACCCTTGGTCCTTCCTGCGCCGAATCCAGCGCTCTCCCCTCAGGGTATATGCAAACGTACCACCTCCTTTTATCAAGGCTCTAACTTATTATGATACCACATCGTGTCAAGAGGGCAAGGCTAGCAGCTGGTGGCTATCAGCTTTCAGCTATCAGCTGTCGGCTTTCAGCTGAGCGCTGAGTGCTGACTGCTGGCCGCTTACAATCTCTCTTTGCCCAGGCTGGCGAGGAAGTCGGCGTTGGTGCGCGTCTTGCGCAGGTGGTCGAGCACCCGCTCGGTGATTTCCGTGGAGTTGCCCGAGGGCGAGTCGGAGGAAATCATGGCCACCATGCGCCTGAGCAGCTTGATTTGCTTCACCGTGGCTTCACCCAGCAGCAGCTCTTCGCGGCGCGTGCTGGAGCGCGTGATGTCCACCGCCGGGAAGATACCGCGCTCGGCCAGCTTGCGCTCCAGGTGCAGCTCCATGTTGCCGGTGCCCTTGAACTCTTCATAAATGAGGTCGTCCATGCGGGAACCGGTGTCCACCAGGCAGGTGGCGATGATGGTCAGGCTTCCGCCCTCTTCGATGTTGCGGGCGGCGCCGAAAAACTTCTTGCCGGGGTGCAGCGCCACCGGGTCGATACCGCCGGAGAGGGTGCGGCCGGAGGGGGGCATGGCCAGGTTATAGGCACGGGTGAGGCGGGTGATGCCGTCCAGCAGGATGAGCACGTCCTTGCCGCCCTCCACCATGCGCTTGGCCTTCTCCAGAGCCAGCTCGGCCACGCGGGTCTGGTTTTCCACGGCCTCGTCGAAGGTGGCGGCGATAACCTCGCCCTTGACCGAACGCTTCATATCGGTGACCTCTTCCGGGCGCTCGCCGATGAGACACACGATGAGGTCTATGTCGTTGTAGTTGGTGGTGGCGGCGTTGGCGATGGCCTTGAGCAGCATGGTCTTGCCGGCCTTGGGCGGAGAGACGATGAGGCCGCGCTGGCCGCGCCCGATGGGGGCCACCAGGTTGATGAGGCGCGTGGCCAGCAGGTCGGGGCGCGTCTCAAGGTCGATAAGTCTGTCGGGGAAGGTGGGGGTAAGAGAACTGAAATTGGGACGGCTGCGCGCCATCTCGGGATTGATATCGTTAATGGCCTCCACACGCAGCAGGCTGTAGTATTTCTCGCCGGCCTTGGCGGGGCGCCCCTGGCCCACCACCGAGTCGCCGGTGCGCAGGCCGAAACGGCGGATTTGCGACTGCGAGACATAGACATCCGACGCGCTGGGCAGCAGCGTTTCCTGGCGCAGGAAGCCGTAGCCGTCAGGCATGATGTCCAGCACGCCGGAGCAGAAGACGTTGCCCTGCATCTCGGCAGACGCCTGCAACAGGCGCATGACGATGTCCTGCTTTTTAAGCCCAGTAACGCCGCTGAGGCCGGTCTCCCTGGCCAGGTCGAGCAGCTCCTCGCGGCTCTTTTCCTCGAGCAGCTTCATGTCCATGGGCTGCGGCGGCCTGACCTCTACGGTCGGGCCGGTGCGCTGAGGCGGCTTAGCCTCCACAGGCGCCCCCGGCGGTGGCAGCGGCTGCTGTTCCGGCTGTTGCTCTGGTTTCAGTTGTTCCGATGGTTGGGGTTGGTCTAACATAGGTCTCTCTTCTTCCTCCCTGTCCCACTGCAAAAGATGGGGTAACTATGCCTTGCCTGACACGCGGCGCCAGTCCGCCAGAAAGCGGGCGATGCCGGCCTCGGTCAGGGGGTGTTTCATCATCTGTTCCAATACCTTGAAGGGCACCGTGGCGATATCCGCGCCGTAGCGGGCCGCCACCACGCAATGCATCGGATGGCGGATGCTGGCGGCGATAACCTGCGTATCGAAATCGTATTCCTTATATATATCTATAATATCGGCTACCAGCGCCATGCCGTCCTGGCCGATGTCGTCCAGCCGTCCCACGAAGGGGCTGATGAAGGCGGCGCCGGCGAGAGCGCCCAGAAGCGCCTGATTGGCGGAGAAGCAGAGGGTCATATTCACCTTGACGCCCTCTCGGGCAAGGCGCGAGGTCACTTCGTAACCATCGGGAGTAGCCGGTATCTTAACCACGACATTTTTGTGCCATGTGGCAATGTCACGCGCCTGGGCCAGCATGGCTTCGACCCCCTCCACCACCACTTCGGCGGAAACCGGACCGTCCACGATGGAGCAGATTTCCTTGACCACGGACTTATAATCCTTTTGCCCCTCGGCGGCCACCAGCGTGGGATTAGTGGTGACGCCGGAAACGACGCCCCATTTCACGCCCTGACGGATTTGCTCTACATTGGCCGTATCAAGAAAGATGCGCATGGCTCTCCTTTAGCTATCAGCGTTCAGCTTTCAGCTATCAGCTTTCAGTTGGCTGCCGACCTTCACTCACCTTTTGAATCAATACGGTAATCATCCGCTTCACTTCACCGATATGGTCGTTAATAGCTGTAGAGTCTCTTTCTTTCAAAAAGCCGAGTTCCCGCGCTAACAGGCAGTGGTATTCCAGCTCACTGGCTGAACCCATCGCGATTTGAAGAAAGCGCCCGAATTCAGCATCTCCGCGCCTTCCACAACCCTCCGCAATATTAGCCGGGATAGAAACACTGGCCCGCCGTATCTGGGAAGTGAGACCATAAATCTCATCGCGGGGGAATGGCGCCGTTGCCCTGTAAACCTCAATCGCCAGTTCATGAGCTTTCCGCCAAATATTCAATTTCCTGAAGTCTTTCATATACCTATAGCTTTCAGCTATCAGCTTTCGGCTGACTGCTGAGAGCCGACTGCTGATTGCTCGTCATAAGCGGCAGTGCCGGCTGTGAACCCTCGCGCAGCACGTCCCTGGCCGCATAAATAAAACCACTGAATAGGGGGTGGGGGCGGTTGGGGCGCGAGCCGAACTCGGGATGGAACTGGCAGCCCACCATCCAGGGATGGTCGGCCAGCTCGCAGATTTCCACCAGCCTGCCGTCGGGTGAAAGACCGCTATAGACCAGGCCGGCATCCCCCAGCTCCTGGCGGTAGTCATTGTTAAATTCAAAGCGGTGGCGGTGGCGCTCGAGGACGATGCAGGCGTTTTCGCCGTAGGCCCGGGCCGCGCGGGTGCCCGGCTGCAAATGGCAGGTGTAATTCCCCAGCCGCATGGTGCCGCCCTTGCCGGCCACCGTGCGCTGCTCCGGCAGCAGGTCGATGACGGGGTAGGGGGTGGTGGGGTCGAATTCGGTGGAATTGGGCTTGTCCGATTTCAGCACATGCCGCGCAAACTCGATGACCATGACCTGCATGCCCAGACACAAACCCAGATAGGGGATCCGGTTCTCACGGGCATAGCGCGCCGCCCTTATCATGCCTTCGATGCCGCGGATGCCGAAGCCGCCGGGCACCACGATGCCCTGAGCCGTGCGCAGCTGTTGTTCAACGTCGTTATTCTTTTCCAGTACCTCGGAGTGCACCCAGCTGATGTTGACGTTGCGGCTGTGGTACAACCCGGCGTGGCGCACGGCTTCACGCACCGAATAATAGGCATCCTCAAGTTCCACGTACTTACCCACGATGGCTATGTTCACCGGCTGGCAGGAGTCGTTGCGGCAGCTCACCATGCGCTGCCAGTAACCCAGTTCAGGGGGGGTAGTCTTGAGTCCCAGCCGGTCCACCAGCAAATCGCCCATGCCTTCGCCCTCCAGTACCAGCGGCACCTCGTAGATGCTGGGCACGGTAGGGAGAGGGATAACCGCCTTGCGTTCCACATCGCAGAAGAGCGAAATCTTGTCGCGTATGCTATCGGAGATGGGGTAATCGGCGCGGCAGACAATAATGTCCGGTTGAATGCCCATGCGCCTGAGTTCGTTGACGCTGTGCTGGGTGGGCTTGGTCTTGAGCTCTTTGGTGGAGCCTATATAAGGTAAGAGAGTGACGTGGACGTAGAGCACGTTATCGCGCCCTACATCGTTGCGCATCTGGCGGATGGCTTCCAGGAAAGGCTGGCCCTCGATGTCGCCCACCGTGCCGCCTACCTCCACCAGGATTATTTCCGCCCCGGACTTCTGCGCCAGTTTCTTGAACCTGTCCTTGATTTCGGTGGTGAGGTGGGGGATGACCTGTATGGTGCCGCCCAGGAAGTCGCCGCGGCGTTCCTTGGCGATGACGGCTGAGTATATCTGCCCGGAGGTAACATTGGAGTCGGCGGTGAGTTCGGTATCTATAAAGCGCTCGTAGTTGCCCAAGTCGAGGTCGGTCTCGGCGCCGTCCTTGGTGACGAACACCTCTCCATGCTGATAGGGCGACATGGTGCCGGGGTCGACGTTGAGGTAGGGGTCAAGCTTCTGAACCGAGACGCTCACGCCGCGGCTTTTGAGCAGGGTGCCGATAGAGGCTACTGTGATGCCTTTGCCGACTGAACTGACTACGCCGCCGGTTACAAAAATATACTTCGTCATGGGCATATGCGAACTGACATTATAAAGAAGACCTCACGGTCTTATCTGGAAATGGCCAACAAAGCAGGGAATGTCAAGTTTTTGGAGAGGGAGGTCCTTGTTTCTTTTTATTATAGAGGCAGGCTAAAGACTTTGTCAAGAGGTTTAATATCTAAACGAAAGAATCAGGCTGATAATGTTAATAATGTTTTATTAAGTCATTTAACTATAGTTTGACAAATAGCATGACAATATATTATAATGACGCTTTGAGTCTGCTAACGCAGATAAGCAGGACAGGACGATGGCCGGCAAGGACTATTACAGCATACTGGGACTCAACCGCGGTGCCAGCGACAAGGATATCAAACAGGCGTACCGCAAGCTGGCGCGCAAGTACCATCCGGACGTGAACCCGGGCAACAAGGCCGCCGAAGAGAAATTCAAAGAAATAAACCAGGCATACGAGGTACTTTCAGATGCCGAGAAGCGCAAAAAGTACGACCAGTTCGGCGAGGGCTGGGAACACGCTGACCAGTTCGCCCGTGCGGGGACGCAGGGCGGGGGGCCCGGCGGTTTCGATTTCGCGAGTTTCAATTTCGGCGGCGCTCCGGGAGGTACCACATTCTCCGCCAGCGGAGACATGGAGAGCCTGTTTGACGAGCTTTTGCACGGCACACGCGGACGCCGCAGCCAGCCCAGGCGCGGCGAGGATATCGAACACCCTGTCGAGATAACACTCGAGGAGGCTTTCCGCGGCACCAGCCGCATACTTAGCCTGCAATCGCAAGAGGTCTGCTCCGCCTGCGGCGGCAGCGGACGCGCCGGTAAAGGGGTATGCCTTACCTGCCGCGGTGCGGGAGCAGTGCCGCGCGTCAAGCAACTCGAAGTCAAAATCCCGGCCGGGGTCAGGACGGGGTCGCGCGTGCGCATCGCCGGGCAGGGAGGCGCGGGACGCGGGGGCGCTTCAGGCAACCTGTATCTACTGATAACCGTGCTGGCCAACCCCACCTTCGAGCGCCAGGACGACGACCTCTATGCCACCTTTCAGGTGCCGCTGACCACAGCCATGCTGGGAGGCAAAGTGCAGGTACCCACGCTCAAGGGCAAGGTAGAGCTCAAGATACCTGCGGAGACGCAGAACGGACGCATTTTCCGCCTGGCCGGCCAGGGCATGCCACATCTGGGCCGAGAGGGAAGCGGCGACCTGCTGGCTAAAGCCAGCGTGATGCTGCCCGTAAAGCTATCCACCGAGGAAAAGGAACTTTTTACCCGGCTGCGCCATTTGCGGCCGGATTAGGTTGGGATGAATGAGGTGATACCATGAAAAGAGGAGAGAATATAAGCAAACAGCCCCGCTATGTCATCAGCGTGGCCGCCGAGATGCTGGGGACGCAGCCCTACACGCTGCGCTATTACGAACGCGTAGGCATCATCAAGCCAGCGCGCTCACAGGGTAATCTGAGGCTCTATTCCGAGGAAGACCTGGCGCTCTTGCGCCGCATTATGAGCCTTATGTACGACCTGGGGGTAAATCTGGCGGGAGTCGAGGTTATACTAAGGATGCACCAGCAAATCATGGAACTGCAAAGGGCCACAGAGACGCTGCAAAAAGAACTAAGTAAATACAGGCAGGAAGAACTATGAGACAGGAAAAATATACCGAACAGGCACAGGAAGCATTGAGTCTATCGCAACAGCTGGTGTTGCAGTACCAGCACAGCCAGCTGGACGTGGAGCATCTCCTGATGGCGTTACTTACCCAGGAGAAAGGTCTGGTGCGCGATATCGTCAAGGAACTCGGTGCCGACACGGATGGCATCAGGGCGGAAGTGGATGCAGCATTAAACCGGTCCCCCAAGCTAGGGTATCAGACACAGCAGATTTATGCCACGCCACGCATCAATCAGGTGCTGATGGCGGCGGCGCAGGAGGCCTCGCGTCTCAAGGACGAGTACATCGGCACAGAGCACCTCTTCATCGCCATCGCCTCCGAACCGCACGGGCAGAGCGCCACCATACTCAAGAACTTCGGCATCGACCAGGAAAAGATATACACCGCTCTGCAGAAAATCCGCGGCAGTCACCGGGTGACCGATGCCGGCGCCGAGAGCCGCTACCGCTCGCTGGCCAAATACAGCCGCGACCTCACCGAGCTGGCAAAACAAGGCAAGCTTGACCCCGTTATCGGGCGCGACGATGAAATCAGGCGCGTCATGCAGATTCTGTCGCGGCGCACCAAGAACAACCCGGTCATCGTGGGAGAGGCTGGCGTGGGTAAGACAGCCATCGCCGAGGGGGTGGCGCAGCGCATCGCCGACGGCAACGTCCCCGAGTCTCTACTGGGCAAGAAGGTACTGGCGCTGGATATGGGGGCACTGGTAGCCGGCAGCAAATTCCGCGGTGAATTCGAGGAACGCCTCAAGGCGGTCATGGACGAAGTGCGCCAGGCACAGGGTGAAGTCATCCTGTTCATAGACGAGATTCACACAGTGGTAGGGGCGGGTGCTGCCGAAGGCTCGATAGACGCCTCCAACATGCTCAAACCGGCGCTGGCCCGCGGCGAGCTGCGCGCCATCGGAGCCACCACGCTGGATGAATACCGCAAGTTCATCGAGAAGGACAAGGCACTGGAACGCCGTCTGCAACCCATCTTCGTGAGCGAGCCCTCGGTCGAGGCGAGCATCGAGATACTGCGCGGGCTGAGACCGCGCTACGAAGAGCACCACAAGATTAAAATCAGCGACGAGGCCCTTGAGGCCGCCGTCAGGCTGAGCCAGCGCTACATCGCCGACAGACACCTGCCGGACAAGGCTATAGACCTCATCGACGAGGCCGCCAGCAAAATCCGCTTGGACACGGAGAGCGCTCCGCCGCAGGTGAGGTCACTGGGCGAAAGAGTCAAGGCGCTGACTGCCGAGGAAGAGACGGCATCGCAAAAGCAGGAATACGACCATGCCGCCGAGCTTAAAACGGAGAGGCTCAAGCTGGAGGAGGAATACAACCAGGCGCGCAGCCAGTGGCTGGAAAACGAGAAAATCAAGCCTGAGGTGACCGAGAACGACATCGCCCAACTGGTGGCCAAATGGACCGGCATCCCGGTAACGCACATGCTGGAAGGCGAGTCGCAGAAACTGCTGCACATGGAAGAAAGCATCCACGAGCGTCTGGTGGACCAGGAAGAGGCGGTGAAATCCGTCTCCGAGGCCATCCGCCGTGGCCGTGCCGGGCTTAAGGACCCCAAGCGGCCCATAGGGAGCTTCTTGTTCCTCGGGCCCACCGGTGTGGGCAAGACCGAGCTGGCACGCTCGCTGGCGTGGTTCCTCTTCGGGGATGAGACCGCCATGATACGGCTCGACATGTCCGAATACCAGGAGCGGCATACCGTGTCGCGCCTCATCGGCTCACCGCCGGGATATGTCGGCTTTGAAGAGGGAGGCCAGCTCACCGAAGCGGTGCGGCGACGGCCGTACAGCGTCATCCTGCTGGACGAGATGGAAAAGGCTCATCCGGAGGTTTACAACAGCCTCTTGCAGGTGCTGGACGACGGGCGCATGACCGACGGGCACGGGCATACGGTGGATTTCAAGAACACCATCATCATCATGACCTCCAACGCCGGTGTCGACCTTATCCGCCGCGAGTCGGCCCTGGGTTTCGCCACCCAGAAGGACGAAGGACAGGCAAGGAAAGGCGCCTATGAACGCATGAAGGACAAGGTGATGGCCGAGGTGCGCAAGACCTTCCGCCCGGAGTTCATCAACCGCATCGACGACATAATCGTCTTCCATGAGCTCAGCGAGGAGCAGCTGGCAGAAGTGGTCAGCCTGCTCATCAAGGACTTGCAAAAAAGGCTGGCAGACCGTAAGCTTACTATTCAAATCACGGAAGCAGCCAGGTCATGGCTGGTCAAGGTGGGTTACGACCCGACCTACGGCGCAAGGCCGCTACGGCGGGCCATAGAACAGTACGTGGAAAACCCGCTGGCCAACCGGCTGCTCAAGGGTGAATTCAAGGAAGGGGATACCGTCCTAGTGGATTCGGGCCCTGACGGCTTGGTTTTCAGCTCGCCCGAAGCGAACCCCGCCAAGAAAAGTCGGCGCTCTTCCGAAATCAAGGCAGCTAAAACCCAGGAGTAGCTTACGGCGACTTCAACCAGTCGACTGAACAGAATAAAGGGCGCCATGAAAAGGTGGGAGTACTGGGTCGGCATCCTGACCATACTCACCACCTTCGTGCTGGCCCTGCTAATCGTAATCAACTGGCATTCCGTCCAGCAGATGGCCGGCTACGGCTATTTCGGCGGCTTTGTCGTCAGTGCCCTGGGCGGAGCTACCGTGCTGGTGCCCGTACCCATGCTGGCGGTACAGTTTGCACTGGGCGGGGTGCTTAAGCCCTGGTTCGGCCCGGCGCTTTTAGGCCCTGCCTGTGTCGGTTTGGTCTGCGCTTTCGGGGAGGCGGTCGGCGCCCTCAGCATTTATGTTACCGGCTACTCGAGCGCCACACCGCTGGCCAACACTACGCCGGGTGGCCGCGTCGGGCGCATTCAAAAGATATATACGCGTCTGATGGGGCTGATGGAGAGAAGAGGGTCGCTGGTGCTTTTCGTACTATCCGCAATAATGAATCCCTTCTTTTATCCCACCTCGCTGGCCGCCGGAGCGGTGCGCTTCGGCATCAGGAAATACTTCCTTATCTGTTTCGCCGGCAAGATTATCAAATGTACCGCCATCGCCTTTGCCGGCTATTACGGTCTGCACGGCATTTTTGAGGCACTCGGGATTACGGTATGATGCTTACTCTAAGCATCACTGCATTGTCATGAAACAGGAACTGAGTTATAATAGATTATACCCCGTCGCGTCTGACGTGAGAGGGAGTCGATTTGCACGAAGCTTGCGGTATATTCGGCATTTACGCCCACAGTGAAGATATAGCCCGTCTCACCTACTTTGCCCTTTTCGCCCTGCAGCACCGTGGACAGGAGAGCGCCGGCATAGCCACCTCCGACGGAAAAAGAATCCAGGTGTACGCCCGCATGGGGCTGGTCTCGCAGGTGTTCAATGAAGAATCCCTGAGCCAGCTTACCGGGCACATCGCCATCGGCCACAACCGCTACTCCACCACCGGCTCCAGTCGCATGTGCAACGCGCAGCCCCTCCTGGCGGGCAGCAGCGAGCGCACTCTGGCCATCGCTCACAACGGCAATATCACCAACGCCGAAGCGCTGTTCAAGAAGCTCATGGAAAAAGGCTATACCTTCCAGACAACCACAGACTCCGAGGTCATCGCCAACCTGATTCTCTCGTCCACCGAGAAGGACTGGCTGGGCAGGATAAGGCAAGCCATGCACCGCCTGCAAGGAGCCTACTCGCTGGCTATCATGACTAAAGATACGCTTTTCGGTGTGCGTGACCCGCTGGGAGTACGCCCCTTATGCCTGGGAAGGCTGGGCAACGGCAGCTGGGTGCTGGCTTCCGAAAGCTGCGCCCTTGACCACATAGGGGCCACCTTCGTGCGCGAGGTCGAACCCGGCGAGATAGTAAGAATAGACGAGAAAGGCCTCACCAGCCACAAGGAACAATCAGACAAGCACGCCATGTGCATTTTCGAGTACATCTACTTCGCCCGGCCCGACAGCATCATCGATGGCCGACTGCTTTATGATGCCCGCCAGGCTATGGGCGCCAGGCTGGCCGAAGAATACCCTGTGGAGGCTGACCTGGTCATCGGCGTACCTGATTCAGCCACACCGGCAGGCGTGGGCTATTCAAACAGATCAGGTATACCCCTGGGTATGGGCCTCATCAAGAACCGCTATATGGGACGCACTTTTATAGAGCCTGACCAGCGCATCCGCGACCTTGGCGTTAAGCTCAAATTCAACCCCATGCGCCCTCTGCTGGAGGGCAAGCGAGTGGTGCTGGTGGACGACAGCATAGTGCGCGGCACCACCACCCCGCAGGTCATCAAGCTGCTGCGCAAGGCCGGCGCCAAAGAGGTCCATATGCGCGTGTGCGCCCCACCCATACGCTTCCCCTGTTTCATGGGCGTGGATATGGCCACCCAGCGCGAGCTTATCGCCGCCCGCAAAAGCGTCCCCGAAATCCGCGATTATATCGGAGCCGACTCGCTGGGCTACCTCAGTCTGGAAGGGCTGATTAAGGCCGTGGATCTGCCGCACGAAGGCTTCTGCCTAGCTTGCTTCATCGGCCAGTATCCCCTGCCGGTGCAACTCGAGATGGACAAACTGGCACTGGAAAACCTGCAGACCAAGCCTATCGAAGCGGACTACCGCCAAGCGTCCGTCATGCCGCCGGGATAGCACGCCGCCTGCTGATTATGTCAGCGAGGAAGGGTAACCTCCTCGCTGTTTTTTCAACCGTAAAAATCCGCCAAGCTTTCCGTAGCGATATTCCTCACGCCGAAGTTGTACAAAAAAATATAACCTTTCCATTGAAACCGCCCTCTGGCAGATGCTATTATTTAGACCGTTACACTTTCACTTCTGATAAGGAGGTCGCCATCATGGGAGGTTATTTCCGTATCCTGGCTGCCATTCCCGGTTTCTTTCTGAGTTCTTTCTTATTCATGCTGCTGTGGGGGGTTATCGCCCCTATCCTGAACCTGCCAACCCTTAGTTATGTCAACTCCATGCTGGTCACTATCACCCTCTGGCTTACGGTAGCCCCACTGGCGGCGGCCGGCGGCAAACACATGTGATTTTTCGCCCTATTCACCCATAATTTAAAAGGGGGAGGCCTGTATCGAAGATTTGTACGCCGCGGCAGGCGTTAATATCGAAGCCGCAGACAGCGTAAAGAAAGAGATTGGCCGATTGGCGCGAGCCAGCTTTACTCCAGGAGTGCTGGCCGGTCCCGGCCTCTTTGGCGGCTTGTTTGAGCTAAAGGGCTTCAAGAACCCTGTGCTGGTATCCAGCATGGACGGGGTAGGCACCAAGCTCAAACTGGCCGTTGCCCTTGACAGCTATGACAGCGTGGGGATAGACATTGTCAACCACTCCGTCAACGACATACTGACCTGCGGCGCCGAGCCTCTTTTCTTTCTGGATTATATCGCCATGGGCAGGCTCCAGCCCGCCAAAGTGACCGCCGTTGTCAAAGGACTGTCCACGGCATGTCAAGAGGTCGGCTGTGCCCTCATCGGAGGCGAGACAGCCGAGATGCCCGGCCTCTACAGCGGGCAGGATTTCGACCTGGTGGGGACTATCGTCGGAGCGGTAGAGAAGGAGCGCATCATCAACGGGCGGGGCATCGTCCCCGGGGACATCATCCTCGGACTGGCCTCCAGCGGACTGCACACTAACGGCTATTCACTGGCGCGCAAAGTTATGGGCGAAAGCCGCCAAGACCTCGATAAAATATATCCGGAGCTTGGACAGACTCTCGGCAAGGTATTGCTCACGCCCCACCGCTGCTATTTCAAGGAGCTGAAACCCCTGCTGCCTCTCATCAAGGGGCTGGCGCACATCACCGGCGGCGGTTTCCCGGGCAACGTGCCGCGCATCATGCCGGAGGGGGTGACCGCTCGCTTCGATACCTCGTCATGGACAGTGCCGCCCGTTTTCCGGCTTATCCAAGACAAGGGTAAGGTTCCGCGCGATGAGATGTACCGCGTCTTCAACATGGGCATAGGCATGGTGGTCATCGCCTCTCCTGAAAACGCCGGGGAGATTACCCGGAAGCTGCCCGAAGCCAGAATCATAGGCCACATTACGAAGCTACAAAAGAGCGCCAGGGTTATTCTGGAATAATTACAAAGAGGAGGAAATCATGCGAGCTATTATCAGCGTTTCCGACAAGACCGGCGTCACCGATTTTGCCAAGGGGCTGACCAAGCTGGGTTACGAGCTTTTCAGCACCGGCGGTACCAAGAAGTCGCTGGCTGAAGCAGGGGTTCCCGTCCACAGCGTCTCGGACATCACCGGCTTCCCCGAAATCCTGGGCGGACGCGTCAAGACACTGCACCCCATGGTTCACGGCGGGCTGCTGGCAAGGCGCGACAAACCCGAGCACATGCAGGAGCTGGCCAAGAACAAAATCACCCCCATCGACCTGGTGGCGGTCAACCTCTATCCATTTGTCCAGACCGTGTCCAGGGGTGGCGTTACACTGGAAGAGGCGCTGGAAAACATAGACATCGGCGGGCCTACCATGATTCGCGCCTCGGCCAAAAACTTCCCCAGCGTCGTCGTGGTGGTCGACCCAGCGGATTATGAAATGGTACTGGAAAAACTGAGCAAAGGCGGCCTCGACCTGGCCGGGCGCAAGCGCCTGGCGCAGAAAGCCTTCCAGCATGTGGCCGTTTACGATACGGCCATCTCGCAGTACCTCAGACAGGATATGCCGGGCTTCCCGGAAGAAATGACCATCGCCATTAAGAAGCGCTATGACCTGAGATACGGCGAAAACCCGCACCAGAAAGCCGCTTTCTACTCCGAGCAGAACGTGGTCAAGGGCGACACCGGCATCACCTGGGCCAAGCAGCTGGGGGGCAAGGAGCTCTCCTTCAACAACATCTTAGACGCCGAAGCCGCCTGGTCGGCGGCCTCCGACTTCCCCGACCCCACCGTGGCCATTGTCAAGCATACCAACACCTGCGGCCTGGCCAGCCATGCCGACGTCGATGAGGCTTATCGCCGCGCTTTCAGCGGCGACCCGGTGTCGGCCTTCGGCGGCATTGTAGCTTGCAACCGTACTATCAACCTCAAGATGGTCAAGGAGATGGCGCCCACCTTCTATGAAATCGCCATCGCGCCGGGCTTCGATGACGATGCACTGGAAGAGCTCAAAAAGAAGAAGAACCTGCGCATTCTGCTGGTGGAGAAGCCGGCCGCCTGCGACAACGTCTCCCCGGATTACCTGGACTACCGCCGGGTAAGGGGCGGCCTGCTGGTGCAGGATGCGGATACCCTTAACGAGGACAACCTCAAGATGCAGACGGTCACCAAGCGCGCGCCCACGCCGGAAGAGGTGGCCGACCTCAAGTTCGCCTGGCGCGTCGTAAAGCACATCAAAAGCAACGCCATCGTGCTGGTCAAGGACAGGATGCTGCTCGGCATGGGCTGCGGGCAACCCAACCGCGTGGTGAGCGTCTTCCTGGCCAAGCAAAAAGCCGGCGAGAAGGCCAAGGGCAGCGTCATGGCCTCCGACGCCATGTTCCCTTTCTCCGACAGCGTGGAACAGGCCGCCGAGGGCGGCATCACAGCCATCATCCAGCCCGGCGGCTCGCTGCGTGACGAGGATTCCATCAAAGCGGCGGATGCCCACAACATCGCCATGGTCTTCACCGGCATACGTCACTTCCTGCACTAAAGCCTGCTTCAAGATTAGCCAGAATGTCCTCCTCAGGCTATAATGAGGGGGACATTCCTTTTTTCAGACATGAATGCAAACACTACGAATATCAACAGCCTTGACAAGAGGCTTGACACCCTGTCAGACAGGGATAGAGCTTTATTCAAACGCGTCTATACTCTTAGCGTGCTCCAGGCAAAGATATGCATTCCGCCGAGTATGCAGGGCTGGGTCATCAGCCAGTTCGGCTCGCTGGATGCCGTGCTCAGCCAAAAAATTGTGCGACTGACTAATAACATCACGGGCGAGGAGACCATTTTCAACCGCCTGCGTGCCCTGCGCCCCAGCGACACACGCGACAGGGAAGCGCTAAGTCTTGACAGCCTGGACAGCAGTGTGGACATTTTTGCCGACCCCGAAGCGAACACCTCGGAAGACCCCTTCGGGCGCATAAAAGGCAAACACTGCATCACCGCCTCAAACGTCGCTAAGTGCGACGAGCTACACGGGCTGGTCATTTTTAATAACCCGCATCCGCTCAAATGGGGGCGGGCTGAGGTCGATGACTACATCGATACCGCCTGGCGCTGGGCGCAGCAGGCACATGCCCTCTACCCGCGAAACAGGTACTTCTTTTTCTGCTGGAACTGCCTGTGGCGCTCCGCGGCTTCTATAAATCACGGCCACGCCCAGATGATGCTCAGCCGCAGCCGCAATTACGCCAGAATCGAGTCACTTAGAAAGTCGGCGCTGGCGTACAAAAGAAAATATGGCTCCAGCTACTTCAATAATGTGTTCCACATACACCGCTCCCTGGGCTGTGCCTTTGACAAAGGGGGTGTCAGAGTATTAGCCTATCTCACCCCGGTGAAGAACAGGGAGATTGTTTTGACAGCAGACGGACTGACCAAAGCGTTCAAGGAAAGCATCTACGAGGTGCTGGCGCTCTACCGCGACCGGCTGGGGGTAACCTCTTTCAACCTGGCTATCGCCACCCCACCCCTGGACAGGACGCGCCAGAGCTGGCAAGGCTTTCCTGTCATAGCCTGGCTGGTGGACCGCGGAGAGCTCGCCAACCGCTCTTCGGACATCGGCTCGCTTGAGCTTTTCGCGGCTAACTCAGCAACCAGTGACCCCTTTGAGCTGATGCATGAACTAGAATGCTCATTATGAAAGGAATAACATGGCGAATGTAGTAATTGTCGAGGACATGCTGCGGGGATTTCTGGAAGAAGGCCATCCCCTCTATTGCGGCGCGGATGCCCGGAAAATCATCCCCAGTGTCCAGAGTCTGCTCGAAGAGGAGAGCAAAAAGGGTTCGAAAATCTTCTTCGTCGCCGACAACCATGCCCCTGACGACCTGGAATTCAAGATGTTTCCAGCGCATTGCGTGACCGGCAGCGTCGAGTGTGAGGTGGTCCCCGAGTTGAAGCAGTACGCCGCTAAAGTAATACCCAAACAGCGCTATAGCAGCTTCTTCAATACGAGGCTGGAAAAAGAGCTGAGGAAACTGAAACCGGAGAAAATCATCGTCTGCGGCGTGTGCACTGACATTTGCGTCATGCACACGGTGGCCGACGCCCGTGCCCGCGATTACCCGGTCGAGGTGCCGGTGGACTGCGTCGCCTCTTTCAGTCCCGAGGCACATAAGTGGGCTCTCGAGCACATGGAAAAGGTGCTGGGGGCCAGGCTAACTCGAGTGAAGGAGGAAAAGTAATGGCCAGGTTTGAACCCGCCAAAGAAGTGCTTTCCGGTGAGACAGCTGACGTCTATTTCCAGCGCACCCTGGACATCTTGCGGCAGGAGAAGTTGAATCCGCCGGCGACCATGGAGCTTTTTCCCTGCCGCGACGGCGTGCTCTGTGGCATAGAAGAGGTGAAAGCTCTCCTGGCGAAGGTACTGCCGGCAGACCGGAGCGAGGTCTGGGCGCTGGCTGAGGGAGAAGCTATGAGCCGCAAAGAGGTGGTGCTGCGCATAGCCGCCCCCTACCAGAGCTACGGCCTCTACGAGACAGCCATCTGCGGCATGCTGTCGCAACCGAGCGGCTGGGCTACTGCCGCCCGCGAGTGTGTCCAGGCTGCGGGTAATATTCCCGTCATCAGTTTCGGCGCGCGCCATGTTCACCCCTCCGTGGCCGCCGTCCTAGACTACGCCGCTGTCACAGGCGGTTGTCAAGGGTGCTCCACTATCCTCGGCGCCAAACTCGCCGGCATAAAACCCTCCGGCACCATCCCCCACGCCCTAGTGCTTGTCATGGGGGATACGGTCAATGCCACCGCCGCCTTCGACAAATACATGCCCAAGGACATCCCCCGTGTATCCTTGGTGGACACCTTCAAGGACGAGGTAGAG